>WNGL01011586.1_pt1 | contig 10087 bp, 9 predicted proteins | sample 5400591 | NCBI WGS metagenome assembly WNGL01 (sample SAMN13153377, study PRJNA577476) | soil metagenome | isolation source: 80 cm soil or saprolite under Garry oak tree replicate 1 | place: USA:California | collected 2016-06-15 | reverse complement strand
CAAGCGCGACCGCGCGCTCCTCACCCGGGCGCCGCGGCCGGTCGGCCTGTGGCGGCGGCTGGGACGCGATCCCGCGCCGCGCTTCCTGTTCGCCGCCGTGGTCGTCGCCGCGCTCGTCGGGAGCGCGATCGCGTTTGCGTGATTTTTCCGCACGACGCGCAATCGCCCGACCATCACTCCACCTTTATCCCCGCCGCCTTCACCAGCGCCGCGTTGGCGGCGATCTCTTCGCGCAGGTAAACGTTGAACCGCTCGGGGTCGTAGTCCATCGGCTCCGCGCCGAGGCGCGCCATCTTTTCGCGCACCCCGGGCGAGCGCAGCGCGCGGACGGTTTCCCGGTAGAGGCGGTTTACGATGTCGCGCGGGGTCTTCGACGGCGCGAACATGCCGACCCAGAAGTTGTAGTCCGAGTTCGGCACGCCGGCCTCGATCGTCGTCGGCAGCTCGGGCAATGCGGTCGAGCGCCTGGTGCTGCCGACCGCGAGCGCGAGGATCTTCCCGTCTTTGAGCAGCGGCAGCACCGACACGACCGGGCAGAAATAGTAGTCGACGCGCCCGGTGACGATCTCGGTGAGCGCCTCGGGCGTGCCCTTGAAGGGGACGTTGACGACGTCGATGCCGGCCCCGAGGCGAAATCGTTCCGCGTTCAGGTGCGTCGCGCTGCCGATCCCGACGGAGGCGGAGTTCATGGCGCCGGGCCTCGCCTTCGCGGCTGCGACGAGCTCCTTCACCGAGCGGATGCCCTTCGAGGGCGCGATCACCAGCACGTTCGGCAGGAGGCCGAGCGGCGTGACGCCGGTCAGGTCGCGCAGCGTGTCGTAAGGCAGATTTCGATAAGTCGAGGGCGTGACCGTATACGAAGAGGAATGCACGAGCAGCGTGTGGCCGTCGGGCTCCGCTTTCGCGACGAGGGCGGCGCCGATGGTGCCGCCGGCGCCGGGACGGTTCTCGATGACGATCGGCTGGCCGAGCTGCGCCGAGAGCTTCTCCGACACGGTGCGCGCCATGATGTCGGTGCCGCTGCCGGGCGTGAACGGGACGATGATTCGAACGGGTTTTGCCGGCCACGCCTGCGCCCACGCGCCGGCGTGCGCGGCGCACAGCGCGAGCGCCGCGAGCCGGACCCCGAACCAGGCCATCGGCCGTCCCTCCTCCTTGTGTATCATCACGCCTGAACGATACCACTCCCGATCAGATAGTGAAGTCCGCCCCTTTCGAATATGCCCGCGCCGCTTCGCTCGGCGAAGCCTGCGAGCTGCTCGCGCGCCACGGCGACGGCGCGAAGCTCGTCGCCGGCGGCCAGAGCCTCGTGCCGATGATGGCGATGCGCCTTTTGCGTCCCGCGTGGCTCGTCGACATCAACGAGATCGCGCGACTGAAATTCATCGCCGTCGAGAAAGATTTCGCCCGCATCGGCGCCTGCACGCGGCAATGCATCGTGGAGCGCGATGAGGCGCTCGCCTTACGCGTGCCGCTTTTGCGCCAGGCGCTCGCCTGGGTCGGTCACGTGCAGACGAGAAACCGCGGGACGGTGGGCGGCAGCCTCGCCCATGCCGATCCCGCCGCCGAGCTGCCCCTCGCGGCGCAGGTCCTCGGCGCGAAAATGGCTCTGCGCTCGGCGAAGGGCACGCGCATGCTGGACGCGGAAAAATTCTTCTTTGGCCCCATGACGACAGCGATGCGTCCCGACGAATGCCTCGAGGAAATCCGCTGGCCCGTGTGGCCAGAACGGCGCTGCGGATCGGCGTTTGCGGAAATCAGCATCCGCCACGGCGACTTCGCGATGGTCGCGGCCGCGGCGCAGATCGCGCTCGACGGCGACGGGCGCTGCGTTCGCGCGGCCTTCGGCCTGGGCGGAGTCGGGGGGACGCCGCTCGCGTTTCCGAAGATCGCCGCGCGTCTCGTCGGCACGCGGCTCGAGGAGAAGATCGTCGAGGAGGCCGCGCGCGACGCGGCCGTCGAATCGGAGCCCGGCGGCGACCTGCACGCGAGCGCCGAATACCGCCGGCATCTCGCGCGCGTGCTCGCGGCGCGGGCGCTGCGCGAAGCGCGCGAGAGAGCGAGAAACCAGTGAGCGAGACGCTTCACGCCGTTTCAGTCGAGGTCAACGGCAAGTCGCGATCGGCCCAGGTGCCGGCGCGCCTCTCGTTGGTTGACTGGTTGCGCGAAGACCTTCGCCTCACCGGCACGCACGTCGGCTGCGAGCACGGCATCTGCGGCGCGTGCTCGGTGATGCTGGACGGCGAGCCGGTGCGTTCCTGTCTCATGTATACAGTGCAGGCGAACGGCCACCGCGTCACTACCGTCGAGGGTCTCGCCCAACCCGACGGATCGTTGAGCGTGCTGCAGGACAGCTTCTGCGAGACGCACGGGCTGCAGTGCGGCTACTGCACGCCGGGCATGCTGATCGCGTCCCAGGGCCTGCTCAATTCGAATCCGAACCCGACCGAAGAGCAGATCCGCGACGCCATCGGCGGCAACCTCTGCCGCTGCACCGGCTACCAGCAGATCGTCGAAGCGGTGCGGCTCACGGCGGAGCGGATGAAGGAAACGAAGTGAGTCTCGACAGTCTTTGTCATCCTGAGCCCTTCGACTTCGCTCAGGGCAGGCTCCGCGAAGGATCTGCTTTTCTTCTACGGGAAAAAGCAGATTCTTCGGCCTTCGGCCTCAGAATGACAAATCGGGGACACCGGAGATGACGGGACCATTTCGATATATCGGCCAGAAACGCCGTGCAAAGGAGCATCCCCGCTTCGTCTCCGGCCGTGGCCGCTTTGTCGCCGACATCGCGCTCCCGGGAATGAAGCACGTGGCGCTGGTGGCCTCGCCGCACGCGAGCGCGCGCATCGTTTCGATCAAGACGGAAACGGCGATCGCCGCGCCCGGCGTGCTTTGCGTTCTTACGGGCGAGGAGTTCTGCGCCAACACCGATTCGCTCGCGGTCGGGGTGGACGCGCCCAGGGTGACGCGCTGGGCGCTCGCAAAGGACGTGGTGCGCTACGCCGGCGAATGGGTGGCGGCGGTGGTGGCCGATTCGCGCGCGCTCGCCGAGGACGCGGCCGAGCTCGTCGAAGTCGAATACGAGCCGCTGCCGCACGTGATCGACCCCGAGAAATCGCTCGCCCCGGGGGCACCTCTCGTGCATCAGGCTCACGGCTCGAACGTGCTCTACCACCGCAAATTCGTATGGGGCCCGGTGGAGGAGGCGTTCGCAAACGCCGAGCACAAGATCGCCTTCCGCGCGGTCTGGGGGCGCAGCGCCACCGTGCCGATCGAAACCTTCGGCGTCGCGGCGCAGTGGGACGCCGGGACGCAGATCCTCGACGTCTGGGCCTCGATCCAGATGCCGAAGTATCCAGACCAGACCGCGCGCGCGCTGCGCCTGCCCGGGAACGCCGTGCGCGTGCATTACGACGTCGACGTGGGCGGCAGCTATGGGGCGAAGCGCGGCTTGAAGCACACGGTGCTCGCCGGCTATCTCGCGAGAAAACTCGGCGTGCCGGTGCGCCTGATCGAAGATCGCCTGGAGAACCTGCGCGGCGGCGACACGCAGGGGCCGGACCGCATCTTCGACATGCAGGTCGCGTTCGACCGCGAGGGCGCCATCCGTGCCCTGAAGATCCGCGCGCTGGACGACGTCGGCGCCTACGCCGGGCGCTCGCCGCTGCAGCTCGGAAAGCCCGTGACCGCGATCTGCGGTCCGTATCGGATCGAGGCGATCGAGTACGAGCCGACCTCGGTGATGACCCACAAGACGCCGCAGGAGGCGGTGCGCGGCTTCGGCCAGTCGCCGACCAACTTCGCCATCGAGCGCGCGATCGACCGCATCGCGCGCCACCTCGGTATGGACCGGATCGAGCTGCGAAAGAAGAACCTCATCCGCAAGGACCAGTTTCCCTACACCATCCCGAGCGGCTCGGCCTACGATTCGGGCGACTATCACGCGGTGCTCGACAAGACGCTCGCGGCGATCGACTATCCGGCGCTCGCGAGAGAGAGAGACGACGCCCGGCGAGCCGGGCGGCTCGCCGGAATCGGCATCTCGACCTGCCTCGAGCCCTCGGGCGGGAATTCCGCGTTCGAAGTGCTCTTCAACCCGAAGAACGAGACGACGACGTGGATGGACTCGTGCCTGGTGCGCGTCGATTCTTCGGGCTCGATCACCGGCGTCATGAACACTTCCAGCGCGGGCCAGGGCCACGAGTCGCTCGTCTCGACGGTGCTCGGGGAAGTCCTCGAGCGCGATCCGGCGTCGATCCGCGTGGTGCGCGCGGATTCCCTCACCGCGCTCCCCTCCAACAGCCCGGTCGGCAGCCGCATGGCGATCATGCTGGGCGGCGCCGCCGCGGGCGCGGCGAAGAAAATCAGGGAGACGCTCATCGCGATCGCCGCGCACAACTTCGAGTGCTCGCCGGAGGACCTCGAATACCGCGACGGCAACGTCAGCCTGAAAGGCGCGCCGGAAAAAAAACTCACGTTGGACCAGCTGATCGAGATCGCGCACCGGAAATTTCACAAGTTGCCGACCGGCCTGGAGCCGGGGTTGCAGGCGAAATTCGTGTGGGAAGTGCCGACGGGGGGCGGCTTGCCGACGGCCGAAGGCCGCATCCAGATCTACCCCTGCTACGCTTTCGAGGCGCATGTCGTCTACGTCGAAGTCGATCCGGACACGGCCAAGCCCTCGATCCGAAAATACGTCTGCGGCCACGACTGCGGCACGATGATCAACCCCGATATCGTGCACGGCATGACTTTCGGGGGCATCGCGCACGGCATCGGCGCGGCGCTCTACGAGAAATTCGCCTACACTGAGGACGGCCAGCTCGCGGCGGGCACCTTCATGGACTACCTGATCCCGAGCGCGATGGAAGTGCCCGCGCTCGCCATCGTCGATCACTGCACGCCCTCGCCGCTCACCACCTTCGGGCAGAAGGGGTCGGGCGAGGCCGGCTATCTCGGCGCGCCCGCCGCGATCGCGAGCGCCGTCAACGACGCGCTCGAGCCGCTCGGAGCATCGATCGATTCGCTGCCGATGTCGCATCTCGCGATCTGGAAGGCGATCGACGCGGCCCGCAAGCGTCATCCCGAGCGCAGCGAGGGATCTCTCCCGGCGCACGGCGTTGCCTTAGGAGATCCTTCGCTTCGCTCAGGATGACACCGTTGAGCACTTACTCATGAGCATGAAAAACCTTGTCATCGACATCCACGCGCACTTCGTTCCGAAGCTGCTCGTCGAGCGCTTCGACGCCGGCGCGGCAGGGTTTCCGGGCGTGAAGCTGACGCGCGACGACAAAGGACTCCGGTTGCAATTCCCGGGCGGCGAGCCGACGCGGCCGATCTCGCCCAAGCTCTCCGACCTCGCCGAGCGGCGCTCCTGGATGGACAAGAACGGCATCGACCATCAGCTCGTCGGCGGCTGGCTCGACAGCTTCGGCTACGAGCTGCCTTCCGGCGAGGGCCTCGCCTGGAGCCGGTTCTACAACGACTGCCTGCGGGAAGAGCTGCGCGACGAGCCGCGCTTCACGCCGCTCGCAACCGTGCCGCTGCGGCACGGCGGGCTCGCCGCCGAGGTGCTCGGCGAGGCGCTCGAGCAGGGCTTCGGCGGCGTGATGATCGGAACGCTCCCCAAAGGCATGAGCGGAAACCTGGACGATCCCTCGCTCGACCCGTTCTGGCAGGCGGCATCGGACTTGCGCGCCGCCGTCTTCCTGCACCCCATGTTCCTGTGCGGCGAGCCGCGTCTCGCGGACTACGATCTGGTCAACGCCATCGGGCGGCTCGCCGACACCTCGATCGCGGTGTCGCGGCTGCTGTTCTCGGGGCACTTGCTGAAATTTCCCGGCATGAAGCTCGTGCTCTCGCACGGCGGCGCCGCGCTGCCCTACGCGCTGGGACGGCTCGCGCGCAACCACGCCGTCTCGCAGGGCAGGTACGCCGATCCCCGCAAAGGGTTCGAGGCGATGTACTTCGACTCGTGCGTGTTCGACGCGGACTCGCTCGAGTATCTCGCGAAGAAGGCGGCGCCCGGGCGCATCATGCTCGGGTCGGATGCGCCCTTCCCGATCGGCGATCCGGCGCCGAAAAAGGTGGTCGAGGGCGCCTATTTCAACGAGGCGCAGAAAAAAGGGATACTCGGCGGAACGGCGCAGAGCGTGTTCCGGGTGCGCGCCGACTGCTGGTCCCCGCGCTGAAAGGCCTGGAGTGAGCGACACATGACAGGAAAAGCATGTTTTCGCAAGCTGACCGCATGGCTCGGCGGCACGGCGTTCGCCTCGTGCCTATGCGCCGCGGCGCTCGCTCAAGGCTATCCCGCGCAGCCGATCAAGATCCTCCTTCCCTACGGCGCGGGCGGGGTCGCCGACATCACGGCGCGGGTGCTGGCGCAGAAGCTCTCCGATTCGCTGCGCCAGCAGGTCATCATCGACAACCGGCCGGGCGCCGGCCAGATCGTCGCTTCGGAGGCGGTCATGAAGGCGGAGCCCGACGGCTACACGCTCCTGTGGCTCAACCAGGGCCACGCCGTCAGCGTGTCGATGTTCAAATCGCTGCCTTACGACCCGGTGCGCGATTTTGCGCCGATCTCGACGGTCGGCTTCTTCGGCATCGCGCTTCTCGTCGACTCCGCCTCGCCGATCAGGTCGGTGAAGGAGCTGATCGCGGCCGCGAAGGCGAATCCGGGCAAGCTCAACGTCGGCACCACCAGCATCGGCGGCACGCAGTACGTCTCGGCCGAGCTCTTCAAATCGATGGCCGGTCTCGACTTCCAGACGGTGCCGTTCAGGACCACGCCCCTGATCATCAGCTCGGTGAAGGGCCGCGACCTCGACGCCATGTTCGAAATCCTCGCGCCGGTGATTCCGCATGTGAAAAGCGGCAGCCTCAGGGCGCTCGGGGTCACCTTCGACCACCGCTTCGCCGGCCTGCCGGACGTTCCGACCATCGCCGAGGCGGGCGTTCCCGGTTACGAGTCCTCGGCGTGGAACGGCGTGGCCGCGCCCGCGAAGACGCCGCGCGCGATCATCGACCGCCTCAACGGGGAGATCGCCGCCGCGGTCGCCTTGCCGGACCTGAAGCAGCGCCTGCAGGGCCTGGGCGTGGACGCGCGCGCGAGCTCGCCCGAAGCCTTGCGCGACCTGCTCGTCTCCGAGACGGTCAAGTGGCGTAAAGTGGTCGAAACGGCCAAAATCGAAAAACAATGAACTTGCCCGGAACCGAAACCCCGCTCGCGCCGGTGGCGGCGCGCGGCTACCGCGATCTTCACGAGCACCTCGAGGAATTGCGACGCCGCGGGCTGCTGATCACGATCGACAGGCCGGTGGACAAGGACGCCGAGCTGCACCCTCTCGTGCGCTGGCAGTTCGTCGGCGGCATGGACGAGGCCGAGAGGCGCGCGTTCCTGTTCACGAACGTCATCGACGGCCGCGGCCGCAAGTACGGCATTCCGGTGGTGGTCGGCGCGATCGCGGCCAATCGCGCCATCTACTCGGCGGGCATGGGCGCACCGCTCCACGAAATCCAGGCGAAGTGGGACCACGCCATCGCCCATCCCGTTGCGCCGCGCAGGGTCGAGCGCGCCGTGTGCCACGAGGTCGTGCACGAAGGCGAGGCGCTGCAAGGCGAAGGCAACGGCCTCGACCGCCTGCCGATACCGATCTCGACGCCGGGTTTCGATTCGGCGCCGACGCTCACCGCGACCAACGTCATCACGCGCGATCCCGAGACCGGCGTGCAGAACATGGGCACCTACCGCGCCGCGCTCAAGGCGCCCGACCGGCTGGTCGTGCGCATGGCGACGCGCGTCGGCGGCGCGGGCGGCTACCTGCACTACGTGAGATACCAGAAGCTCGGAAAAAAGGCGATGCCCTGCGCGATCGTGCTCGGCTGCCCGCCTTACGTCGCCTTCATGGGGCCGCAGAAGCTGCCGGTCGGAGTCGACGAGTTCACCGTCGCCGGCGGCCTTGCCGGTGCGCCCATCAACGTGGTGAAAGCGAAGACCGTCGACCTGCTCGTTCCCGCGGAATCGGAAATCGTCATCGAGGGCCTGATCGACACCGAGTGCTGCGAGCCCGAAGCGCCCTTCGGCGAGTCGCACGGCCACGTCGCGCTCGAGGAATTCAACATGCCGATGCGGATCACCGCGATCACGCACCGGAAGAACCCGGTCGTCCCGTCCTACATCAGCCAGGTCGCGCCCTCGGAATCGAGCGTCATCAAGCGCGTCGCCTACGAGCCGCTGTTCCTGGCGCACCTGCGCGAGGCGCTCGGAATCCGCGGGGTCAAGCGCGTGGCGCTGCACGAGCCGCTCACCGGACTCTTGCGCGTCACCGTGATCGCCGTGGAAAAACGCATGCCGCGCACCGAGGTCTGGCGCGCGCTCTACGGCGCCGCGTACTTCAAGGCCGACATGGGCAAGATCACCATCGCCGTCACCGACGACATCGACCCGGACAACGCCGACGCGCTCCTGTGGTCCATGGCCTACCGCATGAACCCGGCCGAGGACGTGCGCACGCTGCCGCACCGCGGCCAGGGGCACGGCCCGAAGCGCGAGCACGGGCAGGAGGAGGACTCGACGCTCCTCATGGACGCCACCATGAAGGAAGACCTGCCGCCGCTCGCGCTCCCCAAGCGCGAATACATGGAGCGCGCGAAGAAAATATGGGAGGAGCTGGGCCTGCCGAAGCTGCGCCCGCAGGCGCCCTGGTTCGGCTATTCGCTCGGAGACTGGCTGCCGCAGTGGGACGAGGCGGCGAAGCGCGCGGTCGAGGGCCGCTACATCGAGAACGGCAAGATCAGCGAGAAGCAGCGCAAGAAAGGCGTCAAGCCGGAGACCAAGTTCCGGCCGGACTAAGGTCCAGCGAGATCCGTCTCCGGCACGCCATTACCGAAGCGACTTCAAGGGAGAACACCATGATGTCTCGTCGCATTCTGCTTTGCGTTCAATTCCTTTCGTTGATTCTCACGACAGGCGCTGTTTGCGCGGCCGATCTCAACCCGGCGGCGCTCGCGTACAAGGCGCCCGACCAGCTCAAATGGCGCGACCCGACCGGCGCCGCCGGCATCAACCAGGCGGTGCTCGTCGGCGACCCGGAAAAGCCCGGGCTGTACGTGGTCATGAACCGGTTCAAGCCGGGCAACTTCAGCCGGCCGCACTTTCATCCGAACGACCGCTTCATCACCGTGATCAAGGGCACCTGGTGGGTCGCCACCGGGAATAGATTCGATCCCGACCTCACCGTGCCGATGCCCACCGGCTCGTTCGTCACGCATTTCGCCAAGCAGGTGCACTGGGACGGCGCCAAGGACGAGGAAGCCTGGCTGATCATCGTGGGCGAAGGACCCGCGACACTGACGCGCGTCGAAGAGGCGAAGTAAGGCGGATCGCGGCTGCGTTACCCGGAGTCCAGTCGATGACTCGCGAGAGAGACGGTTACCCTCCGATCCGCCGCGTCGTGACAGGACACGACGCGAAGCAGGCCGCGAAAATCCTGATCGATGCGCCGGCGACGAACAAGAGAACCTCCAAGTCCGGCGGCGTGTCGACGCTCATCTGGTGCACCGATCGCGTGCCGGCGGATATTTCGATAGGAGAAAACGCCGAAGACATGGGGGCGCGCGTGCTCGGCACGCTGCCGCCGCCGAACGGGACCCGATTCACCGTGAACGACATTCCTCCTGGCAGGAGCGGGCCGATGCACCGCACCGAGACGATCGACTACGTGATCGTTCTCGCGGGCGAGCTCGAGATGCAGATGGACGATTCGACGGTGAAGCTGAAAGCGGGCGACGTGCTCGTGCAGCGCGGCACGAACCACGCCTGGATCAATCGGGGAGCCAAGCCCGCGCGGGTCGCCTTTATCCTCATCGACGCCAAGCCGCTCGGAATCGGCCATGCGGTCACGGGCGGAGCGATCGTCCGCTAGGAATTCCGTGCGTGATTTCGTGGAGGTCGCCATGCTCAAAATCGTCGCTCCTTTTCTCGGTCTGTTGCTCGTCTTGTCCTGGCAAAGCACCTCGGCCGCGGAAGCGATCGAGATGGGCAGCCTCCAGGGCGCGGTTCGCGACGAGAACGGCAGGCCCGCCACCG
>WNGL01015110.1_pt1 | contig 10088 bp, 8 predicted proteins | sample 5400591 | NCBI WGS metagenome assembly WNGL01 (sample SAMN13153377, study PRJNA577476) | soil metagenome | isolation source: 80 cm soil or saprolite under Garry oak tree replicate 1 | place: USA:California | collected 2016-06-15 | reverse complement strand
GGCGTGGGCGTCGGCGTCGGCGTTGGCGTGGGCGTCGGTGTTGGTGTCGGCGTGGGCGTCGGTGTCGGGGTCGGCGTGGGCGTGGGCGTGGGCGTCGGCGTCGGCGTGGGCGTCGGTAATGGCGCGGCCGGAAGCGGGACCTGCCAGGCGCCGCGTCCGTGGGTCCAGGCGATCAGCGTCGCGTGATCGGCACTCGTGACACTCAGCCCGTTGACCCTCGCGTGCGGCAGGCCGCTTCCGAGGATCTGCCAGTCCGGAACCGCTGCCGCTCCCGCGCACGTGTAGCAGACCATCACGCCGGAATCCCCCGCCACGTAGAGCGCATTCCCGCGCGTCGGGTCGACCAGGATGTCATTTGTCCCCTGGTCAGGAAAGCCGGTTGGGCCCAAGCCGGTGAGGTCCACCCAGACGGTTCCGGCCAGCGATCCGGCGGTCAGGGTGTGCCAGACATGGCCGACGCCCAGCCCGCCGATCGTCACCCAGGCCTCGGCGCTGTTGCCCGGGTTGAACGCGATGCCGGAAATCCAGGCCTCTCCGGTCACGTGCTTACTGGCGTCGAACGCTGGAAGATTGCCCGCGATATTCGTCCAGGTGGCCGACGCACCGGTGGCGTTCGTGCTCATCCACAGCGCGCCATACTGGCTGCCGCTAAAGACGGTTCCGGTCGCGCCGGCCGGCCCCATGACGAGCCGCTCGATCACATCGATGTGCCCTGCCGTAGGCGTCGCCGTCGCCAGGTTGGGACTGATGCTCGTCCAGCCGCCGGCACCGGCGGGCAAACCGCCGCTGGTGCTCTGGTAGACACGGTTGGTGGCGGCGAGCAGGCGCGAACGATTGCCGGGGTCCATCACGAACGGCGCGATGAACGCGACTGGATCCGAACAGGCGGGCTGGCCGCCAGCGGCCGGACACGGGTCCGCCTCCCGGAAGGTGTCGTAGGGCCAGGTCGCATCGGGCGATGCCGGCGGCGCGGAGCTACCTTTATAGATGCCGCCGCTGTCGGTGGTGGCGTAGATCGTGGTCGACCCCGGCGACGGATCGATCGCCGGGTAGCCGCCGTCGCCGTCGAGGTAGTGCTGCCAGGCCGGCGCACTTGCCGGCGAGCCCGGCAGGACACCGGGGCTGCCGTTGTCCTGGCTACCACCTAATAGATGTTGCAGGTCGAGCGCCGCGCCGCCATAGAACTGGATGGTGTTGAGATTGCCGTTCAGGTTCGCCCAGCTCGTGCCCAGGTCGGTCGTTTTCCAGAGGCCGCCGTCGTTGGCCACCAGCAGCGCGTTGCCGCTAAAGAGCAGCGCGTGGAAATCCGGGTGGACCACCCCACCGCTGTAGGGCCGGATGATGTCGGCGTACGATGTGCCACCGTCTTTGGTCACCAGCGCGGTTCGTACCAGCCCTGCGACGCGCCCGCAATCGTGAAGGGATCGCTGAAACCGGGCGCGCTGGTCGACATGGCCGTCCACGTCGCCCCACCGTCGACGGTCTTTTCCAGGCCGGCGAGGCTGCCACTCGGACATCCGGCGATGCTCGCGTACGCGACACCGCCGGGCCCGACGCCCAACCCGATGCGGGTCGCCGCCGGCGGGTGCGCCGCGGCGTAGTGGTTGACCCAGGTGTTGCCGTCGGCGCTGGTCAGGATGTCGCCGTATTCGGTGCGACAGAAATCGCCGGCCACCGCCCAGAAGGATCCCGACGCATCCTGGAGGACCTGGGTCATAGCATCCGACGGTTGCTTGGTGACGCCGTTCACGACCGCGGGCGTCAGCAGCGAGGCGATCTGCGAATTCCGCGTCCAGGTCGCGCCGCCGTCCGCCGAGGCGTAGAGCCCCTCATCCGTCGCGGCGAACACACGCTGGCTTGCGCCGCTGGTGGTGCGATCGATCGCCAGCCCGCCGATATGCTGACCGGCGAAGATCGTCTGCCCCAGCAGCGACCAGGACGCGCCGCCGTCGCTCGTTTTCAAGATCCCCTGGCCCGCCTGAGAGTCCACACTGCCATTGGCTTCACCCGTGCCGGCATACAGAACCTGGCCGGACGGATCGATGGCGAGCGACCCGATCGCCAGGGTTGCCTGGCGGTCCGTCAGCGCCGTCCAACTCACTCCCGCGTTGGTACTCTTCCAGACGCCGCCACCCGCGGTCCCGACAAAGATCACGGCGGCGTTCGTGGGGTCGACCGCCACGCTCGTCAGACGCCCGCTCGCCCGGCCGTAGTCGCTCGATGGATTGCAGCAGCTCTTCTCATCGGCAATCGGCGCCGGGCCGAGCGAGGTCCACGTTCCGCCCACCACGGTATTTCCCTGTGGGGCGGTCGCTCGCCGCTGGATGCCGGCGGCCGGCTGGGCCTCCGCCGGGTGTATCCGGATGGGGTGATGCGTGACGTTTGGGTTCACGCTAACCCCGGCGTTGGCGGCCGAAGACGCCAAAGGATCGGCGCCAGCGGCTATCCCGCCGGCGGCCGCAACCGTTGCGCCGGCGGCAACGGCCACCACGGCCTTCGCCAGGCGCGACTTCGCCTCTGACCCCACTCCCCAGTTATAACGTCGCTGTTATCTCAAATGATGCGGACGCAGATCCGGTCACCCCGGAGCGTGCAGGTATGCCTCGAGCGCCGCTTCCCAGCTTCGCAGGGGCGGCAGCCCGGTCGACGCCCACCGAACGCTGGTCAGCGCGCTGTTCTGCGGTCGGGGCGCGGGCCGTGCCGCCTCCGCCGTGGTGATCGGCAGGACCTCGACCTGGTCGCCGACGATCGCCCGGGCAAACTCGAAACGGCTGCAGGCGCCGGCATTGACAACGTGATAGAGGCCGGCGGCCGGGGTCCGCATCAGCGCGGCAGCGGCGGCCGCCAGGTCCGCGGTCGAGGTCGGGCTACCGACCTGGTCGGCCACCACCTTCAGCGGACCGCCGCGCGCGGCCGCCCCCTGGATCGCCTTCACGAAGTTCTTGCCGTGCCGGCCGTAGAGCCAGGCGGTGCGTAGGACGCAGGCCGGCGCGCCCGAGGCGAGCACGCGCCGCTCGCCCTCGCGCTTGGAGCGGGCGTAGACGCTGAGCGGGTTCGGCGCATCGTTCTCGTTGTAGGGACTCCCCTTGCGGCCGTCGAAGACGTAGTCGGTGCTGACATGGATCAGGCGTGCCCCCACGCGTGCCGCCGCCGCGGCCAGGTGCTCGGGTCCGTCGGCGTTGGCGGCGAACGCGGTCGACTCATTCTTTTCGGCTCCGTCGACGTCGTTGAAGGCGGCGGCGTTGACGATCCAGTCTGGCTTGATCCGGGACACCGTCTCATCCACCGCAGTTCGGTCGGCGATGTTGAGCGCAGCGTGATCGAATGGATGCAGCGCTTCGCCGGCCAGGACGTCCGCCAGGTCGTGCCCGAGCTGACCGTTCGCGCCGGTGATCAGAATGCGCAACTAGATCGTGGGGAGCGCGTTCGCCGGAAGGCCCTTGTAGTTCTTGCGGTAGTAATCCCAGAACTCGGGAGACTTCCGCTTGCGCCACCAGGCCTCGTTGGCGCGATACCAGTCGACGGTCGCCCGCATGCCGCCGGCAAAATTTGTACCGGCTTCCCAGCCGAGAGGGCGAATCCGGCGGACGTCGAGCGCATAACGATAGTCGTGGCCGGGCCGGTCCTTGACGAAGTGCTTCAGCGAGCTCGGCCGCCGGCAGAGCTCGAGGACGGTGTCCGCCACCTGGACGCCGGAGACCTCGCTGCCGGCGCCGATGTTGTAGACCTTGCCGGGTTCGCCCTTCCACAACACGCGCGCAATGGCGGCGACGTGGTCCTCGACGTAGAGATAGTCGCGCACGGCGGAGCCGTTGCCGTAGATCGGGAGGGCCAGGTTCTCGAGCGCGTTGGTGATGAAGAGCGGAATGATCTTCTCGGGGAACTGGTAGGGACCGTAGGTGTTGGATCCGCGAGTGACCAACGTGGGCAGTTCGTAGCTCACGTGGTAGGCGCGCACCAGCATCTCCGCGCCCGCCTTGCTGGCCGCGTAGGGACTTCGTGGCTCGAGTGGATCCTCTTCGCGGCTGCGGCCATCCTTGACATGGCCGTAGACCTCGTCCGTGCTTACCTGCAGGAAGCGTCGGTGGCGCCATTTGCGAGCGGCTTCGAGCAGCACATACGTCCCGTAGACATCCGTTTGGACGAAGGCGCCCGCCTCCAGCAGGGAGCGGTCGACGTGCGATTCGGCCGCGAAATTCACAATGGCGTCCACCTCGCCGGCCAGCTTGTCGACGGCCCGGGCGTCACAGATATCGCCCTGGACGAAGCGCAAGCGCGGGTCGCCCGCGACCTCAGCGAGGTTTTCCTCGCTGCCCGCATAGGTGAGCTTGTCGAGGACGGTCAGCTCGATCTCCGGATCGGTCCGGAGCCGCTGGCGGACGAAGGCGGAGCCGATGAACCCGGCGCCACCGGTGACAAGCAGGCGGCGCAACCGCGGCCCAGCCATCAGAGCAGGTCGACCTCGGAGTGATCGCCGAGCATGAAGCGGAGCGCCTTGGGCATGACGGCAGTGCGCCGGATCACGACGTCCTTGCCGATCAGGCTGTCCTCGATCCGACTGGGGGCGTCGAGGATCTTGCTGTTCTCGAGGATGATCGAGTGTTCGACTTCGCTGTTGCGGATCTCGACGTCGTGGTAGACGGACGTGAACGGTCCGACGTACGAGTTCACGATCTTTGTGCCCTCGCCGATGATGGCCGGCCCGCGAACGACGCTGTCAATTACCTCGGCGCCTTTCTCGACGACGACCCGTCCGATCACTTTCGATGTTCCCTGGATCGAACCGTCGATTTTCCGGTCGATGGCCTCGAGGACGATCCGGTTCGCCTCGAGCATGTCCTCCAGGCGGCCGGTGTCCTTCCACCAGCCGTCGATGACATGCGGCTTCACCTGGGCGCCGTGGTCCACCAGCCACTGGATGGCGTCGGTGATCTCCAGCTCGCCGCGCGCCGAGGGTTTGATCGCGTGCACGGCCTCGAAGATCCGCGACGTGAACAAATAGACGCCGACCAGCGCCAGGTCCGATTTGGGTTTCGCGGGTTTTTCCTCGAGCTTAATGACGTGCCCGTCGCGCAGCTCGGCCACGCCGAAGCGCTCGGGCGCCTGCACGCGCGCCAGCAGGATCATTGCGTCGGGACGGTCTTCCTGAAACTGCCGGACGAAGCTCGTGATGCCGTCCGCCACGAGGTTGTCCCCCAGGTACATCACGAACGGGTCGCCCTTCAAGAATGGCTCGGCTTCCTTGACGGCGTGCGCGAGCCCGAGCGGCGCCGTCTGCCGGATATAGGTCACACCGGCGCCCCAGCGGCTGCCGTCGCCGACGGCGGCGCGGATTTCTTCTTCGGTATCACCCACGATCATGCCGACGTCGGTGATGCCGGCCGCCACCACGCCCTCGAGGGCATAGAACAGAATCGGCTTGTTCGCCACCGGCACCAGTTGCTTGGCGCTCGTGTGGGTGATGGGTCGTAGCCGGGTGCCGCGACCGCCACTCAGGATCAGGGCTTTCATGTTCTGGCGGCCATGTAACTGAATGCGGGGCTCTTTCGGTACGCCTCGAGGGTCGGGGCACGCCGGTCCTTGGCAGACACGGTGGGATCTTTTATCGGCCAGTCGATCGCGACCTCCGGATCATTCCAGGCGATGGCGCCCTCGGCGCCCGGCGTGTAGTAACCACTGCACTTGTACTGGACCTCGGCAATGTCGGACAGCGTGAGAAAGGCGTGCCCGAAGCCGACCGGGACCAGCAGCTGGCGCCGGTTGTCGGCGCTGAGCTCGGCTGCCCACCAGCGGCCAAAGGTGGGCGATCCGGCGCGCAGGTCCACGGCGACGTCAAGGATACGGCCCAGCGTGCAGCGCACCAGCTTCGCCATCGGTGCCGACATGTCCTGGTAATGGATACCGCGGAGTACGCCGTGCGCCGAGCGCGAGTGGTTGTCCTGGACGAACTCGTCCGTCACGCCCAGTTCGGCAAAGCGCCGCTTGTGATAGCTCTCGAAGAAAAATCCGCGATCGTCCCGAAAGACGTCCGGCTCGATGACGAGGACGCCCTCGAGCGCCGTCGGCTGGACCTGGGTGGTCAGTGCAACCGCTCCTGCAGCGCCTGCCTCAATCCCGCAAGCGGGACGCGGACCTGGCTCATCTCGTCGCGCGAGCGGATGGTTGCCGACTGGTCCGTCGCCGTTTCGAAGTCGATGGTCACGGCGTAGGGGGTGCCGATCTCGTCCTGGCGGCGGTAGCGCTTGCCGATCGACTGCGTATCGTCGTACTCCGTCCGGAAGAAGGGCCGCAGCTCGTGCTCGACCGCCTGCGCCGACGCCATCAACGGCTCTTTGCGGGAGAGCGGCAGGATCGCGACCTGGACCGGGGCCACAGACGGGTGCAGCTTGAGCACCACCCGCTGCTCGTCGCGCACCTGCTCTTCGTGGTAGGCGTCGATCAAGAGCGTGAGCATGCTGCGATCGACCCCCGCCGACGGCTCGACCACGTGCGGCAGGTAGCGCTCGCGGATGATGTCGTCGAAATAGGACAGGTCCTTGCCGGAGGCCTTCTGATGCGCGGACAGGTCAAAATCCCCGCGCGCCGCAATGCCCTCCAGCTCGGACCATCCGAAGGGAAATTCGTACTCGACGTCGAAAGCCCCACGGGCATAGTGAGCCAGCTCATCCTTGGCATGCGCGCGCAAACGCAGGTGCTCGCGACGAATGCCCAGCGCCAGATACCACTCGAGCCGCTGCTCCTTCCAGTACTCCAGCCATTTCATCTCATCCGCGGGCGGGACGAAATACTCGAGTTCCATCTGCTCGAACTCGCGCAGGCGGAAGATCGAGTTGCCGGGGGTGATCTCGTTGCGAAAGGCCTTGCCGATCTGGGCGATCCCGAAGGGCGGTCGCATCCGCGTGGAGTTGAGGATATTGGCGAAGTTGACGAAGATGCCCTGCGCGGTTTCCGGCCGCAGGTAGACCTGCGTGCTCGAGTCCTCGGCCGGGCCCATGAACGTCTTGAACATCAGGTTGAACTGCCGCGCCTCGGTGAACTCACCACCGTCTGCCTCGTGGCGCGGCGCGCTCACCTGGTCGGCGCGGAACCGCTGGTGACATTTCTTGCACTCGACGAGCGGGTCGGTGAAGTTCTGTACGTGTCCCGACGCGACCCACACTCGGGGATTCATCAGGATGCCAGCGTCGATGCCGACGACGTCGTCGCGCAACTCCACCATCGACCGCCACCAGCTGCGCTTGATGTTGTTGCGCAGCGCGACGCCCAGCGGACCGTAGTCCCACACGCCCTGGATGCCACCGTAGATCTCGCTCGACTGAAAGAAGAACCCGCGCCGTTTCGCCAGGGAAACGAGTTTCTCCATCAGCACCGGGCGCGCACGCTCTGGCAACGCGGCGGTCGCCACCTAGTTCCTGACGCTCCGGATGAAGTCCAGGCTCTTCAGATGGCGATCGAGGTGATATTCGAGTTGGGCTTCGAGCGCCTGCTCGATCTCCTGCAAGAGCTCGCTGGACAGTCGCAGCCGATCGTAGACCTCGCGCTGGCCTCCCGCCATCACGCGCAAGACCTTCAGCCCGTTGACGGAGACCGGCGAGCCGGCCTGGTCGTGTCCGCCGCAGCGGGCGCAGAGCACGCCACCGAGCAGTGGCGAGAACCAGCCCGCCGACGCCGGCAGCTCCGCCCCGCAGCCAGCGCAGTCCTGCAGCTGCGGCTGGTAACCCAGCACGTCGAGGATGCGCATCAGGAACCAGGCCGTATCGGCACGCGGCGAGCGTTCCACGAGATTGAGATCGCCGAGCGTGCGCACCACCAGGTCGAAGATCTCGTCGACCGGGTGGCGATCCTCCATGACTTTATCGACGACTTCCGCGACGAGGCACGCATAGGCCGTCCGCCGAAGGTCACCCGAAATGTGCCGGGCGTCACCGCGGCGTTCGACCTGGGCGACGACGTCCAGGTTGCGGCCTTTGGCCAGCATCATGCTCGAGCGGGCGAAGAGGTCGAGCGACCCCGCGACTTTCGATTTTCCGCGCCGTGCGCCTTTCGCGATCGCCGCCAGCTTGCCGTGCTCGCGCGTCAGCAAGGTGACGATCCGATCCGCCTCGCCGTAGTCGAGCCGGTGCAAGACGATGGCATCGGCGTGATACGTCGGCATGGTTGCAATTCTACGGTCGCCATGGCAAGATGCCCCGTGATCGTGCGCGTACGCCTTCTCGGACGGACGCTGGCCGCCATCGTGATCGCCGCGACCCTCACGCCAGCGACGGCGGCGGCGGACTGGCCGACCTATCACTACGATCCAGCGCGCACCGGGAACCAGCCAGGGCAGGGCCTCACACGATCGCAGACCAGCCTCTTCGCGGTCAGGGTCGATGGCGAGGTCTTCGCGGAGCCGCTGGTGGCGGGCAACCGCGTCCTGGTCGCCACCGAGAACAACAGCATCTATTCGCTCGACGCCAACACCGGCGCGGTTCAGTGGGGAGCCCACCTCGGCGCGCCGGTGCCGCAGAACCAGTTGCCCTGCGGCAACATCGACCCGGTCGGCATCACGGGAACGCCGGTGGTCGACACCGCGGCGGGTGTGGTCTACACGGTGGGCCTGGTGTGGGTGCCGGGGAACAGCGGGTCGATTCGTTATCAGATGTTCGCCCTCAACCTGTCCAACGGTAGCGTCCGCTGGCAGCGGCCGATCTCCGGTTTTGGCTCGCCGTTCGACCCGCGCTATCAGGGCCAGCGGATGGCGCTGTCGCTCAGCAATGGCTTCGTCTATATCGGCTTCGGCGGCCGCGCGGGCGATTGCGGCGATTACCGAGGCTGGATCGTCGCTGCTCCGGCCAGCGGAGTCGGCGGCCTCATCGCCTTCAGCGCCGGCGGCGCGTTCTGGGCGTCGGGCGGCCCATCGAGTGACGCCGCAGGCAATATCTTTGCCGCGAGCGGAAACACCTGCGGGCCGTGCCCGGTGACCAACAGCGAGACGGTCTTGAAGCTCGGGCCGTCGCTGGCCGTCAGTGATCACTTCACGCCGTCCAACCAGGCGTCGCTCAATAGCACGGACACCGACCTGGGGTCGGTCACGCCCGCCCTGCTCGGCACCAGCCTGGTGTTCCAGGTCGGCAAAGAGGGCGTCGGCTATTTGCTCAACCAATCGAACCTCGGCGGCGTGAACCACGCCACGCCGGCCTATAGCGCGCAGGTCTGTAGCGCGACGGCCGACGCGGCGTTCGGCGCCACCGCCTACGCCGCGCCGTTGTTATACGTCCCATGTGCCAATCGGCTCGAGGCGCTGACCGTGACCACCGGTGCGACGCCATCCTTCGCCTTGGCGTGGCACGGTCCGGCGACCACCTTCAGCACACCGCCCGTCGTCGCCGGCAACCTCGTGTGGACCATCGACACCAATGGCCTGCTCTCGGGCCTCGATGCCAGCACCGGATCGGTCGTGATCTCGATGGACCTCGGCGTTGCCAATCACTTCGCGACGCCCGCGGTCGATAACGGCAGGCTCTACGTTCCGGCGGGAACCCTCGTCTATGGGTTCAGTCTGAGCCCATGGTTCGCGTGGGAAAAACTCGACGGCAGCCTGACCTCGGGTCCGTCGGTCGCCTCCTGGGGCGCGAACCACCTCGATGTGTTCGCCCGAGGCGCGGACCAGAGCCTGATGCAGAAGACCTATGACAACGGGACCTGGAGCGGGTGGACATCGCTCGGCGGCATCCTTGGTGGAACCCCCGGTGCCGTGTCGTGGGCCTCGGGCCGCATCGACGTCTTCGTGCGCGGCACCGACAACCAGCTCTGGCATCGCCCCTACTCGGCCGGCGCCTGGCAGGCGTGGGAATCGCTGGGCGGCAACATCACCTCAGGACCGACCGTCGCCTCCTGGGCCAGCGGCCGGCTCGACGTGTTCGCGCGCGGCGCGGACAATTCGCTGTTCCACAAGTGGCTGGGCACCGGCGGCTGGAGCGGGTGGGAATCGCTCGGCGGGGTGCTGGGCGGTGACCCCGGCGCCGTGTCGTGGGCCTCGGGAAGGATCGACGCCTTCGTCCGCGGGACGGACAGCCAGCTCTGGCATCGCTGGTATGAAAATGGCT
>WNGL01013495.1_pt1 | contig 10088 bp, 9 predicted proteins | sample 5400591 | NCBI WGS metagenome assembly WNGL01 (sample SAMN13153377, study PRJNA577476) | soil metagenome | isolation source: 80 cm soil or saprolite under Garry oak tree replicate 1 | place: USA:California | collected 2016-06-15 | reverse complement strand
CCAAACCACTGTGTTCTCATAGGTGATGGTTAGCCCCGTTAGGACAGATACACTCCCGCCGCTCATACAAGAGAAGGAGCCTCATATGACAACTACGGCCGCAAAACGTTCTGACTTGAACGTTCTTCCCATGCTGAGATATGCCCTGCTGAAAAAGGATTCTGAAGTACTCAGCAAAGTGTCGCCAGGAACTCAACCGCCTGAACCAATGCTCTATGATCCGGCCACCCATCAGGCTCACAGAAACGGGCAATACCGCTCTCTCAAACCAGCACAAAAACGAGAAACAATTGTTCTCCTTCCAAAACAATAATCTTGAAGGGCATCTGGCACTGATGGATGGAATTAGGGGCGCCCCCCCAGTGTTCTCAAACAGGTTTGTAAGGTAACTTAGGATGGGCTTCCAGAAACGGTCAAGACGGGACGACGCACGTGGGAGCCAAAGGAGCCTGGGAGCGCAATGCTCGCAAGCTCCTGGTTTCCCAGATCAAGGGGGCGACAGAGGGTAGCTGACCCACTGTTGGCAAAGGTATCACCCTTATGGTGACGTGCGGACGAACAAGGTATCTCCGCTGACTTCCTTGTTAAAGTTGATGACGTCTTGAATGTTCAGTCTGATCCCTTCGTGGGCACCCGCTGGTGGAGAACCCACCAGGCAAGTAATCCGTAACACGGCGTCAAATCCTGATCCTCCTGTATTGGGTGAGAGGTGAATACGCACCAGAGCCTTGCCACCTTCAAATGTGGGAGGCAAATCAGATTCAGTCCCGTAGGAGACGAAACTCAGCAGTTGCTGTGCCGTCCACGTGCCCGCGCCCAAAACGTTGCCGCTCGCGTCCTTGTGGGTAAAGGTTCCACCGCCGGTGACGGAGTCCGGGTGAATGCTGAGGGTTCCACTGCCGGCAATTGTGATGGTGTCGCCGTTGGGTGCGCTCGCCACATCAGGACATTCGCTAATGCTACAGGGGGTCCCTGAACCAGCAAAGTAATCGTAAGTAACGGTAGCGCTCTGGGCTGATGCCGGGGCTCCTCGCACCAGGAGCAACAACCCGAACATGATCAACCCCATCACCGGCAATCGCCAGCCGCCAAAGCGACTGTGCTTCACATGCATCCTTTTTCTCCTTTCGAGCTTGCGAGATGTCCCGGTGCCGACTCATTGCTGACTGAGAGGGGACATCTTGACGAATAGACAAATGTATGTTGAGCCTTTTGTATTCAACCATGCAGCGGTTAAGAGGCGGTTAAGAATTGGTGGAGAAATGGTGGAGAAACATCCATTTCCTTTGAGAAATATTTACTTATCGATATATAAAGCATCGTGATACAAAAAGAGGAGAATTGACGTTCCGTGAGACGCTGCGGGTTCTGAAACGGGGGGGTGTTATTGGAAACGTTTGGCAACGCAAACAACGGTCGGAGTAGAGCGAAGCACAAACTTTGCAGGGATAAGCTCAGCATTTTAGAATTCCATGAGTAGGAGGTGAAGTATATATCTTGATCGCGCGAATCTATGAGAGAGGTTAGCTGACAAGTTATCAGCCAACCTCTCATTGTCATGAAATAGTTCTCTACCCTACCATAATTCAATTTTCTCTCTGCATTCCAACCATACAATTGTATTGTTAAGCTAAAGTTAAAGGATAGGCGAATTTCTGTTAAAACCATGTAATATACATTTTTCTGTGCTAAAATTCCATAAAAATACCCTTGCCCATGTACAATACATACATTGTGCTGCCCACATCTGACTGTTACACTCAAAACAGATACCTCATGAATTGAGGTATTAAACTACTCTGCAACCTCTGCTCTGCCTGTGAAATACTAAGCCTATTGTTACGTAAGTATTAGATAGGTACATGTTTATACATGTTATTGTTTGCATGACACAGCAAATGTGTTATGCCCTATTTGCAATGGTTACAACCCATTCAGGCACATGGAGGTACCCTCTTATGAACAGCCAGAGGCAAGAGCTATTTGGCAACGTATTCGCCCCACACAATCGCCGCGAATTTATGAAGCGTGCTGCCACGCTTGGACTCTCAGGGTCTGCCCTCACTGCTTTTTTAGAGGCGTGCGGGAGTACCACGAGCACTGGTTCATCATCCACACCAACAACAAACGTCAATATGGCCGGTCCTATTGATATTCAGACGTTGACGACCAAGACCAAGGCAGAAGGATCACTCCAAGCAATTGGTATTCCGCCCGAGTGGGCCGACTACGCAGATATTCTGGCGGGCTATACTGCCAAATATGTCCCGGTTACCTACAAGGCAGAGGCGGAGTTCACCTCCGCACAGGAAGTTGAAGTCTTTAAGAATTCGAAGCAACATCCTCATGGCGATATTGGGGATGTAGGTTTCAAATGGGGACCGGTCGTCATCCAGCAAGGTCTTGTCACGCCGTATAAACATGCCAACTGGGATGACATCCCGGCTGCTCTGAAAGATCCAAATGGCAACTGGTGTACCGAGTACTGGGGGGCACAGGCATTTGTCATCAATACCGATATTGTAAAGAATCCACCAAAGTCGTTCGCAGACCTGCTCGCCAACGATTACAAGAACATGGTAGGTATTGATGGCGACCCACGGCAGGCTAACGACGCCCTTATCGCCGTCTACTCGGCAGGATTAGCAAAGAGTGGCAGTGTAAGCGATATCCAGCCGGGAATCGACTACTTTGCGGCCTTGAAGAAGAAAGGAAACTTTACGCCAGCAAAGTCGAACCTGGCCAACATCACCAAGGGCGAGGTTGCGATTGGTGTTATGTGGGACTACCTGGGATTGGGCTTCCGCGATTCGCTTGCCGGAAAACCAAATCTGAGCGTAGTCATTCCAAGCGATGGTTCCATTGCTGGCCCGTATATTTCCATCGTGAACAAGACAGCTCCGCATCCATTTGCAGCGCGCGCCTGGATAGAGTACATCTTCTCGGATGAAGGACAGTTGTTCTATTTGAAGGGCTATGCGCACCCGGCTCGCTATCAGAAACTGGCCGCCTCCGGTAAAGTTCCCGCCGACCTCGCCGCCAAATTGCCTTCCGCGGATCAGTATGCCAGCGTCAAATTTGTCACCGACATTAACCAACTGACTGCGGCCTCAAACGCCGTCACGGCAAACTGGCAATCACAGGTGCTTGGTCAGTAGTACCCTGTTCAACTGAACACTGATGAGAGGTGCAAGATTGCATCAGTATGGGCGCGAAAAAATCGCGCCTGTACATTGTATCCGGCAGGAGGTAGTCTGATGGAACTACGGGCAGCGACTGGTATTGCTAATTCCGCCACGACTCCAAGCCAGTCCGCAGTTAAAACCAGGAGGCCATCCAGTATAAACTGGAGCTATTCTATTACAAGCTGGCTAGGCTTCGTGCCATTTTTGTTATTCTGCTTACTCTTTGAAATTTTGCCTGCTGTTATGATCATACAAAGCAGTTTTATTGATACTAATACAGGCGCACTAACATTAAGCAATTACAGAAATATGCTCTCGCAGCCCAGCTACATCCACGCTTTTCAAACCAGTATCTCCCTCTCTGTGATCACTGCGCTGTTTGGAGCTTTCTTTGGTTTCTTCGCGGCATATGGTCTTTACAATTTGAGTACCGGGTGGCTGCGTAACCTGGTTATCAGTTTCTCGAGTATTGCGGCCAATTTCGCGGGCGTGCCACTGGCCTTCGCCTTCGTCGCAACGCTTGGGGTAACGGGTTTTATCACCGTACTTCTGCTCCGCTGGTTCCATATCGACTTGTATAATGGCCTCAACTTCAGTCTCTACTCATTCTGGGGATTGGTGCTGGTCTATACCTACTTCCAACTGCCCCTGATGATTCTCATTACATTGCCTGCACTGAGCGCTCTTCGCCCGGAATGGAAAGAGGCAGCAACCAACCTGGGTGCCTCGAATTCCGTTTACTGGCGACGCGTCGCGCTGCCCATTCTGCTGCCTTCGCTTATCGCCGCTACTATGTTGCTATTTGCCAACTCATTTGGAGCTTATGCGACAGCTTATGCGCTTGCGCAAGGAAGTATCAATATTGTGCCAATCCTCATTGGCTTCGTAGTGAATGGCAATGTAAGTCTTGACCCTGGACTGGGCAATGCGCTGGCAATGGGCATGATCGTGATACTGCTCATAACGGTCTCGCTTTACACAGCTATGTTACGCCGCGTTAGTAGATGGCAAGGGAGGTAAGCAAAATGGCTCAGGTAGTTCGTGGTACGAATCTCCCAGGTAGGGGCCAGATTTATCGCGCCCATAAACCAGCAAGACGACGTTTTGGGCTGGATAAGATACTACTCACCCTCGTTTTCCTCTATCTTACTGTGCCCCTGGGAGCCACGCTTGTATTTGGCCTCTCGGCCGGCAATGGGTTCAATTTCAATACCTTTATGTCGGCCTTCACCGATCCCGACTTTTCGCAGACGCTGTTAATATCTCTTGGACTGGCCTTTGCTACTACGCTTTTGACAGTTCTGCTCGTTACCCCAACAGCATATTGGGTACAGCTACGGCTCCCCAGGGCACGTCCTTTGATGGATTTCCTGGCGCTTGTGCCGTTTGCTGTCCCCGCCATCGTCATGGCATTTGGGCTGGTCGAAGTGTATGGGACCGGCAATACGCTCGTCAATGTGCTCTCTTTCGGGTTAGTGCCTTTGCTCAGTAACGAATCCTTCAACGTGGTCAACACACCACAATTGCTTGTCTGCGCGTATGTAATCGTCTCGCTGCCCTTCGTCTACCGTCCTATTGACAATAATTTGCGCGCGATAAATACAAAGGTGCTTTCGGAGGCGGCATATAGCCTGGGCAGCGGTTGGTGGAGGACCTTTCTGACGATTATTTTTCCCAACATTTTGCCTGGAGTGATCAGCGCCGCCCTGTTAACCTTCTCTACTGTGATGGGAGAGTTTACCTTAGCCAGTCTCTTTGGCATTTACACCTTCCCAATCTACTTGAATGCGACCGGGCAGAGCGATGCTCATAAAGCAGCTTCGTTAACGATACTGAGCTTCATATTGACGATGATTTTCGTGCTGGGTATCATTCTCCTTGTGCGGATTCGACCAGGGAGCCCCGGCACTGAGGACAGGCTCGATATCGTGGCAACAAAATAATAAGATCTTTGAATCCATCGCTGCAACCCTTCGCTACGCTCAGGGCAAGCTCAGTTCGCTTACGCGCCTACTAAAGTCAGCAGCGATGAAAGGAAGTGCATATCGTGGCTTTTCTTGAACTAGAGCATATCACCAAGTACTTTGGGCGTATAGCCGCCGTAATGGATATCAGTTTGTCTGTTGAGCAAGGTGAGTTTTTGACGCTGCTTGGTCCGAGTGGTTGTGGCAAAACAACTATCCTGCGCATGGTGGCAGGGTTTGAGACACCGAGCGCAGGAAATATACTGCTCGACGGAGACGATATTACCAATCGCTCAGCCAGTAAACGCCCCATGGGCATGGTCTTTCAATCCTATGCACTCTTCCCCCATATGACGGCAGAGCAAAATATAGCTTTTGGTCTATCTATCAAGCGAACGCCCAGGGATGTTATCACCAGGCGTTGCGCTGAATTACTTGATCTGGTGGGATTGAGCGATAAAGGCCGTAGCTTTCCACACCAGCTCTCAGGGGGACAACAGCAGCGTGTCGCCCTGGCGCGCGCATTGGCGGTGGAACCAAAGGTTCTCTTGCTCGATGAACCGCTTTCCGCACTTGATGCGAAGGTTCGTGTCTCGCTGCGTAACGAAATTCGCCGTATCCAGCAGCAATTGAAGATGACGGCAATCTATGTAACGCATGACCAGGAAGAGGCGCTGGCAATCTCGGACCGTATCGCCGTTATGGCGAAAGGCCATATCGAACAACTTGATCTTCCGGAAGAGATATACAACAATCCACGTACGGTCTTTGCCGCAACTTTTGTTGGAACCAGCAACCATTTTAATGGCTTGCTTAAGTCAGCCAGCGAGGGCCTCTGCCAGGTAGATGAGCAAACGATACACGTTCCACCTGTACCAAACTTACCTGATGGTGACCAGGTATTGGTCATGGTTCGTCCTGAAGAAGTCTCCATACATAATGCGGAAGAGGGAGCCGACTATAGCGCCAACGGCGCAGGCAACCAGATTGCTGGGGTGATCGAGTTACGAACGTTCCTGGGTCCGTTTACACGCTTCCATGTGCGTATCAACGAGAGTACGACACTGACGGCAGATGTCCCCAGCCAGCAAGCCCGTGATTACTACGTAGCGCAACATGTTGTGCTTTCGTTCCCACCAGGCGCCTGCCAGGTCTTACCAGTGGATAAGGAGGCGGTGGAACTAGAGAGGTTGGCGGAGGCGGAAGAAGAGAAAGTTTAGTGATCAACCAATATACCCAAGTTGGCGAGCTTTTTCATAAGCTTGCCGCGCCTCTTCCAATCTACCAAGTTGTCTGAGCGCCCGGCTCCGGTAGTAATGAGAGACAGCTTTGTTCGGCTGAAGGCGAATAGCCTGGTCGTGAGCGGCCAGCGCTTCTTCGTATCGCCCGAGCACAGAGAGGGTTGCGCCCTTATTATTGTACGCTTTGGGGTGTTGCGGATTCAGTTGGATGGCCCGCTCATATGCCTGCACCGCCTCTCGATAACGCCTGAGGTCGAAAAGGACGTTGCCTCTTCCGTTATGGGCAGAAGCATAATTGGGATTGATTTCCAGGGCGCGGTCAAATGCCAATAAGGCTTCGTCAAAGCGACCCATTTTCCAGAGTGCCCCTCCCTTGCCGTCGTAGGCGAAGGCAAAATCAGTGTCAAGTTGGATGGCCTGCTCATGGGCGACAAGCGCTTCTTCATAGCGCTTGAGTTTGAAGAGAGCGTTTCCTTTGCCGCTGTATGCTGAAGATGAAGCAGGGTCCAGCCGGATAGCCTGCTCTGCGGCAACGAGGGCCTCGTCGTAACGTTTCAATTGACAGAGTGTACAGCTTTTTCCATCAAATGCGCTGACATACGTGGGATCAAGCTGGATAGTCCGCTCGAAGGCCAGGAGCGCCTCCTGGTAACGATTGAGGTAATAGAGCGCGTCTCCTTTGCCGTTATAGGCAGACACAGAGCTGGAGTCCAGTTGAAGAGCGCGCTCGAAAGCCACCAGAGCCTCCTGGTAGCGTTGGCGATTATAGAGAATGTGCCCCTTCCCCTCATAAGCATGAGCGTAGGTTGGATTGAGCTGAATGGCTCGATTAAAGGCGTTGAATGCCTCCTGGTAGCGGTTAAGACTGCTGCAGGCATCACCCCTGGCATCGTAGGCATCAGCGTAATGCGGATCGAGTTGCAACGCGCGCTCATATGCGACCAGGGCTTCTTCGTAATGACCACTATTGTGGAGGGTATTGCCTTCATCCAACCATTGCTCCTTGGTTTTCTGACTGGAGAACATGTGCAATGCAGTTAAAAAGGCCTGCACATCTGGGTAACGATGTGCACGATCCTTGGAGAGAGCCTTAAGTATTGCTCGTTCAACGGGCACTGGGAGATAGGGATTGAATTGGGTTGGAGCAATAGGTTCCTCTGTTTGATGCTTCAGGGCCATAATAGCAGCATTGGGGCCAACAAATGGATTGCGCCCTGTTAACATTTCATAGGCGATCACCGCCAGCGCATACTGGTCGCTGCGCTTGCTAAGCATTCCATCAAACTGTTCAGGCGCCATATAGAGAGGCGAACCAATGATATCGACAACCGTTGTTCTCGGCGTGGAGAGGATGACTGCAATGCCGAAGTCGGCCAATAAGGCATCGCCCCTGGCGTTAAAGAGGATATTTTCTGGTTTGAGGTCACGGTGGATGATGTTTTGTTGATGAGCATAGGAAAGAGCTTGCCCGATTTGCGTCAGGATATTCAGAGTCACATCCAGTTGCAAAGGGTGTGGGTGTGCCGCTTGTAAATGATCGCGTAGAGAGCCGTCCGGAGCATATTCAATGACAAAGTAGGGGATACCATCCTCTATGCCAACGTCGAGGATAGGCAAAATGTTGGGGTGTTTCAGCATTTCCAGAAGTTGCGCTTCCTGGAGGAAATTCTCACGTTCCTTCTGTGAGCCGAGATACGCACGATGCAGTAGTTTGATCGCGACAATACGATTCTTAAGATAGATATGCAGACCCTTATATACTCGTCCAAAGGAGCCAGCAGTGATTTCTTCGATGATGCGATAGTTGCCTATCTGTCTGCCTATATAGTTATTTTCATTCGCCATGCTTTTGGCCTCAAAAATGAGAGCAAGATGTACCTATAGATACATATTGCGACCCTGGTGGTGCGGTAGAAACACTGTATGTGGCTTCATAAGATTAGACGTTGAAAGTGAATAAAAATAAATTATGCTACAAGGCGAGCACAAGGGATTGCCCCTACCATGCCAATTCGTCCATAGTAGGGGCGATCCCTTGTGGTCGCCCGGTTCGTTTGTGGTCGCCCGTACTTGTGGTCGCCTTCATTCCTTATGCTTTCAAGATTCTTCTCAATACGGTGGGCAGAATGCCACCATTTTGATAGTAAGTCACATCAATCGGACTATCTAAACGGGCGAGTGTTTGGAATGAGAACGTAGAGCCATCCTCGCGAGTGACTTTGACCGTCACTTCCTGGCGCGGCTTCAAACCAGCCTCTATGCCCTCGATGTCGTACACTTCTTTTCCTGTCAGGCCCAGCGATTCTTTATTCTCGCCCTGTTTGAACTGCAGCGGCAGAATACCCATCCCCACGAGATTGCTGCGGTGAATACGTTCGAAGCTCTCGGCGATGGCCGCACGAACACCCAATAGCAAGGGCCCTTTGGCTGCCCAGTCACGCGAGCTACCAGAACCATACTCCTTGCCAGCAATAACAAGCAGGGGAATACCTTCCTGCTGGTAATGCATAGAAGCTTCGTAGATAGTGGTCTGTTCGCCATCAGGCAAGTGGACGGTATAATATCCCTCCTTACCGGGCACCAGGCGGTTATGCAGGCGAATGTTCCCGAAGGTACCACGCAACATTACTTCGTGGTTGCCGCGTCGTGCTCCATAGGTGTTAAAATCGCGCTTTTCCACACCCTACCGGCGGGTGAGATGTGATCGGTAGTGATTGAGTCATCGAGCATTGCTAAGACCCGCGCACCGCGAATGTCTTTTACCGGTGCTGGTTCAGCAGACATGCCATGGAAAAAGGGAGGCTCCTGGATGTACGTTGAATTGGGGTCCCAGTCGAAAAGTTCGCCCGTTGCATTTGTCAATGAACGCCAATGTTCGTCACCTTCAAAGACAGAAGCATAGTTCTTGGCGAATACCTCGGGAGTAACGGCTTTAGCAACGACCTCGCTCACTTCATGCTGGGTTGGCCATAGATCACGCAAATAGACCGCCTCGCCATTGACATCCGTGCCAATGGGGTCTTTTGTTAGATCAATGTCCACAGTTCCCGCAAGCGCATAGGCCACTACGAGAGGAGGAGAGGCCAGGAAGCTGGCACGCACCTGGGGATGGATGCGCCCCTCAAAGTTACGGTTACCGCTCAGTACCGCAGCGACCACAAGATCGTTTTCCTGTACAGCCTCGGCAACTGGTTCTGCCAGCGGGCCGCTATTGCCGATACAATTGTGGACCGCTACTGTACCTGCCACGAAGGCATGTTGATCGTTCACCGCCAGGTCGAACACCGCCCGCCTGCCTGCTGGCCGTCGTTCCACCACCTGGAGCGCGAGTATCGGCAGCGTGCGCGCTTCCTTCTCGATGCAGTAGCGCTTCGAAGTCTCTGCATCCGCATGCGAGCGCAATGGCGCAAACCACTCGCGCGCGCCAATCTTGCTGAACAGTTCGACAGGTGACGGGAAGTCGCATGAATCTCTATGCAGTGGCTGGAACTTGCGTGCCGTCGGTTGTGGCAGCCGCGAAAAGCGGTCGTGGCCCTCCAATAGTGCGTAGTGAGGGGAGACTACTGCCTCGCGCTCCATCAGCTCCACCGCCGCTATCTTGCGTGCACGGGAGAACGATAGCTCGTAGTCTGCCTGGTGCAACTCCTCCAGACGGGCCGACATCCAGAGGCGTTGCCGATGAATCTGGTCCACCAAAC
>WNGL01011582.1_pt1 | contig 10091 bp, 8 predicted proteins | sample 5400591 | NCBI WGS metagenome assembly WNGL01 (sample SAMN13153377, study PRJNA577476) | soil metagenome | isolation source: 80 cm soil or saprolite under Garry oak tree replicate 1 | place: USA:California | collected 2016-06-15 | reverse complement strand
GATCCGGTCGACGCCGTGCTGGGCGACACGCACGGGAAGTTCGCCGCCCGCGACGCGAAGATCCCGCTCTTCCGCTTCGGCTTCCCCATCTTCGACCGGGTGAACAAGCACCGCATCCCGCTCATCGGCTACCAGGGCGCCATCAATATGCTCACCGAGATCTGCAACAAGTTCCTCGACGTGAAGGACGAGACCTGTGACGAGCGCTTCTTCGAGATGATGCGGTAGCGGAGCGACGCGATGGCCCGGCCCGACTTCTACGACGCTCCCGAGTGCGAGACCCACGAGCGGGGGGCGCCCAAGTTCTGCAAGAAGTCGGAGCCCGGCGAGGGGACGGAGCGGAGCTGCGCCTTCGACGGGGCGCGGGTGGTCCTGATGCCGATCACCGACGCCATCCACCTCGTCCACGGGCCCATCGCCTGCGCGGGGAACTCCTGGGACAACCGCGGCGCCCGCTCGAGCGGGGCGCAGCTCTACCGCCGCGGATTCACCACCGAGATGTTGGAGAACGACGTGGTCTTCGGCGGGGAGAAGAAGCTCCACCGCGCCATCGTCGAGCTCGCCCAGCGCTACCACGGCGAGGCGAAGGCCATCTTCGTCTATGCCACCTGCGTCACCGCCATGACTGGCGACGACGTCGGGGCGGTCTGCCGCGCCGCCTCGGCGGAGGTGACCATCCCGGTCATCCCCGTCAACACGCCCGGGTTCGTCGGCGACAAGAACATCGGCAACCGGCTGGCGGGCGAGATCCTGCTCGAGCACGTCATCGGCACCGCCGAGCCGGCGAAGACGACCCCTTACGACGTGAACCTCATCGGCGAGTACAACATCGCCGGGGATCTGTGGGGCATCCTGCCGCTCTTCGAGCGGCTCGGGATCCGCCTCCTCTCCTGCATCAGCGGCGACGCGAAGTTCGAGGAGCTGCGCTGGGCGCACCGAGCCCGCCTCAACGTCATCATCTGCTCGAAGAGCCTCACCAACCTCGCCCGCAAGATGAAGAAGCAGTACGGCATCCCCTACCTGGAGGAGTCGTTCTACGGGATGACCGACACCGCCCGGGCGCTGCGCGACATGGCCGTCGAGCTCGACCAGGTGAACGGCGGCGCGCCGATCATGCAGGAGCGGGTGGAGCGGCTCGTCGAGGAGGAGGAGACCAGCTGCCGGGCCCGGCTCGCGCCCTACCGGGCCCGCCTCACGGGCAAGCGCGCGGTCCTCTTCACCGGCGGTGTGAAGACCTGGTCGATGGTGAACGCGCTCCGCGAGCTAGGGGTCGAGATCCTCGCCGCGGGGACGCAGAACTCCACCCTCGAGGACTTCCACCGGATGAAGGCGCTCATGCACCGGGACGCCCGCATCATCGAGGACACCTCCACCGCCGGGCTCCTCGGCGTCATGGCGGAGAAGCAGCCCGACCTCATCGTCGCGGGCGGCAAGACCAAGTTCCTCGCGCTCAAGACGCTGACGCCCTTCCTCGACATCAACCACGGCCGGGCCCACCCGTACGCCGGGTACGAGGGGATGGTCACCTTCGCCCGCCAGCTCGACCTCACCGTCAACAACCCCATCTGGCCCGTCCTCAACGCCGGCGCGCCCTGGGAGCTCTCGCCGGAAGCCAGGGAAGAGATCCGCGCGGCGGCGGCAAGCCACGCCGAGGCGTTCCTCGCCGAGGACCTCTCGCGGTCGCGCGTCAAGGTCAGCTCGAAGGCCGCGACCGTGAACCCGCAGAAGAACTCGCCGGCGCTCGGCGCGACGCTGGCGTACCTCGGCGTCGACGGCATGCTGGCGCTCCTCCACGGCGCGCAGGGCTGCTCGACCTTCATCCGGCTGCAGCTCTCCCGGCACTTCAAGGAATCGATCGCGCTCAACTCGACCGCCATGAGCGAGGACGCGGCCATCTTCGGGGGCTGGGAGAACCTCAAGGCGGGGATGAAGCGCGTCATGGAGAAGTTCCACCCGGCCGTCGTCGGCGTCATGACCTCGGGGCTCACCGAGACGATGGGCGACGACGTGCACAGCGCGATCGTGCACTTCCGGAAGGAGAATCCGGAGCTGGCCGGGACGCCCGTCGTCTGGGCGGCCACCCCCGACTACTGCGGCTCTCTGCAGGAGGGCTACGCGGCCGCCGTCGAGTCCCTGGTGGGCACGCTCGCCGAGGGCGGCGCGACCATCCCGGGGCAGGTGAACCTCCTCCCCGGCGCCCACCTCACGCCCGCCGACGTCGAGGAGGTGAAGCGGATGGTGGAGTCCTTCGGGCTCACCGTCCTCACCATCCCGGACCTCGCGAACGCGCTCGACGGCCACATCGACGAGGAGGTCTCGCCGCTCTCCACCGGCGGCGTCGCCCTCGACGACATCCGCCGGGCGGGGCGCAGCGCCGCCACCATCTACGTCGGAGACTCGCTCGCCCGGGCGGCGCTGAGGCTGAAGGAGTCGTTCGGGATCCCTGCCTACGGGTTCGGGTCGCTCACCGGGCTGGCCGAGGTCGATCGCTTCATGGCGGCCCTCTCGGCGCTCTCCGGCCGGCCGGTACCGGTCGAGCAGCGCCGCTGGCGCAGCCGCCTCGCCGACGCGATGGTGGACTGTCACTACCAGTTCGGCGGCAAGAAGGTCGCCTTGGCTCTCGAGGCCGATCACCTGATGGGGATGACCCGCTTCCTGGCGGGGATGGGCTGCGAGATCCAGGCTGCGCTCGCCGCCACCCGCACCCGCGGGCTCGACGCGTTGCCGAGCGCCACGGTGCTGGTGGGCGACCTCGAGGATCTGGAGACCGCCGCCGTGGGAGCCGATCTGCTGGTGGCGAACTCGAACGGCCGCCAGGCGGCGGCCCGCCTCGGCGTGAAGGCGCACCTCCGGACCGGGCTGCCCGTGTTCGACCGGCTCGGAGCACACCACAAGACCTGGGCCGGCTACCGCGGGACGATGAACCTCGTCTTCGAAGTGGCGAACCTCTTCCAGTCGACGTCCTCGGAGGCGCAGAAGCTCGCGCACAACTGACATGAAGATCGCGTTCACGAGCACCGATGGTGAGCTGGTCGATCAGCACTTCGGCAGGACGCCGCACTTCTACGTGTGGGAGGTCGGGCCGGGAGAGGCCCACTTCCTGGAGCGGGTCACCGCCCCCGCCGCCGTGGGCGACGAGGAGGACCGGACCACCGCGCGGGCGGAGGCGCTCATTGGCTGCACCGTCGTCTACACGGTGCAGATCGGCGGGCCGGCGGCGGCGAAGCTGGTCGCGCGGCGGATCCATCCCATGAAGACGCAGACCGAGGTGCCGGTGGCGGACCTCGTCGGACGGCTGCAGACGGTCTTGAAAGAGCGGCCACCACCCTGGCTCAAGAAGGCGATGAACGGAGGAGCATGAACATGGCGCACCTGACTGGCCTCACGCGCGGCAAGCGCGAGTGGACCCCGAAGTTCGTGAAGTCCATCGACGACGAGCGCTGCATCGGCTGTGGCCGGTGCATCAAGATCTGCGCGCACGGCGTCCTCGCGCCCAAGGAGGTGGACGAGGAGGAGTCGGCCAAGATGTTCGTCACGGTGGCGAACCCGGACGACTGCATCGGCTGCGAAGCCTGCGGACGGACCTGCAAGAAGGACTCGTTCACCTTCGAGGCCATCGTCGCCTGAGAGGGGACCGATGCGACACCCTCCCGCCGAGGACGGCACCGCCCGATCGCTCGAGCAGCTCGCGCACCTGAGCCGCGCCGAGGACTTCTTCCGCTTCTTCGGGCTCGAGTACGATCCGCGAGTCCTGACCGTCCACCGCCTCCACGTGCTGAAGCGCTTCGGCCTCGACGTGGCGGCGATCGAGGAGCGCCGGCCGCTCCCGGACGAGCCGGAGCGGCTCCGCCTGTATGGGGAGGCGCTGCGGCGGGCGCACGAGCTCTTCGCGGGCCCGCCCGTGCCCGAGCAGCGGGTCTTCCAGGTTCTGCAGGGTGGGCTGTGCCAGCTCGGGACCCCGAGGCGGACGAGGTGACGGCGGGTCTCGCCCTCCGCAGCGCGACCGCGCTCGACGTCGACGCGCTCGTCGGCCTCCTCGGCGTCCTCTTCGCCATCGAGGCGGACTTCCAGCCCGACGCGGGGAGACAACGTGACGGGCTCGCGCTGCTGCTCGCCGCGCCGGCGCGTTCGACCGTGCTCGTGGCCGAGCGCGCGGGCGTGGTCGTGGGGATGGTCACCGCCCAGCTCGTCGTCTCGACCGCCGAGGGCGGCCTCTCCGCCTGGGTGGAGGACATGGTGGTCCTCGCGAGCGAGCGGCGCCGCGGCACCGGACGAGCGCTGCTCGCGGCCGTCCGGGCCTGGGCGGCGGAGCGCGGCGCGCGCCGCCTGCAGCTCCTCGCCGATCGCGAGAACGCCCCCGCGCTCGCCTTCTACGACCGGCTCGGGTGGAGCGGCACGCAGCTCGTCTGCCTGCGGCGGAGCGGCGAGGACGGATAGGGCTGCTCTCGCCGAGCCGCCTCGGCGCGGGTCAACGCCAGGAACGTCTCGGACGCGCGTGTAGGCGGCAAATCTCTGCGCCAAGCCACGGCGATCTCGCGCACCGAGGCGCCGGCGATCGGGCGCGCCCGAAGGCGATCCCCCGGCTCGATCGCGTAGGCCGGGAGGATGCCGACCCCCAGGCCGCAACGCACCATCTCCTTCTGGATCGACACCGAGCCGACCTCCACGATGTGGGCGGGCACGATCCCTCTCGCCCGGAACGCCTCGTCCACCAGGTGGCGCGTCTGGGTGCCACGCGCGAGCAGCACAAGCGGGCCGCGCGCCAGCTCCGCGGGATCGATCGGCGCGGGACGGACGCGCTCGCCGCCGCGGCGCGGGAAGGCCGCCACGTGGCGGTAGCGGAGTACGGTCTCCAGTGCCAGCCTTGGATCGGCGACCGGCCGGAGCAAGAACGCGACCTCCACGTCGCCGCGCCAGAGCCGATTCTGCGATTCGGGCGTGGCGGACTGGACGAGGTGGAACCGTACGCCGGGGCGGCGCCGGACCAGTTCCCGCAGGATCGAAGGCAAGAAGTGGCCGGCGATGGTGTCGCTGCAGGCGACGTGCAGGTCGCTGCTGACATCTTCGCCAGCCCATGCCTCGCGCAGGCGCTCGTGGGCGCGGAAGACCTCCGCGGCGCAGGCGAGGAGCCGCTGTCCGGCCGCGGTGGGGCGCACCCCGCTGCTGTTCCGCGTGAGCAGGCGCGCGCCCGCCTCCCCCTCGAGCGTGGCAAGCTGCATGGAGACGGCGGGCTGGGTCCGGAACAGCCGCACCGCGGCGCGGCTCACGCTCCCCTCCTCGCAGACCATCTGGAAGATGCGCAGCCGGTCGAGATCCATCGAGGCGTCATCTTATATCATCTAGAAGCTTTATTGATTCGCCTGATGATGAGCGGGGGCGCTAGCATGCGCCCATGGTGAGGACGGCGAGCACAGCGGCGCGATATGGGACCACTGTCACGAACGGCCGGGTAGAGACGACAGCCGACACGATGAAGGGGAGCGTGGGCGGCTTCGACGGATTCAGGCCGCACGAGCTCCTGGAGGCGGCGGTCGCCGCTGCATGAACATCAGCGCGCGCCTGAAGGCTGACGAGCTGGGACTGGGGCCGATCGAAGTCGCGACCGAGGTCTCGCTGGACCGCTCGCGAGCCGATCGGGCCATCTTCCGGTGCCTGGTTCGGGTGAGCGGGGCGCTCATGGACGACCAGCGAGCCGCCCTCGAGGATGCCGCGCTCCACTGCACCGTTGGCCAGACGCTCCTCCGCGAATGCGTCCTGGTCGAGGGGGACGGTACGGGGAGCGCCGATTGGCCGACCGCAACCCGCCCGCCCGCGGCCCCAGCGCCCGGGACGGCCGTCCGCTGGGACGCGGCCGACTACCACCGCCACGCATCCGCCCAGGTCGCTTGGGGCCGAGAGCTGCACGCACGGCTCGCGCTTGAAGGGAGCGAGACCGTGTTCGATCTTGGCTGCGGGGACGGCCGCCTCACTGCCGAATTGGCGGGACGGGTGCCGATCGGGAAGGTCATCGGGCTGGACGCCGGCCCCGACATGATCGCGTTCGCCCGGCGCAGCTCCGCTCGCGACAACGTCCTCTTCGTGGAGGGCGACATTCGGACGTTCTCGTTCACCGAGCGCGCCGGGCGGATCATCTCCACCGCCTGCTTGCACTGGGTCCCGGAACACGAGGTGGTGCTGCGCCGTTGCCGCGAGCACCTCGCGCCGGGTGGCCGGATCCTGTTCCAGATGGGGGGACGCGGGAACTGCGCCGGAATACTGGCGGCAGGCGCGGAGGTGGCGGCCGAGCCGCGCTGGTCGGCGCACCTCGACCCCTTCGCCACGCCGTGGCACTTCTATGGGCCTGAGGAGTACGAGGCCTGGCTCCCGCGGAGCGGCCTCCGGCTGCTCCGTGCCGAAATGCACCCCAAGGACATGATCCACGAGGGGGCGGAGGCGCTCGGAGGCTGGATCCGCACCACCTGGATGCCAATCCTCGGTCGGCTACCCGAAGCGCACCGGGTCGACTTCATCGCCGCGGTGGTGGCGCATTACCTGCGCACCCATCCGCCCGACGCCCAGGGGCGCACCCATGTCGCCATGATGCGGCTCGAGGTCGAGGCGGAGGCGGCGTGAACGCGCCCGCGTGCCGCCCCGAACCGAGCGAGTGGTTGGGCGAGCTGCGAGCTGCCGTGTCTCAGAGCCTGTGCAGCTCGATTCCGTATTTCCGCACGCGATAGCCGAGCTGCCGCACCGTCATCCCGAGCATGCGGGCCGCCTTCGCCTGCACCCAGCCGCAGCGCTCCAGGGCGGCGCGCACGCGCTCGCGCTCCTCCGCCTCGTCCGGGACGCCCGCCAGGAGGAACGGCTCGCTCGGCGGCGGGGGCGCCGGCGCGCGCTCGGCCGGCCGCCCGGTCTCGATCACCAGCGGCGGCGCAGCGTGCTCGAGGAGACAGGTCGAGCCGCCGGGGCTCTGACACGGAAGGTGAACCGGCGCGAGCACGTCCGCGTCGGTCACCACCACCAGCCGTTCCAGACAGTTGCGGAGCTGGCGCACGTTGCCCGTCCACCGGCAGCGGGTGAGGACGTCGCCGGCGCTCGCCATGAGCTGGGTGTGGCGCGCGTTCTCCTCGTTCAGCACGCGCAGGAAGTGGGCCGTCAGATATGGGATGTCATCGCGCCGCTCGCGGAGCGGGGGCACCACGACCGCGATCACCGACAGGCGGTGGTAGAGGTCGAGCCGGAACGCGCCCTGGCGGACCATCTCCTCCATGTCCCGGTTCGTCGCGGCGACGAGCCGGACGTCCACCGTCACGGTGCGCTTCCCGCCCACGCGCTCGAACTGCCGCTCCTGCACGGCGCGGAGGAGCTTCGCCTGCGCCGCCAAGGAGAGCTCCGCCACCTCGTCCAGGAAGAGGGTGCCGCCGTCCGCCTGCTCGAAGCGCCCGACGTGCGCCTGCGCCGCACCGGTGAACGAGCCCTTCTCGTGCCCGAAGAGCTCGCTCTCGATGAGCGTCTCCGGGATGGCGGCGCAGTTCACGATCACGAACGGCCGCTCCGCGCGCGGGCTCGCGTCGTGCACGGCGCGGGCGATGAGCTCCTTGCCCGTGCCGCTCTCGCCGCGCAGGAGCACCGTGGCCCGGCTCTGGGCCACCCTTCCGATGAGCTCCAGCATGTCGCGAAGCGGGGCGCTCGCCCCGACGATGCCGGGGAAGCGCTCCGCGGACGGCGCCACCGCCGGCACGTCCAGCTCCGCGCGCCGGTGCTGGTTCTCGAGGTGCGCCAGCCGCACCCGCACTGCGACGAGCCCCGCGACCAGGGTCAAGAAGCGCACGTCGCGGCCGAGCTGGGTCGGCCCCGAGCGATAGGCGCGGTCGGCGGTGAGCACCCCCAGCACCGCCCGCCCGTCCTGGAGCGGAACGCCTATCAACGCGCGGGGGTCCTCCTTCAGGTTGCGCCAGGTCCCGGTGCGGTTGAGGAAGAGCGGCTCCTCCGCGATGTCCGGCACCACCATCGGCATCCCGGTCGCGAAGATGCGGCCGATGATCCCCTCCCCTGGCCTGAGCCGCCCCAGGATGCGATCTTCGTCGGGCATCTGCGGGGCTGCTTCGACGAAGACCTCACCCGTCACCGGGTCGAAGAGCGAGATGGTGCCGTTCTCGAGCCCGAGGGCGAGGTCGACCAGCGTCAGGGTCGACGTGAAGGCCTTGTTGAGGTCGGTCGAGAGCGACAGGACCCGGCTGATCTCGTAAAGGGCCTCGATCTCCAGATCCGCGCGCCGACCATTCACGATGAGCGCAGGAGCAAGGGAAGTGCCAGCGCCACGAACGCCACGACAAGTCGATGGCGACCCACCCGGGCGCGGTGAGGCTCTCCCCTTCGGCGTTCCTGGCACTCGGCCGGCGATGACGCGTGCCGGATGCCTGTTGCCCGGCGTTCGAGCATCCGTCTGCTCGCGGGATCAGCACTTCTCTCCTGGCGAGAGGGTAGTATTTGCGCCCCCTTGCACGTTAGATGTCGGCAGCGAACTTGCAGAGCGCCTGAGTCCACATTCCGAATGGAGGAGTTCTGCGGCTCCTGGTCCAGCACCGCAGCACGTACCGCTACCCGAGCCCGGCTGCGCTCGGGCCGCATCACATCAGGCTGCGCCCCGCCAACCACGCGCGCGCGCGGGTGGAGACTTACGCGCTCACCGTCCCCGCGGAGGCGACGGTGCGCTGGCAGCAGGATCCGTTCGGCAACAACGTCGCCCTGCTCACCTTCGCGAAGGGGATCCGCCTGCCCGCGCTGGAGGTGGTGGTGGACCTCGCGGTCGACGTGCGGCCGGTGAACCCGTTCGACTTCTTCCTCGACGAACGGTGCGAGCGGGCCCCCTTCGCCTATCCACCCGAGGTGACACTCGACCTCTCCCCGTTCCTCGACACGGTCGACCCGGCCCTCGCCGGCAGCCGCCTCTTCGCCGAGTTCCTGGAGAAGGCGCCACGCGGCGGGGCGACCGTGCCGTTCCTGGTCGAGCTCAACCAGGCCGTCCACGGCAAGATCCGCTACGTCGTCCGCGAGGAGGCGGGCCTGTGGACGCCGGAGGAGACCCTCCAGCATGGCCGCGGGAGCTGCCGCGATCAGGCGGTGCTGCTCATCGCCCTCCTGCGCGCCCGCGGCTTCGCGGCGCGGTTCGCCTCGGGCTACCTCATCCAGCTCACGGACGAGGGGATGATCCCAGACCAGCCCAAGGGCGTCGGTCACGACGTGGTCGACCTGCACGCCTGGGCCGAGGTGTACCTGCCCGGCGCGGGCTGGATCGGCTTCGATCCCACCAGCGGCCTCCTCACCGGCGAGGGGCACGTTCCGCTCGCCTGCGTGGCGCGGCCGGCGCTGGCGGCGCCTATCGAGGGCACCTCGGACGTCACGGCTTGTGAAGTGCTCTTCCAGGCCACCGTGGCCCGCCTCGGCCACGAGGTGCGCCCCACCGCACCCTTCCCCGACGCGGTCTGGGAGCGCCTCCTCGCCGCCGGCGACGCCGCCGATGCCGCCCTCGCGACGGCCGGGCTCGCCCTCACCACCGGCGGCGAGCCCACCTTCAATGCCCGCGACGACGCCGGCGCGCCGGAGTGGAACGGCGAGGCGCTCGGCCCCTCCAAGTGGCCGGCGGCCGTGCGGCTGGCGGAGGAGCTCCGCGGGCGGCTCGCGCCCGGCGCCGTGCTCCTGCGCCGCCAGGGCAAGTGGTACCCCGGGGAGCCGCTCCCGCGCTGGGCCATCGAGCTCGTCGGACGCGCCGACGGCCAGCCGCTGTGGACGCAGGCCCGGCTGCGGCAGGCGCCGAGCCGCGCCTCCGTCCACGCCGTCGCCGAGGCCGTCGCGGCTCGACTCGGCGTCGCGGCGCCCTTGCCGGCCTACGAAGATCCGTGGCGGCTCGTGCAGGACGAGGCGACCCTCCCCGTGGACGTGGATCCGCTGGAGGCCGACCTCGACGATCCGGATGAGCGGCGGAGGCTGGCCAGGTTGCTGGGCGGTGGCCCGGGCCGACCAGCCGGCTTCGTGCTCCCGCTGGCGCGCGAGGATGGCGCGTGGCGCTCGGAGAAGTGGTCGTTCCGGCGCGGTCACCTCTTCCTCATCCC
>WNGL01013206.1_pt1 | contig 10093 bp, 10 predicted proteins | sample 5400591 | NCBI WGS metagenome assembly WNGL01 (sample SAMN13153377, study PRJNA577476) | soil metagenome | isolation source: 80 cm soil or saprolite under Garry oak tree replicate 1 | place: USA:California | collected 2016-06-15 | reverse complement strand
CGCTACCTGAACCAGTACGCCGGCCAGCAGCTCACCACCGGCGCGCAGGCGCAGGCCTACGCCAACCACTTCATCGCCGTCCACCTCAAGGAAGCCGCCGGCGGCAAGACCTACGCTCAGGTCAGCAGCCTGGCACTGCAAAACCCCAACGACACCAAGCTGGCGGGCCAGGTCCAGACCCTCTTCAGGGGTGAGACCCTCCGTGGGCTGCTCCTCAACGCCTACGCCTTCTGGAAGATCGGACAGATCGCACTGATCGCAAGCATCGCCTCGTTCATCCTCGCGGGAGTGATGCTCGTCCTGACCATCCTGGGGTTCTGGCACCTGCGCCGGGTGTCCCCGACCGAGGAGCTGCTGGCCCGCGCCATCCACCCGCCGAAGACCACCGTGCCCGCCTGAGACCCGAGCAGCGACAACCGACCCCGACGCCCCCGACCGCCCACCGGCGAGTCGGGGGCGTCGCGCTTCCCGCGCCGTGGGTGGCTGGCAACTTCGGTTGCCGGGACCTCGCGCCGGGACGCTGCCGTAACGATGGCGGGACGCGGCCGAGGCAGACTCGGGTCGACCGTGACGCTCACGGTCGACCTGCGTTTTCGCGAAGTCTGGATGGCCGTCCCGGCCGACCGATCCGGTCGTCGGCGGCGACCGCCAACGACAGAAAGGGGGGACCCGTGAGGAGACTCCTGCTCGGGCTGCTCATCACCGGTGCGGCGCTTGCCGTCGCCCAGGACGAGGCGGGGAACCTCTACGACATCGTGGGGGCCGGATGGTTCGGCGGCTCGATGAACGCCAACACCGGGGGCACCGCGTTCACCGACACCGAGAAGTTCCAGATCATCCAGCAAGCAACCGGATCGGTGGGCTCGGTCAACCTGACCACCCACATCAGCCCGAACGGGGACTTCAAGTCCTTCGACTTCGGGAACTGCGTGCCCCCAGAGGACTGACGCGGCTTCATACCTGCTGAACCAACGATCAGGGGGGCCACAACGGCCCCCCTGATCGCATGGACCTTGGTCTCGAGTCAGTCACGATTTGACGACAGTTCAGCTCGTCCACTAGGGTTCGGAGCGTCATCCCCCAGTGACATCCCCCAGGACCGCTGGTCATCTCCCACCGAAATTGGCGTCGCCGAACGGCTCTCACTTGGCGCGGCTCACACTGAGCGCGGCGTCGGCGTGAGCCTGCGGTGACCATTTCGAGCTCTGGCTGCGCCCTGCCCACGAACGAATCCCGAACCGCATCCCCTGCCGGCGTGTTCGGGCACGTCGACGGTCGTCCACGCGACATTCCCAGGCGGCCACGCATCCACGGACGCGCGGGAACGTCGCGGTACGCGAGAAGAGGTGGCACCGCCATGCCGCGATCTGGATCCTCGTACCGTACCATCGGGTACCGACAATCAAGGACCGCCCGCCGCCTGCAGCGAGCCGCGATCATCAGCATCGTGCTCGGCTGCCTGCTCGCCGCGACGACCGGAGTGGTGCTCGCGGAGGGTGCCGGCTCCGCCGGATCCCAGGCCCTCGGCTCCGCCGCCGCGATCGGCGTCGAGAGTGCGGAGGCGCAGACGGTTGCCTGCAAGATCACCGTTCCGCCCCAGGCGCTGACCGCCCGGGGCCTGGCCACACCCTGGGTGCTCAGCGGCGACCATGGCGGAGACTGCGCGGAGACCAACGCCGACCAGGCCGCCTTCGTCGATGCGACCATCTTCGATCCGGCGACCAGCGCGGTCCTCGCCTACCGCCCGCTGGTGATCACCGAAGGGACCACGCCGGCGGTCGATCCCGTCCCCCCGAAACTGCCGGCCGGCGCGGTGGTGGAGATCAGCGTCGGCTTCAACGGCGACGAGCTCACGCTCACCGATGCGAACGACGGGCAGGACATCGCGGACTCGCACTGCGTCAACGGAGAGCCAGGCTCGATCTTCGGGCAGGAGATCTTCTGCAACGCGCCAGCCTTCTACGCCGCCGCCAACGGGAACGTGACCCTCACGCCGCCTGGCACCTCTCCCGACGACGGCCGCCCGTGTCCCACGACCGAGAGCTGGGAGATCGTCGACCAGGACCAATCCGACAACACCACGACCAACTACCTGGTGCGGGGCGATCGGACCGCGCAGAGCACCGCGGCCAATCAACAGCAGCTCGGAAACGACCAGATCGGCAACGGCAGCGACAACGCGCTCTACACCAAGTTCTACGCCCCGGCGATCCACTGTCAGCCGCCGCAGGCGACCGATCTCACCGATCCGAACGCGCCCGTGAAATCGACCACCTCGGCGCTGCTGAACCTCTTCGCCCGAGCCGCCGGCAACCCCCAGCCCGCCCTGGTCCCGATGGGCGACCCGTTCACGCTCGTGGACGGCGAGCCGAGCCTGGACAAGACCAACCTCTACCGCGCGCAGGTCAACCAGCCGGCCGCCGCGCAGCCCGACGACGCCTCCGTCGCCGTCTATTGCCGCAACCTGCTCGACCAGGGGCTCAACAAGATCGAGCTGGACAAGCGGTTCCTCCAGGCGTTCGGTGCCTCACCGGATCCCGCCGTCTCGAACGACCTGCACCTGTTCGTCCTCAACCGATTCAAGGAGTCGTGGGACAACCTCCGGTGCCAGGACCAGACCGGCATCGCAAACCCCGTCACGATCACCACCGACGCCGACGGACGCGTCCTGACCGCCGAGGTCACCCGCCCCACTGCCACCACTCAGGCTCCCACGACGACCTCCGCCGCCCCCAGCACGACCGAAGCGCCCACCACCACAGCGGCACCCACCACCACGGAGGCGCCCAGCACCACGGTCGCCCCGAGCACCACCGCCGAGCCGACGACCACCACCGCGGCGACCAACGTCATCGGCGCCCCGGCAACCAGCGGGTCGCCGCCCACAACCCAGCTTCAGCGGACCCAGGCGGCCGTCCCGGGCCTGGCCGAGCGGGATCGGCCGGCGACCACCAACTCGGCGGTAACCAACAACGCCGTCGCCAGGAGCAACATCGGCAGAAGCCGCTTGCCGTTCACCGGCCTGAACTCGAGGGCACTGCTGCTGGTCGCCGCCACCCTGATGTGCATCGGCGGATGGCTCCTGCTATGGGCAGGCCGTCTCAAGGTCGCCCACCCCGCCAAGTAGCTCCCACTCCCCGATGACCGGTTATCCACAGACCCCGAAACCAGACATACAGGTCCGGATCGACCAGGTAGGATCACCTGCACCATCTGTCGAACGAGGCAACTACCCCGACCCCTGACCGCTCCGCCTGCGCGACCAGGTACGCCTCGGCAAAGTCCAGACGATCGCCCTCGTAGACCTCGAGCGCGCGCAGCAACGCCGCCGGGTCCAACACCACTGCCTTGCTCCTCCTCCGTTCCGTTGAGGAGCGATGGATCGCGCGGGTTCGCCGGATCTCTACTCCCAGATACGGCGACTGGACACAACGCAGCGCGCGAGGAAGGGCAGGCATGAACACGAACACAGAATCGCTGCGGGCGAGGAGGGGCGGGACGGGCTGGGTTGTCGCCCTGACGGGCATCGGCTCGTTGATGGCGGCGCTGGACACGCTGGTGGTGTCGACGGCGTTGAGCAGGATCCGACTCGACTTGGGCGCGTCGGTCGAGCAGCTCGAGTGGACGGTCAACGCCTACAACCTGACCTTCGCGGTCCTGCTGATCACCGGCGCGGCGCTTGGTGATCGCTACGGGCGCCGCAACCTCTACGCGGCCGGGTTGGGACTGTTCGCGGCGGCGTCCGCCGCTTGTGCGCTGGCACCCGATGTGGGCTGGTTGATCGCGGCGCGTGCGGTGCAGGGCGCCGGCGCGGCGCTGGTCTTGCCGCTCGGCCTGGCGCTGCTGAGCGCGGCGTTCCCGGCCTCGCGCCGGGGAACAGCGATCGGGATCTTCAGCGCGATCACCGGATTGGCGGTCGCCAGCGGGCCGCTGGTCGGCGGTGCCGTCGTCGAGGGGATCAGTTGGGAGTGGATCTTCTGGCTCAACGTCCCGATCGGCCTGCTGGCCGCCCCGCTCGTGCTCACGCGGATGAAGGAGAGCTTCGGGCCCGACACTGGCCTCGACCTGCGTGGCCTGGCGCTGGTCACGGGCGGCGCCCTCGGCATCGTCTGGGCGCTGGTGCGTGGCAACCAGGTCGGCTGGGCGACCGGCGAGATCGTCGGTTCGCTGGCGGTCGGCGCGCTGCTCGTGTGGGCATTTGTCGCTTGGGAGCTGCGTGCGCGTGCGCCGATGCTGCCGGTGCACTTCTTCCGCGACCGCGCCTTCGCGGCGGGAAATACGGCGATGTTCTTCACGTTCGCGTCGCTGTTTGGTGCTGTGTTCTTCAATGCGCAGCTCCTGCAGGTCGTGCTCGGCTACGGCCCGCTCGACGCCGGGTTGCGGTTGATTCCCTGGACCGCGACCTTCATCACCGTCGCCCCGATCGCCGGCGCGCTCGCCGATCGGATCGGCGAACGGCCGCTGATGGTCGTTGGGCTGCTGCTGCAGGCGGCCGGGATGTCCTGGCTGGCGCTGATCGCCGACCCGGGCGTCGCCTATTCCCAGCTACTCGCCCCGCTCATCGTTGCGGGCGTCGGGATCTCGATGGCGATTCCGGCCGCGCAGAACTCGGGGGTCGGCTCGGTGGCGCTCGAGGCGGTGGGCAAGGCAGCCGGCGCCAACAGCATGATGCGCGAGCTTGGCGGCGTGTTCGGCGTCGCGGTCGCGGTCTCCGTCTTCGCCGCGACCGGTGGCTACGCCTCGGCGGCGGCGTTCGCGGACGGGTTCGCACCGGCGATCGGCCTCTCGGCAGGCTTGGCGCTGGCCGGCGCGGTCGCCGCGCTGGCACTGCCCAGGCGCCGCGAGGCGACCGGGACCGGCCCTGGCCGCGCGGTCGCGGCGTCCGCGGGCCAACAACGAGTAGGGAGGTCCATGCTATGAAACGCATCATCGTCCGCTACAAGGTCAGGCCCGATCAGGCAGCCAGGAACGAGGAGCTCGTCCGCGCTGTTACGACGAGCTGCATCGCACGAAGCCAAGCGGCTTGCGCTACGCGACCTTCCGGTCGGACGACGGAGTGAGCTTCATCCACCTCTCCGTGACGGAAACCGACGACGGGACGAGCCCGCTCTCGGCTGTGGAGGCGTTCAAGCGGTTCCAAGAGAACATCGCCGAGCGCTGCGAGGAGGGCCCGGTCGTGACAGAGCTCAGCGAGATCGGCTCCTACCGCCTCTTCGGCGAGTAGCGCATGCATCGATCGCATCCAGGGCGCGTCGTGCACCTGGAGCTGCACACCGGCGACCTGGCGCGCGCCAGCACGTTCTACTCGCGGCTCTTGCGCTGGCGTCCTGAGCGGGTCCAGGCGGGATCGGGCTCCTATCATGCGCTCCAGTTGGGCGGTGGATTCGGCGGTGGCATCGTGGAGTGCGGTACCCGGCGCCCGCTGTGGCTGCCCTACGTTGACGTCGACAACGTCGAGGAGCTCACCGAGCGGGCGTGCCAACTTGGGGCGTGGGTCCTGCTCGAGCCCCGCGAGGGCCCGGCGGGATGGCGCAGTGTCATTGCGACCCGCGAGGGTGGCGAGATGGCGTTCTGGCAGGCGAAGCGATGACGAGCCAGTCCGATCGCAAGGGGAGCTCCGCTCGCGCAGCGCTGGCGGGAGACGAGCGCGAGCTGCTCGAGGCCGCTCGCCGCGGGAACGGTGATGCCTACGGCCAGCTGGTCGAGCCCTACCGCGCTGAGCTGCACGCTCATTGCTACCGGATGCTCGGCTCGGTCACGGATGCGGAGGACGCGCTCCAGGAGGCGCTGCTGCGCGCTTGGCGTGGGCTGCCCAGATTCGAGGGCAGAAGCTCGTTCCGCTCATGGCTCTACAAGATCGCGACGAATGCCTGCTTGAAGTCGATCGAGCGGCGCCCGAGGCGGGTGCTGCCGGTCGACTATGCGCCCGCGGCCGATCCCCACGACGGCCCCGGCGAGCCCCTCGTCGAATCGGTGTGGCTGGAACCCTATCCAGACGATGCGCTTGGGCTCCAGGCCGGCCTCGCCAGCCCCGAGGCTCGCTACGAGCAGCGCGAGGGCGTCGAGCTGGCGTTCATCGCGGCGCTCCAGCATCTGCCGGCGCGGCAGCGCGCCGGGCTGATCCTGCGAGACGTGCTCGGGTTCTCGGCGCGCGAGACCGCCCAGGCGCTCGAGACGACGCCGGTTTCTGTGGACAGCGCCTTGCAGCGCGCGCACAGGACGGTCGACCAGCGGCTCCCCGAGCAGAGCCAGCAGGCGACGCTTCGTTTCCTCGGCGACGCGGCGCTGCGTGACGTCGTGGACCGCTATGTCGCTGCCTGGGAGCGCGGCGACGTCGAGGCGGTCGCCGCCATGCTGGCCGACGACGCAAGGATGACGATGCCACCACTGCCAACCTGGTATGGGGGGCGCGAGGCGGTCGCCGCCTTCCTCACAGGCCGGCCACTTTCGGGCGTGAATCGCTCGCGCCTCATCCCCATCCGCGCGAACGGCCAGCTCGCATTCGGTGCCTACACCTGGACCGAAGCAAGGGGATGCTTCACTCCGCACGGGCTCAATCTGCTCACCTTGCGCGGCGCACAGATCGAGGAGATCACCGCCTTCCTCGTCCCCGGGACCTTCCGTCACTTCGGCCTGCCCGATCAGCTCCTACCCTGAGGTCGTACCGGGACATGTGATCACCGAATGAAGAGGAACGAATGGTTGCGCTTTCGACTGCCGAGCTGGCGTATCTCCGAGCCGAGCGGCGCCTGGGCCGCCTCGCGACCGCCGATGCCAGTGGACGGCCCCACGTCGTGCCGGTTGGGTGGAGCTACAACCCCGAGCTCGGCACCATTGACGTCTCCGGTCGTAACTTCGCCGCCTCCCGCAAGTTCCGCAACGTGCGCGCCAACCCGCAGGCGTCAATCGTGGTCGACGACCTGGCCTCGGTGAACCCATGGCGACCGCGGGCCGTCATGGTCGAGGGTCGCGCCGAAGCCATCGACGGCTCCGGTGGCCGGGAGGCGCTGATCCGCATCTTCCCCGACCGGATCCGCTCCTGGGGGCTGGACACCACCCCGAGCTAGGCCCGCCCCTGGTCCGTCCGCAGTCTTCCCCGTCGGCCTGATCTGCTGAGCCGACCAGGACAAGCCCGAGGCACCAGGACCCGCGCGGCCCCTACGGCAGACGATGCTTGCGCTGGTGGCCTCCGGCCAGGTCAGCTCGCCGAGCCAGGTGACGGTCCTGTTCGATGCCAGCGCGGCGAGCGTCGCGGCGTTCCACTTCCCGGACGGTGCGACTCTCGAGACGCTCGCGCCACCCTCCGCGGGGATCAGCCCCGTGGTGATCGTGCTCGCCGTCGCCACGTTCGGGCTGATCTTCATCGGTCTGGTGTCCGTCGCCGGCTTCACGGTGATGGCCCAGCGGCGGTTGCGCTCGCTCGGCATGCTCAGCGCGCTCGGCGCGACGGACCGCAACGTTCACCTCGTCCTGGTCGCCAACGGCGCCGTGGTCGGCATTGTCGCCACGCTCATCGGTGCCGTGATCGGCTTCCTCGGCTGGATCGCGTACGTCCCGCACCTCCAGACCAGCGCCGGGCATCGCATCGACGCGCTCAACCTGCCGTGGTGGGCGATCGGGACGGCGATGGCCCTCGCCGTCGTGACCGCCATCGCCGCCGCCCGGCGACCAGCGCGCTCGGTCGCCCGGATGCCCGTCGTGGCGGCCCTGTCCGGGCGGCCAGCCCTCCCGAAGGCGGCGCACCGCTCCGCCGTGCCCGGCATCACGCTCCTCGTCGTCGGCCCCTGCCTCCTCGCGTTCGCCGGCGGGTGGGGCGGAAACAGCGGCAAGGACACGCTGCTCCTACTCACCGGCATCGTCGCCACCACCCTCGGTGGCCTCCTCCTCGCCCCCCTGTGCATCACGGGACTGGCCGCCGTCGGCCGGCGCGGGCCGATCGCGATCCGGCTCGCGCTGCACGACCTCGCCCGCTACCGCGCCCGTTCCGGGGCGGCCCTCGCGGCGGTCACCTTCGCCGTCCTCATCGCGGTGCTGATCTGCATCCTCGCCACTGCCCGGTACGCCGATCCCGTCGACTACTTCGGGCCCAGCCTCCCGGCGAACCAGCTCATCGTCTATGCCCCGGGCGGCAACCCGCGAGGTCCTGGAGACGCTCCTCCCGCCCCGACCCCGAGCGAACGGCAACGCCTGCGGTCCCGCGTGAGCGTGATCGCCGCGTCGCTCGATACGAACGACGTGCTCGAGCTCGACGCGCCAATGAACCCGGCAACGGGCAACACCGCCCTCCTGCTGCAGGACATGGTCAGTGGCGGCCAGCCGTACGTCGCCACCCCCGCGCTCCTCACCCACTACGGGATCAAACCGAACCAGATCGACCCCACCGCCGACCTCCTCACCTCACGCGCCGGACTTGCGACCGTCGCCGGCTTGCAGCTCATCGCCCCCAGCGGCTTCGGGCCCGGAAGCTTCGGCTGCCATCCCAGCGACTGCGTCAGCAATCCAAAGATCCAGACGCTCAGCCGGCTGCCCGCCGATACCTCCGGCCCCAACCTGCTCATCACGACTAACGCGATGCACGAGCTCGGCCTGCAGGCGGTCCCGTCCGGCTGGCTCATGCAGACAGCCCGACCCCTGACCTCGGCGCAAATCAACGCCGCCCGCCAGATCGCGGTTGCCGCCGGCGCGACCATCGAGACCAAGTCCCAGGCGCCGTCGCTCTTGGAACTTCGCAACTGGGCCACCGCGGCCGGCATCCTCCTCGCGCTCGGCGTGCTGGCGATGACCGTCGGCCTGATCCGCAGCGAGACCGCCGGTGACCTCCGCACGCTCACCGCCACCGGGGCCAACAGCAGGACGCGCCGCACGCTCACCAGCGCCACCGCCGGCGCCCTCGGCCTGCTCGGCGGCCTGCTCGGCACCGCCGTCGCCTACCTCGCCGCGATCGCCTGGTACCGCAGCAGCCTCGCCACCACAGTCAGCCACGTGCCGGTCGACGACCTCGTCGTGATCGTCGTCGGCCTGCCTCTCGCCGCCACCATCGGTGGGTGGCTGCTCGCCGGACGCGAACCACCCACCATCGCTCGGCAGCCGCTCGAATGAGGTGACCCCTCGGTCATCCCGGTCTCGCCAATTCGATCGCGTTCCGGCCAGATGTCGGGTGACACGACTCCGCCGAGCGGGTGGGCCAGCCTGAGGCTAAATGAACGATCGCGGACGAGTAGTCCCGCCCATCGTCGTGGATCGTGGGTTTGCGCCTCGGGCCGGCCCTTCCGGGCACCGGCGTTGCATCAGCCATCGGTGTGCTTCCAGAAGTAGTAGTCGGCGGTGTATGGGACCTCGGCCACGGTACCCGCCGTTGCCGCGTTGCAGTCCACGGCGGGGGGAGCCAGGCCGCCGGTGGTGGCGATCCGTTGGATGTAGGTGGTGGCCACGAGCCGGTCGCCGTCAGGGCCGGGGGTTGTCGAAGCGGACAGCAGCAGCCATGGAATGGCGGTGGCATCGACGGTGACGGAGTCCACGAGGTGGCCCACGGCCCTGCTGCCGTCCTTGGCCTGCCAGGTTGGCCCGCCGAAGTGGGTGATGATGAGCTTGCCGTGGTCGTCGTACAGATTCGCCCGCGGAGCGACGAACCCCCAGACGAAGCCGCTCGGGGTGGGGTTGCAGGAGTAGATCTGGACGCCGACCCCGTGGCCGACCAGGAAGACCTTGTTGCCGTCATGAACCTCGATTTTGCTCGGAACCACAGGCGGCGGTGGTCCGGCCTGGGCCACCTGCGTCAGAGACAACACCGCCGCGGCAGCGACGATCCCTGCTAGCAGCAGGCGGTTGAAACCGAGGAGACGCCTCATGCGGTTACCCCCGGATCTTTGGTTCGAGCCCCAGCTCGATCGTTTCTATGAACTCCTCCTTCCGGGTCGCCGTCAGGAGCTGAAGTTCGTGATCGCCGAGGCACAGCCGACGCCCTGAATCCAGACGTTCTGGGTCCCGGCGACGTCGGGCGCAATGTCGTCGGCGGAGACGATCATCTGCGCGGTGAAGGACTCGTCGTTACCGTCACCGGCGCGGTAGAAGTCTGCCAGCAGCACGACCGTGT
>WNGL01060674.1_pt1 | contig 10095 bp, 8 predicted proteins | sample 5400591 | NCBI WGS metagenome assembly WNGL01 (sample SAMN13153377, study PRJNA577476) | soil metagenome | isolation source: 80 cm soil or saprolite under Garry oak tree replicate 1 | place: USA:California | collected 2016-06-15 | reverse complement strand
GGAGCCGGGAGCGGGGTAATCGAAGACGTGCTCCCGGCTCGCGCCTCCCTCCTTCTCTGCTCCCTGGTCCCGGCGCTCTACTCCCCGCTACTCGCCCAACAACCTAGCGCTCCAGTGTCTCCCGACACGGCCGTGGTATTGGGAACCGTGTACGACACGCTGTCGGGCGCGCCGCTGCGCCTAGTCATCGTCCGCGTCGTGGAATCGGGACTCTCCGTGCTGACGGACGACGCTGGTCGCTATCGCGTGAGTTGCGCGCCCGGCGTGCTGCACCTCGTCGTCCGCCACATCGGCTAGGCCGGCGTCACGCGGCAGGACGTCTACCTCCGCCCCGCCGCCGTCCCGCTGGCGCCCGTCACGGTGACGTCGGGGGAAGCGGGGGAGGACCCGGCCCGGCGCATCATCCGGGCCGCGATCGCGCGCAAGCACGAGCTGTTCGGTCGGATGCACGACTACCGCTACGAGGCCCACGTGAAGTTCGTGGTGCGGGACCTGGCGAAGCCGCCCGACTCCGCGGCTTCCGTCCTGTTGATCACAGAGACGCGCACCGCGGCCTACTGGGAGCAACCCAACCGCTATCAGGAGACGATCCTGGTCCGCCGCCAGTCGAGCAACCTGCACGCCGAGGAGAACCTGGTGACCGTGGGTGAGATTGTGAACTTCAACCGCGAGCGCATCGATCTCCGCCGCTATTCGCTCGTCTCGCCCATCGCCGACGACGCGCTCGACTCCTACGACTACCGTGTCCTCGACACCCTGGCCGTGGACGGGCGCCGCGTGTTCCGTCTCGCCCTCGAGCCCCGGTCCGACGCGTCTCCCCTGTTCGTGGGCGTGATCGACATCGCCGATACCACGTACGACCTGGTGGACATCGACGTCGGCGTGAATCGTACGGTGCGCTTCAACTTCGTGCGCAACCTGCGCTATCGGCAGCGGTTGCGCGACATGGGCGGCGGCCGCTGGATGCCGTACGAAATCCGGCTCGCGGGTGAGGTGCACCTCCGGATCCCGCTCCCGGGCTTCCCGGGCAACCTCGCATTCGAGCACGTGGCGTCGCTCGCGGACTTCCGCTTCGACGAAGGCAACCGCCCGCCCGATCTGCGCGAGTTCCGGGTCGTGGTGAGCGCCGCGGCCGACCGCCCCGACTCGAGTGCGTGGGCCGGCCCCGGCGCCATGCCGCTCAGCGCCGCCGAGAGCAGCGCCTGGGCCCGGATCGATTCGCTGGCGCACGAGCCGCCGTCGTTCCTGGGCCGGGTGCGGGACGGCGTCGGCCTGGCCGCATTCGCCACGGGCGACGCCGACTTCTTCCACTTCAATCGCGTCGATGGGACGTACTTCGGCGCGGGCCACACGTGGCGCGAGTGGCCCGGCCTGACGCTCGACACGAAACTGGGATACGCGACCGGGAGCGAGCGGTGGCAATACCGCGCCGGGGGCCGGGTCCAGCTCTCCGAGACAGAGCGCCGCTGGATCGGAGCGTGGTATCACGACGAGACGGTCACCCGACCGACGTTCGTGAGCCGCGCCTACAACCCAACGTATCGGGCGCTGATGTTTCGGCTCGACCCGCGCGATTACTATCGCGAGCGTGGCTTCACGCTGGCCGCGGGCACCAAGCTCTTCGATTTCACGCGCCTCGAGCTCCGCTACGACGACCAGCGCCAGACCGGCCTACCGGTGGTCACCGATTACTCGGTCTTCTCAGCCCGACGACCGCAACGCCCCAACCCGAGCATCCTAGAGGGTACGCTCCGCTCCATCTCGGCGAGCCTGACGTACGACTCACGCTCGATGCTGCGCCGCAAGGACGGAGACGCGTACCTCCCGAGCCCCACCTGGACGCGGGTGACCCTCGGCGCGGAGATCGCGCCTCACGACGTGCTGCACAGCGACTTCGCCTACCGGCGCTACTCGGTGCTGGTCGAGCGGCGCCAGCGCACGCTCAATCTGGGGGTCACGACGCTGTTCGCGGCCGGTGGCATCGCGACCGGCTGGGTCCCGCCGCAGCGCTACTTCGCGGTGGATTTCGGGATGCGGGCGTTGATGTTCCAGGCGGGCGGGTTCAACACCACTTCGCGCGACACGAACTATTCGGGGACCCGCGCCGCGATGATCACGCTACGGCACGACTTCGACCGGCTGCTCTTCGCCAAGAGCCGGTTACCGCTGATCCGGCGCCTGCCGTTCACGTTGAGCGTGCACGGCGGCGTGTTCTGGACCGACTTCGACGGCCATCCGCCCAACCCCGGGGACTCGCTGCTGTTCACGGCGCGCCGGGCCTACACCGAGGCGGGGTTCGGGCTCGGCAACCTGACCCCGTTCCTGTTGCCCATCAATCTGGCGATCCATTTTACCTGGCAGCTGTCGTCGTATCCCACTCGCAGGTTTCAGTTTGGATTGGGGTTGACGCGGTCGTAACCGCTCGCCCCCCGCAATCGTTTCGCTTCGCTACGTCCGGCGTCGTGCTTGACTGGAGCTTGACTGAGGCGGCCGACACTTCTGGACAACCAGGAGGCACTAATGAATCTCCGCTTTGCCAGTCTGTGCGCCGCGTCGGCGCTCGGGTACCTGCTCTCCGCGTGCAAGGACTCAACCACCACACCCGCGGCCCAAGCCGCCGGCCCGCGACCCAGCCTCGCGACCGTAAGCGACACCGGCGGAGGCGGAGGTGGGCCGGGCAACCAGTCGCACTTCGTCGCGAACGGCAACGCCGGATCCGTCAACTGGTTCGTGTCCGGCGGCTCCGGGTCGCCGAGCGATTCGGGCGGCGGGGGCGGCGGGTTCATCTTCGGTTCGCTGGGTGTCAGTCGTGGCGGCCCCACGAATAGCCCCCAGACGTTCCTCTCCTATTTCATCGAGCAGTGCGACCCGTTCGTCGGCTGCACCTTCTTGGGCGGCAGCGGACTGATCCCGAACGGCGATCTGAGCGGCGGCGACCAGCAGCTCCGCCTCGCCACCAACACCAGCGGCAATCCCACCTTCTTCACCTTCGGCGGGTCGGCCGGGCTCGTCGCCGTGGACTGGCGTGCCAACGGCGCGGTGCCTGTGCCGCCAGCCAGTCCCGGCAGCATCGGGACCAATCAGAACGTGACCATCGACATCTCTCGCTGAGGGAGGACTCCCATGCATCGCATCACGCGCGCTGTTCCACTTCTGGCCGTGCTCGCGGCCTGTCAGGATCGTAGTGTCGTGCCCACGGCCGGACGCCCCGCATTCGCCGCCGCCGCACCGGCCGCTTGCCCGACCACGGCCACGGTCACGGTGAGCGACGAGGCGGGGCTTCGCAGCGCCATCGCGACTGCGGCGCCCGGCGCCGTGATTGCCATCCAGGGTATGATAGGTCTCACCCAGGACGATACCATCCGCACCGCCGGCGTCACCGTCACCTGCGCCACACCCGGCTCCGGGCTGTTCGCCGTGGTAGGATCGGGTGTGCAAGACCTACTGATCGCCGCGGCCAAGCAGGACGTAGTGGATCGGCTCGTCCTCGACGCCAGCCAAGCAGGCGACAGTCCGTTGGCCGGGTTTAACGACGGGACGACCTTCTTCGCGGAAAGCATCCGATTCACGAACAACACCGGGATCTGTGCGCCCGGTGGGGAATGCGTCTTCATCTCCGGAGGGCTTGGCGCAGTGGTGACCGACAATCACTTCGAAGCGCCCGGGTCCTTCTCGGGAATTCAGCTCCAGGTTGACGTGGCCCGGGTCGACGGCGCCCGCATCGAGCGCAACACCCTCGTCGCCACGGCGCCATCCATCGGTCTCCGGCAAGGCGGTATCCGACCCGCGGACGCCGCCGGCGTGATCATCGCCGACAACACAGTCCTGGGTCCATGGCGCAATGGCCTGAGTGGAGCGCGGTTGGCGCACAGCAGCGTGCAGGGAAACCAGTTTCGCGGCGCCGTGCGGAACGGGATTCGGCTGTCGGACGGCGGGCCGCTGTTCATTGCCGGGATCCCGGCTAGCGACAATGTGTTCAGCAATAACCGGATCACGGCCTCCGGGGAGGCGGGCATATTCGCCCACCTCGCCTGTCGCAACGCGTTCGCTGGGAACAGCCTGCAGGGCAACGCAGGGGACGTCGGCGCGATCTTTCCCGACAGCTCGGGGGCCAACACGCTCGTTGGCAACGGGACGATTGTGGTCGATGACGGCGCGTTCGACTGCGACGGCGATGGGCTGAACGACCCGAACGTCATTACGGGAGCGGGGGCCGTGAGACACGGCCTGCACCTGGCCGAAGCCGTGAGCAGTACGGAGCGCACGGTGCGGGGGATTAGGGTGCAGTAAGGGGAGCGGGGAGGGATACGCGCCCGAAGAGTCGCGAGTAAACTCGCGGCTCGGCCCTGTCAGTGAACTGACCGTTGCGTCGCCGCTTCAGCGGCAGGGCCGAGCCGCGGCTGCGACTCTTGATTCCTGGCCACGTTCTCCCACATTCGCACCGTCCCATGCCTACCCTCCGGACGGGCGACACCCGCCTCGACGCCTTCTTCACCACGGCGCCCGCCGGGCTCGCGATCCTCGATCGCGAGCTGCGCTACGTGCAGCTCAACGAGACACTGGCCCTCATGAACGGGCGCCCCGTGGCGGACCACCTTGGGCATTCGGTGCGCGAGGTCCTGCCCGCGATCGCCGCTACCCTCGAGCCCATGCTCCAAGGCATCCTCGACACGGGCGAGCCGGTGTTGAACATCGAGCTCTCGGGCGAGACCCCCGCCCAGCCCGGTGTCACGCGCTACTGGCGGGCGTCATACTTTCCGCTCGCGGCGGGGGGTCGGCGCGGGAAGAACGGCGCCGGCGGCATCGGAGCGATCGTCGTGGAAGACACGCCGCGCCGCCACGCCGAACGAGCGCTGCGCCGCTCCGGCGCCGACTACCGCGCTATCGTCGAGCAGGCGACCTACGGCATCTATCGCTCGAGCCTCGAGGGCCGGTTCCTCAAGGTCAACCCCGCCCTCGTGACCATGCTCGGTTACGACTCCGAGGCCCAACTGCTCGCGCTCGCGCTGGACCGCGACGTCTACGTGGAGCCGGGCCAGCGCGCCCGCGTCATCAAGCAGGCCGCCGGGCTCGACCGGATCACCGGCACCGAGGTCCAGTGGAAGCGCCGGGACGGCCATCGCATCATCGTGCGACTCTCGGGCCGGGTGGTGAAGAGCGAGAAGGGGGACGTGAAGGGCTTCGAGATGATCGCCGAGGACGTGACCGAGCAGCGCACCCTCGAGCGCGCCCTGCAGCAGGCCCAGAAGATGGAGACGATCGGGCGGCTCACCTCCGGCATCGCCCACGACTTCAACAACCTGCTCACCGTGATCCTGGCGCAGTCGAACCTGATCTCCAAAGCCCTGCCGGCCGAACCCTCGGCCGAGCTGCGTCGCGACCTGGCCGAGCTGACCGAGGCCGCCCGGCGCGGCGCCGAGCTGGTGCACCGGCTGCTGGGGTTCAGCCGCCACGAGATTCTCGATCTCCGGCCCCTGAGCGCGCCCGAATGGGTGCGGGAAGAGCTGCACACGCTGCGACGGCTCCTGCCCGCTAGCATCGAGATCCAGTGCGCCGCCGAGCCCGAGGCGGGCGTCGTGGAAGCCGATGCGGGCGCCCTCGAGCAGATCCTCCTGAACCTCGCGACCAACGCCCGCGATGCGATGCCCAGGGGTGGCACGCTGCATCTGGACGTGCGCCGCACGCGGCTGGATGCCGAAGATCGGCCGCTCCACGCCTGGGTCGAGCCCGGCAGCTATGTGTGCATCGCGGTATCCGACACCGGCGCGGGCATGGACCCCACAACGCAGGCGCGCGTGTTCGAGCCGTTCTTCACCACCAAGCCCGCGGGCGTCGGCACCGGGCTCGGCATGGCGATGGTGTACGGGCTCGTGAAGCAGCACAAGGGGTTCGTCCATCTGTACAGCGAAGTGGAGCAGGGGACGACCGTGAAACTCTATTTGCCGCTCGCGCTCGAGCCGCCGGTGCCGGGGGACGCGCGCGCCGCCGGCCCAGTGGAGACGCTCCCGGGCGGCACCGAGGCGATCCTGCTGGTGGAAGACGATCTCCACCTGCGCACGGTGGCGCAGCGACTGTTCGAGAAGGTCGGCTACCGCGTCTTCTCCGCCGCCGATGGCGCGGAGGGGTTGGCGTCGTACCGCGCGCGGGCGCGCGAGCTGGACCTGGTGATCACCGATCTGGTCATGCCCAAGGCCTCGGGGCACACGCTGTACGAAGCGATTCGGGCGGAGCAGGGCTCGGGGAAACTGAAGGTGCTGTTCACGAGCGGCTATCCCGCCCCCGACTTCCGGGAGTCCCTCGCCGGCGATCCGAACGTGGCGTTTGTGACGAAACCGTGGACGGCGAGCGAGCTGCTGAGGCAGATCAGGAGCTTACTCGAGAAACCCTGAGAACAAGGGGAGCGGGGAGCAGGGAGCGGTACCTTCCAATGCAGCGGAGGGTACCGCTCCCAGCTCCCTGCTCCCGGTTTCAGGCACCCTTCGCAGGCGACCATCCCGGATGTGACCTACGCCCCAGCCGATCATTCCCGCGGCCGGCAAACTGGGTTTGCGCCCCTAGAGCTACTCGACCCGCTACTCCCGCCGCTCTGGAGGGCGATCATGCCGCACGCAGACCAGTGGGCTCGCACGCGAGTCCGCACCAGCCGTCAGGTGAGGCGCGGCGCGTGGTACCGCGTCATCCGCGCGACGGCGCTCGAAGGCGTCCTCGAGGTGAACCGGCGACCGGTGACGGTGCCGCGCAGCTTCCTCCAGATCCTCCCGTTTCGTCCCACGACGTGGTCCGTCATCACGCGGCTCCCGAACGCCCAGCATCCGCCGGCGAGCTGGGGATCGACTTACGGCGTATGCCCGAGCTGCAGTGCGCGGGCGCCGCTCGGCCAGCACGCGGCCCGGTTGGTATGTCCGCGGTGCAACGGGCTGTTTCCGGTGGCGTGGGAAGATTCGGGGTTGTGTGTGTTTGAAGCAGCCGAACGGGGGGACCGCGCTACTAGCTAGCGAAGGCGCCTTGCCTGACTGAGCGGCGCTCCTGACCGGAGCGCCGGGTGATGCCCGAGCGGCGCTCCTTGCGGCTACGACGCTCGACCTCGGGCGCCTCCTGCTCCCGCCGGCGGTCGCGCACGATGCGGCGACCGAGCGTCTGCCGTCGGTCGAAGCTCCGCCGGCGGATCATGTCCCAATTCCCTCCCTATCTATCTGTCGGCGAACGTTCGCTGAAGTGTTGCAACTCTCGTGCTTCGTTCCAGTCCGCCTCGCGCACCCCCCGACTGGCGCGGGGATGCAACAGTTTGTAACCCTTCAACCCCCTCCAATCGGGTAGGCCGTGAAGCGATTTGCCATGGTGCTCGTTGCGTGCGCGCTACCGCTGTGCGGAGCCCGCGCCCAGAGGGTCGGAGTCGCCCTCTCGGGCGGCGCCGCGCGTGGGCTCGCCCACATCGGCGTGCTGCGGGTGCTCGAGGAGGCGGGCGTTCCGGTGGACGTAATCACCGGGACGAGCATGGGCAGCGTCATCGGCGGCCTGTACGCCGTGGGCTACACGGCCGCTCAGCTCGATACGATCGTCCGCACCGAGGACTGGCTGCGGCTGCTCACCGACCCGGTGGACCGGCGCGATCTCGCGGTCGATCGCAAGTTTACCGAAGACCACTACCTGGTCACACTGCCGATCGAGCGGGGCGGGATCAAACTCCCTAAGAGCGTCGTCCCGGGACAGCGCGTCTCCCAGCTCCTCACCGGCCTCACCTGGTCGGCGCACCCGATCCGCGATTTCCGCGCGCTGCCGATTCCCTTCGCCGCCGTCGCGACCGACCTGGAGACCAGCAAGGCCGTGGTGCTGGACCACGGCTTCCTGCCCGACGCCATCCGCGCCAGCATGGCGCTGCCGAGCGTGTTCTCCCCCGTCGAGCTCGCCGACACGTCGGTCATCGACGGGGGTGTGATCCGGAACCTCCCGGCGCAGGACGCGCGCGCCCTCGGCGCCGACGTGCTGATCTGCAGCGACGTCACCGATCCGCTCGAGCCGCGGGACTCGATCGTCTCGCTGGTGGACGTCCTGGTGCAGTCGGTGTCGTTTCGCGTGTGGGACTCCGAGGCCGTGCAACGCAGCAAGTGCGACGTGTTGATCCTCCCGGACGTGCGCGCCTTCTCCACCTTCGGGTTCGCGCGCGCGCGAGAGGTGATCGCACGCGGCGAGGCGGCGGCGCGCGCGGCTATCCCCGCGATCACGGCCGCGCTCGCCCGCGGGCGCGTACCCCGTTCGGCGCGCCCCGCGCGCGTGCCGCTGGTCCAGGCCGAGTCCGTGCTGGTGACGACGGTGCGCTTCGATCCCGCCGATCTCGTGCCCGGAGGGTTTCTGGCTCGTGCCCTCGGCGTGAAGCCCGGCACCTGGGTCTCGCGTCGCACGCTGGACCAGCGCATGAGCCGGTTATACGCCACCGGGCTGTTCGAGAGCGTGGGATACCGGCTCGACCGGGGTGACCTGACCGTGGTGCTGCGCCAGCGCTCGGGCGGCCGCTTCGGCGTGGGGCTGCGCTACGACAGCCGCTACAAGGCGTCCGTGCTGCTCTCGAGCACGCTGGGCCGGGTGGCGGGCGGCGTCAGCGCGCGCGCCGACGCGCGCCTGGGCCAGCAGATCCAGGTCGGCGCCGGCGTGTCGCAGCCGCTCGGGGACGGGAGGAGCCTCACGCTCGGTGCCGTGGCGGACTACCTGCGCAGCCCGTTCGACCTGTATCAGGGCGACCATCGCGTCGCGCAGGCGCGCGTGGATCTGGCCGCGATCTCGACGTCCGTGGCCCGGAGCGCCGGGACGCTGGCCGACGCAACGCTCTCCGCCAAAGTCGAATATGCCCGCTGGGCCGAAGAAGTGTCGGCGGTGGCATCCAATCCGCTGTACCGGGCGTTCTACAGCGTGGCGGGTGTGCTCCAGCTCGACAGCTACGATCGCGGCCTGTTCCCCCACTCCGGCGTCGGGTTCCGGGCCGTGTCCGAGTGGGGCAACCGCCTGGGAACGGCGGCGGCAGGCGGCCCGTTCTCGCACCACGTGGCCGACCTGCGGGGCTATCTGCCGCTGGCGCGGCGGCTGTCCCTCTGGGCGGGCGCAACCATCGGTGCGTCAGGCGGCGAGCCGCCGCCGCACTATCAGTTTTTCCTGGGCGGAGCCAACGCCTACTATCTCTTTCCGGACCGCGACATCGCGTTCGCGGGCCTGCGCACCCAGCAGCAGCGCGGCCGCCACGTCCAGAAGGCGGAGCTCGGGGCGCAATGGGAGCTCGCGCCGGACATCTTCGCGCGCGTCCGCTGGAACGCCGGGACCGTGCTGGACCGCTGGAGCTTCGATCCCGCCCGCTACGTCCAGGGTGCGGGCGTGGAGCTGGGCGCGAAGACGTTCGCCGGCCGCTTGAGCCTCAGCGCGTCAGGTAACGCCCACACCACGTGGCCAATTGTGGAAATAGACCTCGGCTATCCCTTCTAAGCCGCGGCGCCCGTTGGGCACGACCTCGGTCGCCAGGTCCACCGCCACGTGGATGCTGCCGTTGACCGAGATCCGCGCGTTCACGAGGTCGTAGCTCCCCGGGAACGGTACCGCCAGACCTTGCAGCGTGACCTCGCTGGCTAGCGGACCCTGGTCTCCCGGCTGGACTAGCTCGCGCACGCGAATCGAGCCCATGTTGCAGAACATCAACTGCGCCTCCCCGGTGGCCGCGAGCACGGCGACGCGGACGTTGGGCAGGTCGGCCCGGACTTCCTGGCCGTGTGAGACTTTCGCTTCCTCCAACCGCTCCCGAAGCTTGAACGACTGTGACTGTGCTGTGATGCGGGCTTCCATACGCCACCTCCTGTGGAATGTGGTCGTACGCGCGGCGGGGAGCGAGAGTTCCCTCACTGGAGGGAGCAGGGAGCGGGGAGCAGGGAGGAGTACGCAACCCTGCGATTGGAGCGGGGTACTCTATACGCTTGGGCTAGTCGACGCCCCACGTCTCATGCCGATTCGACCGCGTCTCACCCGTCCGCCGCGGATCCTCATCGCCAGCGATCAGAACCACGCCCTCTCGGACGTCGTCAGATCGCTCGGGCGACGCGGGTACTCCGTGCTGCGCGT
>WNGL01011572.1_pt1 | contig 10095 bp, 9 predicted proteins | sample 5400591 | NCBI WGS metagenome assembly WNGL01 (sample SAMN13153377, study PRJNA577476) | soil metagenome | isolation source: 80 cm soil or saprolite under Garry oak tree replicate 1 | place: USA:California | collected 2016-06-15 | reverse complement strand
ACAGTCGCACGCCACGGCCCAGGACGAGTCGAGCTCGCTCCTAAACTGAAGAGACCATTGCCAGCAGGGTCCCTCCTCATCATGCTCCTCCTCGGAGCTGGTGTCGGATTCTACGCCTCGACCATATTCAGCGAAGTCGCAGGGATAGGGCAATCTACTGTTCCAGACTTTACGCTCGGGACAAATCCCGTCTCAATGACAACGTCGCAGGGCAGCCTAGCAGCCTTCACAGTCTCGCTTACAAGTCTGAACAGTTTCGCCGGCAGTGTCAACCTGAACTATTCGCTCTCTCCAGGCATTACGAACGTTACGATCGCGTTGAACTCCAGCTCCTTATCTCTCCTTACCGGCGCAGGAGCCTCGACGATGACAGTTTCAGTTCCAGCATCAGCTCCGCTGAACACGTACACTATTACTATCGGTGGGACTAGTGGAAGGCTCAGCCATAATGTTACGAGTATTCTGGTGGTGGTCCCTCCTCCGTCTCCAGACTTTTCAATCTCAGCCGCTCCGTCCTCCATCAACGTCACCCGCGGTTCAGCAACTAGCAGCACTATCACGTTGACAAGCATCGGGGGCTTTGCTGGGACAGTAACCCTGACCACGTCCATCTCGCCTAGCAGCGGTTCCAGCCCCACTCTGACTCTCAATCCAAACCGAGTCACCTTGCTATCAGGCGGGAACGGAAGCGCAGTACTAACCATCAATACTTCAGGCACGACTTCACGGGGAATTTACACGATCGTAGTTCTCGGCGTCAGCGGGACTCTGGCGAACAGTGTCTCGATAACCCTGACAGTTCAGTAGGAGCCTCAGAGATCTCACCATCCCCGCCTCCTCGGAGGTTCCTCTGCATCTTTCAATCCTCAGCATCAATCATTTCTAAGGGTCCAACCTGCCCAGAGTCGTAATCTGACACGAGGACTTTGAGACAATGTTTCTGCTTGGCCACAGCTGTTGGAGCTACCTGTTCTCGAAGGCGACCGGGCGGAAGCTCAACGTCAACCTCCCCGCCTATCTCGCGCTTCTCTCAGGAATACTGCCCGACTTTGACATCTACTTCCAACCCTATCTGGTACATCACACCTACACCCATTCCCTGATCGTGATCATCCCGATTGTTCTCCTGCTGACCTACTTCTTCGGAAGACTAGGCTTCGCCTTCTCCATCGGAATCCTCTCCCACCTCCTGGGCGATTTCCTGGTTGGAACAATCCCCCTACTCTACCCATTGTATCCCAACTCTGACGTTGGACTGAACCTGGGAATTCCCAGTCTAGCTGATACCATCCTCGAAATTGGAGCGTTCGGGCTGGTCCTCTTGTATGCGTATCGGAACGGCGATTACAAACTAGTTCTGAAGCCCACACGGGACAGCCTGCTACTCGCTATCCCTCTCTTCGCCCTAGTTACGCTCACCCTGCTCTTCGCCGGTGATAGGAGCATTCCTCTAGCAGAGTTCGCCTTCTCAAGAAGAGCGCTGACCGTAATCACCCTCGGGCATATTCTTCTCAGCGGAATCCTTGCGCTTGGTGTTCTGCAAGGCTTCAGATGGTACCTAGGCAATAGACAGCCCAAGTCGAAGGACAGTGTAGCCGCTTCTTCTGCTCAACCTCTCGGATAATAGGCGGGGTTACGCGTCGCCTTAATCCCCGAAGTTCCAAGACATGACACGAACGGGGGCTCCGGGTTATCCAGCTACTGGAATGGTGGAATATTCCTCGCAGAGGCTGGATCATAATCCTCACAGAACTTGCGGTGATAATCGGTCTGAGCAGCTGGGTCTACGCTGAGTATCTCAGCAACTCATACTTTCAAAGCTACGTAAACAATCTCTCACCGATTCTTGTTCCAGTCGTCAGTGTTGGGTTTGGGATAGCCTCGGCCACGGTTGCCACTCTCCTCTATTTCACGATGAGGAACGTCAGGAAGAGAGAGGCAGTGAAGGACGAGGAGCTGTCAACAAGGCGAGGAGCGACGAAGAGAACCGTCAAGAAGCCGCAGGCCTCATCTCCGAGAAGCGAGAAAGCCACAGGCGCCACAACAACAGTGCTGAGACAGAGGGCCTCAATCACTGGGGGGCCAACTGTTAGGCGGGGAACAGCCCAGCAGAGCAGCGATGAAGATGAACAATCAGAATAGAAAGGCGTCTCTTCAACTCAGGCAGGTTCGGACCTGGATACTGCGAATCTAGTCCAAAGGAGACAAACCGCCCTTATCGAACCGGATAACTAGATGAGCTGGATTGGAAGCAGAGATCCTCTGATCCGGGTGATAGCGCACGAGCGAGCATGTCGAGACTCCGAGAAAGCATATTCCCAGTCCTGTGAAGGTCCTGTTACTTTTACAGTCGTTTGTCATCGCCTACCTTGGGTTCTGGATGTATGAGAATTACCAGAACGACTTCTACTTCCAAGCCTATGTCAACGCCTCGCTACAAGGGAGCGGATTCGCAATAGTTGCGTTGAGCAGTGTGGGAATCTTCAGCGCCGTGGCTATGGGTCTTTACTTGAAGCTCCGACGGACACATAGGGAGCTGGAGCATCTGATATTGACTGAGCATTCTACTCCTCAGGAAGAAGGTTCTAAGACCTTTCTAGAACCTCACGTCGAACAGCACTTGATCAATATGATAAGAAAGTCGACGCCTACCGAGACAACTAGCGCGTCCCCATCAATGCCAGTTCTCAAGGGAGAAAACAATCAGGCATAGCAGACGATGCTGTTTCTCGCCCAACAATGAATTCTGTGGTAGAATCAGAATAGCGCATAGCTTTCCAAATCGGTCAATGTTGGCCCAAAGAGAATTCCGTCGCAATCCGATTCTAGATTCCTAGACGGAATAATAGGATTACATATCCTATGCCGCTTCGGACGAAGCTCAGCTTGCTCGTTCCCCTTGGGCGGCGAGTGAAGGTGATGGGGACTTCCGTGATGGAGAATCCCTTCTTCTTGGCCCTGATCAGTAGTTCAGCTGTGACTTCGAAGTTCTTAGCTACGAGTTCATCTCTAACGCTTTCAATCGCCTTTGTCGAGTAGATCCTAAACCCTGATGTGACATCGCTCGATTGCATCTTGAAGGTGTTCCTAAGTACCCAGTTAGTAGATGCGCTCACCATTCTCTTGAACCAGGGCAGCTCTTGGACGAGTCCTCGGGTTTTTGATCGACAACCCACGACCACGTCGGCCTCTTTCGTCGCGTCGAGAAGCCGTTCGATCTCTCGAGGGTCATGGTTCAGGTCGGAATCCATTGTCAGCACAAAGTCGGATTTCGGATCTACCAGGCTCAAGCCCTTCTTTGTCGCTTTTCCAAGCCCAAGTCTCTTTTCGCGATACTCGACTCTGACTCGCGGGTTCCATTTCGCCAGCTCGCAAACTTTTTGCAGAGTATTGTCTGTTCCTTCTACCACGAATATGACCTCGTAATCCCTCTTTAGTGCTTCGAGAGATTTGATTAGACGAGCTGAGAATTCGTCAATTACCTCTTCTTCGTTGTATAACATTATGACCGTACTGATCTTCACCAATCTGCGCTTCTCCTGACTACACTAGCGTCAGATGTGGATCGCTTTCTCGACCTCAATCTTTTAAGAAATCACGGTCCATGGTTTGATTTCTGGGTTTTCTGGACACTGTCGAGACCTCCGTTTCCGAGACTTTGAAGTTTGGACTTGACGGTTTCTTCGACAGCGTTCCGACTCTTGAAAGTCGGGAGCCATCCCAGTGACTTTAGCTTTGTCACGTCGAGAAGCATTGATCTAACGTCTCCAACCCATCCTCTGCCGTCGCCAAGACCACCGTTGAACTTGAACCGCAAGTTGGTCAAACCCATAATTTTCCCGACGGCTGTACCAATGTCTTTGACGCTTAAGCCGTCCTCTGTTCCTACGTTGAAGGCTTCGAGGGGACGGGAGGCCTGTTTGACCGTTGCCATCACGGCGCTAATGCAATCGTCGATATGGATGTACGACTTGTTTTGTGAGCCATCTCCCATGATGGTCAGCTCTTGAGGGTTTTGGGCGAGCCTGTAGATGAACTCGGTCACGACCCCGTGATTACTCCTAGGGCCAATAACATTGGCGAATCGGAGAATGATGCCGCGCTTGCAGAAGGCGTGGCAGGATGAGCCTACGAGGGCCTCTCCGGCTAGCTTGGATGCTCCGTATACCGATATTGGGTCGAGCGGTGAGTATTCTTCGGGTGTTGGAAGCACCTTTGCTTCACCATAAACTGTGGATGTGGACGCGAACACGATCGTCTCTGCTTTACTCTCACGAAACGCCTCCAGGACGTTGTGGGTGGCGTAAATATTCTGACGAAAACAATCTTTTGGATTGTTGAGTTCCATCCTCACTTCAGGATTGGCGGCGAAATGGAAAACTACGTCACAATCTTTGAGCGCATTCTTGAGACTACTGGGTCGCGTGCAATCTCCAACGACAAGCGTTGCCCTCTCCCCGTGTCGATTTGTTACTAGTTGCTCAAGGTTCTCTTTCGAGCCAGCGGATAGATTGTCAAAGATCGTGACCTCCCATCCATCTTTCACGAGCCTCTCCGAGAGACTAGAACCAATAAATCCTGCACCCCCGGTGATAAAGGCCTTCAAAGCAGCGACGACGCTCTATCGCAACGCGTTTCTAGTTTACCGGTTTCGGTTGGTACCAGTTCCCCTTGCCTCAACCCTGGCTACGTCCCTTCAATCTTATGGAATTCAACCCGAATAACCTCGGTATAAGAAGTACCATGATTCTTGACCCAATGGACAGGAGCGATTGACCGTAGATCGAGATGGCAACCTGTCGTATTCTCATTTTCCGAGACCGTGGGGACTGAGCCTAGCCTATTGTGTAGCTATGAGTAAGCGCAAGCCAGAGCGAGGGTTGCACGAGTTCATGCCGTGAAACATCGAAGAAACCGCTCTTAGACCGTAGCCGCGACTCTTTATTTCTGCTTCAGCAAACTCCCCGATATGGTGTATCACGTTTCTCAACGATCTCGTAACCAGTTTCCTCGTGTTCCACTCGTTGACTTGGAAGCCCACGCTTTGGAGTTGACGCAGTATTCCTTGCCGAATTTCCTCCGTGTGAGTTTCAACGAAAAGACAGCGACACTCTTGGATGATGTTCATACTAGAGTCGAATATGCTCTGCTCCGTTCCTTCAATGTCCATTTTGATTACATCTACTCCCGTTGGCACCACATTTTCAAAGAGTAGGACCTGAACCTGAATGTCCCCGTAAGCAGAGAGTGCCGAGGAGTCTCCGTCCGATTTCAGAAAGGTCGGACTGATCGACGAGCCAGTTACGGCTCCGCGAATAAGAGACACATTCTCCGCGTGGTTTAGTTGGACGTTGCGCTTCAAGAATGAGAACGCCGTGGGATTCGGCTCGACAGCCACCACCTTTCCTTGGGGGCCGACCTTTTCTGATGCCATTAGAGTGAAATCGCCGAAACCAGCCCCCAGGTCGAGTATGATGTCGCTCTTGTTGATCAATGAAAAGGGATACGCCTCGGCAAAGTAGGTGCTGTAATATGCCGCAACGAGATCTGGCGGCAAGCAAATCTTCAGATTACTGGCCCTGAGCATTATTGGTTGGATTGTCCGATTTCCTCTGACCCTCATATGCCTCGCCTAGTAAGAGTGGGCGAGAGCTGTCCCCTCACTCTTTTTCCAATGACCGCTGGCGAAGTAATTGTTGCGAAGAAAGTAGTGCTTATAGATATAGCCGTGGAAAAATGGACATGCGTTCTATCCTTTAGCCATCTTCCGTTGTTCCTATGAATTCGAGGATCAAAGCCCTCGCATATTCCCAGGCGAGGTCGTTGCTCATTCAGTGAGAAGGGTCTCCACGCCATTTGGCAGTTCGTCGACACCAATCCGGTTGAGAATGTTGTTAGAGAATGCAGTCGCTGAAAAGAATGCGCCTCGCCGTCTGGCAATAGTAGAGTGTTCCTGCCATCCAGCTTCGTCATCCATCAAACTGTCGATCTGGTCTGCAAGCGATTCATATCCGTCGTATCCTAGCCCGTATCGACCTTTGGAAACGATGTCTACCCAAGGGCCCCCATTCTCGCTCGCACAGACGATCGGCACCGCACCCGCGTTCATTCCTTCGGCGACAGATATACCGAAGGGTTCAAACCGAGAAGCATGAATGATCAACTTGCTTCTTCCCAATAGGCTAAGCAGAGTTTGTCTGGGCGCTTCCGGAAGAATGTGAACCCGTCGTTCAAGACCTAGATTTCTCACTTGGCGAACGAGGCTCCTGAAGTAAGGGACATCGCGGAGGTTGCCTATTATGAAACATTTGCAATCTGTTTTCACCATGCTCATTGCTTGGATAACTTCCTCGAACTTTTTGTTTGGTTGTATCCCACCCACTGAAACGACGATTTTCGACTTTTGAGGAACCTTGTATGGGTAGGCATCAACGGGCGGGAAGATTGTAGTTATTTCTCTGTCATTGAAAGTCCTGCTCATATATTTCTTCGTCACGCTAGAGTTTGCAACCGGCCAATCTACCCAGAGCCGGTCCATCTCGAAGAGCCTCGCCATGAAGGGCATGACGAGCATTTCTGACATGCGTCTCAACACAGAAGAAGTCTCCAGCATTTTGTTCCTATACTTGACACGGCACGCGTAAGGGAAGTGGCTGTACAACAGGCTCTTTACGTTTCGAGTCTCAAAGATTGAAGAAAGACTTGGGGAGTCATCGTTGAATACGACGAGATCGGGTTTGAACCGTTCCATTGTTCTCCCTAAGAAACGAGTCACGCCCATCAGAACCGCTGCTACGTAGGGCGTGGTCATTGCGCCGATCGGCAGTTCGTAGCCGGTGCTACTGGTCAGAAGCGAAAAATGCTTGACCCTAGATGTTGATAAAGAGACTCCAAATATTTTCTCGAAGACCTCTGGTCTTGCTCCCCAAAGCGAAACAAGGCCGACTTGCGAATTCGGGAGCCTCGATAGCGTCTCGGCAATTTTAATTGCAACAAATGACCCTCCGCCTCCCCCGAAGCTCGCTCCACCGTTCGGACCAACCACGAGAAAGCGCTTCAAGCAGTTGCCATTTCCTCGTAGATACGGAGGAGTTTGTCGGCGATCACATCTGGCGAGTTCTCGCTTAACACTCTGCTCCTGGCATTGCTTTTCATCCGCCGTTTCAGGTTCTGATCTGAATTGAGGAATCTCATTGCTTCAGATAACTTGGCCGGATCTGGAGGGACAAGGAACCCATTCTGCCCGTTTGTTACCAACTCCTTCAAGACAGGCAGATCCGTAGCCACTACCGGGGTGCCACATGAGAGTGCCTCCATTACTACCATGGGAGACATTTCCGAGAGAGACGGCACTACAGCAAACTCTGCGCCTGAATAGAGTCCGGGTAAGAGATCTCGCGGTACAGATCCAATAAACCTGACCAGCGAATCGAGACCGAGTTCTTTGGAGAGTGTCATTAATGAGCTCTTCTCGATTCCGCTACCTGCGATAACTGTTGTAAAATTCGGATGGAGTCTTTCGATAGCGCGAAGTAGAATTGAGACTCCTTTGCGTGGATCAAGCCTCCCGACGAAAACAGCATAGGGGTCCTCTCCGAGGTTGTAAGTCTCCCTCGCTCTTCGTGCCCCAACCATGTCGGGCAGAAAGAAGTCCGTATCGATGGGGTGAGGGACAACGTTGGTCCTTTGTTCGATTCCAAGCCAGGCACCGAACTCTCTAGCGACGATCGATGAAAGAGCAATGAACCTGTTCACTCTCTTGATTACCCGTCGGGCCGTGAGCAGAGACATCGTCCCCCTTACGCGTGCTTCGGCATTGGATGGAATCTGCCCGATCCAAGGTGGAGGATTGTGAAGGGTGAATGCCGTGGGGACGCGAGGCCTGAGACTTAGATACATTGCGGCGGAAGTCTCTTCATGAAAATGAGCAACGTCTGGTCTATGGGATAGGGTTACGGAATAGCCGGTCATTGCGGAGAGGACTCCACCAACTGAATGAGTCAATATCCATGTCGGGAATGGGGCAGGGAAAATCTTGATGGGAGAATGCACGGGATGGACTCTGACGTTTGGATGAAATTTAGCCCCTGGAATGACATCGCTCACGAAGTGGACCCTCGCGCCTTTCCGAGCAAGGGCGTTTGATAGGACGAACGCGTGGCTCTCTATGGCTCCTCCGTATGCAGGAGGAGCAGGAATTATGCCGGTACTAACCAGCATGATAGAAAGGTCCAAACCGAAGGTCACCGTCAATCCTGAGTATTGCGACTTCCGAATTCCTAAATACGCAAACGAGTCCATTTCCCATCCTTGTGAACCTTATGGTTTGGGCGTATCCTCGCAGGTCCAGAAAAATGTAGCTGACCGAGTATGCCTGCATAAGGCTAAAGGCTGAGTAGGAGGAGACGGGACCGTTGAAGGATAGATTTACCAGAGTAATCCAGAGATCCAACGAGACGATTGAAGAGCTAGACGTTGCTAGGATTCCAAGGGTCGGAAGTTTGGTTGTGTTATCATTCTCGTTGAAGAACGAATCGGCAGCTTGTCCCGGTCCTTGGCGATAGCTGATGGAGATCGGAACCGTTTGCCCGTTTGGCAGCGATATTTGCATTAACGTCGTGTTCTGAGAGATCCGAGAATAGTCGAACTTTTCGCCAGCGAAAGCGAGCATTCTGCACAAGAAGCTTGTCCTGGTCGAATTGTTCATCAATACTGAATAGCCAAGATGAATAATATTGGGTGGACTTGCTGAGATAGTCCGGTTGATTTGGCCGAAGGGCCAAGAGTAGCTGAACGAAAAAGAAGTTGAGTTGCTTGAAGACGATCCGTTTAGGACAGTTTTGAGCGGGGCAGAGACGAGGCTCTGAACATTTGTTCCTGCTGTGTTATTGAACGTGAGAACTTGGTAGTCGTCGTCGAAAAACAGAAGCCCCTGAGGCCCTGATGCCTTATTCAAGAAGACCGCAGGATTATAGATCGTGGATGGAAAGAAGTCTCCAATAGTTACAGATCGGCTGTCGAGAACATAGTTACCAGCACTTATGATGTTTGCCACTCGAATTAACGCTAGATCGGGAGAAGTTATTACGTAGTCGACCGGTTTAGGTGTCAGCTCCGTTCTTTCGCTGTATCCTGCAATCCAGGCGCCTAGGGCAGGATAGTCCGAATATATCGCATTATTTCTGGCCGTGTGGAGAGAAAGCCAATCCAGACCCTGAACTATCTGACTGTCTAGAACCTGATTGCTCGCGGTTGCAATCTGAAGCGTCTCGAAGTCCCCTATCATGAAACCCGCTAGAATCAGACAAATGAGCAGTCCAGCCCCAAGTTTGACCCACGACCTATGCCGTTCCATGAGACCAAGCAAATATCTGTAAGATCCGGCTACGAGCAGGAAAAATGGGATCGGGAGGAAGTAGGCCGCCCTCTCAAAAATTGTGGGGTTCAGCAGATTGACCAGAATTATCGCCGCAACACTCGACGCACCAATTATGCTAATCCCGGTCTTGTCTCTAGCTTGAGCAAGCATAACGAAACCGAAGACCGAGGTTGCAATCAAGAGATACGCAGAGATGCTTAGCCTTGCATTGATGTAGATCAGCTGAGCAATGACCGATTCTGGCGATAGAGGCGCACTGGAAAACAGGTTTACGCTGTTGGTCACGAGAAAAAGGTAGGTTGGAATATACGGCGCGCTGAAGATTGCCGCCAGCCCGGCCGTCGAAGCATACGCTCGAACGGGAGGCTTGAATCCCAGACGAGGAATGAATGTTAAGGCACCTACAACTATGAAGACGATTATCGTGTATAGTGCAGTCAGCTGATGGGAGCCGATGGTCAACGACAAGAATAATGCAGCGAGCAGAGCATCCTTCGATGTAGACCTTCGGATTATCCTCGTCAAATAGTACAGTGACGGTAGTGCGAATACGAAAGAGAACATGTTCAGTGTCCCTCCCCATCCCATAATTTGGTTGAATGCTTCGCTAAATGAGAACATGAGAGAGGCAGCTGATGAAGCGAGTCTTTTTTGGATGAGGAGCTTGCACAGAAAGTAGAACGGGAAAATTACAATGCTAGGTACGAAGGCGTCGA
>WNGL01031970.1_pt1 | contig 10097 bp, 8 predicted proteins | sample 5400591 | NCBI WGS metagenome assembly WNGL01 (sample SAMN13153377, study PRJNA577476) | soil metagenome | isolation source: 80 cm soil or saprolite under Garry oak tree replicate 1 | place: USA:California | collected 2016-06-15 | reverse complement strand
CGTTGTTCGTCTCTTGCACCGGCAACACATCCTTTGTTACCCGCGCCAAGCGGGCTACCTCTCTCTCCGCTACGCCGCGCGCACGCCGCCGGCAATTAGTGGATTGGCATCGTAATTGGATATTCCGAGGCGGGGCGGCGACTTCGCCGCTACTCGAAGCGCGTGAAGCGGCCGTCGCGGAACACGAAGAGCGTATCGACGATCGCGTGGGAGCCCATCTGCACCGTTTTCCGCGCCAGCTCGCGCAACTGGGCGATGCCGGCGGGGTTGTTCGACCCGGTGACCAGCAGGATATCGCGGGCCGGAACCGCGACGACGTAGTCGCCGTCGACCTTGACCGGCTGGCCCTCCCACCAGGACGGGTAGAGCAGGAGGCTCGCCTCGTAATTGCCGTCGACGCGGATCGCGAAGGCAAGCGGTCCCGTGACGAGCTCCGGATCAGGGACGAGCTGCGCGAGATTGTTGCGCGCGAACATCGCCAAATCGTCGCGGCCGAGGCCGAGCTTCTTCAGGTCCGCCGGCAGCAGAAACCGGTAGGTCCTGTCGCGATCCTCGGCATAGGCGACGACGAGCTCGGAATTGAGCGGGTCATGGACCGCAACGGCCTCGTCGCCGAAGCCTCGCTCCTTCACAAGCGCGGCATAGTCGGCAACCCATTGCCGCGACTTGACGACCGGCACGATGCGCGAGCGGTCGATCGGGACGCGCTCAGGCGAAATTCCCGAGACGTAGGCGGCCACATGCCTTTGGACGATGGGCTCGAGGTCGCCGGGATCGAGCCGATAGTCGAGAAAGGCGTTCTCGAGATTGGCGTTGGCAACGCCGCCCTTCTCTTCGACGAGCTGCAGCCACAGCGGCCGCAGGACGCGGATCTCGGCGCTCGGCCGGGCGGCTTTGAGGGCCGCGACAAACTCCTGCGTGAATTCCTCACGGGAAAGCGGCGCCGCCGCCGCTGCGTGGAGGAGCCCGACGAGGCCGAGGAGCGCGACGATGATGTGCAGCGCCATGCCTCGGGATCGGTGGAACGATTTGCTGGTGCGGCGAATGATGGCTGGATGGTCCAAGTCTGTCCCCCGCCGGATGGACATGCCCGATCGGAGTTCAACTATGGCGCGCTTCATCGAAACTGGTCAACCGTGAGTTGTCGCTTGCCTACCATCCGGAGAAACCTACTTGGTCAGCGCCTAAATCCCGTTGCTTTGCCTGTATTAACAGGCGCAGAGAGAGAGAAAATTTCGCCACATTCGTCCGCCAATTTGCCGCCTGGCCCGCCCCGAAACCTTCCAGCCCCCGGCGCCTTCGTCCTACGACGCCGCGGGCAGCACTGTCGCATCGTCGTAGAGATGGCACTCGACCCTCCCGCGGGGATCGGCGATCGGCCGCGGCGCGTCGCTGCGGCAGCGCGCCATGGCTTGCGGGCAACGCGGATGGAACGAGCAGCCGGGCGGCGGCTCGAGTGGGTTGGGGAAGCTTGCGCCGAGGCCGATATCGGGCAGGCCGAGATGCGGCTCCGGCGTCAGTACCGAGGCGAGCAGCGCCTGCGTATAGGGATGCCGCGGCGCGGCGAAGAGCGTCGCCGTGTCCGCCTCCTCGACGATCCGGCCGAGATACATCACGGCGACGCGCGTCGCCATGTGCTCGACGACGGCGAGGTTGTGGCTGATCAAGAGATAGGTCAGGCCGAGCTCCTGGCGGAGATCCTGCAAGAGATTGAGAATCTGCGATTGCACCGAGACGTCGAGCGCCGAAGTCGGCTCGTCGCAGATGACCAACTCGGGCCGCATGATGAGGGCGCGCGCGATGGCGACGCGTTGGCGCTGGCCGCCCGAGAGCTGGCTCGGATAGAGATCGTAGAAGCGGCGCGCCAGGCCGACGAGGTCCATCATCTCCTCGACCCGGCGCCGCCACGCCGAGGCGGAGCCGACCCGGTGAACGCGCAGCGGCAGCGCAATGATCGCGCCGACCGTCTTGCGCGGGTTGAGCGACGAGTAGGGGTCCTGGAAGATGGGCTGAATGCGACGCGCGATGGCGATGCGGTCGAGCCGGTCGATCGGCTGGCCCTCGAAGCGGATGTCGCCGCTCGTCGGCGCCTGCAGCCCGAGCAGCAGCTTGGCGAGGGTCGATTTGCCGCAGCCGGATTCGCCGACCAGGCCAAGGACCTCGCCCTTGGCAAGGCGGAGCGAGACGCCGTTGACGGCGTAGAGTGGCCGGGCGGCGCGAAACAACCCGGTGCTGACCATGAAGCGACAGCCGACGTCACGCGTTTCGAGGATGGGCGCCTCGACCGTCGTGGCGCTCATCACCGCGCCGCCTCGAGCGCGTTCTCGGCGCATTGATCAGGCGACATGAGGCAGCGATAGCCGCGTCCCGGCGCCACCCCATGCAGTCCGACATCGGAGCCCTCGCAGGCTGCGAAGGCGTGAGCGCAGCGGTTGCGGAAACTGCAGCCGGAAAGCTCGCCGATGAGGTTGGGAACGAGGCCGGGGATCGAGCCGAGATGCGCGCCGCGCTTGGTTTTGCCCGGTACCGGGATGCAGCGCAGCAGGCCTTGCGTATAGGGGTGCAGCGGCCGGGTGAAGATCTCGCCGACGGTGCCGGTCTCGACGATCTGCCCGGCATACATGATGGCGACGCGGCTGGCGACGCGCGCGACGATGCCGAGATCGTGGGTGATCAGGATGACGCCCATGGCGAACTCGCGCTGCAGCGCGGCGAGCAGCCGCAGGATCTGTGCCTGAATGGTGACGTCGAGCGCCGTCGTCGGCTCGTCCGCGATAATGAGCTCGGGACCGCACATCAGCGCCATGGCGATCATGACGCGCTGGCGCAGGCCGCCCGAGAGCTGATGTGGATATTGCCGTAGTCGGCTGCCCGCCGCGGTGATGCCGACCTTCTCGAGCAGGAAGACGGCACGCTCGCGCGCCGCGCTGCGCCCGCTCCGGCGATGGCGCAGCAGCACCTCCTCGAGCTGGTTGCCGATCGTGTAGGACGGGTTGAGCGACGTCATCGGCTCCTGGAAGATCATCGCCATGCGGTCGCCGCGGATGTCGGCCATGCGGCGCTCGCTGAGCTTGGCGAGGTCGCTGCCGGCAAACACCAGCCGCGTCGCGCTGCGCTGCGCGCGCTTGGGCAGCAGGTCCATGATGGCGAGGGAGGTCAGCGACTTGCCGCAGCCGGACTCGCCGACGATGCAGAAGGTCTCACCGCGCGCCACCGAGAAGCTGACGTTGCGAACCGGGTGGAGCATGCCGTGGGCGAGCGGGATCTTGACGTCGAGCGCCTCGACTTCGAGGATCGTGTTCACCTGCGGTTCCCGCTCAACTGCGGTTCTCCGGCGCCGTCAAATCGCGCAGCCCGTCGCCGAGCAGATTGATGGCGAGAACCAGGGTGAAGAGCGCGATGCCGGGGATGGTGATGACCCACGGGCTGAAGAACATGTATTCCTTGCCCTCGGCCACCATGAGGCCCCAGGACGGCAGCGGCGGCTGCACGCCGAGACCGAGGAAGGAGAGCGCCGCCTCGAGCAGGATCGCCTGCGCCATCTCGAGTGTCACCACGACGATCAGCGCGTTCATGATGTTGGGCAGGATCTCGGCGAGGATTATGCGCAGGGTCGAGCAGCCGGTGGCGCGCGCCGCCGCGATATAGTCGAGCGCGCGGATCTGCATCGTGGTCGAGCGCGTGACCACTGCGAAACGGTCCCACAGCAACAGGCCGAGGACCATGATGACGACCTGCAGCGAGCCGCCAGCGAGGGCGACGACGGCGAGGGCGACGAGCACCACCGGCATGGCGAGGCGCGTGGTGATGATGAAGGTCACGACCATGTCGACGCGGCCGCCGAAATAGCCGGCGGCAAGGCCGAGGCTGGTGCCGATCAGCCCGGAGATCGTCGCCGCGACGGCGCCGATGAGCAGCGAGATGCGAGCGCCGTAGATGAGGCGGCTAAGATAGTCGCGACCGAGCTGGTCGGTGCCGAGCGGATGCGCCCAGCTGCCATTGTCGAACCAGACCGGATTGATCAGCCGCTGCGCGAGATTCTGATCGTAGGGATCGTAAGGCGCCAGGGCAGGCGCGAGGAGCGCGACCGCGAGGATGGCAAGGATGATGACGATGCCGATCAGGAAACCGGCATGGCCGAAGATGCGGCGGCGGAGCAGCGCGCCGGCAGAGGGTTCGAGGATGTGGTCGATGCCGGCGAGGCTTTCGATCGCCATCACGCCACCCGGATGCGCGGGTCGAGGAAGGCGTTGAGCAGATCGGCAACCAGGGTCAGCACGATATAGATCGAGGCGAGGATGAGGACGATCGCCTGGACGACGGGGAAATCGGCGCGGCTGATCGACTCGAGGCCGAGATAGCCGACGCCGTGCAGCGCGAAGACGCTCTCGATGACGATCGAGCCACCGAGAAAGAAACCGAACTGCACGGCGGCGACCGCGACGACTGGAATGATGGCGTTGCGCAGCGCGTGCTTGAAGAGGATGGCGCAACCCCTTGGCGCGCGCCGTGCGGATATAGTCCGAGGCCAGCACCTCCATCATCCCGGCGCGGGTCAGGCGCATGAAGGCCGGCATGCCGTAATAGCCCAAGGCGATCGCCGGCATGACGTAATGCCGCCAAGTTCCGGTGCCCGAGATCGGCAGCCAGCGCAGCTCGAGGCCGAAGAGGATCATCAGCATGAGGGCGAACCAGAAGCTCGGCAGCGCCTGGCCGAAGACGGAGAGCGTCAGGGCCAGCCGGTCGATCCACGAGTTGGGCCTCAGCGCCGCGAGCACGCCGAGCGGGATGGCGACGATGAGCGCGAAGGCGAGCGCGCAGATGCCCAGCGTCATCGTCACCGGCAGCCGCGACGCGATCATCGCGGACACCGGCTCCTTGAAGAAGAAGCTGTCGCCGAAATCACCGCGTACCGCCTTCTTCGCCCAGTCGAGATATTGCACGGCGATCGGCTGGTCGAGCCCGTAGGCCTTGCGCACCGCGACGACGTCGGCGGCGGTCGCCGACGGCCCGGCGAGCGCCTGCGCGAGATCGCCGGAGAGCCGCAACAGGGTAAAGCTGATGATCGAGACGGTGACCGCGACGAGCAGCGCGACGAGGGTGCGCTTCAGGGCGAAGGCCAGCATCTATCGCTTCGCTTACTTCCAGCCATAGAGGTAGTAGCGCGGAATCTCGTCCCTGTACGATTTGAAATCGAGGTCGTTCGTGTAGGCGTAGAAGATGTTGTAGGAGTTGAGCGGCAGCATATACATCTGATCCATGATCTTGCCGATCGCGTTCCGGTAGTCGGCGCTCCGCTTCTCCTTGTCGGTGATCGAGCCGGCCTCCTTCAGCCAGTCCTGAATCTCCTTGTCCTGGGCGAAATCATCGGCAGTGCCGCTGAAAAAGTTCGGCAGGATCGCCGAGACGTCGTTGATCGAATAGGACCCCCAATCGGCAAAGGTGATCGGCGTCACGCCGGCATGGTTCTTGTCGCGCATCGCCGGGTATTGCAGGAATTGAATCGTCGCCTTGATGCCGATGGCGCGCAGATAGCCGGCGAGCGCATCGTCCATCTGGCGCGGCCGGAAGGCATAGAGCTCGGTCTCGAAGCCGTTGGCATAGCCCGCCTCGGCCAGCAGCTGTTTCGCCTTGGCGGGATCGAACGCGTATTGCGGCCCATCCTGATAGCAGCCGAACTGGCTCGGGAAGCACGGCGCCTTCAGCACCTTCGACTCGCCGCCGAACATTACCTTGGTGAATTCTTCCCGGTTGATCGCATGGGCGATGGCGCGGCGAACGCGAATGTCCTGCAGCGGCGACTTGCCGGCGCGGCCGGCGGCATCGAGATAGAGATAACCGATACGCATGGTCTCCCCCGCGCTCGTCGCCATCCCGGGCACGGTTCTCAGCTTGTCGACCTGATCGGGCGGCACGTACCACATCCAATCGAGGCCGCCGCTGAGGATCTCTGCGATCTGCGTCGCCTTCTCCGGGATGGTGCGCTGGACGATCTTGCCGATCCGCGGCTTGCCGCGCGGGCTGCCCTCCCAATAGGCGGTGTTCTTCTCGAAGACGACCTGCTTGCCCGGCTCGACCGAAATCACCTTGTAGGGACCGCTGCCGATCGGCTTGCGCCCCATGCCCTGCGGGCCCGCCTCGGCATAGTATTTGTGGGGGTAGATCGGCAGCGGCCCGGCGACGAATTCGAGCGCCGCCGGAAAGGGCGCCTTGAGGTGAATGCGCACCTTGTAGGGATCGAGCCTCTCGGCGTTCTTGATCCAGTCGACATTGGTCTGGTTGAGGACCTTGTTGTTGGGGTCCGCGACGAAGTTGAGCGTGTAGACAACGTCATCGGCATCGAACGCCTCGCCATTGTGGAACTTGACGTCCTGGCGCAACTCGAACTCGAGCGTCAGATCGTCGACCCAGCGCCACGACGTGGCGAGGGCGGGCTTGTACTCGAAGCTCTCGGGATCGCGCTCGATGAGATTGTCCCACACCAGGCGCGCGATGAGGATGCCCTCGCGGTTGGTGTTGAAATAGGCGTCGACATTGTCGACCGGCTGATCCCACGCGATGTTGAGCGTGTCGTCCTTCTTGCTCGCGCCTGCCGGAGCCGTGCCGAGGAGGATGGCGAGGGCGCCGCAACCGGCGGCCGTGGCAATGCGTCGGATCATCTCGCGGACCTCCTCGGTTGGTCGGCTATTTCCAATGCGCGCGATAGAAGCGCGGCACCTCGTCGGCATCGGGGGCGAATTCGAGATCGGATGTGAAGGCATAGTTGGCGACGTAGCTGAAGGTCGGGACCCAATAGACCGCGTCGGCGATGCGCTGCAGCGCCTTCTTGTAGTTCGCCTTGCGAACGTCCGGATCGACCGAAGTGTCGCCCGCCTCGATCCACGCCTTCAGCTCCGCGTCATGCGCGAAATCGTCGGGCGAGCCCTTGAAGAAATTGCCGATGATCGCCGAGACGTCGTTCACCGAGTTCGAGCCCCAGGTCATGTAGAAGAGCGGCGTCGTGCCGGCCCAGTTCTTGTCGCGCAAGGCGGCGTATTCGAGGAAGTTGAGCTTGGCGCGGATGCCGACCGCCCGCAGGTAGCCGATGATCGCCTCGACCCAGGGCCGCTCGCGATAGGCATAGATGTCGATGTCGAAGCCGTCGGCATAGCCGGCATCGGCGAGCAGCTTCTTGGCGAGCGCCGGGTCGTAGTCGTAGCGCTTGATGCCCTCCTCGCTGCAGCCGAACTGGGTGCGGAAACAGGCGGCGCTGATGACGTGGCTTTCGCCGCGCACCAGGTTCTTGACCATCGCCTCGCGGTCGACCGCGTGGGCGATCGCCTCGCGCACCTGGCGGTTCCTCATCGGCGTGTCGCCCGACCGTCCGGCGGCATCGAAGCCGATATAGCCGATGCGCATCGTCTCCGCCGATTTCAGCGTCAGATTCGGCAAGCGGGCGAGCTTCTCGGCCTGGTCGGCCGGCACCTGCCAGATCCAGTCCATCTGGCCGGTGAGGAGCTCGGCGATCTGGGTCGGCGCTTCGGGGATGGTGCGCTCGACGATCTTGCCGATCTGCGGCTGGCCCTTCGGGCTTTCCTTGGAATAGGCCGTGTTCTTGACCAGAGTGAAGGACTTGCCGGGCTCGGCGGCGGTCACCTTATAGGGGCCGGTGCCGATCGGCTGCCGGCTCATGCCCTGCGGGCCGACCTTGGCATAGTATTCGTGCGGATAGATCGGCAGCGGGCCGGCGAGATATTCGAGCGCCGCCGGGAAGGGCGCCTTGAGGTGGATGCGCACCGCATAGGGACCGGTTTTCTCGACCGACTTGATCCACGACACGTTCTCTTGCGTCAGCACCTTGTTGGCGGGATCGGAGACAAAATTGAGTGTGAACGCGACGTCGTCGGCGTCGAACTTGGCACCATCGTGGAAGACGATGCCCTCGCGCAGCTCGAAATCGAGGGTCAAGGGATCGGCCCAGCGGAAGGATTTGGCGAGCAGCGGCTTGTACTCGCCGGTCTCGGGGTCGCGGTCGATGAGCGTGTCCCAGACCTGACGGGCGAAGACGATACCCTCGCGCGCCGTGTTGAAATACTGGTCGTAATTCTCGACCGCTCGGGTTAGCGCGATGTTGAGCGTGTCGTTCGACTTTCCGGCCTGCGCCGGGATGGAAGCAAGAACGACCGCGGCCATGCCGCCGAGCCAGGCCAGAATCCGCATGAGCACTCCCCGACCGAGCTCACGTGCCGTGTTCGGCATCTGCTCGCCCGGCACAGGCTAATGAGCCGAGCGCCCGCGAGTCAATCGGCAGGGGCCGGCAGGGCAATTTCATTCCTCTCCCCTCGGGGAGAGGAAGGGGCCCGCGCGGCGCGCGGGAAGGTGAGGGGGCGCTCCCGAAGGCCGGGATTTAACCGATAGATTTCATCCCGCGGCAACCTCCCCCTCTCCTTGATCCTCTCCCCGAGGGGAGAGGAAAACAGCACGCGGCAAAGAAAAGCCCGCCCGGAAGTTGCCTCCCGGGCGGGCTGACGCGTTGGTTGTGATACGCTTAGTCGCGCCGCTGGCCGAAGAGCTGCAGCAGCATGAGGAAGAGGTTGAGGAAGTCGAGATAGAGGCGGAGCGCGCCCATGATCGACTTCTTGCCGGCCAGCTGCCCGTCATCCGACGCGACGTACATTTCCTTGATCTGCTGCGTGTCCCAGGCGGTGAGCCCGACGAAGACGAGCACGCCGATCACCGAGATGGCGAATTGCAGCGCCGAGGAGGCGATGAAGATGTTGACCAGCGAGGCGATGATGATGCCGATCAGCCCCATCATCAGGAAGGAGCCGAACTGCGTCAGGTCGCGCTTCGTCGTGTAGCCGTAGAGGCTCATCGCCGCGAAGGTGCCGCCGGTGATGAAGAAGACGCGCGCTATGCTCGCCCCGGTATAGACCAGGAATATCCCGGCCAGCGACAGGCCCATCAGCCCGGCATAGACCCAGAAGATGAGCTGGGCGGTGCTCGCGCTCATGCGCTCGATCCCGGCGCTCAGCCAGAAGACGAGGCCGAGCGGCGCCAGCATGATGATCCAGATCAGCGGCGTGCCGGCGATCTGGTAGTAGAAGCCCGAAGCGGCCGCGGCATAGGCGACAATGCCGGTCAGCGCCAGGCCGGACGCCATGTAGTTGTAGATGCGGAGCATATACTCGCGTAGACCGACATCGATGTCGACCTGCGGCACGGCGCCGCGAACTGCCCAGCGGTTACCTGAATCGTAAGCCATGAAAAACTCCCCTTGACCCCTATGGGTTAGAGCGTTGCGCTAGATATTGGCACAAGTCAAAGCCAATTCAATATGCCGGTGCTGCCTGATGCCACCCGAGCGGCGCTCAGATCGTCTGGTCCTGCTCGCGTTGGTTGCCGTTCGGGGTACCGGGCGGCCTGCGGCGGATGACGATGTTGCCGTCCGCGTCGACGGTCGGCAGCTCGTAGCGCGGCATTGCGCGTAGCGCCGAATCGATCGAGCCCAGCATCTTTTCGAGCCCCTGGCGGACCAGCTCGCCCGCCTCCCGCATGTCGCTCGCCAGCCGGTCCCGGTCCGGCCAGCCAGGTTGCTCGCCCGCCGCCTTGGCCGCTCCGGCGCCGGCGCCGATGGCGGCGAGGATAATCAGGAGGACGCGTAGAATGGTCATGGCCGATCAGCTCACTCGTTGCGCAGCAACGGCGCCGCTTTGGCGCCGAGCGCCTTCCAGGTGCCGGCAAAGCCTATCACAAGCGTGAGGATGGTGGCGAGCAGGGTGATCGCCAGGACCGCGCCGGGCAGGAAGACCCAGTCGGCGCGCATCACCCGCGTCAGCAGGAGATAGGCGGCGATACTGCCGATCAGTGCCGCGATCGCCGCGGTAGCCAAGCCAAGCAAGCCGTACTCGACGACGAAGACGCGGCCGAAATCGCCGCGCGTCGCGCCCAACACCTTGAGGACCACGGCATCGTAGACGCGGCGGCGATGCCCGGCGGCGACCGCGCCGGCGAGGACCAGCGTGCCGGCGATGACGGTGATCGCCGCGGTAACCCGCATGGCGATCGCGATCTGCCCGAGGATGCGCGCGATGGCGTCGAGCGCGTCCTTGACGCGG
>WNGL01016917.1_pt1 | contig 10097 bp, 5 predicted proteins | sample 5400591 | NCBI WGS metagenome assembly WNGL01 (sample SAMN13153377, study PRJNA577476) | soil metagenome | isolation source: 80 cm soil or saprolite under Garry oak tree replicate 1 | place: USA:California | collected 2016-06-15 | reverse complement strand
TCGCACTCGTGCCACTGCCAGACAAATAGCTTGCGCTACGCGCCGTCGAACCAATCGTCAGGCCTATCGTAGGCGTCCCGCCCGAGGTATTGACCACGACGCTCTCGTCGTAGTTGACCGTAAAATCCAGGTTCTGCCCTGCCCGGTAACTCCCGTTGGACGGTGCCGTCACGCTGGTGATCGTCGGAGCAGTTGTGTCCACCAAGACCTCGCTGGTGTTGGGCACAGTGAAACTCAGCCCCGCCGCGTTGCCAGCAGCATCATTGATCGTCCCGCTGTTCAAGTTAATCGGCGAGGCCGAAGTGATGCCGTCGGTATCACTATCTCCGCTGACCAAGGTGTAGCGAAACACGAGCGCGCTGGTCCCGCTGCCGGAGGAATAGTTGGCGTTGCGGGTTGTAGCGCCAATGGTCAGGCTAACCCTGGGCGTGCCGCCCGATGTATTGACTGTGACGTTCTCGCTGAAGTTGACCGTGAAATCCAGGTTCTGTCCGGCGACGTAGGTTCCATTGGCCGGGCCGGTGACACCGTTAAGCGTCGGCGCGGTCGTATCCACCAGCACACCGGTCGTATTCGGGGGGGTGAAAGCAAGCCCCGCGTCGTTGCCAGCAGTGTCTTTGAGCGTGCCGGCGTTCAACACAATCGGTGATGCGGAAACGATGCCGTCGGTATCGGTGTCACCCGCTTGCACAGTGTAACGAAAGATTAGCGCGGTGCCTGGGCTGCCGGAGACGTAGCTGGCATTGCGGGAGGTCCCACCAATATCCAGGCTGATGGTAGGCGTTCCGCCGGAAGTGTTGACCGTGACGGTCTCGCTGTAGTTGACCGTGAAGTTCAGTTGCTGCGTAGCGCGGTAGCTTCCATTAGCCGGTCCAGTAACGCTGTTCAGCGTTGGCGGCGTGTTGTCGAGTATGTAAGTCTGGCCTGCGGTAAACCCGCCGCTGATGGCGTTGCCGGCGGTGTCAGTGATCCCCGTGCCGCTGCTCTTCAAGTCGAGCCGGAGTGTCCCATCGCCGCTCAGCGAATTCACCGTCACGTCATAAGTGGTGCCGCTCACGGGTGTGATCGATGCAATCGAGCCGGCTGCCGTTAACGTGGTGGTGAGCGTAAAATCTCCAGTGTCAACGCCGCTCACATTCTCGTTGAAGGTCACGCGAAATATCACGCTGCTGTTGTTGACGGTTTGCGCGCTGGGATTCTGCCGGTTAATCGAGCTGACCGACGGCGCCGTCGTGTCCACCAGAACTCCGGACATGGTAAAGATGGTGAAGGTCACGTCGGCATTGTTCCCCGCCGCGTCTTTGATCGAACCGCCACCCAACGAAATGGTTCCCGAATTGAAGGCGATGCCGTTGGAATCGTTATCCCCGCTCTGCACGGTGTAACGAAACACGATATTTGCTGAACCGCTGCCGGAGACGTAACTGGCCGTGCGCGTAGTGCCGCCGATGTTCAGGCTGATTGAAGGTGTGGGCACCACCACCACGTTCTCGTCATAGTTCACGGTGAAGTCCAGGGTCTGGCCGGTGATGTAGGTGCCGTTGGCTGGGCCGGTCGCGCTCGTGATCGTCGGCGCGATTGAGTCCACCAACACACCGCTCGTGTTCGGCGCGGTGAAGGCCAGTCCTGCATTGTTGCCTGCCGCGTCCTTCATCGTGCCGGCGTTCAAAACAATCGGAGAGGTGGATGCGATGCCGTCGGAATCGTTGTCCGGGCTCACCACCGTGTAGCGAAAGACGATATTCGGTGTACCACTGCCGGAGGAATAGATTGCGTTGCGTGCGGTCACGCCAATCGTCAGCGTAATGGAGGGCGCGCCGCTGACGAATACGTTCTCATCATAGTGGGCCGTGAAGTCCAGGTTCTGCGTGGCTAGGTAGCTTCCGTTGGCGGGGCCACTCACACTGCTAAGCGTCGGCGGGGTGGTGTCAACTTGCCGCGCCAGCGCCCGTACTGCCAGCAGTTGCCTTCGTCGCCCAGGCAGCGCCAACAGATGCATCACTACTCTGATTATCGTACAGCTCGGTCAATGCACCCGGTGACGTCGTCGTCCAGCCAGACCAAGTGGGTGGTGTGCCGCTGGCTGCCATCCCGAACATAAACACTGCGGCGTTCGCGGAGGCGGTAGTGGTAGCGGTGGCTCCAACTGAAGTGCTACCGCTGCCGTTCACTAAAATAGTCCCCGGATCAACATCGAACGGGCCTCCCGCTGTCCCATCCGCCTTTACACCGCCAGTCGTATCAACACCTGAAAAGGCGACAATGTTACCTACCGCGCTGTTTACGCTGGTGCCCAACGCAAACACAAAGCTCGCTCCTTCCGTTCCGTCTGCCACTCGATACAGTACCGCGCCATAACGAAGAGTACTACCCGTACCGGTAAGACTTTTACCATCGACCAAAGTCCAGCCGGTTAAGGTGGGCGTAGTAATGTCATTGTTCACCTTAGCGATATTCACGATCATCACATCGCCTGCCACCACACCGGTTGGCTTGTTGATCGTCAGCGATGAGCTAGTCGTGGTCGCAGTCGTCGCCGAGCCCCGCTGCGCTATTGGCCCCGCATCCGCAAACGTCGCCTTCGAAACCAACCTGGAGGTTTGACCCGTGGCCGTCAGTTCGAGCGTCGTGCCGATGAGATCGTCGGTGAAGACATACCAGTTCGTGTGATAGTTGCCGTCCGGATCAACCACTGCGTCCCACGGGGCGTAGGCCGTTCCCACGGCGGGGCCTTCTACTTGCACGATCTGGTTGTTCACCGTCTCGCCCGGCAGGAATCCAGTGCCGAAGATATCGACAAACGAGAATGGCGGGTAATCGTCCAGGTCGGTCGCGACCGTGGCAGGATTAAATACCACGGCGGGTCCGACCGGTTCGGCGTTGGCGTCCACACCGCCAGCAACGAGGATTTTCTTGTCGCCATTTAGTTCGGTGGCGGTGGCGCCCGCGCGAAGCAGCTTGTCGCCATTCGCCACGTTGGTCAGCGAATCGAAATACGGCGGGTTCGGATTGAACACGCCGGCGTCGGCGGTGCCGATCACGAGCACTTTGTCGTTCGCCAGTTTGACCGCTCGCAGCGGGCTGATGGCCAATGTGCCCAGGTTCGTCGAGGTCGTGCCGGTATAGGGATCGTTCATTTCCACGCTGCCGCTCGCGTCGCCGCCGAACAGATAGATTTTGTTGTCGGGGCCGATGATGGCTGTGTGGCCGATGCGGGCCGTGGTCATCTGCGGAATGGCTAGTCCGATGGTTGAGAAGATGACGTTGTCCGGATCGGTGGTATCGAAGAGTTCGGCGCTGGGATTGGCGTTGCCACCGGCCATGTAAACCAGGCTGTTGTTCAGCAGCGTCGCCGAGTGGCCGGAACGCGGCTCGGTCATTTCGTAAACCGGCGACACCCAAAGCGGATTGGCTGGATCAATAATTTCAGCGGTGCTGGTTTCGCTGCCGTCCTCCCGGACGCGGCGGTCGCCGCCGGCGATGAGGATTCTGCCGTCGGTCAGGATGGAAGCCGTGTGGCCGCGCCGGGCCACGCTCATCAGGCCCCAGTCGGCAAATGTGCCGGATGCAGGATCAAAGACTTCGATCGAGTTGGCCGGCCCGGAGCCGGTTTCGCCACCGGCGACCAGCGCGCGTCCGTCGCTGAGCAGCGTGACGGTATGCCCGACCCGCGCGGCGCGCATATCACCGGCACTCGAAAAACCATTGGCGGACGGATCATAAACTTCGGCTGATGCCACGACCGCGTTGCTCGCGTCGAGACCGCCCGCGATGAGCACCGTGCCGTTGGGCAGCAACGTGGCGGTGTGGTCGTGGCGGGCGACACTCATCGCGTCGGTGGCCAGGACCTGCTGCGACGCGGCGGCTCGGGCGTTGAGCAGGACCAGCTTGGTGCCGATCGGAACGCCGATGGCCAATAACGTCATCAGCAGATTGGCCTTGAGATTCGGGTACGTAGATTTACGAGTGCGGCTGGGCTTCATGAGAGGTACGACTTGAGGGTTACGACTTGACTGAACTGAAATTTGGGTGGAACGGGGACTTCTTGACGCGAATTTCGCGAATTGACGCGGATAGATTTGAAACAGGATTCATTGGCGTGAATTCGTGCAATTCGCGTAAAGATCTTTGGGTCCGCAACGAACCACTGAACCGGAGCGCGGACAGCCTTGTCCGCGAGTGGGCTGGAGCAGGGTCGCGCGGACAAGGCTGTCCGCGCTCCGAGGACAGGTTCATGGAAAGTCCCCACGACTTTGATGCCATGCATTGGAACCATGAACCGCGCCAACTGGTAGGGCGCGGTGTCCTCACCGCGCCGCTGCCCGGCGGCGGGCTGAGGACAGCCCGCCCTACCTCGCGGTTCATGGAAAGGGCTGGGGAGACGGGAAAGTTCCAACGATTTGTCGCGCGCTTTTGAAATCCCTTCTGCCTGACCCTCTCCCCACTTCCCGGTCGTGGGGAGAGGGAATCTTCCGGGGGCCCGGTGCTCGCATCAAGCTGCGCCGTCGCTCCATCAGAACCAGGATTCATAATCATGAATTCGCGCAATTCGCGGATAGATCTTTGGGGCCGCAACGATGCAGTTGACGATGAGGAGCGCGGTCGTCTTGACCGCTCTCGTCGGCGCCCGCCTGTCTGGCGGCGGACAGGTCCCGCCGACGAGCTGGCAGCACTCGCCATGACGCGCCAAACGGTGAGCGGAATCTGCCACACCCTCTGTTCGGCGAGACGCCGAACAGAGCAACCGGGACGGTCGCGCTCCCCTTTTACGACTGCTTCCTTGCGGGTTAGTGGGGACGCTATGGTCTTGTTGCATCAGTAAGTAAATGCTCATCGGGACGTGTAATAACTCGCCCAGACGCAATTCGCGTTCCAAGATGGCAGCAGAATCTTTTTTTGCGGCGCGCAGTTGGTCACAAAGCAGTTTTGGGTTCCCTGTTTTCGCCGCTCGCAAGGTGCGAGTCGCGTTTGCATTGCTTGTGCAATGCTGTTGCGGGAAAACCTGAAGAACCCGATGGGCGAACTTCAGTGCGTCTAGAGAAGCAATTCACGTGGATGAATCTGAAATGGGGGAGTTCAACCGCGAACCACGCCGAATACGCGAAAGGAAAGAGAGTGGAGGTGGACAAAAGACGTTCACTCGTTGGGTCACTCGATTCTGGTTTTCGCGTGGTCCGCGTATTTCGCGGTTTTATCGGCTTTTCCAGGTTCACGGTGCCGACTCGACAGGAGGTACCAGAGGAAACTGAGAAATCGTGTGAGCATAGCACGGCCCATGAGCGACCGACAAACGGTGACGTTTCACCTGGGACTCGCGTCAAACGAAGTATCTTATTCTCCGTTGGCTCTGTTCCCTCCTGTTTCGCTTCAGGTTCGAAGCCGAACTAGAATTGCCGCGAGCGGAGCGCTGGCGAAGGATGAAACCACACACGGCGAGTGCGGCCGATAGTTTGTGTGCGTCGAAAGCGCGAGGAATTCCTGCGCGAACTCGGACAAGCGAACTGGCTAGCAATGCGCACATGGCGCGAACACTTCTGTCGCCCGACTCTCAACATCCAAAGTCCAATACCCAACACCCAACAACCGACAACATCCAGGATCGAACGACCAAACGTCTGGGATTCGCCCCTCGCCCGGCCGTCGGCCTTCCTCTCCCAACCGATGGGAACGGGGCTGCGAGTGCGGGCAGCCAACCGCCGAATGCCGAGCAGAATTCTTGAAAAAAACGAGGGCACGGTACGCGGAGGGTGTATGTCGTCCTTATTCATTCGCAGCCATTAGGTCAGCCCAGGCGAACTGGTAGAACGTGATATGCAGCTTCCGTTCCTGATTTTCGGTGCTCGCCAGTATTCCCGCTTCCTGTTGTTCCAAAATACCTTGCGCGCGTCTAATTCTCTGGCCTACCGGCTTCAGGTGCTGGTTGCACTGCATTGCATTGCTTTTGCAATGAGTTAATTTCAACCGCAAACGAACGCACAGAAGGACGAACTTCACCCCAAATTCTGCAGTTGAAGCTCAAAGTATAACCGCGGATGGACAACCATCCTTTGCGTGCTTTGCGTTCTTTTGCGGCAAACCTTCCACCCTCCGCAGTAAGACTGCTACGGAGGACGGGTGGACCTTGAACGTTGAACGTTGAGCGTCCAGGGACACTACACTAGCGGGTTGACCTCCGGTCCGGAGCGAAACAATCCACCTTCTCCAACGCGCCGGGTCGGAGACCGGCGCTCCAATTGTCGGGACAGGAAAGTCCGTATCTGTTTAGCGCCAAAGGCGCAGTGGCATGCGAGCCTGGGGCAAGCGCCATTCGGGCAACGCCCCAGGAAAGGGGATAAATCGGGATATTGACGTGGTGCGCGAGGCAGTCACTGGCAGGGTGTCTCGGGTGGGGTGTAAGCATTAGCCAGATACTGCTGCTGCACGACGTTCTTCATTGCGCCGGCAGCATCGATAACCGCCTGATATATTGGCGGTGTGAAGCCCCCCGCCTTGTGAGGGAAGCCAGCCGTACCCCAAGCGCCGTAGGCGTCCATGTAATTCTGCATTGACTGCACCACGATCGCTTGCTGGTTCGTCGCGACGTTGGGGTTAGTGTTCCGAGGCGCCGCCAAATACTTGTCCACGACGGACGCGATATCCAGGCCTTCGAGGAAGAAGCCCCCTCCAATGCTGCCGCGCCAGACGTTCTGGTCATAAACGAACGAGTTGTCTCGAATCAGGATTTGCTGGGAATCGATGGTCGTCTGAGCTTTGTACAAATACAGGACCGAGTCTTGGATGTAATAACCCTCGTGGCCCAGAATGCACGTCGCGTTGGTCGGAACAGTAGGCGCCGTCCCCGGGTTGTTCGCGTCGATGGAATAACGCGGCAAACCGTCACGCGGCTGGTAGGCGGTGAGCAGCAGGTGGACGAAGAGCGGGGAGAGGCTGACGCGTTGAATCTTGAGGTCATCCCCAGTCCCGGTCCAGCCGGAGAACGCGGGAGCAGGTGGCACTGTGCCGTCAGCGGCGTTCCAGATGTTGGTGAAGTCGGCGGCCGTTGGCACGCCGCTCACGATGCCGGCGGGCAACCCGCGGCCAATGCTGGAGAGAATGAGCACACGCGGTGATACTGGCGGGATCACGTCACAGCCATTCGTAATGACGGAACCGGCGTTGTTCTGGACGTAGGGCAAGCCGCCGCCGTTGACGCCGATCTGTAACGCCGGGTCAATGAGGAAAAAACGCGCCTGTCTGCGCGGGCTGTTCGTGACGCTCGCGACGTCCACGCCTAATTCCGTGGCAACGGTCGAGGCCCAGTTGGTGTGGCTCGGAATGGCGCGAGAGCGCAGAATGCTGGCTTGCAGGGCGTCACCGAACGACTTCAACGCGGCGCTTTCCTGGTCGCCGGCCATCTTATCCATCTGACGGAGCAAGGCCGGCGCGAGGACCGCCGCCAGGATGGCCATCACCGCGAGGACACCAATCAATTCGATCAGCGAGAAGGCGCGATAGGAATGACGAATGAGGAATGAGGAATGAGGAATGAAATCCGAATGCCCAAAACCCGAGCAAGCCGATTGGACGCCGTTGACCCGCATTGGGCGTTCGGGCTTCGGCATTCTTTCGGGCTTCGTCATTATGATTTCGTCATTTCCCAAGGGGGGCGAGTCCGCTGGGTACCACGTTCTGTTCTTGGCAAACTCTCGGATTCTTATTTGTCAATACCGTCTGCATCGTCATTTGAGCAGGCCACCGAGCCCGCTGAAGTTATCTATGTTGCCGCCGTTCTGCCCCTGATTGCGTAACATGATGTACTCCGGCAGGGAGGATGGTGACGGAGGGTTCCCCCCCGTGTAATGATCGTCGAAGTGGGGACACTCGTTCGCCCAGAGCGTAAAATCGTACATAAAAGTGTATATCGCGAGCAATACGCTGAATTGGGAGGCACCCTGTTGTGCCTGCGGGTTCACAGGCTGATTAAAAAACGCGGTTGCGTGGTTGAGGAACTCCAAAGCCACGGGGTTATAGGGCTGGCCACCCTCGAATTGCCCGCGCCACCCGCCCGACTCAAAGACAAAGCTGATGCTGCGCTTGAGGAGATACCGGGTCTGGACCACGCCGCTGGCGTCGTGCAGACCCACGACGGTGCCGTCGAGGTAGTATTTGCTCCACCCCAGTCCACCGCTCGGCACGTCCTTGGCCGGGGAGGGCACGCCATCGATGGAGAACTGAACCGTGCTCGTCTGGTCGTGATTGACGAGGATGAGTTGATGAAACAGGGGCTCAAGGTTGAGCTTCTTGATGCGCAAATCGTCGCCGTTTCCGGCCCAGGTAGTCCACGTGGATGGTATTGCGTTTTCCGGGGCGTTCCAAATGGGTCGAAGTCGGAGGTGGACAAGACACCGCTGGGGAGACCGGAGGGGAGCGCGCTGGAGAGTGACGAAACAATCATCACGCGCGCCGTGGTCGGCTTCGTCGTGCCGTTGGTGGTCTGCGTGTAGGGGAGGCCGACGCCATTGAAGCTCAGGTTCTGATCGATGTAAAAGGCCCGGGCATAACGTCGCGCGTTGGTGCTAACGGCGCTGACCGGCACCGACATCTGGCTGGCGACCGCGCTGGCCCAGGTGGTGTGGCTGGGAATGGTCTTGGTGCGGATAATGGATTGATTGAGTGAATCCGCCATGGTGTTCAGGTCGGCCGTCTCCTTCGTCCACGCCGCGCGATCAACCCTTTTGATTATGGGCGGCGCAACCACGGCCACCAGGATCCCGAAGATGGCGAGCACGCCCACGGTTTCAATCAACGTCCAGCCGGCTCGGAGTCGGATGTTGTGTTGCGGTAAACGTTGAGCGTTGAGCGTTGAACGTTGAACGTCCAACGCGAATCCGTCTCTCCGGCGAGGGCGGCTGCGCTCCCCAAGGCGGTCAGCGTGCTGCCGGCATCTTGCCGGCATAACGGCGCGATGCGTGACAGAACGATCTGCCGGCAGGATGCCGGCAGCACCTTTAAGACACTGAGGAACAGACCCAAGCGCACTCGCCGGACACAGCCGAACGGTTGCTCCCCTCTTGGGAGGGGGCAGGGGTGGGTCAGGTTCATTCTCACACGCCACCCGGTGGCTTCCAACCAACGCACTGGAATTGCCGTCAACATTTGTTTTTTATTTCATGTAGTGGCTGCCTTCGCAGCCACGTTCATCGGGTTCAGTTAATGCACCACCAGATTGCCGTTGTTGTTTCTTTTCAAGTCGCGCGTTGCTATTTGACCGAGAGATCGCCGCCCGGGCAGATGATCGTCTTTTCTGTCGTCTTGGTGCCGTCCCAATTGCTCGTAAACCAGAGACCGCCTTTGCTGCGCTGGACCGAAATCGCCAGCGTGTCGCCGGCGCAGGAAGTGGGTGAAGCCTCCGTCATCGTGATCTGCATAATGCAGTTGCCCTCGACACTCACCTCGCTGCCATTCACGATCTCCGCAACGTTGGCCTTGCTGCTGAACTGCGCGCTGTGAGCCTTCAGGCCTGGCGCCGGCTGGTCCGTGTTCGTATTGTTCACGGCGAGGACGGAGATGGCAGTGCTCTTCAGCCTGTAGGTGTGCAGCGAAGTGTCGAGCGAGCCGTCGGTCTTGTAGAAGCTGCGCACGGTGATCTCTACCCCGCCCTGCGGATTGGAGCCGCTCTTGGTGTACTTGACGAAGAATGTGAACACGGCCGGATTAGCCGCCGAGCCCTTCAAGAATCCTGATGAACCGAACCCGGTCGCATTGTCAATCGTGCCGCCTCCACAGATTTGCCCACCCGGAACCGGCACGGCGATCATGACGCTCTGATCCGTTGCCGGATCATCCGCTGTATAGTTGCCGCTCACCTTGACGGCGATGTCAAGTATCGCGGCCGTATTGTTTCCGATGCTGTACTGGACGGTCGTGCCCGCAGTGCCGACTGTACTATCGCTCGCGGTAACTAATCCCACCGGCAGATTCTGCGCGCCGGTAATCGGCGTCAGCGTGATCCCATTGCGAACGTAGAACGACACTTTGGCGGTCCTGATGTCGCCCGCGTAACCGATTCTATTCCTCAACGAAGCGGTGAGCGTCAGTGTCGCGGTACTGCTGCTTGA
>WNGL01011566.1_pt1 | contig 10097 bp, 5 predicted proteins | sample 5400591 | NCBI WGS metagenome assembly WNGL01 (sample SAMN13153377, study PRJNA577476) | soil metagenome | isolation source: 80 cm soil or saprolite under Garry oak tree replicate 1 | place: USA:California | collected 2016-06-15 | reverse complement strand
GGTCCGCGGGGAGCCGCAGCTCGAAACAGCTGCCGCCGCCCGGCCGCGCTGCGTACTCGAGCGTGCCCCCCTGCAGCTCCGCCAGGCGCCGCGCGATCGAAAGTCCAAGGCCGGCGCCGCCGCCGTCGGCGGGAGCGCCGGCCGGGCGGTAGAACGGCTCGAAGATGCGGTCGCGCTCGGCCATAGGGATGCCCGGACCACGGTCGGCCACGACGAACACCAGGGCCGCGCCGTCCCGATGGACGGAAAGCTCGATCGGCGACGCCGGCGGCGTGTAGCGAACGGCGTTGCCCAGCAGATTGCTCAGGATGCGCAGCGATTGGACGAAGTCGAACCGACCGGCCAGGGCCGGCTCGGTGAGGTCGACGTTGGTCTCGACCCTCCGATCCTTCAGGACTCCGGCCATCTGCCGCATCGCCGCGCCGACCAGATCCTCCGCGGTGTTGACCTCGGGATGCACGGGCATGGCCCCGCCCTTGAGGCGAGAGAGATCGAGCAAGTCGGCGACGAGGTGACCGAGTCGGTCCGCTTGCTCCTCGATCGCGAGCGCGTTCCGGTCACCGCGGAGTGCGCCCTCCTGAGCGAGCGCCTTGATGGTCGTCAAAGGAGTCCGGAGATCGTGCGAGACGGACGCCAATACGACGTCCTTGAGGCGGTCCGCCTCCCGCAATGCCTCCGCATGCTGCGCGGTTGCGACCAGCCGCGTCCGCTCCACGGCCAGCGCCGCGTAGTAGGCGAGCGCGCCCAGAAAGCGCTGTCGCGCCGGATCGAGCGCGATCGGCCTTTCATCGGCGAGGTACAGCACGCCCACGGTTCGCCCGTGCGCCCGGAGGGCCGCGAACACCGTGCGCTCGTCGGCAGCGCGGCTGTGTAACGCCGCTCCGGACGCGCTATCTTCTGCGTGGTCAAACGTGCCTGTGGCCTCCGCGAAGCGGCGGAGCTCATCGCGGTCCGGCAGGGGCGGTTCTGCCGGCGCGGCGGTCGGCGATGCCACGAGCAGGCGCACGGCATCGTCGTCCCGACCGTAGATCCGGCAGTGCGCGGTCTCGAGGGACGTGCGGATCAACTCCGCGATGCCCGCCAACGAATCCTCTGCCCGACCCGCGCTCAGGATTTCCGCGCCGAGCCGGCCGAGCGATGCCACTTCGCCGGCTCGCCGCTCGGCCTCCGCGGCTCGCGCCCGCTCCTGCGTCAGCAGCTGCGTCGTGACGACGGCGGTGGTGAGGAAGGCCAGCAACACGATCCAGTCGAGCGGCTTGCTCACCGAGAGCGTGTCGTACGGCACTTGGAAGAAGTAGTCAATCAACAGGAACCCGGCTAACGTGAGCGCGAGACCCAGCGGTCGCCCGCCGCTCACGCTCCCGCCCAAGATGATCAGCAGATAGGTGAGGACGGCGTATACCGTGTCCACGCCGTCGCGGCGGGCTCGGAGGACGACGGTGGCCACGACGCACACGCTAACCCAGCACAGCCAAGCCCACACGTGGGATCGCGCCATGACGCGCTACGCCGGCAGCTCGGCGCGATAGCCGACCCCGGGCTCCGTCACGATGAGCTCCGGCCGAGCGGCGTTCGCCTCCACCTTGCGGCGGAGGTTGGTGATGTGAACGCGCAGGTATTGCTGGGGATTGCCGGCCGCGTCTCCCCAGACCGCGTCGAAAATCTGCTGATGCGTGAGCGTGCGTCCGACATTCGTCACGAGCGTGCGAAGAATGTCCCACTCGATCGGCGTGAGCCGAATCGGGGTGCCGCCCCGCGTGACGCGACGGTGGAGCAGATCGATGGTGAGCCCATACCCCTCGACCACCGTCGCGATGTCGTCCACGGTCGGCAGCCGCGCCCGCCGCAAGAGGGCGCGTACGCGCGCCACGAATTCCGGTGTGCTGAACGGCTTGGTGACGTAGTCATCGGCTCCGGCATTCAGCAGCTGAACCTTCTCGGCGTCCGAATGGCGGGCGGACAGCACGAGGATGGGCACGCGGGACCACGAGCGGATTTCATGGCACACATCGACCCCTCGGCAGTCCGGCAGACCCAGGTCAAGGATCACCAGATCCGGACGCTCAGTCGCCGTGATGTCAATCCCTTCTCGTCCAGTCGGGGCCTCGAGTAGCCGATCCGTCACTGCGCTGAGCGCGTGGCGCAGTGCGCGCCGAATCGGTGCGTCGTCTTCGATGATCACCAGCGCGCGCGCACGAACGGCCGCGTTCGTCATATCGTCGTCGCTCAAGCGTGTTGCGTCCATCAGCTCGGCCGAGAGGTTACCCGGATACAATGTGAGCGGCCGGGTGCCACGCAAGGTAGCTGCGGTTGCTCCAGCCTGGGAGTTCTACCAGGCGCAGCCGCCCTGGTACGGCAAGACCGTGAACTGGTGGGTGATCAGCGCCAAGCAGGAAGAAACGAGACTGAGACGGCTCAGCCAGCTGATCAGCTACTCGGCGCGCCGGCGCACCATTCTACCGCTGACGCGGCGCCGGCGTTCACCGGCACCCGATCTTTCCCCCGCCGCTGCCGCGGTTCACGCCGCCCGCGAACGTCGTCTTGAGACGCCGGAGCGGCGACGAGAGGCTCACCGGCGACGTGCCGGCGAACGCAGTGCCCACGCCGATTGACACCGCCCACTTGGGCGAAGCCGCCGAAAGCCCGATGCTGCCGTCGAGCGTGAGCGTGAACGGCGCCGCGAGCCGATAGCCCGCGCCGGCGCCCACCACGCGGCTCAACGCTTGCGTGGAGTCGGCCGCTCCGACGTCGGCGCCGAGCGACGCACTCGCCCACCAGCGGGACGAAACGTCGTAGCCGGCGTCCGCGCGGAGCGAGGTCGCGTGGGGCGCGCTGAGGGCCGATTGGGCCGAGAGGCCGCTCACGCTCCGGCTCGCGTCCGCCGAGAGGTGCAGCCGCCGGCTGGGCGACACTCCCGCGCCGACGTCGAGCCCCAGCGACGTATTCCCGCTGCCGAGGCCACACGCCGCATTCCCGACGGGCAGGACGAAGGTCAGCGCTGCGGCGATCACCGCTGAGCCGGGTGACGCGAACGCGTGGAGCGCGGCCGCGGACACCGGCAGGTCGCCGGCCCCGCTGCTCGACACCGAGCGGCCGCTCACCACGTCGGAGACGTGCACGACGGAGGGCATGGCGGACAAGCTCAGCCACGGACTCGCCTGGTACTGCACCACGCCGGTGACCGCTTGCTCGGAGCGCTGATCGGTCAGCTTTACCGCACCAGCCGTAGCGCCCGCGGTGAGCGGCGACTGTGCCGCGACGGACGCGGCGCCGAGGGCGGCAAGCACGCTGAGAAACGCAGCTGCACTACGCATGGTCGATGTCCGGGCCACTGTGATGGGGATATCGTGCTCCGCACGTTAACACTCCGCCCCAGTGACCGTCGTCACCTCGGTGCTCGAACAACGTTTCAGACCGAAGCCCCCCGTGACCGGTTGCACTTGCAAGCGGTCTCTCTCGTGCGAAGCGCCAGCAGCATGGAAAGCGCGTCTCGTGCGAACCAAACCGGAGGAACCTGTGAAGCCGACATCGAACTTGTTGACCAGCGCGGTGCTTGTGTGCGGGCTCGCGCTCATCACGTACACTGCCGCGGCGGCGCAAAAGCCGGCGCGCACCACGGCCCCGAAGGTGAGCCATCAGGCAGCGGGCCAGCCGCCGGTAGGGCAGTCGAAACCGAAGACCCCTCACGACTTTCGCGGCATCGCGGCGAAGCTGAACACGACGCCCGACGCGCTCGAGAGCGCCTACCAGACCGCGAAGCAGGCGAACCCCAAGTTGACGCATGGCCAGTTCGTCGCGGCCAACATGCTGGCGAACAACCTCGGCTCGAAGAACCCCAGCATCACCACCCAGGCGATCCTGGACGGCCTGCAGAGCGGCAAGAGCATCGGGCAGACGCTCCAGAGTCTTGGGCTCTCCGCCAAGGACGCGAAGGAGGCGGAACGAGCCGCCGCTCGCGACGCGAAGGAAGCCCGGACGCAAGCGCAGCAACAGCAGCCGGCGACTAAGTCGACGAACCAGTAAGGCTCAGCCGGTCGACACCAGTAAGCGGGCGAGCTCCATCCGGAGCTCGCCCGCTGTGTTGTTCAACTCCCAGGATGGTACTCGCGCTCTGTGTGGCCCGCGAGCTGCGAGCGATAGAAGTACACATCCCGCAGATTGCCCGTGGCGTAGCGTCCGGCTTCATCGTTGAAATGCGGAGAGTCGGGATGGCCGCTCTCCCCGCCGGCTGTGACCGCCTTGGCCCGCACGCTGTCGCCGAATTCCACCACGGCCACGAAGCTGTTGCCGCTCGTCCCGTACCATTTCTTGGTTCCGGGGTACGCGCGCGCCGCGAACGAGGCCAGCGAGCCCCACCGGGAGGATGTGAAGGCTACCGGAATGCTCGGTGCCGCGTCGCTGAACGGCTGGACGATGTCGGCGGTGAGACGCTGGAAGCGATTGATGTCGCCCCACGGAATCTTCCAGCTTCCGAAATCGGCCGTGAGGGTATCGGAGGCCGCGACCAGCGCCTGCAGCAGCTGCTCCGCCGTGGTCCGCTGGGCGATGTAGTCCGGCACGGCCAGCCCTGCCCGGCGGGCCTCGGCACCCACCTGCCGTTCGACATGATCTCCCCAGCATACGGCGAGGGACGTCGGGATCGATGTCGCCGACCACCGCAGGTCCCACGCGCGCAGCAGCGCGATCTGCTCCGACACCCTGGCCTTCAGCGGATCGGCCGCCGGGGTCTCATCCCACGCCCTGATCAGCGCGGGGATCGGCTTTTCGAACCACGTGAGGTAGCTGTCGAACGCCGCGCCGATCAGCGAGGTGAGCGTGAAGTCCGTCGTGTGCTCGAGCACCCGGATGGCGTGGAGTCCACGGGCGGATTCTCCGCCGGTCTCGACGTAGGCGGGATAGTCTTCCCGCTTCGGGCTGCTCGGCCCCGCCGCCGACCACGGCCAGTTGTTCGAGTTGTAGAGCCAGCCGCTCGCGGGGTTGAGCAGGTGGGGCGTCTCGTCCACCGACAAGAGGCCGCGCCACTCGGTCGCCGGGTTGCTGCCGTCCACGGGCCGGGTCCAGTCGAAGCTGGTGTCGCGCCGCGGAATGAAATTCCCGTGGAAGTACGCGATGTCGCCGTCGGCACTGGCGAAGATCGTGTTATTGGACGAGTTGGTGTGCAGGTCCATCACCTGGCGGAACGCCCGGTAGTTGCGCGCCTTGGTGCGCGTGTAGGATTGAATCAGCGCCTTCCTGGGCTCCTGCATCAGCCGGATGCTCACCCACTTGGCGTCTGCCTTGCGGATGATCGGCCCGTGGTGGGTGCGGTAGACGGTGAACGTCTTCCGGGCCATCCCGGTGGCGGTCTGGTACGGCACCGTGATCGTGCTGACCGTCACGGGCCGGTCCGCGGTGCCGGAGCGGTAGTAGTAGCGGTCCCCTTTTTTCACCACCGTTTCCAGATACTCGTCGATGGCGTCCACACCGCTCGTGGTGTGCATCCATCCCACGCGGTCGTTGAACCCCTGGTAGACGAAGAACTGCCCCCACGTCACGGCGCCGTAGGCATCGAGACCCTCGTCGCTCACGACTTGCACTTCGGCCCGGAAGAAGAACGACGTGTGCGGATTGATCAGCAGCAGGGCATGGTGGCGGATGGTGTTCGCGGGGGCGATGGCGATGCCGTTCGAACCGGTGGGCTCGGGGCTCGTCTCGCCTTCCCCGGTGCCCGCCGCGGGCGCAGGGCCGTTCTCGTAGAAGGCCTGGAGCTCACGCAGGCTCACCCGCTCGATGTCGCCGCCGATGCTCCCTTCGCTGAACGTGAGCGCCATCCAGGGCTGGAAGCGGGTGATGACGCGCGGCTTCACGTCGGGATGCTTGTAGAGGTAGAAGTTCAAGCCGTCGGCCCAGGCGTTCATCAACCGTTTCAGCCACGGCGGGCTCGCCGCGTACTGCGCTTTGATCGAGTCGGGGTTGATGAACAGCTTCATCCGCAGGTCCTGGTAGATGCGGGACTCGCCATCCGCCTCGGCCAGGCGCCCCATCGCGTTGAGGTAATTGGTCTCCACCCGGTTGAAGTCGTCTTCGGCCTGAGCGTATATCAGGCCGAAGACGGCGTCGGCGTCGCTCCGGCCGTACACGTGTGGAATGCCCCAATCGTCCCGGATGATGGTGACGTGCTTGGCCTCTTGCTCCCAGCGGGCGACGTCCTGGGCCGTGGCTCGCGCGGGAGCGGGTGCCGCGAAGGCAGCGAAAAGAATGAGTGCTTTCATGATCGAAACTTGTGCGGCGGATCCACGGTAGGCCAGTTGGCGGGATTCGAGACCGGCTGAGGCCTCGGCCTCTCGGGCCTTAGCAGCGCAGCACCTCCTCGTCGCGGCCGTGCGATTCCATCTGACGGCGCACCATGCCGTAGTAGGCCCCGCTCACGCTCATCAACTCGTCGTGGGATCCCCGCTCGATGACGCGCCCGTCTTCCATCAGCAGGATCAGGTCGGCGCGGTGAATCGTGGAGAGCCGATGGGCGATGACGAACGTGGTGCGGCCCGCGAGCAGCGTGGCCATCGACGCCTGAATGAGCTGCTCGCTCTCCGTGTCCAGGTTGCTCGTGGCCTCGTCGAGGATGAGGATCTGGGGACGGGCGAGAATCGCCCGGGCGATGGCCAGCCGCTGCTGCTGGCCGCCGGACAGCTTGACGCCGCGCTCGCCGATGAACGTCTCGTACTGCTCCGGCAGCTTGACGATGAACTCGTGCGCGTTGGCCCGCTGGGCCGCGTCTTCGATCTCGGCGTTCGTGGCCTCGTGGCGGCCGTAGGCGATGTTCTCCCGCACCGACCCGTCGAACAGGAACACGTCTTGTTGGACGATGGCCAGCAATTCGCGGTAGCTCCGCAGGCGAAAGTCGCGAATGTCGACGCCGTTCAGCAGGATGCGTCCCCGGGTGGGATCGTGAAACCGCGCTACCAGATCCGTCACAGTCGTCTTGCCGGCGCCACTCCGGCCCACCAGCGCGATGACGGAGCCCCCCGGCACCACGACGTCGAAGTCGCGCACCACCGGCTGCCCCTCACGGTAGGCGAACTCGACGGTGTCGAAGCGGATCTCGTCCACCACGGGCGGCGCGTCGCGTGCACCGGGCCGGTCGGGCTTGTCGTCGTCCATCGCGAGGACGTCGAACACGCGTTCCATGGCGGCGAGCGAGCGCTGCAGCTCGGAGAAGGAGTTGACGATCTGCCACACCGGGCCCAGCAGCAGGAACGTATACCACTGGAAGGCCATGATGTCGCCGATCGAGGCGCCGCCGGCGATGTTCATGTACCCGCCGTACCAGACGATGACCACGTTCACGCCCGCCTGCAGCAGGCCCCAGGATGTCCACAGCACCAGCTCCCGGCGGTGTGCGAACAGCTCCTTGCGCAGCACCGTGTGCCGCCCGACCATGTACGTGAACAGCTCCTGCAGCTCGCGCCGGAAGGCCCGGACGACGCGAATCCCCGAGAACGCTTCGCCCACCCGGCCGTCGATCTGCTCCACGTCCTTGCGGAGCGAGCGGTAGATCGGCCGGACGCGCCGCGCGGCGATGAAGCTGATCACCATCGCCGCGGGGACGATCGCCAGGGCCGTCAACGCCAACCGCCAGTTCAGCGCCAGCAGCACGGCCACGGCGACGGCCAGACGGATCAGCGAGACGGCGGGTGACACGATCGCCATCTGCAACAGCCCGGTCGTCGTTTCCACATCGCCCGTCAGACGCGACAGGATGCCGCCCGTCTTCATGTCCCACAGCTTGGGGAGCGGGAGCAGCAGCAAGCGCTGGAAGAGCGACCGGCGGAGCGACAGCATGACACGCACGTTCAGCAGGCGCTGGCGATAGTCCCGCAGCGCGTCGCTCAGGTTAGAGAGCACGATCACGCCGAGGAACGCGGCCCCCGCCAGGTTGAGGCGGGCGAGGCGCGACGCCGTGTCTAACGTCGTGTTGAGCAGCACGCGATCGATGATGAACCGCATGAACAGCGGCTCGATCATCTGCAGCCCGGTGGTCAGCAAGGCGAGCGCGAGGAGCGCGCCAGCGGCGTACCGATAGGGGCGGAGCCAGCGCAGGTAGTCGCGCACATACGCCCGCCGCTTGCCGCGATCGAGGGGCTGGGATTCCCCCGCCGTCCCATCGTCGAGTCGCCGCTGGGTGTAGTCCTGAACAAACGCGCGATAGCGCTGACGCGAAGAGCGCGGCTGCTTGCTCATTTCGGGCTGGAAGGTGTGCCAGACCGTGCGGGGCGTCTAGTGGCCCGTCAAGGCAGAAGGGAGCTGCGCTTTCAACTGGCCGCCCGACGCGCCGGTGCCCATTATATGGCCCTGCGCTGACTCCAGGAGCGGCCGGTGCCCGATGCTCTTGCCCGCGTAGCGGCAGCACTCGCGGGTCGGTACATGATCGATCGCGAGCTCGGCCACGGCGGGATGGCGACCGTCTACCTCGCACGCGATTCCAAACACGACCGGGCAGTCGCCATCAAGGTGCTCGATCCCGAGGTCGCGACCGCCGTCGGCGTGGAGCGCTTCCTCCGCGAGATCACCCTCGCCGCCCGGTTGGAACACCCTCACATCCTGCCGCTCCACGACTCCGGGCAAGGCGACGGCCTCTTGTACTACGTCATGCCGTATGTCGCTGGTGCGTCCCTGCGCCGGCGGCTGGAGCGAGAGAAGCAGCTGCCGCTAGACGACGCGCTCCGGATCACGCACGAGGTGGCCGCGGCGCTCGATTATGCCCACCGCCAAGGCGTGGTCCATCGGGACATCAAGCCGGAGAACATCCTTCTGGCCGAGGGCCAGGCCGTGGTCGCCGACTTCGGGATTGCCCAGGCGGTGGCGGCCGCAGGCGGGGAGAGACTGACCAAGACGGGGCTCGTAGTGGGGACACCTGCCTACATGAGCCCCGAGCAGGCGAGCGGCGAGACGCGGCTCGATGGGCGCAGCGACATCTACAGCCTCGGTTGCGTGCTGTACGAGATGCTGGCGGGTGAGCCCCCGCTCATGGGACCGACGGCCCAGGCCACAACCGCACGGCGTCTCGCGGACCCCGTGCCGTCGCTTCGCACAGTGCGGGAAACAGTTCCGGCCCAGGTCGAGCGAGCAATCAAGAAGTCACTGGCGAAGGTCCCAGCGGATCGATTCGCGACGGTGGCCCAGTTCGCCGCTGCGCTTCCGCTGGGCTCCGTCGCGCCGGCGACGCCCTGGCGAGGATGGCGTGCCACGGTGCCCCTCGCGCTCGCCGTCGTGCTCCTCGTTGCAGGAGGGCTGTTGCTCCTTTCGAGACCCGGAACACCCGTCGTGCTCGACCCCAACTTGGTCGCAGTCGCGCCCTTCGAAGTCCTTGATCCGAAGTTCGCGCTGTGGCACGAGGGGCTCGTAGACTACCTGTCGAGGAATCTGGATGGTGCGGGGCCACTGCGTACGGTGGCTCCCACCGTCGTCCTGCAGCGCTGGCAGGGCCGAGCCGACCCGGCCTCGGCCAGGAAGCTGGGTCGCCGCACCGGTGCGGAGGTGGTCGTGTTCGGGCAGTTGCTAGCCGCGGGCTCGGACTCCGCCCGTCTGCGCCTCACAGCTCTCGACGCCACGACGGGCAAGGCGCTTGCTGAGCTCGAGCGGACCGACCTTGCCGACCGGATCGATCGGTTGGCGGACTCGCTGACCACAGACCTGTTACGCGATCTCGGTCGAATGGGATCGGAAACGCACATCAGACTCGGCTCGGTGGGAACCAAGTCGTTGCCATCACTGAAGGCGTTTCTGCGGGGAGAGCAGCTGCTACGTCGGTTTTCCCTGGACTCGGCGATTCAGGCATACGAAAGCGCAGTGGAGGACGATAGCAGCTTCGCGCTCCCGCTGCGTCGCCTCGGGCTCGTCCGGGCGTGGAGGGGGCTGTCCGGGAGCCCGCTGGGACTGAAGGCCGGAAGTCTCAATCGCGGCCTCGCGCCCCGGGACAGCCTCTTGGTCCTCGCCGACTCGCTGGAAGCCGCGTCCGACGATCCCTTCGACCGGGCGTACTGGTCACACCGTGTTCGCAAGTTCGCTGCGCTCGAAGTGGCGAGCCGTCGCTACCCCGACGACCCGGAAGTGTGGTA
>WNGL01011565.1_pt1 | contig 10098 bp, 19 predicted proteins | sample 5400591 | NCBI WGS metagenome assembly WNGL01 (sample SAMN13153377, study PRJNA577476) | soil metagenome | isolation source: 80 cm soil or saprolite under Garry oak tree replicate 1 | place: USA:California | collected 2016-06-15 | reverse complement strand
CCTGGCCGATCGCCTCTCCTGTCGATCCTGATGGACCGCGTGGTCCTGTTTCACATCATTCAGGGCGTTTGTGATCTCAAGCGCCGGGGCGGGAGCCCCGGCGCTGCGAGGACCTCGATGCGGCCGCTCGGGATGCTAGCAGCGTCGCCGGCGGCGCCGGCGTGCCCGTCAGGCAGCGGCGTCAAGCACCAGCACCGCGCCGCGGCGTCAGGCGCCCAGGCTGCGTCCGGCAGCTGCTGAGAGCTGCGCAGCGCCTGTGCTCGAGCTGGACTGCGCCTGCACGGTGGACGGCGCCTGGGCGCGGACGTCGCCAGCGGTGGGGTCCCCGCGCAAACTATCTGTTGCGCGGGGGGAACCGCGGACGACGCCGGCGCCCCGGACGCCGCCACCGTGCCGGACGCAGCCTGCTCGAGCACTGGACGCTGGCTCTCTCAGCAGCTGCCGGACGCAGCCTGGGCGCCTGACGCCGCGGCGCGGTGCTGGTGCTTGACGCCGCTGCCTGACGGGCACGCCGGCGCCGCCGGCGACGCTGCTAGCATCCCGAGCGGCCGCATCGAGGTCCTCGCCGCGCCGGGGCTCCCGCCCCGGCGCTTGAGATCACAAACGCCCTGAATGATGTGAAACAGGACCACGCGGTCCATCAGGATCGACCAGGAGAGGCGATCGGCCAGGTGGTCGACCTGTAGGACCTCAGGAATGCTAGCGTTCTGGCGATCGCGGGAATGCTAGCAAAGAGAGCCCGTGGACGCACCGCGAGCGGCGCCGGCGGGCACGGCCCGTGCGCAAACCCAAACCCGCACGGTCCGCGCCCGCCTCCATCGCCCGAGTGGACCGGCTGTCATGCCGCGCGCGCAACCCCAACCCCGAGCGCGCGGCCCGCCAGCCTGCAGGGTCCTGCGTGGACACACCGAGCCGTGCGACGATCACAGCCCGAAGATCACCCGCTGCAGCGCGGGCGTGGGCGCGTGGCTTCCAGGCGGGGCGATCGCTTTTGCGCCCCGCGCCACCGCCCACGCTTTGTCGAGTTGGTTGACTGCCGTTGACTCTCGCCCGGGCGCCCGGGCTTCGGTGAGGCACGTGCGCACGGCAGGACGCGCGCGTCCGGTCTAGGTGGGTTGGTTGCGCCACGCGTTGTGGCGCTTCCAGATTTCGAACGCGACGCAGAGGTAGTTGCTGCGCAGGTTGTGGCGGATGGCGGTGGCGTACGCCGCGAATTCGTAGTTCTCTACGTCGCCGCGCAGCCGGTGCATGGAGATGTCGCCTGGCTCGACGCGGCGCCAGCCTTCGGCGTCGAGGCGGTTGATGAGCTTGCGGGTTTCCTCGAGTGTTACGTTGTCGGTCGCGATCATGCGAGGTTCTCCGAGGGCAGGAGGATGGTGAAGTGCTGGTCCTGGAGCACGCGCCGGGTGGCGTCGTCGATCGCGCGCGTGACGAGGACGGTGTTGGTCCACATGAGCTCGGGCCATTGGGCGCGAGCGAGTGTCTGGTATTGCACGAGCTCGCCCACGGTCTGAGCGCCGGCGCGCGCGCGCAGCTCGATGATGCGGTAGGTGCCACCGCCCAGGGCGATCGCGTCGATGCGCTTGGCATTCTGGTGCCACCACATTCGGAGCATCGTTGGGTCGTCGGTGATGTCGACCGGAAGTTGGTGCTGAATGTGTTCTGGTCTGCCGTCGGTGCGCACGTCGTACCAGAGCTCGCTGATCGCGTCTCGCCGCAGGTCGAGGTACCAGGTCATGAGGTTCTGTTCGTCCTGGTTGAGCCTGGCGTAGCGGCCGCGCCAGGTGGGCGGGTAGCCGTGCTGCCACGGGAAGATCGGGAAGCGCATGGTCTTGGGCATAGGCACCCTTCGGCGGTGTGGATATGGCCCGGTCCAGCTGGATATTGCTAGCGTGGCGGCCGGCCGCGGCGGTGTTCGTAGAGGTGCAGGAAGTGGAGCAGTGCGACGCCGGCGCGCGAGAGGTGGTACGTGGTCTGATAGCCCTTCTGGTGTTCCTCGAGTAGGCCGCGCGTGGTGAGGTTGGCGCGCATCGCCCAGCCTGGCTCGGGTGGTTTGGTCTTCTTGTCGCTGTCAAGGTAGTAGCGCAGGCCGTCGATCTGCGATCGCGTGAGGAAGAACACCACCTTGTTGCTCTTGGGCTTGTCGTCGGTCATGGCGCGTTCGTGATTCTTTCGGCGAAGCCGTCGGGGAGCATCGGGCAGCGTGGGCAGAAGTTGAAGCGTGAGTGGCAGCGCGCGCATTCGATGTTGTCGGTGAGGCCGCCTTGGGGACCCTGCAGAAAGATGGGGCGAATGCTAGCATTCCTCCGATGTCGGAGTCAAGCTAGCATTTCCGGCCGGAAACGCTAGCCCTGCAGGTGCGGTGGTGGTGCGCGCGGGGTCTGGATGTGCACGTGGTCGACGTCCCAGAAGGCCGCGAGGCCGAGGTTGGCCGCGTGCTTTATGAGGAGCGGGAGCTCGTGTGGATCGTCGAGAACACCGTCGGCGCCGAGGCCGTCGAGGTGGCGGCTGTCCGGGCGGCCGCCGACGGCGAGGTTGTGCGCTTTGGTGCGCTTCCAGCTGGTAATGCTCATGTTGTGCTGGTCGCAGAGTTGTAGCAGCAGCTCGCCGAAGTAGCCGGGTGTCATCGGGTGGTGGGGTCCTGCCTGTCGTTCGAGTCGCGTGGGCGGTACGGCGCGCGGCGCTCGAGCTCGAGGAGTGCTAGCACCGCGGCCGCGATCAGGCAGAGGAAGCCGAGCGACGTGGTGAAGGTGATCTGCTCGTCGCGGTGGGCCCACAGCCAGATCGCGAAGGGCGCGATCGCGAGGTAGTTCACCGCGGCGAGGGTCTTGTTGAGCGCGCTCGCGCCGTTCGATAGGCCGAGGAATGCTAGCAGGTGCTCGAGCATGGGTCAGGTGAGCTTGGGCGGGGTCCATTTCCGTGAGCTGAAGCGCGGGTGCTCGGCGTACATCTTGCGGATTTTGTCGGCGTCGATCTGGCCGTCGTCGTCGAGCGGAGTGTTGTCGGGGATCTCGATCTCGACGGTGGGGTGTTGTGCTAGCACGGCGGCCGGCTCGGCGTTCGGGTAGATGCCGTCGTCGTAGATGAGCTTGGGCGTGACTGGGCGCCAGGATCCGGGGATCATGGTGTAGGAGGGTAGATCGACTCCCCAGGCGCCGTTGATTAGTGTCGTGATGGGGGCGCGCTTACGCATCGAACTCCGTGCCTTTCATGCCGGATTGCTGTGTGGTGGTGCCGCCGGTGCTGGTGTCGGTGTCTACTTGGTTGATGACGTCTCCTGGAAGCAGTGTCATGCCCAAGCCTGTGGCTAAGTGGTCTTTGTCGCCGATGTTGTTACCGAGGCTGATGTGGACCCAGATGGTGGCAATGCCTTGTAGGTTCGGTGTGTACTGGATGCCGTTTTGCCAGAGGCCGACTGGGGCTGCGACGGTTAGGCGGATCTGTGTTAGGGACAGGAGCTCGATCAGTAGTTTTCTGGCGCTTGGTACAGTGTAGGTCCAGCGTTGTGTGGCGGCGTGAGGAGCTGCTCCGTTGCTCGAGCCTGATTTGCTGATGGTGAGCGGCGCGCGGTCGTAGTATTGAGCGGTGGTGCGCGGTGTGGTGTAGATCCTCATACGCGTATCACTTCGAAGACGGTCCAGTTCTGCGTGGCGAGGCCGGTGATCGCGAACCACTCCCAGGCGACGGATTCGCCGTCCTCGAGGACGTCCATGCTGGCGCCGCCGCCGTTCGACTGGATCGGCACGCCGGTGCTTATGGTCACTTTCTGGTCGGTGCTGATGGCTCCGTTGCTGGTGCCCTGGTTGAACGCCATCCAGAACACGCGACGCGGGTTGTTGGCCACTAGTCGCACGGGGGTGATGCCGACCGTGACTTGCGATGGCCGGATCTCGGTCGGTCCGCCGAAGCGTACCGCGGCGAACTCGGCCGCGGTCGCGCCCGGCGGGAGCTGGATCTCGGGGTGTTGTGCTCGCGTGAGTCCGAGTAGCAGCGTCGAGAGTTGCTCGAGGATCTCTTGTGGGGTGGCGGCCATGGTTCGCGCGAGGGGCCCGGTGGGTGTTTTACCGGGCCCCTCCTGCTGCGGTCACTACGAGGAATCTTATGCGAGCTTGATCAGATCGAGCTCGCCGGTCTCGGAGGTGTCCGCGGTGGCCGAGAGGAAGTCGATCGTCGGCGGGGTGTTGTGGGCGAATTCGCCCCACACGCCGAAGTTTCCCTGGCGGAAGATGTTGCCCTCCGCGCCGGAGTCGACGGTCACGCCGATGCCGCCGGGACGCCATTCGTAGCCGGGGATCACGCAGCGGTACGCGATCAGGCCGGCCGAGTTGAAGCGCGCGCCGACCAGCTGATAGCGGCCGGCCGGGAGCGACTGGTCGAAGGTGATCGCGCCGTTGGTCCACACGAAGGCGACGAGGGTTGTGGTCGCGCTCACGCGTACCGTGCGCACGTCGCCGCTGACCGGCTCGATCTTCTTGTCGGCGAGCCATGCGAGCACGTTCATGCGTGTGGCGCCGGCGCCGTTCTCCGAGGTGAAAGCGTCGAGGGCTTCCTCGCCGTCGAGCTTGATCATGTCGTCGCGCAGGTCCCAGAAGCGGAACGGGGTGGTTGGGAGCGCGCTGATGTCCACCGGCGCGATCTCGGGGTTGAGCAGGCGGCGCAGCGACGGGCTGACGAGCTGCGCGCGCGTGATGTTCACGCCGTTCGCGTAGGCGCCCACCAGGTTGGCGATCTCGGTCGGCACGATCACGTCGTTGCCGTTGATGCGCACGTGCGGATCGGCGACGGCGGCGATCGCGGCGAGGGCTGCTTGGTCGACGGAGGCTGACCAGGCGACGACGGTGAACATGGGTCAGTCCTTTTCTTTGCGTGGTTTGGTGGTGGTGCGTTCGGCCGCGCGCGCGTCTTGTGCTTCTTCGTCGCGTGCGTCGGCTTCGGCGATCAGTGCGCTGTAGCGCTTGTACGCTTCGGTCGTGGTGAACTTGTGCGTGTCCTTGTGGAGCTCCGGCCATAGGTTGGCAGCGTGCTTGCGCGGGTCGATGCCCTCGAGCGAGCGGCCGGTTTCGGGGCAGTGCGTGAGGCGTTCGGGTTTGGGCATGGCTATTTACCCATCGCGCGCGCGCGCAGTGCTTTGCTCATTACCTCGACGCGGGCGAGGTTGCGCGGGTCGCCGCGGGCGAACTTCTGCGGCAGCTGCGTCGAGCGGATCACGTCGGCGTACGGTCCGAAGCCGGCCTGGTAGTCGGGGCCGGCGAGCGCCACGCCTTCGGCGAAGCGCGCGGGGCCCTTGGTGGTCGCTCCGCGCTGCCAGCCGGCGTCGCCGGCGCGCGCGATGCCCTTCTCGAAGCTCTTGTTCGCGATCGCGGCCTGCACGCCGGCGGCCTGCGCGGGGCCGGCGGCCGCTGCGGCCGCCGCCCAGGGTGTGCGTGGATTCTGCACGCCCTTCTGGTACTCGGTCGATCGCTGCGGGGTGACGGTGGACCACTTCTCCGCGATCGCAGCTGCGTCTTTGATCTTTGCCATGGCGCTCCTTTGCGTGTGGAGAGGATGACGTCACCGACTTCGCGAGGTCGAGTCTGGGTAGGTGACGGCATCCTCGCTCGCGGGGGAGTGTGCGCCGGGGTGCGCCGGCGCGCAACGCGTCAGCTACGGGATGCGCGGAGCCAGGCCGAGCAGCACCGGGTTTGTCTCAGCTGGATGAGCGACGATGTAGTCGCGTAGCGCCTGGGTGAGGTAGCGGGGGTTTCTGCGAAACCATCTGGCCCAGTCGTCGGGGATTTTTTCTCCGGGAGCTGGGTAGTGGTCGAGGTTCGGCGGTCGGTCTCCGGAGGGCAGGATCACGGCTGGCCATCCGTTGGGCGCTGCTTCGAATGGCTTGGTGGATCCGAATCGACCGGCAGGTCCGAATTGTTGGGAGACCAGGCCGGGCGGCGCGTCGATGATGCTCGAGGGTTGCGGTGTTGCGCCCGGCAGTGCGGCCGCTTGTGCCTGCAGGAGGATGGTGATCTGGTCGCGCAGCCGCCGAGCGACTTCGAGGCCGACGTCGGGCGGTGCGGCCAGGATCTTGGAGAAGGCGTCCTGGACCTGGCGCGCGATGCTCGCTTCTCGCGATGGCGCTTGTGCTAGCGTTCCCGCGATCGCGGGAATGCTAGCACTTGGCGCGGCCGCGCCTGGTCTGCCTTCGGGCGTGGCCACGGTCAGGCTTCGAAGGTGTCGCCGCCTTCCTCGAGCGGCTCCGCCGGCACTTCCCACAGATCCGGGTTGGCGTCGGGCGGGATCTCGGCTTCAGGTGCGTCGGGCGGCAGGATGTTTTCATCGACGCCGTCGGTGACGTCCTGCAGGTCCTGCATGGTCTGGTCGATCTCTTCCTGCGTGAGCTCTTGCGGGATCGCGTCGACCGGTTGAGTGCTGCTTCCGCCGATATCGGTGTTGCCGCGGGCGAGGCTGGTGAGCTGCGAGAGGGCGTTGCCGAGGCTCACGTTTTTCGCGAGCGGGCTGCGCTGCAGCCGCGCGGCGACCGTGTCGCTGGTGCTGAAGAGGCTCTGCGTGTTGGCGCGTGGGTGGACGACTTTGGGTTTGGTCGCGGGCTTGCGCTTGCGTTTGGTGGGCGTGGTGCTGTCGGTCGCGCGCCGGCCTTTGGTCTTGCGGCGATCGCGGCCGGCCGGCCGGGTGCGCTGGCGGCGATCGGGAGCTGCGACCTTGCGGGTTTTGCGTTTCGCGCGCACCGGGACGCGCGAGGCCTTCATCGCGTTCTCGATGCCGATCGCCTGGTCGGGGGCGAGCGACATGTTCGGTCGGCACCAATCTTCCATCCGCTCCGGATTCTCTTTGTCGTCGGGGAAGATCGCGGTCATGTACGTGGCCGTGGTCCACTCGGGCGAGGTCGGGAGCTCGCCCAGGGCGCGCATCACCAGGTTGCAGCGGCGCCAGCCGGCGTTCTCGAGCGTGCGCGCGAGCTCGTTCGCGGCGCGTGCCTTGCTGCGCAGCGGCTCGCGGAAGAAACGCTGATCGGCTTCGGTCGCTTCCTGGCCGATCGGCTGGAGGACGCTCGGACCTTGTTGGTCGAGCTCGGCGGCTGAGGTCATGGGGGTCGCGAGGTAGTGTAGCGCGTCGTGGTGCGTGGCGCATTGGCACGCTCGTTGCGCTCGGCCCCTTGCGGAGCGGGGTTGCGCGGGCCCGGTTTTGGGCCCGCGGTGTGGGGGTTGCGGCCGCCGCAGGCGGCTCGATGGGGGTGGTGAGCAGGTCCTGCAGGGCCTGCTCAGCGTTTAGGCGGCGGCTTTCGCCGCCGCTGTTCGTGAGAGTAACTCTCCCGGGCCAGCGTTTGGGCCAATTCTGGCATAGCGTATACGATCAATGACTTAGCCGCGGAAGCTGAATGCGCCCACAGATTCGTCCCGAGGCTGCGCAGCCATGTCAGGCTGCGCCGGCACAGGACGTACATGTTCGAGTGCAGCTCGAGCTCGCCCGAGGTGTTGGTTTCGTGCCGGCACTGGCGGTGGATCCAGCCGTCGCGCACCAGGGCGCCGACGTGGCGCCAGAAGGTGCGCGCGCTCATCGAGCGTCCGGTGAAGCGGAACACGAGCTCGCGCACGGTCTGGTTGGAGGGGTAGCAGTAGAGCTTGTCGTACCTATTGCAAAGGCGTGCTAGCACTAGTACGATTCGCATGTCGGGTGTCCTGACGTAGGTGTTCATCCTCGTCTCCTTGGTGGTAGCTCGACACGGCGCGACGGGTGTCGCGCCGTTTTATTTGGTGACTCCCATCAGCTCGTTCTGCATCGCGCGGCAGCAGTTGCCGATGCGCGCGATCGTCATCGTGGTGTAGTCTTGGTGTTTGCCGCACAGCCAGCAGGGCATCAGGATGATCTGCTGCTGTCCGGGCTCGGTGGGCGCCGGCGGGGGCGGCGTGGGCGCCGCGCCCGCCGCGGTTTCGGCCTGCCATTTCTGCACCCACGCGGAGATCACCATGGTGTTCGCGCCCGAGGTGAGCGCGTATTCGGTGAGCTGCGCGCGGTGCTCGGGATCGGTGCAGCGCGCGAGTGCCAGCGCCGCGGCCATCGGCAGGCGGCGCTGATGTACGAGCGGGCCCAGGTCGTCGGGGAGCTCGAGCAGCGACAGGCGCTGCTCGATCCATTGGTGGCTGCGGTTGATCAGACTCGCGACCTGGTTGGTGTTCAGGTCGTGGTCGTTCATGGCGAGCGCGATCGCGCGCGCTTCCTCGATCGGCGAGAGGTCCGAGCGCTGGAAGTTTTCTGCGATCTGGGTCGCGATTGCGTGCGTGGTGGTGTCGTTGTCGTTGATCACGGCGTCGATGGTGGCGCGCCCCAGGATGCGGTGGGCCTGCAGGCGGCAGTCGCCGGCGATCACCTCGTAGCGGTCGCCTGCGCGCTTGACGCGTATCGGGTTGATCAGGCCGGTGGTGCGGATCGAGTCGGCGAGCTCGTTGATCGCGTTCTCGTCGAAGTCGAGGCGGTGGGGATTTTTCGGCCGGTCGATCAGGCCGACGCTGAGGCTCTCGACTTTCATTTCAACTTGCGCTTCGGCTCTTCGGGGGTGAGGGCCGCGGTGGCGTTGGTCATCTCGACCACGCCGGCGCGCGCTTCTCTGAGCATGATGTGGTCGCCGGGCTCGATCTTGAGCGCGTGGCGCACCGGGCGGGGCAGTGTGATGCGGACGGTCTTGGAGCTGCGGAACGCGTGCACGATGAACATGGTCAGGGAATGGCGCCCATAAAGGCGGGGGTCGGGGTTCGGTCAATATAGCTCGTTTACGCGCGGGACGGGTGGGAGGGGGGGGTTAACGCGGTGACAAGCCCGCCGCTAGGCGGGCTTGCGGGTGATGATGGGACAGCGCGCGAAACGCGCCAGGCGGAGCGCTGCGCGCCACGCGAAGCGTGGCGAGAGCAGCGCATTGTCCGGCAGCGAGCAGCGCGTGCGGTTGGGGTGTGTCGCGCCGGCGGGGCGGCAGCGATAGCCAAGACAGCGTAGTGCGATGATCAGCCCGGTCAGCGGAGCTGTCCGGGCTGGCGCGAGGGTGAAGGTGATCATCGTTTCACCGGTTGGAATTGTGGGTTGCGTACGATGTTGTACGGGATTCCGGTGAGTAGTTCGCTCGGGCCGAATGCCGTGATGGTGAGTGTCTCGGTCGGCGTCGTGAACCGGATTGTGCGTACGATGTATCCTGGGCGCTCTTCGATCTCGCTGCATTCGATGAGCTCTACGTTGTGGATGTCGAGTTGCATTGGTCAGATCTCCGTGTAGTGGGTGGATGCTTCTTCAGCGTCGATGTACCCCTCGAACCAGGCGTGCTCGAGCAGCTCGTCGTCGTAGGGGCAGTCGCCCCATTCTCCGAGGTTCTCGAATGCTAGCACTCCCATCCGGTAGGCGCGGTGCTCTGCGGGTGTGTAGGCGTGGCGTGGTGTGGGCATGGTGTTGCTCCTCGTGGTGCGGCGAAGCCCGCCGCTGGCGAGGTCTCAACACCACAGCCGGGTGCGAAGTCAAGGCCGCGCTCTTGCGCGCCGCGCAGCGGGCGAGCACGGCCGGCTTCATCGGCCGCGCGCAGAGCCTTTACTTCGCGGGTGCCCGGCTGTGGTAGCGTGAGACATCCCGGCGGCGGGCCCGGTGGTGCCACGGAGGAGTGTGGTGCGATGTCACTGTACGGGTGCGCGACAGCGCAAGCCCACGAAGCGAGGTCAAATGTCCATGCTGATTTTGACCTTGGCGCCTGGAAGCCACGCGCCCACGCCCGCGCTGCAGCGGGTGATCTTCGGGCTGTGATCGTCGCACGGCTCGGTGTGTCCACGCAGGACCCTGCAGGCTGGCGGGCCGCGCGCTCGGGGTTGGGGTTGCGCGCGCGGCCTGACAGCCGGTCCACTCGGGCGATGGAGGCGGGCGCAGATCGTGCGGGGTTGCGGGGTTGCACGAGCTGTGCCCGCCGGGGCCCGCCTCGGTGCGTCCACGAGCTCTATTCGCTAGCATTCCCGCGATCGGGGAAACGCTAGCATTTACCCCATCCACCAGGTCGACCGCCTGGCCGATCGCCTCTCCTGGTCGATCCTGATGGACCGCGTGGTCCTGTTTCACATCATTCAGGGCGTTTGTGAT
>WNGL01054604.1_pt1 | contig 10099 bp, 12 predicted proteins | sample 5400591 | NCBI WGS metagenome assembly WNGL01 (sample SAMN13153377, study PRJNA577476) | soil metagenome | isolation source: 80 cm soil or saprolite under Garry oak tree replicate 1 | place: USA:California | collected 2016-06-15 | reverse complement strand
CGATCGGCAGCGCGATCGGCGCCGCCGTGTTCGGCGCGATCGCCAACAGCACTCTGGCCGGCCGGCTGGCGCATCCTCCCGCCGCGGTGTCCGCGGCACTGGGCGGGCGCGGTGTCGACGCGACCAGCCTGGTGCTCGGCGGCGGACTGCCCACCGGCGACTCGCGTGTCGCGGCCTTCGTCCGTGACTCGCTCTACGGCGCGTCACACCACGTGTTCCTGGCCCTCGTGGTGGTCGCGGTCCTGGCGGCGACCGCACTGCTGCTGATGCCGCACCGCACCGAAGAACTGGTGTTCGACTGATCCCGAAACCACCCCCGCCGGCCCTGCCTGGGCCGATAGCCTTCCCCCGTGGACGAGACCGGACAGTGGCGCCGACGCCGACGTGCCGGTGGACTCACGTTCCTGTGGGGATCGCTGTGCGGCATCGCCGGCATGGCCTACGGGATGATCCCCACCAACCAACCGGACACGCCGCTGTTCGACGCGCTGAGCGCGTTCGGCGCCGTGCTGCTGTTCACCGGCATGGGGATCGCCGGCATCGGCCTGCTCAGTTGGCTGGTCGCGGTTCTCGCGCTGCGTCGGCGGAGCTGACGGCGACCAGCCGGACAGACCGGCCGGCGTGGGCGATCACATCACCGTCGCGCAACTGCCGACCCCGGCGGGTGTCGACCCGGCCGTTCACGGTGACCTCGCCGTCCTCGATCATGGCCTTGGCCTGGCTGCCGTCCTCGGCCAGACCGGCCAGTTTCAGGAACTGGCCGAGCCGGATCATGTCGTCGCTGATCGTCACTTCGGGCAATCGCACGGCCAGATCTCACCTTCCCTGCGGCGCCACCGCAACTCCGTCGTGTGGCCGCATCCAGCCGAATGTCAGCTCGACCGCGCGCCGCCAGTTGCCGTATTCGGACTCGCGCCGGGCCGGGTCCATGCCGGGTGACCACTGGGCAGCGCGGTGCCAGTTGTGTCGCAGTCCTTCCAGATCCGGCCAGTACCCCACCGCCAGCCCGGCCGCGTACGCCGCGCCCAGCGACACCGTCTCCACGACCATCGGCCGCACCACCGGCACGTTCAGCACGTCCGCGATGAACTGCATCAGCAGATTGTCGGCGGTCATCCCGCCGTCAACCTTCAGCGTGCGCAGTTCCAGGCCCGAGTCCGCGTTCATCGCGTCCACCACCTCGCGGGTCTGCCACCCGGTCGCCTCCAGCACCGCCCTGGCCAGGTGGCCCTTGGTGATGTAGGACGTCAGGCCGGCGATGACGCCGCGCGCCTCACTGCGCCAGTACGGTGCGAACAACCCGGAGAACGCCGGCACGATGTAGCAGCCGCCGTTGTCGGCAACGGTCCTGGCCAGCGTCTCGATCTCCGGCGCGCTGCCGATCAGGCCCAGCCCGTCGCGGAACCACTGGACCAGCGAACCGGTGATCGCGATCGAGCCCTCCAGCGCGTACACCGCCGGCTCCTCGCCGATCTTGTAGCCGACCGTGGTCAACAGGCCGTGCGTGGAGTGCGCCGGAACGTGACCGGTGTTCATCAACAGGAAACTGCCTGTGCCGTACGTACATTTCGCCTCCCCGGGCGCGAAGCACGTCTGGCCGAACAGCGCGGCGTGCTGGTCCCCGAGCGCGGCGCCGATCCGGATCCCGGGCACCACACGGGTGGTGCGGCCGTACGTCTCGGTGGACGACCGGATCTCCGGCAGCATCCGGCGCGGAATGTCGAAAAAGGACAGTAGCTCGGCGTCCCATGCCAAGGTGTGCAGGTTCATCAGCAGGGTTCGGCTGGCGTTGGTCACGTCCGTCACGTGCACGCCGCCGTCCGGGCCGCCGGTCAGGTTCCAGATCAGCCAGCTCTCCATCGTGCCGACGATGACGTCGCCGCGCTCGGCCCGCTCCCGCACACCGGGCAGGTGGTCGAGTAGCCAGCGGATCCGGGGCGCCGAGAAGTACGTCGCGAGCGGCAGGCCGGTGCGTTCGTGCACGGTCGCGGCGAACGGCCGCGCGGCCAGTTCCTCGACCAGTTCGTCGGTTCTGGTGTCCTGCCAGACGATGGCGTGGCCGATCGGGACGCCGGTGTGCCGGTCCCACAGCACGACGGTCTCGCGCTGGTTCGCGATCCCGACCGCGACCACCTGGTCGGCGCCGATCCCGGCGTTGCGCAACGCCTGCGGCACGAGCCGCTCCAGGTTGCGCCAGATCTCGACGGCGTCGTGCTCGACCCAGCCGGGCTTCGGGAAGTACTGCTGATGTTCCTTCTGTACCACCGAAACCAGCCGGCCACGCTGATCGAAAAGAATGCAACGTGTCGACGTGGTGCCGACCAACCCACCGTAACCACGGATCGGCGCGGCGAGGCTCGCCTGACCGGGGGTCAGTTCCTCGGTATCGGTGGCCCAGCCGTGCTCGCGGACCTCGCCCAGTGCCCGCGCCAGCACCTTCGGCGCCACGATGGTGCGCCGCGTGAACGCGGTCAGCTCACCGCGCTGGAGCACCCCGGCCAGCTCCACGTCGTAGGCGAGCAGGATCTTGCCCAGCGCCGTGGCGTGCAGCGGCAGCAGCGAGCCGACATCGAGGGTCTGCAGCGAGTCGTCCGGTCGGAACACGTGGTGCACCACGAGCACGGAACCCTCCAGCGGCGCGCCGATCCGCACCGCCTCGCCGCTGCGCGCGGCCAGCGCGTCGGCCCAGTTGATCGCGCGGGACCGCAGCTCGTTCACGTCCAGGTAGCTGGTGCCCAGGTGCAGCAGGGCGGCGCCGAGCTGGTACTTGCCGGTGGCCCGGTCCTGCTCGACGAAGCCGACCCGCTGGAGGGTGCGCAGGATGCCGTGCGCCGTGCCCTTGGCCAGCTCCAGCGAGCTGGCGATCTCGCCGACGCCCAGGCGCCCCGAGCCGCGGGCGAGCAGCCGCAGGATGGCTGCCGCTCGTTCGATGGACTGCACCGGCCCTGGCACAGGACGACCATACGTCGGGTTCGACATTGTCGACCACCGTGCGTTGACCCAGAGTTGACACCGTCTTAACGTCCGAACGTCCGGGGGCCCCGGTCCCGTACGCAAGGAGGCGTCATGGTGGAACGACTCAGGGAGAAGGGGTTACTCGGCGAGATGGCCGCCGAGTTCGCCGGCACCCTGATCCTGATCCTGTTCGGTGTCGGCGTGGTGGCCCAGGTGGTCGCGGGCGGACTCGGCGGACACGACAGCATCGCGTGGGGCTGGGGTTTCGGCGTCACCCTCGGCGTCTACGTTGCCGGCCGGATCAGCGGCGGGCACCTGAACCCGGCCGTGACGATCGCGCTGGCCGTGTTCAAGGGCTTCGAATGGCGCAAGGTGGGGCCCTACGCACTGGCCCAGTTCCTGGGCGCGTTCGTGGCCGCGCTGATCGTCCGGTGGAACTACACCGAGGTGCTGTCCAAGCTCGACCCCGGGCACACCATCAAGTCACAGTTCATCTTCTCCACCCTGCCCGGCAACGGTGCCCTGCCGGTGAGCGACTGGGGTGCGCTGCGGGACCAGATCATCGGCACCGCGATCCTGCTGTTCCTGGTCGTCGCGATCACCGACATCCGCAACACGGCGCCGACCGCGAACCTGGCGCCGGTGGTGATCGGCTTCCTCATCGTGGCGATCGGCATGGCGTGGGGCACCGACGCCGGTTACGCGATCAACCCGGCCCGTGACTTCGGCCCCCGGCTGGCGTCGTTCATCACCGGTTTCCATCACGCCTTCCAGGACCAGTACAACAATTTCTATTTCTGGATACCGATCGTCGGTCCGATCGTCGGCGGCATCATCGGCGTGGCCGCGTACGAGTTCCTGGTCGGCCGGTTCCTGCCGACGGCCGGCCCACAGGAACCGGGTGAAGTGCCCACCGCCCCCGAGAAGTTCGAAACGACTGCCTGAGACGTAAGCGACGAGAAGAGACGAACCATGGCTGACTTCGTGGGAGCCGTTGACCAGGGCACCACCAGCACGAGATTCATGATCTTCGACCACGGCGGTAACGAGATCGGCCGGCACCAGTTGGAGCACGAGCAGATCCTGCCCAGGGCAGGCTGGGTCGAGCACAACCCGACCGAGATCTGGGAGCGCACCAGCGCCGTCGTGCAGACCGCGCTGCGCAACGCCAACCTGTCCGCGTCCGACCTGGCCGCCGTCGGCATCACCAACCAGCGCGAGACGGCCGTGGTGTGGAACCGGAAGACCGGCCGGCCCTACTACAACGCCATCGTCTGGCAGGACACCCGCACCGACCGGATCGCGTCCGCGCTGGACCGCGACGACCGCGGCCAGACCATCCGCCGCAAGGCCGGGCTGCCGCCGGCGACGTACTTCTCCGGCGGCAAGATCCAGTGGATCCTGGAGAACGTCGACGGCGTCCGGGCCGCCGCCGAAGCTGGCGACGCGATCTTCGGCAACACCGATACGTGGCTGTTGTGGAACCTGACCGGCGGCACCGACGGCGGCGTGCACGTCACCGACCCGACCAACGCCAGCCGCACCATGCTGATGAACCTGGAAACGCTGGACTGGGACGACGAACTGCTCGGTTTCTTCGGCGTGCCCAGGGCGATGCTGCCGGCGATCCGGCCCTCGTCCAACCCCGACCTGTACGGCACGACCCGCGCGGACGGGCCGTTCGGCGGCGCGGTGGCGCTGTCCGGGGACCTCGGCGACCAGCAGGCCGCCACCGTCGGCCAGGTCTGCTTCGAACCGGGCAAGGCCAAGAACACCTACGGCACCGGCAACTTCCTGCTGCTCAACACCGGTGAGGAACTGGTCCGGTCGCAGAACGGCCTGCTCACCACCGTGTGCTACCAGTTCGGCGCGAATCGTCCCATCTACGCGCTGGAGGGCTCGATCGCGGTGACCGGATCGGCCGTGCAGTGGCTGCGCGACCAGCTCGGCATCATCAGCGGCGCCGCGCAGAGCGAGTCGCTGGCCAGGCAGGTCGAGGACAACGGCGGGATCTACTTCGTGCCGGCGTTCTCGGGGCTGTTCGCGCCGTACTGGCGGTCCGACGCGCGCGGCGCCATCGTCGGGTTGTCCCGGTTCAACACGAACGCGCACCTTGCCAGGGCGACGCTGGAGTCGATCTGCTACCAGACCAGGGACGTGGTGGAGGCCATGCAGCAGGACTCCGGGGTCACCCTGGACGTGCTGCGGGTGGACGGCGGTGTCACCGCCAACCAGCTCTGCATGCAGATGCAGGCCGACATTCTCGGCGTGCCGGTGTCCAAGCCGGTGGTCGCGGAGACCACCGCGCTGGGCGCGGCCTACGCGGCCGGCCTCGCGGTCGGGTTCTGGAAGACGACCGACGAGCTGGAGAGCAACTGGAACGAGGATCAGCGCTGGCAGCCGACGTGGACCGAGGAACAACGCGCGGCCGGCTACGCGGGCTGGAAGAAAGCGGTCGAACGCACCCTGGACTGGGTGGATGTCGACTGATTTCCGATTGATCCCGGGTGGGAGGTGATCGGGGGCCCGGTTTCGCACCGGGCCCCCGAATTTCGTTACGAACTGATGGCCGGCCGGTAATGGCCTGTGATCATCGGCCGCCGGCCGGATACCGTGCAGGGGATGCGGTTTCAGCTTGAATTGCGACTGTCGGCCGGCGATGGGGTGTCGCCGGCCATGGTCTCGTTCCGGTCCCGCCGGATGAACCGCGTCGTCGCCGTGATGACGGACCTGAACATGACCGTGGACGGCGGGCCGGCGCCGAAGTTTCCGCTCTGGGCGGTGTACGGGGTGTCGGACTTCGACAGCACCGGCCGGCCGGTGGGCGGGCGGGCGCAGGAGTACGAGAGCGCGTTGCGGCGGATCCTGTCCGCGCACGGGCAGACCGAGGACGAGGGCATACCGCTGCACAAGCTGCGCACCAACCTGGGCTGGCACGTCACCGCGGACGAGTGCCGCGCCGCGATCAAGAGCTACGAAGCCAGCCGCCAGCCCGACGAGCCGGCGCCCAACGCGTTCGGCTCAAAGCTGATCGGATTCCTACGCGCGGCCATGGTCCGCGACGGTTTCGAGGTGCACTAGTCCAAGTGCTGGGCGGTCGAGCCGCCGAGTGGCATCGCGGGCAGGCCGAGCTTGCGGTGGTCCCACGATCGCGTCCGCGTCGGCACCACCCGGACCACCACGCGCTTGTTCATCATCGCGTCGACCATCGGCCGTTGATCGGGCGTGTAGGGCCCGTAGTAGCGCTCCTGGCGACCAGGTGCGGCCGGCCGGTCGGGCCGTTGGTGGCCAGCGTGGTCGTACGGCTGTGCTCGACGAACTCGGCGATCTCGGCGTCGGTCATCCGGATCTGCGCCCGCTGGTTCACGCCCACCACGGCACCCTACCTACCCTGCGTACCTACCTCATGTGGGGGATGACGTGTCCGATAAGGCCGCTAGTATCCGAAGTGGACGACCCTGCCCCGAACATCCGCCGCCCATCAGTTCGGGGAGGCCACATGAGCACGGCTGTCGAACAGATCCTGCCGCTGACCGAGTTCCCGACCGCGACGAAATGGGCGACGACGCGCGACGGCGGCGGGCCGGTGTCCGTGGTGTGCAACGCGGCCGAGGCCGGGCTGGGGACCTTCAAGGACCGTTTCATCTTGCGCCGCAACGCATATCAGGTACTCGAAGGACTGGCCGTCGCGGCCGTGGCTGTCGGGGCGCGGCGCGCGTACATCGGCATTCGCGGTAGCTGTCAGGTCGAGATCGCGGCACTGGTGCGGGCGTTGGACGAGATGTGCGCCGCGCGGCTGCTCGGACCGGCGTCGATCCGGCTGGTGCTCGGGCCGGACGAGTACCTGTTCGGCGAGGAGAAGGCCATGCTGGCGGCGACCGACGCCGAGAACGCGGTCGTGGTGAACAACGTCGAGACCCTCGCCCATGTGACCGCGGTGCTTCGTTGGGGCGCCAACGGTTTCCGTGCCGCCGGCACGCAGGATTCACCAGGTACCACGGTGTTCACGCTGTCCGGCGACATCAGCCAACCCGGACTGTACGAACTGCCGCTCGGGGTGTCGCTGCGGATGCTGGTCGAGTTGTTCGGCGGCGGCACGCCGAGCGGCCGGCCGGTCAAGGCCGTGTTCCCGGCTGCGGGCGCGGCACCGCTGACCGGAACACGGCTCGACGTGCCGCTGGACTACGACTCGGTCCGCGCCGCCGGCTCCGCGCTCGGCTCGGCCGGCCTCGTGGTGTACGACGACTCGACCTGCATGGTGGCGGCGGCGCTGGCGTCCTGCCGGTTCCTGGCCGCCGAGCCGGCCGGCCAGTGCCCGGAGTGCCTGGGACTCGACCGGCGGATCGCCACCAGCCTGGCGCGGATCGAACACGGCGACGGCGGACACGGCGACCTGATGGTGCTGCACCTGGGTGGCGGCCAGCGCTGTTGCCCGCCGACCGGCGCCGCGAAGCTGATCGGCGGCGTGCTGGCCGAGTTCGCCGACGAGTTCGCCGAACACCTCGGCCGGCCGTGCCCCCGGCCGCGTAACCTGCCGGTCCCCCAACTGATCGACTACGACGAGTTCGACGGCCGCTTCACCTACCTCGACCAGCCGGTACCCGTGCGGTGACCGTCGTGCCGCCACCCGGCCGCGACCGCACCGCCAGTTCGCCGCCCACCAGCTCGGCCCGCCATGTCATGCTGGCCAGGCCGTAGGACTCGCCGGGCGGATCGGCGGCCTGGTCGAAGCCGAGGCCGTCGTCGTTGACGCACAGCGTGGCCGTGTCCGCGTCCACCGTGAAGACCACGCCGACCGAACCGGCCAACGCGTGTTTCGCGACGTTCTGCAGCGCTTCCTGCGCGATCCGGTACAGCGCCAGCTCGACGTGCTCCGGCAGCCGGACATCGGCCAGGTCCAGGATGGTCCGCGCGGCCGGCACCGAGCGGGCCAGGCTGGCCAGCCCACCGGCCAGGCCCAGATCGTCCAGCACCGGTGGCCGCAGGCCGCCGATCGCGGCACGGGCCTCGTCCAGCGTCAGGTTGACCAGGTCCCTGGCCAGCCGCACCTGCTCCGCCGCGTACACCGGATCGGTGCGCACGGTGTTGCCGGCGGCGTCGAGCCGGTAGGCCAGGCTGACCAGCCGCTGCGAGATACCGTCATGGATGTCGCTGGCCAGCCGGCGCCGCTCCGCCTCCTGTGCGGCCACCACCTGCTCGGCGAACCGTTCGTTGGCCCGTTCGCGCAGCGCGACCCGCCGGTGCAGCCGCGCCAGGTGCACCGAGCCGGCCAGCAGGCTGCCGATCGTGGTGAGCAGGCGGATGTCCCGCTCGGTGAACTCCCGCCGGTCGCGCGTGTGCACGTTGAGCACGCCGACCAGCCCGGCCAGGTCGCTCGCCATCGGCACCGACGCCATGGACGTGAAGTCCTCGCCGCGCAGCGCGGGAATCCGCAGGTAACGTGGGTCGGACTCCTTGTGGTCCACGATCACGGCGGCCTGCCGGCGGGCCGCGACCCAGCCGGTCACGCCGGTGCCCAGAGTGAGGTGCACCCGGCCGACCTCCTGGTCGAACGGTGGCGTCGCGCCGGCCAGGGACAGCGACTGGCCGGTGTCGTCCAGGACGTGCACGAAGCAGACGTCGGTCGCGGTGGCCGCCACGATCAGCTTGGCCACCGCGGCGGCCAGCGGCTCGACGCCGGGCCCTTCCGCGGTGGCCTCGATGATGGCCAGCAGCAGCGTGCTCTCCCGCTCCGGGTCGGTCAGGCCCAGCAACGGGTCGGTCACCGGAAGATCCCTTCCCGCAAGGCCGTCGCGACCGCGCCGGCCCGGTCGTTGACACCGAGCTTGCGGTAGATCGAGCGCAGGTGGGTCTTGATCGTCTCGTCGCCGACCATCAGGCGCTTCGCGATGCCCCGGTTGGACAGCCCGGACACGACCAGCGCCAGCACCTCACTCTCCCGGTGGGTCAGCCCGTGCCGGGCGCCCGGCCAGTACTCGCCGCTGGCCAGCCGGGCGGCGGTGTCGACAGCGCGGCCGGCAAGGGTCGGATCGATCACGGTCTCGCCGCCCGCGGCGCGTTCCAGGCTGCGGACGAGCTCCTCGCCGTCGATCCGTTTCACCAGGTAGCCCCGGGCACCGGCCCGCAACGCCTCGAACAGGTACTGCTCGTCCTCGTAGACGGACAGCAGGACGACGTGCTGGCCGGGGCTGCGTTCGACGAGCGTCCGGCACAGGTCGAGGCCACTGCTGCCCTGCAACCGGACGTCGCACAGCACGATGTCCGGGGCCAGCGCGGCGACCGCGTCCAGCGCCGCCTGGTCACCGTGCGCCTCGCCGACCACCCGCACCCGGCCGCTGAACGGCAGCAGCATGGCCTTCAGGCCCTGCAGCACCATCTCGTGGTCGTCGACGAGCACGATCCGCAGCGGCCGCGACTCCATTTTCCGAATGTAGGGGGTGGCCGACGGCTTGTCAGTCGACCACCAGGGGCGATCTCGCCCGAGCTGTCGCGGTTGAGCCATCCGGGTTGTTTGTGGCCAGTCCGGCGGACTGGCGGTGTCCGGCGGGCCACGCGTTACCGGCTTGCGACAAGAAAGACACGGATGGCCGAGGCTGGACCGGTCCAGCGCTGTCGATCAGCGAAAGCCGGTATCGGGCGGAGGCTTTCTGCCTCTTATTGACATCGCCGACCACGGTGGCCGGACGACGAGGAGGCCGCGGAATGTCCAGCCAGGCAATTCGCAAGATCGCACGATACGGTTGGGTGGCCGATCTGCCCGACGTGCGCGATCACCTTTACAGCGCACCACATATCGCACTCGTGTCGCTCCCGGCGAGCGTCGACCTGTCGGTCGGCCTGCCATCGGCGTACGACCAGGGCCGGATCGGGAGCTGCACCGCCAACGCGATCGCGGGAGCCTTCGAATTCGCGCTGCGCAAGCAGAAGCTGGCCGACTTCATGCCGTCGCGGCTGTTCATCTACTACAACGAGCGGGTCATGGAAGGACACGTCGGCACCGACTCCGGCGCGCAGATCCGGGACGGCATGACCAGCATCGCGAAGCTGGGCGTGTGCGCGGAGACCGAATGACCGTACGAGGCCACCCCGGCCGACCCGAACACCGGCCAGTTCCGGCCCGGTGCCCCCGACGCCAAGAAGCCGC
>WNGL01011563.1_pt1 | contig 10099 bp, 7 predicted proteins | sample 5400591 | NCBI WGS metagenome assembly WNGL01 (sample SAMN13153377, study PRJNA577476) | soil metagenome | isolation source: 80 cm soil or saprolite under Garry oak tree replicate 1 | place: USA:California | collected 2016-06-15 | reverse complement strand
ATAAGCAGGCGCTGAAACGCCCGCGAAGGTGGCCGTGGCGTCAAGCGAGTTTGAAGCCGTACTGGGGAAAACCCGCCGTACGGAATTTTAGAGGGGGCAGAGGAAACGAAGTGGATGGCCTGATGACCGTTTGCCACGATGCCCGAAAGGGCAGATACATTGGAAGCCATTGGCCTAATCATTTTCGCGCCTCTGCTCTACTCGATGGTTTATCCCTTCCGGCATTGGTGGCGTTGTGGTCAATGGAGCCACCGCCTGGTGGAGAACCTCCCGATAGAGGAACAACAGCGCGTTGAAGGCCTGGTTCTGGGTGGAGGACGCCACTTCGCGTGTGACGGCCAAATCGCTTAAAAACCTCTGGACCTCGAAGGCCCCATTTCGCGCGGATGCCTCTTGCCGTGGAAAAAGATGAATCGCTTGATCCATTCCCAGTAGGTGCTTTCGGTGCGGATCGAGTAATGGTTGAAGCGCATGACCTGGCTGACTTGATCAAGCAGTTTGAGCTTTGGGTTTGGAATGAAGCCTTCCCGAGGAGTTGACGCCCTTGCCTTTTCAACGTAAGGGCTCACAAATGTCATAAAATGTTATGGACAAACCATTTGGCAAGGAATATCCTCACTCCGTGACGCAATTTAACACGTCAAATACGACGCGCATTACTTGTAGAGCGGCGTTTCCGACTGTGAACCGAAAACACAACACCGTGATGCAATTTTGGACCTGATCTGGGACATCATTATTGTTTTTGGCTTGGTGTCTTTGTTCGTCCTTGTCGTCGGGCTATGGACTCAGTTGGACATGCGCAAGAAGCAGCGGGATGAGGAATCGGTTGCTAGTGTGAAACCGCAGAAAAGACCATGACCCCGCCTAACGAACCCGGCCATCGCGCTCTGGTTGCAAATGTGGCCGCTCGTGGGCCGGCTCGCTGAGCTTGGGTCGTCAGGCCAACAATCACACTAAAAGCACAACTCCACTAAATTGCCATGAAACTACTATCCGCACTTATCTGTGTTTACGTCGTATCTCTTGGAGCAGCCCATAGCGGGGATGCGGCAACGCTACTGACATTCGATGATTTGACATCTGTATCACCCGACAACGATTGGGCCCTTATCCCAAATGGCTATGGCAGCCTGCAATGGTACAATTTTGGCGTTTTCAACGGCTCGGTCCGACCCGTAACCGAGGGTTATCGGACAGGAACCGTTTCGCCAACCAATGTGGCATTCAATATATTCGGAGACCCGGCCTCTATCAGTAGTAGAGGCACGTTTACCTTGAACTCGGCCTATTTGACGGCGGCCTTTGTCGATGGGATGCAGATTCATGTCCAGGGCTTTGTCAGAGATGCTCTAACCTACGATAATACCTACACCGTGAATACGACTGGTCCCACGCTGATCAATTTTAATTATATGGGAGTTAATCAGGTCTGGTTTATCGCGTCTCCCAGCACCCAATTTGTCATGGACAATTTAACGGTTTCCGCCGTGGACAGCGATGGCGATGGCGTGCCCGATGACCAGGACCAGTGCCCGGACACTGCTTCCGGGGCTGTCGTGAATGAGCACGGTTGCAGCATCGATCAACTTGTCCCCTGCGCTGGCCCAGCCACTGGCGGCACCTGGAGAAACCACAGACAATATGTGGCTGCGCTGATCGCAGCCGCTGACGCGTTCCTGGCGGGAGGGCTTATCACGGCCGACGAAAGAGACGCGGTCGTGCGAGCGGCAAGGCGTTCGGACTGTGGGAAGAAGTGATGGTCCATGTGGCCTAACCGCCTATTAAGCCCTCGCGGTCAATAGGGAAAACCATTCCTTATCGGAAATTCTACTCTCCATTTTCTCTTCCTCAGAGCGGGAACTCCGGCTTAGTTTTCAGTTGAGCAGCTCGGATTTAAGGGCCTGCCGTGGATTTGGACCACGTGAGGCATCCGGCTAAACGCCTATTTGGACTCCATCGGGACAGCGTGCGTTGTTTCCCCTTAGGCCTCAACCCCGGGCAGCCTTCCAGCGCTGCGATCAAACGCCGCAGCGCGATGCAGAAACTCATGCGGTACACCCGCAGGCTTTCCATTCGAATTGAAGGCGGCTGCCACCTCACAGCTTGTTGCCAAGGCGTGTGTGGTTCCAGCGCTGCCGGCCTGTGCTCCGTCTAAAGGAATCCCTTCGAGTGGGGGCAACGGCGAACAAGCCGCTTGACCGAATACCCAGGAGCGCGGTCACGCCGCCGTTTCAGGTCATCATTGGCGCGTTCCTCGGCATCGGTCAGTTACACGTTCGGCAGGCTGGCCACTGCCAAAATTCGCTCTTGACAGTAACACTGTTCACTGCTAACGTGGCCTCATGAATCAAATGTTCTCTGCCGAACAGTTGGCCGAAACGGTCAACCGCTGGTGTTCGCAACACCGCGTGGAACCTGCCAGCGGCCAGACTGGCGAACGCATCACCGCGCGCAGCATCCGCTATTACCGATTGCTGGGTTTGCTCGATCCGCCTTCGCTTGGGGACGGGCAGGGGTTCGGCGAGAAGCACCGATTGCAACTGGTGGCCATCCGGCTGCTGCAGGCGCAGGGGTTGCCTCTCAACCGGATCCGGGAATTGCTCTTTGGCCGGTCGCTCGAAGACCTCAGGCGCATCGAACTACAAGGGCTGGCAGAAATCGAAAAAACACCTGTCGCCGTGTTTCATCCCTCTGCGAATGAGTCTTGGGGCGTGACACCGCTGAACGAAGAGTTCATGGTGGTCTCCCGCCGAGGGCGCTGTCTGGCGGCAGAGTTGCGCAAACGGTTACTGGCCATTCTAGACCGGAAAGAAACGAACAAGCCGCCCCTCACCCCGGCCCTTTCCCCCTCGCGTGAGGACAGAGAGACAAACCGGAGGTGGCGCGGAAAGAAAGGGAACGCCCTATGAAGAAAAGAAGCCTGAAACCTTCTCCCGCCGAACGCGCCACGTTTGGTTTGATCGCCTGGTTGGAGCAAACGAAAATCGCTCTGCCGCTCAAAGGCGTCGAGTGCGCCTTTCACGTTTGTGGCGACGTGGTGAGCGTTGAAACCGACCAAATCTTTCAACAGAACAGCGCCCAACCTCTGGACTGTCTTTACACTTTTCCCCTGCCGGCCAGCGCGGCGGTGTATCGCTGCGAGATGCGCGTAAATGGCCGGGTGATTCGCGCGAAGGTCGAAGAGCGGGAGCGCGCGCGGGAACTGGCGGCCGAAAAGAAGGCGGCCGGCCATCGCACGGCGCTGGTCGAAATGGAACGCGACAACCTGTTCACGCTTTCCCTGGGCAACGTCCAGCCTGGCGACGTCGTCATTGTTCGCTTTGGCTATTTCCAAACGCTGAGCCGCCTGGGGGATTGGAGTTCGTTCAATATCCCGTTCTGTCCAGGCATTCGTTACATTCCCGGCGCGCCGTTGCTCCGCGCGCCCAAAGGACGCGGCGCGGTGGATGACACCGATCAGGTGCCGGATGCCTCGCGGATTTCACCGCCGCGTATGGATCGGTTGCATCCCGACGCCGCCTATCTCTCGGTGGAAGGAACCGTGGAGCATCCGCTGGGCGATGTGAAGGACATCTCCTCACCCAGCCATCCGGTGCTGGTCAAACCGGGCAAAAGCTCGTCCAGGGTCAGCATCGCTGACCGTGCGGCAATGCCCGACTCAGATTTCATCTTGCGTTGGACCGAAGCCCAGCCGGTGGAAGTCAAACCCATGGGCTGGGTCGCGCACACCGGGGGAGGGACCGTTGCTTTAATCCGGTTTCGTGCGCCGCACCTGGTCGCGGCCTCAGACGCTTACGCGCAGGATCTCTATTTCTTGATCGATCGCTCCGGCAGCATGGCGGGCTTGAAGTGGCAAAAGGCGGTTGAAGCTTTCCGCCAATTCCTGACAACCTTGGGCCCCGACGACCGTGTTTGGGCAACTTTCTTTGAGAGTCAGTCGCGGGATCTGGCCGAAAAACCGCTCCCGGCAGCCGACATATTATCCGACCTCGCCGTGAAAACCCTGGAAACCCTTGGCACAGCGGGCGGCACGGAGCTCTTGCCCGCGCTGGAACATGTTCTGGGAAAAATCGCGGCCTGCTCGACCGACCGCCCGGCATCGCTGGTGCTGATTACTGATGGCCAGGTCGGCAACGAGCGGCCAATTCTGCACCGGCTGGCCCGGCATACAACCCTGCGGGTGCACGTTTTTGGGATTGATGTGGCCATCAATGACGGCTTTCTACAAAAGCTGGCCGCGCAGCATCATGGCAGCTCTTGCTTGCTCTCACCCACCGATGACATTGTCGGGGCAGTCGCGCGGTTGGGCGACCGGCTGCGCCGACCGGTATTGACTTCCATTCGCGTGCAGGGTGATTGGGAGTTGGCCGCGCAAGAACTGCCCGACCTTCATGCCGGCGAGATCCTGTCGTTGCCCCTAAAAGCCGGACAGTGCGTCTCGCCTGTCTCCAAGGAACCGCTGACCCTGGAGGGCAAACTGCCCGACGGCACAACCAAAACCTATCGCTTCAATTTGGTCGAGACCTCGGCCATCGGGTTGCCCCTGCTTTGGGCCAAGCGCCGCATGGAATTCCTCCTGGCCAAAGGCCAAAGCAAGGATGCCATCGCCATGGCCAAAGAACACAATCTGGTCTGTGAAGGCGCAGCGTTTGTCGCCTGGGACCAGGCTGAAAAGGTGCTGGTGAGCGGCCCGGACAGCGAAGTCTATCAACCGGTTTTTGACCCTGCGCAATCTGCCTTGTTCGCGGCTCGCGCCGTCGGCGCCGGCAAATTCTTTTTCCGCTCCGCTGCTGCTGGGATGACTCTAGGCGAATCCTCATCGTCCGGGCCTGCCCAAGTGATGGGCGTAGCGGCGCAGATCGACGAGTTGTTAACGCCTCAAGACCAGAGCCCACTGATCAGACCACGTGACAGCTTCCAGCCCAATCGAGATCTCGCGTGCGATTTAGCCCAGTGGCGGCGTGAGATTGGGAAGGATGTTCTTTTCCAGTTGGCGCCGGGTGCCCAATTGCTCGACTGCCTGGTTGGCTGGGCACAGTCGCATTCAGCCAGGACTCAAGCGCGGTTGGACAAGCTCAGCTTGCTCCTGGCCTTATTGCAACAAAAGTCCGGACAACCTCCGGCTGAGCGGTTGGATGTCCTTCGCAAATGGATCGAGCGGGAGATGGAAGGTAGGCTGAAAACCCAGGCTTTGGAACAGCTTGGGTTGTTGGAAGCGGAGGTCCGAGTCCAGCCCACGAGGTAGGCGTTCTGCCGGCTGGCAAGCTTAACCGCGGAAGTCAGCCGCCGGCAAACCCTTCCGCGTCATCCGTATTTCGCGGTTAGCTCGGGCATTGGTGGCGTTGGGGCCAGCAGAGCCGACCGCCTGGCAATCATAATCCAGAGAAGCCAGGAATCGATCACGAACATGATTCTGTTCCATTTCGGTTCCGGCTGCGCGGGACTATGGAAGCTGCCTGCCTTTGGCAAAGCGATCTTCCGTCCATGGATCCGCTGTGTTCGAATAACCCCGCACCTCCCAGAAACCGAGAGCGTCGTGGTCGAGGAAAGTGATCTCCCGGATGAACTTGGCTCCTTTCCAGGCGTAGCGTTTCGGAACAATGACGCGTGCCGGTCCGCCGTGCTCGAGGGTCAGCGGTTTGCCATTCCACTTGTGCGCAATTAGAACGTCGTCATCCAGGCAGACTTCGAGCGGGTTGTTTGTCGAATAGCCGTCGTAGCTCACAAACAACACGTGCCGGGCCTCGGACCTTGGCTTCACCAGGTCGGCGATGGTAAAGAACGCGACCCCCTCCCATTCCATGTCGAATTGGCTCCAAGTGGTCACGCAATGAAAGTCGCTGATGTTCTTGAACTGCGGGAGGGCTAGGAATTGTTGCCAGTTTAAAGTTACGGGGTTCTCCACCAGGCCATGGATTTTCAGCTCCCATTGGCCAGGTTGGATTTCAGGTCGAATACCGAGGTCGAGCACGGGAAAGTTATGGACCTGCCTCTGGCCGGGTGGGAGACGCTCGGCGGAACGCGTGGCTGTCGGTTCCTTACCGGCCATCTTGCGGGCCCAACGTTCTTTGGCGTTGATGTATGCGTCTTTCATTCGCAACACGGAGCCTACTACACGTCGGCGCTGGCTGCCAGCTTGTGTGTTCGCGAGCGGTCTCCAAACACATGGAGGAGGCTTGCTGCATAGCAAACGCAGCAAGAATTTGCACGCCGACAAGCCGATGAATGTCCTTCGCTTCGGATCAGCAGGTGTTCAGCCCACATCCCCGCTTGAACAACCAGGGCATCTCCGGATATAATCCACCAGCTTGCAACTACGGGTCCGCCATCAAGATATGACCGCTGGCTGCGGAGAGATCAGAATCAACATGGTGAATCTCCTTCGAACATCTCGAAGGTTCGCGCCGCTGGCGCTGCTGCTGCTCGCCATGTGCCCGAGGCAGCTTGACGCGGCTGAACGGCATTTGGCTGGACGCGAAATCTTCCTCCAGCAGTGCGCCAAATGCCATGGCCGCAACGGCGAAGGCGTCAAAGGCAAGCACGACGAGCCGCTGCGCGGCGACCGGCCACTGGACAAGCTGACGCGTTACATCGAGCGTGCCATGCCCGATGACAACCCGGGCAAATGCGTGGGCGAAGACGCCGCCGCGGTGGCTCGCTATATTTACGACGCCTTCTATTCGCGCGAAGCGCAGGCGCGCAAAAATCCCGCGCGCGTGGAGTTGGTGCGGCTGACAAATCGCCAGTACCTCACCACGATTGCCGATCTTATCAAACATTTCACCGGAATAGACAACCCGTTGCCGGCGGAAGAACGCGGCTTGCGGGCCAGCTATTACAATTCTAGTCACTTCAATGCCGAAAAAAAGGCCTTCGATCGAGTGGACCGTCAAGTGGACTTCGATTTTGGCGATGCCAGTCCGGACAAGGAACACGGCACCAACGAATTCTCGATTGAATGGCGCGGCTCGCTCATTGCGGAAGAAACAGGTGATTACGAGTTCATCCTTAAAACGCCTAATGGCGTCCGGTTGTGGGTCAACGACGACGACGAGCCGCTCATTGATGCCTGGGTCGCCTCCGGCCAACTCAGCGAGCACAAGGCGACTGTTCGTTTGCTCGGCGGACGGGCCTATCCGCTGCGCCTGAATTATTTTAAGTTCAAAGACAAGACCGCATCGATTTCGCTGCAGTGGAAGCCACCGCACGGCACCCAGCAGCCGCTGCCGGCCCGTAACCTGGCGCCTGGCCACACGACGCCGACTCTGGTGCTCACCACGCCATTTCCGCCCGATGACAGCAGCGTGGGTTACGAGCGCGGCGTGGCGGTCTCAAAAGCCTGGGACGAGGCAGCGACACAGGCGGCGATCGAGGTGGCCAATCACATCGTCAGGAAACTTGACACTCTCTCGCACAGCAAACCGGCTGAGGCCCAGCGCCAATTCACGAAACCAACGGCTACAAACAGTGACACAGCATCCGCGTCAGAATCCGGTTTAGCCAAGCACAACCCAGGCACGAGCCTCCGGCGCCGCGCTGTTGAATCAACGGCGGCTGATACCAACCGAGTAGTTAAGGTACAGGCCTTCTGCGCTGAGTTCGTGGCCTCGGCGTTGCGGCGGCCCTTAACCGAAGAACAGAAGCGCGTCTTCATCCTTAACCATTTCAAGAAAGCAGCGAAGCTGGAGGACGCAGTGAAACGGGTGGTGTTGCTGACCTTGAAGTCGCCGCGTTTCCTCTATCTCGGATTGGAGAGCGGGGCAGGGGGCCAGCCTCCCCGAGTCCCTGATGCCTTCGAGGTGGCAGAACGTCTTTCGTTCGGTCTCTGGGATTCGCTTCCGGATGAGGAGTTGTCGAAGGCCGCCGCTCAGGGGAGCCTGCACACGCACGAACAAGTTGCCCAGCAGGCGCGCCGCATGCTCGCAGATCCACGCGCCCGCGCGAAAATGCAGGCCTTTCTGCACCACTGGCTCCAGATGGACCGCGTGGAGCCCCTCTCCAAAGACGACAAACTATTTCCGGGATTCTCTCCCGAGATTATCGCGGACTTGCGCACGTCGCTGAACCTGTTTCTTGAAGATGCCGTTTGGAATGGCTCATCGGACTACCGCACACTGTTGCTGGCAAACTATCTGTTCATCAACAATCGCCTGGCAGAATTTTATGGCTTAAGCACCAACCTGACGGATGATTTCACCAAGGTGAGCATTGAGGCCGAGCCACGCTCGGGCGTGTTGACCCACCCTTATCTGCTCTCGGCGTTTTCCTATCCAAAGCTCACCTCGCCCATCCACCGCGGCGTGTTTCTGACCCGAAATATCGTCGGCCGCGCCCTCAGGCCGCCGCCGATGGCTATGACCTTCAAAGATGCCGATTTTGCGCCGAACTTGACGATGCGCGAGAAAGTGGCCCAAATGACCCGTCCCCAGGCTTGCCAGGCTTGTCACTCCGTTATCAACCCGCTCGGCTTCAGTCTGGAGTCCTACGATGCCGTCGGTCGCTTTCGCACACAGGAAAACGACCGGCCTATAGACCCCGTCAGTGACTACCTGGCCGATGACGGCCAAACCGTGCGGTTGGCCGGTGCGCGCGATGTCGCCCAGTTCGCCCTTACCAGCGACCACGCCCAAAATGGATTCATCGAGCAACTGTTTCATCATCTTGTCAAACAGCCCGTCCGCGCTTATGGCACCGACGTGATGGACCGGTTGCGGCAATCGTTCGTTGCGTCCGAGTTCAACATTCAGAAACTGCTGGTGGACATTGTCACCGTCTCGGCGCTGCACGGCGTCGAAAAACCTATCATCACCGACGCTGCACCCGTCAGGGCAGCAGCGGTGAAATGAGAAGAATTCCTTGCGCCTCAGCGTTTTTGTAACTGTTCAGGTAGCCGCCGACGTCAGTCGGCGCTGATCTGGCTCCCGATGCACCATTGCGCCGACTGACGTCGCCGGCTACGCTACGGCGGATCAGTCGTGTGGCTACCTACACCGTTAGCCTTTTTCAATCGGCGCTGCGACGATGTTGCCGTACTCAGTCCAACTGCCGTCATAGTTTTTGACGTTATTGAGCCCCAGCAGGTACTTCAGCACGAACCAGGTGTGGCTTGAGCGCTCCCCAATGCGGCAATAGGCAATGGTGTCCTTCGTCGGATCGACGCCCTTTTGCTGGATATAGATCTGCTGCAGGTCGTCGGGTGATTTGAAGGTGCCGTCAGGATTGACCGCGGTGCTCCAGGGGATACTTTTGGCGCCAGGGATGTGTCCGCCGCGTTGAGCGGTCTCAGTCATGCCCGGCGGGGCAATGATTTTGCCGGTAAACTCATCCGGGCTGCGCACGTCCACCAGGTTCCACTTCCCGCCCTTTTGCGCTTCGAAGACCTGCGGCAGCATGGCGCGCAACTCCAGATGGATATCGGTCACCTTGTAGGTGACGGGTCGGACTTGCGGCGGTTCGGCGGTCAGCGGTTTGTCCTTCTCGTTCAACCATTTGACCCGCCCACCATTCATAAGCCGGACTTCTTTGTGGCCGTAGATTTTGAACAGCCAAAACCCGTAAGCGGCGAACCAATTGTTATTGTCGCCGTAAAGGATAACGCTGTCCCCAGGGGAGATACCTGCGCCGCCGACGAGTTTCTCGAACGCATCCTTGCTGATAATATCCCGGCGCACCTGGTCCTGGAGTTGGGTTTGCCAGTTGAAACCCACAGCGCCCGGGATATGGCCGGCGTCGTAGGCCTTGGTATCCACGTCGATTTCTACGAGTTTGCTGCCGGCCTTGCCGAGGTTGGCTTTGACCCAATCGGTTTCGACCAGCACTTCGAGATTTGCGTATTTTGCCATACGATGTTCCTTTCTGGAGATTCCATTTGTCTGCTCAACTCATGTTGTAACTCATGTAACGATGCAACCTATGTAACTCATGTAACGATGCAACGATGTAACGATTCGGTCGCGCCCCGCTCAGTTGCCAATCCCTCGACTCAGACGGTCGTGCCGGCTGCCAGGCCAGGAATATGTTTCATCATATTGGAGGTGTACTTGAAAATGCTATCGGGAAAAATCATCACACCGAACCCTTTGTTGTCACGCATAAT
>WNGL01030901.1_pt1 | contig 10101 bp, 10 predicted proteins | sample 5400591 | NCBI WGS metagenome assembly WNGL01 (sample SAMN13153377, study PRJNA577476) | soil metagenome | isolation source: 80 cm soil or saprolite under Garry oak tree replicate 1 | place: USA:California | collected 2016-06-15 | reverse complement strand
CCTGACGACCCGCGAGTCGAGTACCAGCGCCAGCCCGCACACTGTCCCGATCCCGACCGCGGCGCCGGCCACGGTATCGGTGAAGTAGTGCCACCGCAGGCCGATGAGTCCGACCACGACACCGACGGCGAGCGCGTACGCGACCGCCGTGATCGCCACGCGCGCCACCCCCGCCCTGGCGGACCGTGGCGGCACGAGCAGCAGCACGGTGACCGTCGAAGCCAGCGCGACGATAGCCGTGGTGTGTCCGCTCGGATAGCTGATCCCGCCCAGCAAGGTCCGGTGGACCAGGGGCTTGAACACGCCTTCGGTCACCCCCTCGGCCACCGGGACGGCCGTCACAGCGAGCACGGCGCCGTTAAGCCGGCCTGTGAGCAGGCAGGCCACGGCGATGGCCGCGCTCAGCAGGACCGCCGGGACCACCGAACCGGGAGCGGCAAGCAAGCGCGCGAGGCCCTGATGGCCACCGAACCAGCCGACGATCGGCGCGTCGACGGCGTGATCGAACCAGTCCGCGGCGGTCTGGCGCGCGAAGAGCACCCCGAGCACGACGACGAGGACCGCGCAGCAGGCCAAGACCGCGCCCGCCCAGGGCCGGGCCCGGGCCGCGAGGAGGGGCCGGCCAGGGCGCACGCGCCAGCCAGGGCGCACGCGCCAGCCAGTCCGCACGCGCCAGCCAGACGGCAGGCGCCAGCCACTCCGCAGGTCGGTGTCGTCCACCCCACTCCTCACGTGCGTTCGCCAGCCTACAATTCCGGCGGAGCGCCGGTCGCGCCAAGCAACCGGCCGGTCGCGGTCCGCAGCATGTCCGTTGCGCTAGGTAATCGACTGGTCACAGCAGATGGGTCAACGGTAACCGCGCACTAGTGATATTCCGTTATTCCCCCCGACAACCCCGGCTAGGCGGCGCACGACGCTTAGGCTGCCGCCATGTCGCTGACCGTGCCGACGTGGATCGCCGCCGTCGCAACCGCGGTGCTCGCCGTCAGCGTGATCCTCGCTGTCAGGCTCGCCCGCAACGCCCTTGGCGCCCGCTCCGAGCAGCTCACCGCCCAGCGCAAGCTCACCGCCGAGCTGACGGACGCCCTGGCGCTCCTGTCCAAGAACGTCCGCCAGTCGGTCGACGAACGGCGGCGGGCGCAAGCGTGCCAGGTCTTCATCGAGCTGGACCGGAACGCGACATCAGCGGCGGCGGTATCAGGCTCTGCGGGCCGGCCGACGTGGCGGGTCATCGCCACCGTGCACAACGGCAGCCAGCAGCCCGTTTACGACCTGTATGTCATCTGGCTGCTCGGCACCGTCCGCGTGGGCAAGCCTGATCGGGCCGCGAGGTTGCTGCCCGGCCGTGAGGTCTGCTTCGTGCGCGGGCACGAGTCGGACGGCGCGGAGCAGCCGATCGACCCCGACGCGCTGGCCGCCTTCGTCACCTTCCGCGACGCCTCGGATGTCCGCTGGACCGTGCGCGAGGACGGCACGCTCAGCGACATCTCCCCGACGCCGGATCCGCCGACGCCGCACGACTAGAAGGCGAGGGCCGCCGTCATCGAGAGACAGCCTGCTACGGCGCGGGCCCGGTCCGGCGTATCTGCAGCACGGTATCGAAGCCGTGGGCTAGCGCGTGACACGTTCCGCACCGTGGATGCGGAACGGAGGTAACCCTTCGCGGCCGTCCCCGCGTCTACCTAGTAGTGCCCCGGCCAGGCGGTGCGTGACCGTCCTGCCTGGCGGGGCCGCCAAGCCCCAGATGTGCCGGGTGGCAGCATGTGGCAATGAGCGGTGAGCTGGAATTGCGGCTCGTTGGCGAGGATGACCTTCCGCTGCTCGAGGCCCTCACCCAGGACCCGGCGACGACCGGCGAGTTCCAGTGGTTCGGCTGGAACGATCTCCGGCGCTGGCGGCGAAGCTGGCAGGAGAACGGCCTGATCGGTCCGGACGGCGGAACGCTCGTCGTCGTCAGCGGCGATGACCGGCTCGGTCTGGTCAACTGGCGGCGCCGCCAGACCACCGCGGCCGGGTACTGCTGGCAGATCGGCGTCATCATGCGGCCAGAGGCTCGCGGTCACGGCCACGGAACGCAGGCACACCGCCTGCTCGCCGGCTACCTGTTCGCGCACACTCCTGTTCACCGGATCGAGGCCGCGACCGAAGTCGGCAACATCGCCGAGCAGAAGGCCCTGGACAGGTCCGGCTTCAGCCGGGAAGGCGTGCTGCGCGGCATCGGCTGGCGGGACGGCGCCTGGCGGGACGGGGTCGGCTACAGCCTGCTTCGCACTGACCCGAGCGCCGGTCAGTTCCGCGCGGCGCCGTAACCGAGCAGCGCCGCCAGCCCGAGCGCGCTGCGCGGCGCCCAGGCGATCCGCCAGAGCCCGCCGTGCGCCGCCGCGTGCGCCTCGTCCTGCCAGGGATGATCGTGCACGGGGCCGCCGCCGGTGTTCAGGTCGTACACGAGCAGCGCCGCCATCAGCACGCGGGTCGTGTCCGGCTCGAAGACCTCGGCGCCGAACCGGTGCGCGCCCGCGTAGGCCGCCGCCAGCGCGCGGTTCTTGACCACGGACCTGGTCCTGGTCGGCGGCGCGACGTTCAGCGAGACCGCGGTCCCGCCGTCCCGCGCCACGGCGGCCCGCCAGCGCTGCAACCTCTTCGCGAGCGCGTAGTTCGGCCCCTGCTGGGCGACCAGGCAGTCGCTGATGCCGGGATCGGCCCCCGGCATGTAGGCCCGGCGCAGCAGCCGGCCGCCGGACAGCGTGCGCAACGGGCGGCTCGCGAGCTTGACGGCGATGGGCCTGGCCGCGTAGGCCCCCGCGGACTGCGCGACCGCGTCGGCGGGCACGACGAACACGTCGGTCGGGGTCGCGAGGAAGGCCAGCGCCACGTCGTCCCTGGCCGCCAGCAGGCGCATCGTCAGCGCGTCGGCGGCGGCGCAGACCCGCACGTTGGCGGCGCCGTCGGCGTACACGTAGTTGCCCAGGACGACCGGGCCGTCCAGGTCGGCCAACCAGTCCGCGATCTGGGGTGTCTCCGCGGTCAGGTCGGCGCCGGCCGTCCTGGCCAGATCGCCGGGCGCCGCCTCGCCACCGGGCGCCGCTCCGCCGCCGGGACCGGGGGCGGTCGGGGCCAGCAGCGTTCCCGCGCCCGACTTGGCCGCCTGGAGGACGCGCTCCCAGATCCGCGGCCGCGCCAGGTCGACGCCCGCGACCGTGGCACCCCAGCCGAGCAGGACCGGGAGCGGGCCGATCTCCGAGCCCGCGCCGAGCACGGCCACCGTCCGCCCCGGCAGGCTGAGCCACTCCGGGTGCGCGGCGACCTGCCGGACGGCATCCGCGCACGACGGCTCGATAATTCCGGCGCTCACCCAGGCATCGAGCCTGCGGGCCAGATCAGCGCCGCGGAGCCGTTGACCTCGGTAGGGCAGGAACAGTTCGCGTTCGGCCTCCGCGCTGCCGGTGACGGTCGCGGTGCGGAGTGCCCGCCGGGCCGGCCGCGTCAGCAGGTCACCGAGGTCGCGTTCCTCGCCGTCGGCCGTCGCGGCGCGCATCCGGCCGTGCACGGAGCCGAGCCCGTCGGCGGCAATCGCCAGGGCGGCGTCCCGTGAGGTCAGCCCCGCCTCGATGACCCGGCGGAAGTGGGCCAGGTAACCGGAGCGCCAGTTCGTCTCCCCCTCGGCGCCGAGCGCTCCGGCCGGGTCGGTCCGGCGCAGCGAGTCGGCGATCACCGCCCGGCCGAGCGCCGAGGTGCTGCGCCGCCCGTCGGCCGCGACCGGGAAGTCGACCCCGGCCGGGAACTCGAGCCCGGGCGCGACCAACCCGGTGCCGGCCGATTCGGTGCCGACCAACCCGGTGCCGGCCGATTCGGTGCCGGCCGACCCGGTGCCGGCCCCGGCGTCGCTGGAATCCTGATCGGTCATCGCGCCTGCCCTGGGATCGGTCCGGTGACCGTCCTAGTCAACACCCCTCGGGCGCGAGCGCCGCAACCCCCCTGGCCGCCAGCCCGGCCACGACATCCCCGGCCAGGAACCGTTCGGCTGCTGCCGACTGCCGCAGCGCGGCGTCAAGGTGCGCGAGCGTCAGCCCGCGCACGAACAGGTGCGCCTGCTCACCCGAGCACAGCTCGGAGATCGGCCGCATCGCCGCGGGCAGCCACGCCGCGTCGCCGGGCAGCGACATCGCCCGCAGCGCCTCGTGCACGCCCGCCACGTCGTCGAGGAAGTGCTGGTGGTCGGCGCGCCGCAGGACGAACATCCGCCTGGTCCCCGGCGTCCGGTCGAACAGCTCGCTGACCGCCTCCAGCGGGATCGGCACATCGTCCTCCGCGGCCAGGTACAGCGTCGGCACGTCCCGGCCCCACGCGAACGTCAGGGTCAGCGGCAGGATCCCCGGCACCAGCCCGACCCGCCCGGGATCGAGGTCGAGGTCGAGCCCGGCCGCGCCGCCCCCCGTCCCGGCCGCTCCCTCGCTGAGCAGGACGTCGAGCAGAAAGCGCACGTCCGGCACCCGGCCGGCGATCACGGCGTAGATCCTGGCCGCCCGTTCCGGCGCGGACTCGTCCGGCCCCGATACCAGTTCCGCCGCGACCACCTCCGAGTGATCCATGGCCGCGACCGCGTATCCGTGACTGGCCAGGTGCGCGCACAGGTAGGCCGCCGACCTCCTGTTTCCGCCGCTTCCGTGAGCAAAGACGACCAGCGGCAACGAGCCCGTTCCCGCACTGTCGCCGGCCCGGGCGGGATGCCACACCTGGATCGGAAAGGCCCGGTTGCGCGCCGGGTCGGCCGCCTCGAAGGACCGCGTCCCAACGCCGAACGGCCCCGCATCGAACGGTGCGTACGCGGCTACCTCATCGCCTTCGGGCATCGGCTCATGACCCGGGCAGGCCGTGTCGGTACCCGGCTGACCGCCGCCCGCGACCGGTGGGCCGGATTGAGTGACAGCCATTTCCGGCCTCCTGTCGGCGCCCTGCCCCAGCGTTCATCGTAGGCCGTTGTCACCGCTGACCGGTCAGGACTTTTTCGCCCGGCTCGGCGCGACCCGCGGCGGCTCGTCGGGCTGCTTCGGGTAGACCGGCGGCCAGGGCGCGTCGAGCAACCCGCTGGCCCGGTCCCTGGCGTTCATCTCGAGCAGCGGCTCGAGCGACTGGGGGTCGTCGCTCATGCCTGCCCACGGGTCGCCGACCTTCTTCAGCCGGTCCGCCATCGAGGCGATCGTGAACTGGTCGGGATGGATCTCGTCGAGCTCGCCCCAGCCGACCGGCGTCGAGACCTGCGCGCCGGGGCGGGCCCGGACCGACCACGCGCCGAACACCGTCTTGTGCGGTGCGTTCTGGTTGTAGTCGACGAACACCCGCTGGCCGCGCTCCTCCTTCCACCAGGCGGCCGTGATCAGGTCGGGCCTGCGCCGCTCAAGTTCCCGCGCGACCGCCACCGCCGCGGCTCTTACCTGGTAGGAGTCCCAGCGCGGGTGCAGCCGGACGTAGACGTGCAGGCCGCGGTTGCCGGTCGTTTTCGGGTAGCCGGCGATACCGACCTCGGCGAACAGCATCTGGAGCTCGTGCGCGGCCTGCCGGATGTGGGTGAAGTCCACACCCGGCGTCGGGTCCAGGTCGATCCGCAGCTCGTCGGCGTGGCTGTCGCCGGCGGCGGCCAGGTAGGGCCAGACGTGGAAGCCCAGGCAGCCCAGGTTCACCGCCCACAGCACATGGTCGAGGTCGGCGGCCACCAGCGCCTGCGAGGTGGTGCCGTTCGGCGTGGTCACGGTCGTGGTCCGCAGCCAGTCAGGGGCGTTCTTCGGCCCCCGCTTCTGGAAGAATGACGGGCCGCCCGCGCCCTCGGGGAACCGCTGGAGCAGCACGGGGCGGCCGCCCATCGCACGCATCAGCGGCTTGGCGACCCGCTCGTAGTGCGCGGCGAGGTCGCCCTTGGTCTCGCCCCGCTCCGCGAACAGGACCTTGTCCGCATGGCTGATCAGGCCACTGGCCATCGCGTCTCGCCCTCCTGGTCGGTCGACCGTCCCATTTTGGCCTACCCGGCCGAGCGGCGCTGCGGCCGTGCCCGCCGCTGCTGCTTGACCTGGGCGCGCAGCTCGGCGAGGCCGCGGCCGATGCCCGCGGTCAGGATGTCCAGGTCGGACTCGGACACGGCACGGTAGTCGGCCGTGATCCCGAACGAGAACGCGTCCAGGTAGGAGAAGATGGCCACGCCGATCCGCAGGTTGTTGCCGATCGGCACGTACGGGTGCAGCTCGACGAGCTGGCGGCCCAGTACGTACAGCGGGAACTGCGGCCCCGGCACGTTCGTCGTCACGGTCTGGACGAGCGGCTGGGGAAACCGGAACGCGGCGCGGGACCCGAGCGCGAGCAGCGCGGGCGCGGCGAGGCCGAGGATCTCGGTGAGGAACTCCGCGCCGACCGCCTGCCTGGACCGCTTGAGGTCGGCCATTTGGCCGTGCAGCAGCTCGACCCGCCTGACCGGGTCCGGCTCACCGGCCGGCAGGTTGGTCAGGACGGCCGAGACCCGGTTGCTGACCGGCCCGCGCTCGTCCGCCGCGCGCAGCGAGACCGGCACCAGCGCGCGGACGATCAAGCCGTCCGTCAGCTCTCCGCGGGCCAGCAGCAGGTCGCGGAATCCCGTCGTGATCGCGGCGAGCACCACGTCGTTGACGGTGACGCCCAGTTCCCGGCGGGGCCGCTTGACCTCGGCGAGGCGGGCGCTGGTCCACCGCCAGCGCCGGTGCGGGCTGATCGAGCCGTTCAGCGACGAGGCCGATGGCGCGGCGAGACTGCGGGCGCTGCCGGTCAGCCCCCGGCCGAAGCGGATCACGTCGCCCGGCTCAGGCAGCCGGCACCTGAGGAACCCGGGCAGGTCGGCGATCTGGCGGGCCGGCCAGAGCACCGCGTCCAGCGCCCCGCCCGCCACCATGTCGGCGAGCGAGGTCCGGCAGCGGCTCCCACGGCGTCGGCACGGGCGGCGGAGCCTCCGGGCTCAGGTCGAACAGCGCGGCCATCAGGTCGGATCCGCCGACGCCGTCCACCATGCAGTGATGCACCTTCGACAGGATCGCCCAGCGGCCGCCCTCGATCCCCTCGAGGAACCACGCCTCCCACAGCGGCCTGGCCCGGTCAAGCCGCTGGGAGAAGACCCGCGATGCCATCTCCGTGAGCTCCGCCGGACCGCCCGGCGGCGGGACGCCGGCGTGCCGCAGGTGGTAGCCAAGGTCGAAGTGCTCGTCGTCCGACCAGAACGGGCGGAACACCTGCAGCGGCAGCGTCCGCACCAGCTTCCGGTATCGCGGCACCAGCGACAGCTTCGCGGCGTAGAGCCCGAGCAGGTCCGCATGCGACGGAGCCGGACCGTCGAACACGGCCAGCGAGCCGATGTGCATCGGGACGTTCTCGTGCTCGACAAAATAGAACCCCGCGTCAAGCGTGTTCATCCGCTCCACGGCTGCGCTCCCCTCCGGCCGCCACGAGGTGGCGCCCCACCTCATCATTTCCTGCCTGCCGGGTCAGGAACCGGGCGAAAACGAGGGATGACGCGGCCAGTAAACGCCCGGTGTCCGCGAGGCGTCGTACTAGGAGGCGAACGTGCCCGTACGAGCGGGCGAAGGGAACATCCTGCCGTGATCCGCGGCGTACCCGAGAGGTTCTGACCATGGAAGAGTTCCCGCCGCTTGTGGCCCAGGCGAACGCGCTGGCGCGGCACGTCGGCTTCGCCCTGACCAAACAGGAGGCCGGCGGTGACGGTTCGGCCCCCTCGTGCTGCCTGCCGGGGGTCGGCCGCGTGCTCGCCGTTCTGGCGTCCGGCTGCCACGGGGGACGGATCGGCGAGATCGGCACCGGCGTCGGGGTGGGCAGTGCCTGGATGGCGAGCGCGATGCCGGCCGACTGCACGCTGGTCACGGTGGAGATCGACAGGGACCGCGCCGCCCACGCGACCAGCCTGCTGGCCAGCGACGGCCGGGTGCGGGTGCTCACCGGCGACGCGGGCGAGCTGATCCCGACCTGCGCCCCGTACGACCTGCTGTTCGCCGACAGCGGCCGGCCGGACCGGGCCGGCTACGCCGCCCTCGTTGACCTGCTGCTGATCGGCGGTCAGCTCGTCGTGGACGACGTGACCCCGCTGGCCGCGATGCCGGCCGACTCGCCGGCGTTGGCGAGCGACGTCAAGCGGAACTTCTTCTTCGGTGAGCCGCGGCTGGTCTCGACCGAGATCGTCCTGCCCGACCTGCGCAACTCGCTGCTGATCGGGACCCGGCTCGCCTGACATCCGCCGCCCCGATAGGCGCGAACCCTTTTTCCGTAATTCAGCTTTCTTGGCCGATTATGCAGAGCGACGGCATTGGATCTGCTCATTTCTTAAACAGATCTCCGGTGCTCGGCAGTTATCTCAGCACTTGTGTTGCTAGCCTTGCGCGGTGACAGATTCCGAGCTGACCAGCAAGAAAGCGGCCAATAACGATACTGTCAATAACAAAAACGGTAGCCGCCCGACCGGGCTGGAGAAAGTAACCGCGGCGGTACTCGCCGCCGCGCATGTGCGGCCCGGAGACCTGGTTATCGACCTGGGCTGCGGCGCCGGCCTGGTCAGCCTGCCGCTGGCCGAGCGCGGCGCTCGCGTGCTGGCGGTCGACGCCAGCCAGATCCTGCTCGCCCGGCTGAAGCGGGCCGCGCGCGACCGGTCGCTGTCCGGGATCGAGGTTCTCGCCCGGCCGATCGACTGCCTGGCCCTCCCCGCCTGCAGCGCGGACCTGATCGTCACGAGTTACGCGCTGCACCGGTTGCGCGACGCCGACAAGCAGCGTCTCGTCGTCGCGGCCTACCACTGGCTCAAGCCGGGCGGGACGTTCGTCGTCGCCGACATGATGTTCGGGCGCGGCACCACAAGCCGCGATCGCGCGATCATCAAGTCCAAGGTCAGGGTGCTCGCGCGGCGGGGCCTGGGCGGCTGGTGGCGGATCGCCAAGAACGGCTGCCGCTACCTGGTCCGGGTGCGGGAGCACCCGGTATCGATCAGCGCCTGGACGGCGATGTTCGCCGGGGCGGGTTTCACCGGGATCACGGCGTCGTCAATCGTCAACGAGGCAGGCTTGGTGTCAGGGCACCGGCCCGCTGAGCCGGCCGAGCCGGGCGGATGAGCGAGTCCGGGCCCCGCTATCCCGCTCTCCCGCTATCCCGCTATCCCGGCAGCCGGCCATCTCGGCCGAGCTCGGCGACCCCCGGCACGTGGCCTGCCGTCTCCAGGGCGGAGGCCTGCCCGGCCTGCCCGCTGAGGGGTGGGTTCCAGGTGTCGTCGGTGCCCTGCACGACCAGCATGGGCGGCGTGCCGGCGGGGAAGTAGCGGCCTCCGAGCGGCGGCCACTCCGCGCCGGACAGGATCAGGGCTGCGCTGACCCGGCGGTCGCGGCAGCAGGTGTCCGCGGCAACCGCCGCAGCCGTGTCTCCGCCGTCTGAGTGCCCGGCTACCGCGATCTTCGCCGGGTCGATCAGGCCGGACAGCGGGCCGACCGACCGTGAACTCGCGGCCAGCAGCCTGCTGATCACGAAGGACAGGTCGGCGGGCTGGTTCGACAGGTCTGCCTCATCCGGAGCGGAGAGGCGGCAGTGGGTGCGCGGAAACTCGACCGCAGCGACGACATAGCCCGCGCTCGCCCATGCGTCCAGCAGTGCGGTGTAGCTGGACCTGCACTGCACGTAGCCGGGCGCGAACATGACGAGCGGGAAAGGGCCGCGGGCCATCTTGCCGGAGGCCACCTCGCCGGCCGGACCACCGGATAGCTCACCAGGGTCGGAGTCTCCTGGCTCCCAGATCCGGGCGCGACCGGTCCACGAACAGCATCGGCTCGCTGGTCACCCGGTACATGCCGATCTTCCCGACCGGTGGGTGCACCGCCCCGGCGGTTCAGGCGAGTCACGGCCGACAGCGTCCACGGAAGGCCCGGCTGTCCCGGGACGCCCGGCTGTCTGGACCACCCCTAGCCCGAGTTTCCGATGATCATGGGTTTCTGAGGTCGGCTCTGCAGTCGGCAGGCCGGGTTTCCGCAGGTGACACGCCGGGTCGGTGTTTGAATTCCGTGGCCAGAGGGTGTATGACCTAATGTCGTGGCGAGCCTG
>WNGL01011558.1_pt1 | contig 10101 bp, 7 predicted proteins | sample 5400591 | NCBI WGS metagenome assembly WNGL01 (sample SAMN13153377, study PRJNA577476) | soil metagenome | isolation source: 80 cm soil or saprolite under Garry oak tree replicate 1 | place: USA:California | collected 2016-06-15 | reverse complement strand
AAGCGCCGGAGTGTTCTTGCGGGATTCAGAAAGCACCGCTTGCCGCGCCGGAAGATATGTCGCGAGAGCTGATTTGACCGCATCGCCAAACGGAACGTAGCGTTCTTTTTTTCCTTTGCCGCGAATCAAGACGGCTTCGCTGCTCAGGCGCACATCGTCGAGATTGATGCCGACCAATTCCGAGTTACGGATGCCGCATCCATAAAGCAGTTCGAGCATCAGGCGGTCGCGCTCGGGAAAAGATGCGATTTCGGGCATGGCGCCATCGAGCACGGAATTCATTTCTTCCATGGTGGGGACGCGCGGGAGTTTTTTGGCCAGCTTGGGAGTGGATACCAAGGCTGCGGGGTTTTGCTCGACCAGTCCCTCCTGCGCCAGCCACCGGTATAGGGATCGCACAGCCGCCAGCGAGCGAGCGACGGAAGTCTTGCCCAGCCCTTTTTCGTAGAGATGCGACAGGAATCCGCGGATAGTTACATGGTCGATGTCGCACCATTTGCGCGAGCCGATGTAAGCGGAGAAGTTTGCCAAATCACCCGAGTAGGCTTTGACGGTGTGACGAGAGGCGTTGCGTTGGCGCAACGAGCTGAGGAATTTTCCGACTGCATTCTGGACCACGTTGTTGTTTTGATTCGTTCTCACGGTGTTTTCTGTCGTCCCTCCGGGACTCGGCTCTTCGTTGCAGCTACCCAGGGCTTACGCCCTGGGCTAATGGATTCCGCCCTTCCGGGGCTGGTCGGGAGATCACGCGAGCGCACCATTCTATGTGTGCTCCGTGTCTCCGTCCCTCCGTGGTGAAATCATCTTGCCTTCGCCCGCGGATGATGTTTCGTGTACACGCTCTTTAAACGGTCCAGCGCCACATGCGTGTAAATCTGTGTGGTGGAAATATCGGCGTGGCCGAGGATCGTCTGCACGGTGCGCAGGTCGGCGTCGTTTTCTACCATGTGGGTGGCGCAACTGTGGCGCAGCATATGCGGGCTGGCGTGGCATCCGACGTTGGATGATGCCATTCCCACCATCTGCCACACTCGCTGGCGAGTAAGTTTTTTTGCCCCGCGCGCGATGAACAATAATGGCGAAGACTTCCCTGCTGCCAGTTTCGGACGCGCTTCGCGGAAATAGCGAGTCAACGATTCCTGCGCTGAGCGTCCCAAGGGCACAATGCGTTCCTTGTCGCCCTTGCCGCGCACCAGGACGTATCCCATGTCGAGCTTCACATCCTCAAGCTTCAACGACACGATCTCCGATACCCGCAGCGCTCCCGCGTAGAAGACCTCAAGCATTGCTCGATTTCGCAGCGTCAGGGCTTGGGAATTCTGACCGCTGCTCTGCGAAGTATCTGCGCTGAGCATGGTTTCAACTTCCTCGCGCGCCAGCGACTTGGGCAGGACCTTCCATTGTTTCGGCGTGGGAATATTCAGCGTAGGATCGCGGTCCACACGCTTGTCGAGCAGGAGAAAACGATATAGATGCCGCAATGCCGAGAGCTTTCGCGCCACAGAACGCCCGTCCACCGAATTCGCAAACAACTGCTGAAGAAAGCCGCGGACGTCGTCTCTGCTGGCGTTCATCAGAGTGCGCTTTTTGCTATCGAGAAATGCCGCGAACTGACCAATGTCGCGCGTGTATGCGGAGACTGTAAGGGCACCGAGTCCTTTTTCAACTTTCAGATAGTCGACGAAAGAAGATACGACTCGGGAATTGACTTCGGAGGACACAGACGGAGTATGCGCGTTATCGGACACTGATTGAAGTGCTCAGACAGATTCTGGCCACGGATTCACGCGGATTCTCACGGATAAAACTTCTTGTGTTTTGATCCGCGCGAATCCGTGTTAATCCGTGGCCGGTTTTCCAGCTTCCTTCAGCACGTCGACCGCATACAACGCTCCTTGCGGCGTTTCTTCATGTTTGAAATAAGCGAACACATCCCGGCCATTGGCAAGATGCTCGTGCATGCGGCGAACCATCGCCTGGCGTTCTTCCGGGGTGTACTCCGGCTTGCGATAACGGTAATAGCAGAAATCCGCGGTAATGACATCCGGCGTGACGCGCTCTTCGGTTTCGGCTACGCATAGCGCCCGATTGTGTTGCTTCAGGAGAGAAAAAATGTCATCTCCAAACCAGGATTCATGGCGGAATTCAAATGCTGTCTGGACGGCTCTCGGGATCGTAGCCATGAATTCTTCCAGCAACTTTGGGTCAGCTTTCATATTTGGCGGCAACTGGAAGAGCACTGGGCCGAGCTTGCCTGCGCGCGCCAGAGGCTCAATGGTGCTGAGAAAACGTGGGACAAAGTCCTCGGTATTCTTCAAACGCTTGATATGAGTGATGACCTGGTGCGCCTTGATGCCGAAGCGGAAATGCTCAGGCGTTTGGGTGATCCATTTTTGGGCTGTAGTTTCTTTCAGCAGTTGGCGGAAGGTTAGGTTGACTTCGACCGTGTTCAATTGGCTGGAGTAGTAGGTCAGGAATTTTGTCTGAGCTAGTTTTTCAGGATAGAAAGCAGGCTTCCAACTCGGATACGCCCATCCGGATGTGCCGACGTAGAGTTGCGCCATAATTCATTCTATGGCCGGGTCTGTGCCCATACCGGCTCCTCCCGTTCCCACCGTGCGTTTTTCTGCCGTCCCTACGGGACTCGATCTTATCCCTTACCGAACCCAGGGCTTACGCCCTGGGCTAACGTATATTGCTCCTCGGGAGCTTGACTTAATCTAAGGCGCACTCAACATCGAGTTTCAAATGAATCGGTTAGGGATCGTTTCAAGTCGCGCCGTACTTTGTGCGGTTATTTTTTTCTCTTTCGCTTCGCTGCTATCGTTCGATTCGAAGCTGCCGGCCTCTTTGTGGATACTTCTCCGCTTGCCTGTGCGGCCATATCCAAGCCCGCCGCAATTGCTTCCGGTTGGCCTTCGCCGATTCCTGCCATCTTGGGCAACTTCTGTTTCAGCTTGAGGAGAGGAGCAAACAGGTCTCCCATTTTTTCGACACGCCTCAAAACCTGGTGCGCCTCAAATACCAGGAGGCTTGGGTCCTTCTTCTTCAGCGCACGTTCTACCTCGTCCCATGTGACCGGCGTTGATACCGTGGGCCGCTCTCGCGCACGCAGTGAATACACGCTGATGGTGGTCTTGTGGTCATCGTTCTGGCTCCAATCTACGAAAATCTTGTTCACCCGCACCGCTTTCTTCATATCTGACACCACCAGGTCGCGGTGTTCGTTTTCGAGCAATCGCGCCAGAGCGTGGGCAAAAGGTTTGGTCTCGTCGTAGCTGGTCTTTGTGTTCAGTGGAACGTAAAGCTGCAGACCTTTGGAGCCAGAAGTCTTAGGGAAACTCTCCAGTTTGAAATGATCGAAGATCGCGCGCAGCCAAGTTGCGACCTGACAGCATTGAACGATATTCGCCGGTGGGCCGGGGTCAAGGTCAAAGACCATGGTTCGTGGACAGAGAATGTCGTTCGCGAGCGAAAGCGACGGGTGCAGCTCGATGGCGGCAAGATTCGCTATCCAGACCAGCGTCGCCAGATCGTTGGCGAGAATGTAATTGACGTTGCGCTGATTTCCTTCACTCCAGATCGGCGCTGTTTTTATCCAGTCCGGGCGGTGTTGCGTGGCATTTTTTTCGAAGAATGGCAACTGGTCAACGCCATTCGGATAGCGCTTCAGCGTCAGCGGCTTGTTGGCAAGATGGGGAACCAGCACCGGGGCAATGCGCGCGTAGTAATCGATCACCTGGCCCTTGGTAAACCCGGTTGCAGGATACAGCACCTTTTCCAGGTTGGTCAGTTTAAGGCTCTTGCCTTCGATTTCGACGATTTGATCTGCGCTCAATTGAAAATCCGAATCCGTACAAGGCTTGGATGCAGTGTCGTTATATGATGCAGTTCCCTCAGGGGCTAAAGCCCCGATCATAGACGATACTGAACGGCACGGCTGGAAGCCGTGCCGTTCAGAGAGCATCGCAGAAATTCATGGAGACGCCGATAGTTCTTCAAGCGTTGGCCTTAAGCATTTGTTCTGCGTGTTTCAATGACGTTTCGGTCAGTTTCGCGCCGCTCAGCATTCTAGCAATTTCTTCGGTACGCTCCTCACCAGTAATTTGGCGTACTGTGGTCCGCGTGCGGTCACCTGCCTTCTTCTTTTCGATCAAGTAATGGTGATCGGCGAAAGTTGCGATTTGTGGAAGGTGGGTTACGCAAATGACCTGGCTCGTACGCGAGAGCGCTTTTAGCTTTTTCCCGACTGCTTCGGCGGCGCGTCCCCCGATACCGGTATCAATCTCATCGAAGATCAAAGTACGCTGCGCTCCGGATGCCTTTCTGTGCGAAGTTCCCCCATCGACGCTCGCCTTCAACGCCAACATGACACGGGACAGTTCGCCACCGGACGCGATCTGTTCGAGAGGATGCATCGGTTCACCCGGGTTGGTTGAGATCAAGTACTCGGCCTGATCGAAGCCGGATCCGGTCCAGTCTTCTTCCGCGTCTGTTCCGCCGAGCTCGATGCGAAACTGCGATTTCATCGCCAGTTCGTTGATCTCGGACTCAACCAGCTTCTCCAATTTTCTCGACGACTCGTATCGTTTCTTCGAAACCGCACGGGCAGCTTGCAGGTACCGCTCCGCACCGGTGGCGAGTTCGGCATGGAGCTGCCGCAAGATCTCGTCTTTATTCTCGATTTCTGAAAGCTTGCGCGTAACCTCTGTGCCGAGATTGATAGCGTCATCAAGCGTCGGACCATATTTCCGTTTGAGCCTATCAAGAAGTGCAAGCCGATCTTCTATCTCGGCCAGACGCTCCGGCGAGGCCTCGATACCTCCCGCATAATCTCGAAGACTTGCGCCAACGTCCTCCACAGTGATTCGTGCGGTATCGAGCGAGGCCAGAGCCTCCTGGAATTTGGGCTCATAGCGGATGAGCTCTTCCAGGTGCTTCTGGGCGGTACGGAGCGAAGCCGACGTCGAGGCCGTGCCTTCGTAAAGAAGGTCGAAGGCCTGCATGGCTGAGTTGTAAATTTTTTCCGCGTTGGCAAGCACTCGCTTTTGGATTTCGAGACGTTCGTCTTCTCCCGGCTGAAGTTTCGCATCTTCGATCTCGCGCTTTTGAAAGGTCCACAGATCCACTAGTCGAAGACGGTCCCGTTCTCCGTGTTCAAGGTCGTCAATCCGATTCTTGGTCTCTTTCCACTTCTCGAAAGCATCACCGACAGGATCGAGCAGCGTGCCGGCATACGTATCCAGAAGCTCCAGAGGCACCGCAGCATCGAAGGAAACCAGAGACTCGTTCTGCGCGTGAATGCTGGCAAGATGCGGCGCGAGTTGCTTGAGAACAGCCACCGTCGCAGGCTGGTTATTGACGAAGACCCGGCCCTTTGCGGCGATCTCACGGCGCAGAATCAGGCTCCCTTCGTCTGAATCGATTCCATTGTTTTCCAGGATACGGGCTACCAGCTTCTCAGCCCCTCCCTCTACCTCGAAGACAGCCGCAAGCACCGCCCGCTCGGAGCCAAACCTGACCAAATCGGGGGACGCCTTTTCACCCATAAGCAACGCCAGGGCGTCGATCAGGATGGACTTCCCAGCGCCAGTCTCCCCAGTCAGCAAGTTGAGGCCGGGCTCGAATTCAATGGCCAGATGATCAACAACGGCGTAGTTTTCGAGCCTCAGTTCAACCAGCACAGGCAATCCCCGACAGCAGAAGTTGAGCGCAGGATAGCATGAAAGCAGTTGACGGGTGGGTAGTTGCCGGATGTCAGGGAATGTTCGTCACACCACACTTTCCGGAGTGATCGCCGAAGCTTCGCTCTTATAGGGCGACCGACGCCAGACCCAACCGGCAATAAATATTCGCGGCTGCGCGTCCGGCGCGGTATCATGGTCAGCACTTCAGAGTAGCCCTCCCCTCGCCGATTTTGGCGGATTGAACAACGCGAGGCAGCAGCCGGATGGCAAGGGTTCTGCCAGCTTGGGGGCAAAACGGGGCACAACCCCATGACTTTGTGGAGCGGTTAGATGAATCGTACTCGGCTGATTTTTATAGGTATTCTGGCATTGGCCGTAGGCGCTGTTGCCAGCATCCTGGCATTTCGCCTTCTGCAATCACGGGCTGTCGCCGCGCAATCGGGGGGAGTGGACGTGGTTGTGGCCGCCGCCGACATCAACGTCGGCACCAGAATTCAGGACAAAGATGTCCGCGTGGTCCGGGTGCCGGCGGAAGCTCTGCCGCCCGGAAGATTTACCCAAAAAAGCAAAGTCGTTGGCCGCGGCGTCATCCTCCCCATCGCTGCCGGAGAGTTCATTTTGCCGGGCAAGATTGCCGCGGAAAACGGGGGTTCTGGACTGCCTTCCATGATTCCTCCTGGAATGCGAGCGGTGGCGGTACGGGTGAGCGATTCCAATTCGGTTGCGGGATTTGTACTTCCCGGTACCCGGGTGGATGTGCTGATGACCGGCAACCCCGCAGGGTCGAACGAGCCGCAAACAATCACTGTGCTCAAGAACATTGCGGTGCTGGCAACTGGCCAGAAGTTGGACCGGAATCTGTTGTCCGGAGAATCGCCAAGTGGCGGGGTGATCACTCTGCTGGTTTCTCCCGATGACGCCCAGAAGCTGGCGCTGGCGACGAATCAGGGTCATATTCAGCTAGCTTTGCGCAACCCGCTGGACACAATCCCGAATGACGTCGCTGCGGTAAGCGCTCACACTCTGTATCAAAAGCAGGGCGCTCCGCCGCCGGTTACGCATCAGCGGCCAAAGCCGTTGCAGGTCACGCAGGCACCGGTGCTTCCGCCGTCGGCTTACCCGGTTGAGGTAATTAAGGGCGATAAGCGTGACATAACGAAGCTGCCGGACTGAAAACTACACTGTAAGGGCTTTCCGAATGCGTAAGTTTCTCGCAATTTTCGATGGGTTACCGTCTCTCGTGCTACTGCTGTTCTCGTCGCTTTGCATGGGACAGCAGCCCGCGGCGAGTACGCCTGCGCCGCAACAGGCGCCGGCCGCCAGCGAGGGGCCAGCTCCGTTACGGGTGATGGTCGGCAAGTCTCTCCTTATCAATACGACGGACCGCCTAAAGCGGGTGTCAGTCACCGATCCCGAAGTCGCGGATGCGCTGGTGGTGACCCCGACGCAAGTGCTGGTCCACGGCCGCTCTCCCGGCGAAGTTTCATTGTTAATCTGGGACGAGTACGAGCGTTCTAGGAGTTTTGATCTGCGCGTTGATGTGGATGTGACCGCTGCAACCCAAGAGATCAAGCGAATCTTTCCGGAAGAACAAATTGACATTTCTGCATCTCGCTCGGCCATAGTTCTCTCCGGCCACGTAACCAGCGAAGACGCAGCCAAACACGCGGGAATGGTTGCCGGAGCGTACTCCAAGAACGTGATTAACGTCTTGAGCTTTGGTCCCGTGGGCGCCCAGGAAGTCTTATTGGAAGTGAAGTTTGCGGAAGTTGACCGGACGGCGGTGACTCAGTTGGGCGTGAACGTGTTTAGTTCTGGCGCCGCCAATACTGTCGGAACCACTACAACCGGCCAATTTGGCGGATTTCAGGTTTCCCGCGCCGGAGGCACTACCGCTGGAGAAAGCAACCCTAATCAGACCACCATCAATTTGAACCAGCCCTTGAACCTGTTCCTTTTTCGCTCGGACATTAATCTGGGCGCGGTGGTGCAAGCGCTGCAACAGAAGAACCTGCTACAGATCCTGGCAGAACCGAATCTGATCGCGGTCAATGGAAAAGAAGCTAGCTTTTTAGCTGGCGGCGAATTTCCCTTTCCCATTGTTCAACCGGGCCAGGGCTTCACCGCTGTAACCATCCAGTTTCGCGAGTTCGGAGTGAAGTTGAAGTTCACGCCAGAGATCATGCCAAACAACAACATTCATCTTCAGGTTGTGCCGGAGGTCAGCCAGCTCGATTTCACCAATGCGCTAACCATCTCCGGCTTCACGATCCCGGCCTTGAGCACACGTCGAGCGCAGACAGAGTTCGAAGTACAAGATGGCCAGAGCTTCGTGATTGCCGGCCTTATGGACAACCGAGTCACGAACCAATACAGCAAGGTCCCCGGCCTAGGGGATATTCCAGTCCTGGGCAACCTGTTTCGCAGCAAGAATGCACAAAAGAGCGCCACCGAGTTGGTGGTGCTGTGCACGGTACACCGGATATCACCGAGCATTGAAGCTCCCGGGACCCCTAAGTATCCCAAGCCGTTCCTCGATAAAGGTAAGTTCGACGGCGGCTCGCCGGGAGGTGGCAAATGAGGTCGCGGCTTGTCTGTTGAGGTTCGTCTGTCGAAGGGGTGAAGTGTAGTCATGCCTGAGCTTGCGGTAGTGGTGGTAACGCGGGACAGCGAGCAAAGAAACATCTTGCAGCTTTTGGTTGAGGGAACCCGGGTGGCTCGCCCCGTGCAGAGCTTGGGCAGCTTTCCTTTGTCTTCCACGGACCCGGCTGTCCGCCGCATTCACGATCAAAACCCGGATGTGGTCCTGCTGGACATTCCCTCCACCGATACCGCCTCGGCTTTGCGCGCGATCGAAGTCCTGCACCAGGAACTGCCTCGTGCCGCCCTGTTTGCGGTTGGCAGCATGACGCAACCGCATGTGATTGTCACAGCCATGCGTTCGGGCGCGAGAGAATTCCTGGAGCGTCCGGTCACCACAACCACCCTGCTGGAGGCATTCGTCCGGTTGACGACCGCCCAACGCAGCGTGCTGCGGGAGAACGTTCACGGAAAAGTTTTCGCTATAGTCAACGCCAAGGGCGGGTGCGGAGCCACAACCATCGCCGTGAATCTCGCTCTGGCGCTGCAGTCGGCTCACAGCCAAACTGCGCTGGTGGATGTGGCGCAATTGGGGCACTCAGCCTTGCACATGAACCTGCGGCCGTCTTTTACCGTTTACGATGCTATCCGCAACCTGCACCGGCTCGACAGTTCCCTGCTTGAAAGTTTCACGACCCGGCACGAAGGAGGACTGCAACTGCTTGCTGGCGCGGCATCGCCGTCGGAGGCGCAGCCCTCGGCCGCGGATTTCGCTCGATTATTCGAGCTTCTTGCCGTCTGCTTTCGTTATGTCGTTGTGGACCTTTCAACGCGGATGGATGCGGTCACGCGCTTGATCTGCGATATCTCCCAGGCAGTCCTCGTCGTCGCCGGCACGGACGTTGCCTCGTTGTGGAGCGCCGCGCGAATTCAGCCTTACCTAAGCGAAAGTGGAAACCGCGAGAGGCTGCAATTGGTGTTAAACCGCTTCCGCAAAATTCCGGGCTTCGAGGAAAAAGACGTGGAGAATGCATCTGGGATGAAACTGCTCTGGAAAATCCCTAATCATTATCTCGCAGTGTCGGGCGCAATTGATCGCGGAGTCCCAGTTATGCAGCACGACCGCTCAGACATGGCGCGATCATTTAGTGGATTGGCCGCCAAACTCACGGAAGCGGATAGCGTGGTAAAACGTCCAGCGTGGTCTCTGTTCAAGATCGGGTAGCTAGCGTATGCAGAATGTGAAGGCTTTCGAACGGCGTGAATACCAGCAGGTAAAAGCGGACCTGCACCGCAAGATCCTTGACCGGCTCGACCTCGAAAAATTGGGCCGCACCCCAAGCGCGGCTGGGCGTGAAGAAGTGTTGCTGGTCATTCGTAACACCGTCAACAGCGAGGCTGTGCCCCTGAGTTTTGCCGAGCGCGAACGTCTTGCGCGTGAAATTCTGGACGAAATTTTTGGGCTCGGGCCGCTGGAGCAATTGCTGAAGGATCCCACCATCTCCGACATCCTGGTGAATCGCTATAACAAGGTTTACGTGGAACGCGCCGGCAAGCTGGAAGCAACCGGATTGAGTTTTAAAGACGATCAGCACTTGATGCAGATCATTGACCGCATTGTTTCGCGGGTGGGACGGCGTGTAGATGAAAGTTCGCCGATGGTGGACGCGCGCCTGGCGGATGGCTCGCGCGTGAATGCGATCATTCCTCCCCTGGCGATCGACGGGCCGGTGCTGTCAATCCGGCGCTTTGGGCGCGACCCCATTACTGCCCGCAACATGATCGAGAACCGGACGCTCACCGATGCCATGCTGGAAGTTCTCGCCTGCATGGT
>WNGL01032194.1_pt1 | contig 10102 bp, 8 predicted proteins | sample 5400591 | NCBI WGS metagenome assembly WNGL01 (sample SAMN13153377, study PRJNA577476) | soil metagenome | isolation source: 80 cm soil or saprolite under Garry oak tree replicate 1 | place: USA:California | collected 2016-06-15 | reverse complement strand
AACTCCAGGCAGATGCGCAGCCCGGGGTTCTCGGCTGCGGCGAACCCGGCCAGGCCGGACCAGTAGGGCGCGATCTGCTCCTCCCATTGCCGCTGGTAGACGCCCTCCAGGTACGGTAGCCAGCCGCCGGCCCCGAAGTGCGGCACCCGATCGCCTGCGGTGCCGCCCGGGCACCCGGCCAGCGCGACGACCCGGTCCACGCCGAGCAGCGTGGCCAGCCGGATGGCGTCACGCAGCGCCCGGTCGTGCTCGCGGGCCAGGTCCTGGTCGGGATGCAGCGGGTTGCCCCAGGCGTTCAGCGCGTCGACGCGCAGCCCGTGTCCGGTGATGGCGGCCAGCCAGGCCGCCCGGGCCTGGCCGCTGGCGAGGAGGCGGGCCACGTCGCAGTGCGGGTGCGGGGCATAGCCACCCGCGCCGACCTCCAGATGGGTGATCTCGGGGGCGGCTTGCGGAAGCCAGGACAGCACCTGCTCGAGCGGCCAGTCGAGAAAGGCTTCGAGCACCACGCCAATACTCAGGTCAGCGGCTCGTCCCCGGGTGCCCGCAGCCTGCCCGGGGGCGTCTGCCCGCCCCTGGCCGCTGGCGGTCATCGCTGTTCAGCCTCCCGCCGTGGACAAGATCATCTGCCGATAGCTGGATCGTCTCTCCGGCAGTTATGACCTGTCAAGAGTCTGTGAGTATGTACGAACAAGATCGATAAGGGCGAGAACTGGGCCAGCCGCGATGCAGCGAAACCAGCCTCCTGACCGGGCCTGCACGGGCCGCTCCTCATGGCCGGGTGTGCCGGTTTCCGTGCGAAAGCTGCAGTGGTTAGAATGTGCAGACAAATGAGCCTAGCCTCCCGCCGGATGTCGACGATGCCTGAACGCGAACCAAGCACCAGCGGCCCGATCACCATCGACCGCACCAGCCCGGTGCCGCTGTACTTCCAGCTGGCTCAGCATTTTGAGTTGGCGATAAGATCCGGCGCGCTCAAGGTCGGCACCCGGCTGGAGAACGAGGTCCAGCTGGCGGAGATGCTCGGCCTGTCGCGGCCTACCGTGCGGGCGGCCTTCCTCTATCTGGCCAACAAGGGCCTGGTCGTGCGCAAGCGCGGTGCCGGAACGCTGGTGGCCAACGAGCGCATCGATCGTAACGTCGAGCTGACCAGTCTCTACGACGACCTGATGGCCAGCGGTCGGACCCCCACCACGCAGGTGCTCAAGGCCGAGGTCAGCCACGCCAGCGACCAGGTCGCCGACGCGCTGCAGCTGCCCGAACGGGCCCTGGTGATGTCGCTGGAGCGCATCAGGCTCGCCGACGGCGAGCCGATGGCCTTGATGCACAACTACCTGCCCGCGGGGCTCGTCCAGCTTAACGTCGAGATGCTCGAGGAGCACGGGCTGTACGAGCTGCTGCGTGCCTCCGGCATCGGCCTGTACTCGGCCACCCAGCGGATGGGCGCGAAGAACGCCTCGACCGCCGAGGCCCGCACGCTCAACGAGACCCGCGGTACGGCGCTGCTGACCATGGAGCGCATCGCCTACGACCAGTCCGGCCGCCCGGTGGAGTTCGCCAGGCATCTGTACCGCGCTTCCAGGTACGCGTTCACCACCAGCTTCCCTCGCCCCGACAGCGCCCTCGGCTAGCGAGGCGCCCGCCTCAGCCGGTGGTCAGCAGGAAGTCCAGGCACGACCCGTCCTGGGCGATCTCGATCACGGCGCCGCGCAGCACCCCGGAGGAGTAGTCGCTGCCCGGGTTGACACACAGGGTCCGGCCGATCTTCTGCGCGCCGCGCGACTCGTGGATGTGCCCGTGCAGGCCCACCACCGGCTGGTAGCGCCGGATGGCGTCGCGTACCGCGTGGCTGCCCACCGGGATGATGCTGGGCCGGCCGCCCCGGATCACCGGCTTCAGCGTGACATCGAGCTCGGGAGCGTCGTCGAGCCCTGACGCGTACGGCGGGCAGTGCAGGTTGAGGATGCACGGCCGGCCGCCCGGCAGCGGGTCGAGCATGTCGCTGATCTGCTTGGCCAGCTCGTCCTCGGTGCACTCCCGCTCGGTGTTCCACGGCGTGGTGGGGACCACGCCGAGGCTGGCCATGGTCACCGGCCCGAGGTCGCACAGCTCGAGCTCGGGGCACTCCACCCGGCCATGCGCGGCCAGCACCGCGTCCGCGTCCACCGGGTCATCGTTGCCCGGCGTGATGATGCAGCGCACTGAGGGGTCAAGCCGCTCGGCCGCAAGGTCGCACCACCGCTGCAGCTGCGCCGCGATCTCGTCGCGGAACATCCGGTCCAGCGCTTCCTCGTCACCGGACAGCTGGCCCAGTTCGGCGGCGTCCATCCGCACCGGGTACAGGCCGGCCTTGCCGATGTCGGCCGCCAGCCGGTCCCATTCCGCCTCGGGCACGGTCACGTCCTCGCCGCCGACCCGGGCGCGCAGCATGCCGTCCTGGGTGAGCACGGGGACGATGGCCTTGCCGGCGAAGTCGCCGCCCAGGATGATCACGTCGGCTTGGTAGACCTTGGCCGCGGCCAGGAACTTGCGGAAGCACACCTCGGAACCGTGGATGTCGGTGGCGAAGTAAATGCGCAGCTCGCGCTCTTTCGAGCCCTTGGACTTACCCCACATCCGTCTGCGCACCGCCCATTCACTCAGGAGGAAGCTCGCGCATGGCCATGTTCAGGTCGAGCGCGTTGCGCTGCCTGCGTACCGTCCGGGCGATCAGGTAGATCACCGGACCGGCGCCGAGCACGATCACCAGCGTGAGGATCGACTCCCAGCTGAACTTCCCGTACACGCTCGAGTGCGTGACCAGTTCGTACACGGTGAACAGGGCGAGCACCAGGGTGGCCCCGCCGACCAGCGTGACCTTGCGCAGCCACTGCTTCCTGGCCTCTTCCGGCATGCCCGGCGTCTCGATCAGGTCGGCCCGGCGGATCGGCAGCATGGTCGCCGCGATGCCGCCGGCCAGCAGGATCAGCGCGAAGAACAGGCTCTGCAGGGCCACGATGCTGCCCAGGTTGACCAGGCTGGTCAGGAAGCAGAACCCGATGCCGATCACGAGCACGATGCCGATGGCGACGTTCGGCGCGTGGTTGCGCTCGCCGATCTTGGCCACGCCGACCGGCAGCAGCCGGTCGAAGGCCTGCGCGAAAAGCACCCGGGTGGTGACGGTCAGGAAGGCTAGGTTGACCGCGATCTCGGCCAGCGGCACCGCGGTCGCGAACAGGATCTTCGTGATCGGGTCGCCGGACAGCACCATGCCGTAGCCCAGGCCGCCGGATACCGAGCTCAGGCTGGTGATCTTCGCGTAGGCCGCCGGGTTGACCACGCCCAGGTTCGCCTGCGCCTGCATGAAGGTGAGGCCGATCCGTGCGCGCAGCAGCGCCCAGACGCCGATCCACAGCACGACGAGCACGCCGATGCTGATGGCCGAGGCGTACAGGTAGGTGCGGCCGGGCCGCCGCAGTTCGCCGCCGACGTAGTAGGAGTACAGCACGCCGTTGTAGTTGAGCACCATGAACGGGATGATCGCGACCGCGGCCGCGATGGAGGTGCCGAACACGACGCCGTTCGCCTTGCCGCCGGCGATGATCGCCTGGAAAGCGCCCGGGTGGTTGCTGTACGTGGCCAGTGCCGAGGTGAAGTCGGCGTGCGAGTTGACCGCCAGCATCCCGATCAGCACGACGAACGCCACGACCTGCAGCACGATCAGCCAGAAGATGATCCGGGCCACCACCCGCACCGAGAACAGCGACAGCGCGGCCACGATCAGCATGACCACGACGCTGAGCCAGGCGATGGCGATGTTGCTGGTCAGGTGGTTGCCTGCGTTCGCAACCGCGGTGCTGTGGAACGCCGAGCCCAGCCCGCTCAGCATGAACGGGGTGAACTGCGCGGCGAAGTGCGCGTTAGTCGACAGCACGTAGGTGAACACCACGGCGATACCGAGTCCGGCCACCGAACCTGCGACGGGCGAGACGATCCGGGATAGGTAGACGTACTCGCCGCCCGCGCGGGGCACGGCGCGAAGCAGATAACGGTAGGCGAACATGGCGGTCAGCCAGATGATCGCGCCCGCCACCAGCGGCAGGTACATGTCGGCCTTGGCGAAGTCCGTAAGCCCGGCGTTGAAGTTGATGAACGTGTTGACGACGGCGACCGACGCCAGCGAGATTCCCGTCGCCGCCGGGATGCCCAGATCGCGGACGAGACCAGATGTCTGCCTGACGAATAGCCGGGTGGATTGAGACGCCACCGCCCCGGCCGATCCGGGGGGACCCGATGCTTCACTGCTACTTGTCACTGGGCTACCTCCAGCCTCAGCATCACCAGGGCGAGGACGTACCGAGATAGTGCCAGCAGGGTGCCTACCAGCCCAGACGGCTCCTCAGGCTGAGATCATGGTCAGGCCAGGACAAGAGCTTGTCAATACCTACGAACATACGTGTATTGAGACAAGCCGCGTGGGCGGCCGCGGCGGTACCGTGGCCATGTGGCGACTCTCGAGGATGTGGCCCGGATGGCCGCTTCGCCTGGGACCGGCCGTTCAGCAAGGCGGACATCCGGCGGTTCGGCGATCAGGTTCCGCCGGACGGTCCCATCCTGGCCGTCCGCGTCGGGGACCTCGCCGAGAAGGAAGCGGTGCTCGCCGCGAACCCGGGTGCCGTCTTCACCATCCCGCACTTCGACGGGTATTCCGCGGTCCTGATCCAGCTGCCGAAGGTCTCCGCCCGCGCGCTGCGCGACGCGATCACCGACGGCTGGCTGGCGTGCGCCCCGCCCGCCCTCGCCCGGCGTTTCGAGCGATAGGGCATAACCCCGGCAATTCCGGTGTATCAGGCGCGTGGTCCGGCCCTCCGATTCAGCAAGGGCGCCCCTCGCGAACGTGAGCGGGGTGAGAGGGAGCCCAGCCCTGCCGGGCGGACGCGCGGCGTCGTCCGTCCGGCAGGCTCCAGCATGACGGGGAATGGGGGTTCCCGATGGATGCCAGCGTGATGTTCCTTGACTGCCCGGCGTATATGGACAAGACGGGTTCGGTCCGCTGCGGGCTGCCCGCCGAGGTGCAGGGCCGTTACCTGATGCGCTCGACGGACGGCCCGCTGGAAAGCGCGAGGATCCGCTGCCCGCGCGGGCACTGGTTCAACGGCCCGATCGAGTCGCTGACGTTCGGCGAGCGTCCGGATGCAGCGGCCGAGCGCGAGGCCATCGCCCGGCTCAAGGGTGCCGTTGTCCGCCGTCGGGCTTCCTGACGCCCGCGCTACGCGGGGCAGCCGCCGTTGGCGTCGTAGAAGCCCGCACCAGCTAGCCCGGGCCCGGTGATGGCGGGCTTGTTGGTGCCGCCGCCGCTCGGGTACGCGGTGTCGAACCACTGCGTGAAGAACTGGCTGAGCCTGTTTTCGCAGGCTGCGCTCTTATTGGGCAGCCAGTGACGGAAACCGGCTTCGAGCCGGGCTTCGGTGATGTGGCCGCCGCCGTAGTGGCGCTGGATCTGCTGCAGGGCCTTGGTGAACCTGGCGGTGCCGAGGATCTGCCACAGCGCGATGTACGTGGCGGCGGGCCGCTCGTAGGTGCCGGCGTTGGCAAACAGGCTGAACGGGGTCGGGTTGGACGGTGCAGTCGTCCAGAAGCTGCCGGCCCGGGCGTACGTCTTGTTGAACTGCGCGATCAGGCTGTCCTGGAACGCCTTCTGGCCCGCGGCGGTGCCGGGGCCCCCGGCCTTGGTCTCGGCGTCGCGCGCGGCCTGCAGGTCCTCGCCGAGGGTGGCCATGCCCTCTTTGAAGAAGGTCAGGTTGTACGCGCCCTCGGTGACGTTGTCGCCCCACCACTGGTGCATGTTCTCGTGGTACAGGGTGCCCAGGTCGATCACCCCGCCGGCGAAGGTGATCATCGTCTGCATTTCCTCTTCGAAGCTCGCCTCGGGGGTGCCGATGATGATGCCGTCGGAGGTGAACGGGAACGGCCCGTTGAACTGACTCTCGAAGTCGGTGATGTCCTGCTGCTGGTTCATGATGGCCAGGTTCTTCTGCTGCTGGGCCGCGCTGATCGACGCGTCCTGCGCCTGGTAGTACCTGATACCGTCGCTGCCGGTCCGCGATGTCAGCGTGTAGTTGCCGATGCTGTCCTCGACCAGGTAGCTGGCGATCGGCGCGCGCGAGTGCCAGTGCCACGTCGCCGAGCCACCCCGGAACTGCTTGTCCGGAGCGTGGCGCGTCACCGATTCCAGCACGCCGTTCGCCACCCCGGTCTTGCCGGCGCTGACCGTGTCGTAGAAGTCGTAGGTCGGCTTGGCGGTGGGATAGTCGTTGAGCGGCATCCAGTCCTCGCTGCCCACCGGCTCGGTGGTGACGAAGGCGCCGTCGCTGGCCCGGAACCAGCCCTCGGTGGTGCCATCGCCGTCATTGTGCACCCCGGGCCGACCCGTGTAGCTCACCTTCACGGTGAACGCCGAGCCGTCCCTGATCGGGGTCTCCGGCGTGATCACCAGCTTGTTGGCCGGGCACTGCGTCCCGTTCAGCGAGTTCGCGGCGGCGTCGGTGTCCGGCAGTTCGGGTGAGCAGGCCGGGGGCAGCGGGTTGTTCTCCGGGCCGCCCACCGGATTGTTCTGCGAGGCCTCGTGCGCCTGCGGGTTGGGGTCGTTCTGCCCGTTCGGGTCGCCCGGGTAGGTCGGCTGGACGAACGTGAAGGCGGCCGCGTGGCCGTTGACCGTGACCGAGTTGACGGTCATGTCGGGTCCGTCCGCCGTGGTGGCGGACTTGCGCTCGAAGTCCAGGCTGAAACTGGTCAGGCACTGCGTGGCCCGGTCGGTGAGGACAACGTGGTTGCCGGCCAGCAACTTGTTCGCCGTGGCGTTGTAGACGAGATGCACGTCCGTGTGGACGCTGGTGTAGCCGCCGTTGCCGGTGTCCGGGTAGACGTGGGCGCCGGGCGGGGACAGCGTGTGAGCGCCGGCCGAGCACGCCTGCCCCTGGTTGCCAGCGCCCTGGCCGGCCGCTGCCCAGGTCGGCCCGGCCAGCCCCGCGCCCGCGAGGGCGAGGGATGAGACCGAGGTGACGGCGGTGATCAGCAGCCGGCGTCGTGACATCGAGACCTCCCGAGTCCCCGGCTCACTTCGGAGCCGTCGTTCCCTGCGTAAGCCGCGGCCAGGCCTGTCTGTCGTCCGACCATATCAGGGCTCATGCGTCCGAACCGGGCGCTGTGATCATGCTGGACCACGCCGCGGCCGAGGTGCGGGTACGCTGCATTGCGGCCGTCACCACACGTCGTTCGGAGCCGCTCGCTCATGCTCAGCCAGGAAGTAGTCGATTCCCTGTTCCCGCCGGACCTGCCGGAACCGGATCACTGGGAGCACCGCTACCCACCGCGTGACCTGCCCGAAGGAGCCAAGGTCACGCGCATCGCGCCGAGCCCGACGGGTTTCCTGACCATCGGCGGCGTGTTCACGGCGACGATCGACGCCGACGTGGCCCGGCAGTCTGGCGGCGTCTACCTGGTCCGCCTGGAGGACACCGATCAGGCCCGGTTCACCGAGGGCGCGGCCGAGCAGTTCGCCGAGGCGTTCGAGTACTTCTCCATCGGCCCGGACGAGGACGACCGCACCGGCCGCTACGGTCCCTACACCCAGTCGGCGCGGGCGCAGACCTACCTGACCTACGTCCGCGAACTGCTTCGCCAGGGCCGGGCCTACGTGGACTTCGCGACCAAGCAGGACCTGGAGGAGCTCACGGCCCGGCAGCGGGCGGCGGGTGCGCTGCCGGGCTACTACGGCAAGTGGGCCATCTGGCGCGACGCCGATCCTGACGAGGCGGCCAAGCGGCTCGCGGCGGGTGAGCCCTACGTGGTCCGCTTCCGCTCCCCGGGCGTCTCGGGGAACCGGGTGAGCTTTACCGACGCGATTCGCGGCGAGTTGTCCATGGACGACAACCGCAACGACGCGGTCATCCTGAAGAGCAGTGGCACCGAGCCGCGGCTGCCTACTTACCACTTCGCGCACGCGGTGGATGACCACCTGATGCGTGTCAATCTGGTCATCCGCGGCGAGGAGTGGATCTCCTCGGTGCCACTGCACCTGCAGTTGTTCGACGCCCTCGGCTTCGAGCGGGTGCAGTACGCGCACGTGGCGACGCTGATGAAGCAGGACGGCAGCAGCCGCCGCAAGCTGTCCAAGCGCCGCGACCCCGAAGCCAACGTGAGCTTCTACATCGAGCAGGGCTACCCGGCCCCGGCGGTCCAGTACTACCTGCGCGGCCTGGCCAACGGCAGGCTCGCCGAGATGCCGCTGGCCGACGCGCTGGCCGCGCCGATCCGGCTCTCCGAATGCGGCACCGCGGGCCCGCTGGTGGATACGGTCAAGCTCGACGACATCAGCGGCGACTACATCGCTACGCTGTCGGGCGAGCAGATCCTGGCCGAGGTCGGCCCGTGGGCCTGGCGCTACGATCCCGGCCTGGCCGAGATCTTGGAGGCCGAACAGGCGCTGGCGCTGCGCGCCCTGGCTGTCGAGCGCGAAGGCGTGCCCAACCCACGCAAGGACCTGCGCAAGTGGTCCGACTTCCGGGGTGCCTACGGCTTTTTCTTTCCGCAGATCTTCGAGCCGGTCACCGATCCCGCGGACGCCAGGTTCGGCGGCCTGGACCCGGACCTGGTGCGGGCCGTGGCGGATGCCTTTGCCACCGGTTACCAGCCGCCCCGGCCGGGTAGCGGGCCGGACCCCGAGTGGTTCGGCCAGGTGCGCCAGCTCGCGGCCGAGCTCGGGTTCGCGCCTAGCCCGAAGGTCTATAAGCAGGACCCGGACGCCTATCCCGGCTCCATCACTCAAGCGTCCCAGATCATCCGGGTACTGCTCACCGGCGCACTCAGGAGTCCCGACCTAGCCGAGGTGTCCCGCGCCCTCGGCACCGAGGAGGTCCTGCGCCGCGTCCGCGCCGTCCACGCCGCCTAGCCGCCGTCGTCCCCGGCATTGTCTTCGGGCGGCCAGGTGCCGATCGGCGTCAGCTGGTACAGGCTGTCCAGGTTGAGCTGCTGGGCGTCCTTCAGCACGACGTCCTGCTGCTCTTGCGCCTTGTCCGCCGTCAGCTTGGCCAGCTCGGAGGCCAGGCCGCCGAGCTGGCGCACGCCGACGTCGTTGACGACCTCGTGGCTGCTGGCGAAGATGACGATGCCCTCCACCCGCCGGTCCTTCTGCTCCGGCGGCGACAGGGCGGCGCCCACCTTCGCTCCCTCGGCCGGGTTCGCGGCGCGCGCGGCGAGCTTGTCACGCTCCTCGAGGACCCACTGGTGGAACTTCATCACCGCGCCGTGCAGGGGCAGGTTCTTGACGTCGTCGTTGGACAGGGTAAACCGCTTGCCCTTGCTGAAGCAGCGGCCATAGGCGAGCACGGCGGACGACCACAGCGCCAGCGGCATCAGCTGGTCCCGCTCCTCCTCGGGCTTGTCTAGCTCGGTGAGCAGTCGCTTGCAGCAGTCCATGACGAACTGGAGCTCTGAGATGATCGACGCCTGGTCGGCGAGTACCTGCGCGGACGGCACGTCGATGGCAACGGTCGGCATCGGCATCCTGCGATTGTCGCACCAACCACGACCCGCGCTCGTCTCACAAAACGACAAAAACGAGGCTCAGCTGGCCTTCGCCGGCGGTGGTGCGCTGGTGGCCCAACCGATGGCGCGGACCATGGCGTGCCCGGCCGGGCGGACCAGCACGGTCTCGGTCACCGGCAGGCGAGGCAGCCGCAGCGGCCGCCGGGCCCAGCCGGGCAGCAGCGACACCGCGGCCGCGGCCAGCACTCCGTAGGGCGCCCGGGCCACCGCCGGGAGTGGCGGGCTGAGCAGCAGGAACCGCGCCGCGTCCCGCGCCTCGGCGGTCGCGGCCAGCTCGGCCCGGTACCCGGCGATCCGGTCGGCGAGTTCGGCCTCGGTGCGCGGTGGGTCGGGCACGCCGAGCTCGACGCCGATCCTGGCCATGTCGGCGACATAGCCGTCACGCCCCGCCTGATCCAGCGGCCGGGTGCCGAACCGGGCGTGGGCGCGCAGGAAACTGTCCGCCTCGGCAATGTGCACCCAGGTCAGCAGGTGCGGGTCGGAGGCGGCGTAGGGGCGCCCGTCCGGCGCGGTCCCGGTG
>WNGL01018869.1_pt2 | contig 10102 bp, 4 predicted proteins | sample 5400591 | NCBI WGS metagenome assembly WNGL01 (sample SAMN13153377, study PRJNA577476) | soil metagenome | isolation source: 80 cm soil or saprolite under Garry oak tree replicate 1 | place: USA:California | collected 2016-06-15 | reverse complement strand
TCGGAGGGGTCCCGTGGCGCACAATACCGCGACCCCGCCCGGCGAGCCCGTCGCTCATACACTCGACCTCTCCGGCCCTCGCAACGTTACGCGGACGCGTCCGCTGCCGGTGCGACAGATCCTGGGGGACAGGCGGTCTGCCATCTTCTTCCTCAAGGCCCGGGCCCCCGAGATCGCGGAGCAGTGGCGCGCGGAACGGCAAGTCCTCGGACAGATCACGGACCTCGCGGTCCATGCCAAGCTCGGTGCGACGAATGGCGTCGTCTGGGTGACCCGGCTCTCGGATGGGAAGCCGGTAGCAAGCGCGGACCTCACGATCTACGACCGCAGCGGCAACGAGCGCTGGAGCGGCAAGACCGATGCCGACGGGCTTGCCACCGTGCCGGGCCTCTCCGAGAGCGCCGAAGAGAAGGTGACGGGAGGGGATACCCCATCCGTCCTCGTGGCGGCGACGAAGGACGGGGATACCGGCGTCACGCTCTCCGGCTGGTCTGGAGGCTTCACGCCCTGGGCTTTCGGCGTCCAGGCCGATTGGGACGGCAAGACGCCGCGCAGCGTCGGCATGATCGTGCCCGAGCGCGGCATCTATCGACCCGGGGACACCGTTCATCTCAAGGGCCTGGTGCGCTATCGCAAGCTCGGCGCTCTGCGGACGCCGCCTTCGGGCACGAAGGTGAAAGTTCGCGCGGTCAGCTCGCGAGGAAAGGAAGTGTTCGCGAAAGAGCTGGCAGTCACCGATTTCGGGACCTTCGCCACGAGCCTCGTTCTGGACCACGACGTGCCGCTGGGCACCTACCAGCTCTCGGCAACGGCAACGTTGGATGGAACGGAACTGACCTATGGCGGCTCGTTCCGGGTCGAGGAGTACCGGGCGCCGCAATTCAAGGTGGATGTCGCGGCTCCCGATCGGCACGCGGTGGCCGGGGACGCGATTTCGGCGCGGGTGCTGGCCCGGTATCTCTTTGGCGGCGCGATGGCCGACGCCGAGGTAAAGTGGACCGTCAACCGCTCCACCATCGCTTTCCGGCCACCGGGCAACGACGGCTTCGCCTTCGGAAGCCAGACCTGGTGGTGGGACGACCACGAGCCTGCGCGCTCGAGCGAGGTGTTCGCCGGGGGCGGTGGTCGAACCGACGTCATGGGCGCGCTCGCCATCGCAGCTGGCAAGGCCGAGACTCCCGGCGACCGGACCTACGAGTACACCATCGAGGCCGAGGTCACCGACGTGAGCCGGCAGCGGCTCGCGAACCGCGCCACGATCGCCGTCCACCCGGCTGCGATCTATGCCGGCGTGCGGCGCCGCGGGACCGGCTTCGGTAAAGTCGGCAAACCCCAGGTGCTCGAGCTCATCACCGCCTCTCCAGACGGCGTTCGGAAGGACGGGCGCGTCGAGGTGGCCGTCCGGCGGCGCGAGTGGAAGTCGATCCGGAAGAAGGGGGTGGGCGACCGCTGGACGACGGTGGTCGAGCCGGTCGAGGAGCCGGCGGGCGAATGCAAGACCGAGACGGGCCAGGCACCTGGCGAGTGCTCCGTCACGCCGAAACAGCCGGGCTTCTACCTCGTCGAGGCGACCACCATGGACAGCAAGGGCCGCCGTCAGGTGACCCGGTCCAGCTTCTACGTCGTTGGCAGCGGATGGGTGTCCTGGCAGCGAGACGACTCCGACCGGATCGAGCTCGTTCCCGACAAAGAGCTGTACGACGTCGGCGACACGGCCAAGGTTCTGGTGAAGAGCCCGTTCCCGGAGGCGGAGGCGCTCCTGACGGTCGAGCGGGAAGGAATTCTCTCGTCGCGTCGCGTGCGCCTCGGCGGCGCCGCCACGACGCTGGAGGTTCCGCTCGGGGAGGACGCGATCCCGAACGTCTTCGTGAGCGTGGTGGTGGTGCGCGGCCGCGTGCCGGAGAAGCCGGCGGCCGTGAACGACGACCCGGGCCGGCCGGCGGTGCGCGTGGGATATGCGCAGCTCAAGGTCGAGAAGAAGAGCAAGCGGCTCGAGGTGCTGGTCACGCCAGACGGCGCGGCGAAGCGCCCGCGCGACAAGGTGAAGGTCGAGCTGCAGGTTCGCGACTGGAAGGGTCGCGGGACGCCGGCCGAGGTGGCGATCTGGGCCGTGGACGAAGGCGTGCTTCGGCTCACCGCATACCAGGTGCCGGACCCGGTCGAGGCCATCCATCCATTGCGAGGGCTCTCGGTGCGAGTCGGGGAGCCGCTCATTCACCTCGTCATGCGCAAGCTCTACGAGGAGAAGGGGCTTGGCGAAGGCGGGAGCGGCGGAGCCGATGCGGCCGGTGCCGGCTTCCGGTCGAACTTCAAGACCACGGTGCTCTTCGCGCCGGACGTCCGGACCGACGCCTCGGGGCGGGCCCGCGTCGAGTTCGAGCTGCCCGACAACCTGACCTCCTACCGGATCATGGCCATGGCCGTGACCCGGGCCGACCTCATGGGCAGCGGGCAAGCCCAGGTCACGGTGGCGAAGCCGCTCCTCGCTCTCCCGGCCCTGCCGCGACTCGCGCGCGTGGGGGACCACTTCGAGGCGGGCGTGGTGATCCATTCCCCCGGAGCGAAGGTGCAGGAGGTCGAGGTGCGCTCGGAGGCGAAGGGGCTCGCGCTCGATGGCGCGCCCACGCAGAAGGCGACCTTGAGCGAAGGCAAGCCCCGGGAGGTCCGCTTCCGGTTCCGGGCGGAGGTCCCGGGCGAAGCGGTGTTGCGGTTCTCCGTCGCCGGAGGAGGAGAGCGCGACGGCGTCGAGCAGCGCATTCCGGTGCTGCTGCCGGTTGAGCAGGAGGCCGTCGCGGTCTACGGAGACACGAAGGACGTCCGGCGCGAGGGCCTCCTGCCGCCCGCGGCCGTGCGCAAGGACGTCGGCGGGCTCGAGCTGACGCTGGCCTCGACGGCGCTCGGCGGCTTCAACGAGACGATGCGCCAACTCGTCGAGTACCCGTACGGCTGCGTCGAGCAACTGTCGTCGCGCCTCGTCCCGTTTCTCGCCCTGCGCGAGCTTCAGGGCAAGTTTGGCGTGCCTCACGAAGGCCGGAAGGCGGAGCAGACGCCGGACTGGATGGCCGAGTGGGTGGGCGAGGAGGCACTGCGGATCGAGCAGACGCGCGACCCCGACGAAATCGTGCGGCGCACGGTGAAGGCCATCGAGGTGCTGCAGAACCACGACGGAGGCTACAGGTACTGGCCCAGCGCGGGCTGCTCCTCGGAGTGGGCCTCCTCCTATGCGGTGCTGGCATTGGGACGGGCCGCCGAGCTGGGGTACCCCGTCGATGCGGCGGCGCTCCGCCGCGGGCAGGCTTACCTCGCGGACACCGTCGCCGCGGGCCGCTGCACCCGGTGCTCCTGGTGGTGCTATCCGCCTGACGAGACCACGCGCGTCTTCGCGCTCTACGCCCTGGCGCGCACGCACGCACCGAAGGCGTCGTACTACGGCGAGCTCGCGGCCAGGCGCGAGAAGTTGCCCTTCTTCGCCCGCGCCATGCTCGTCGACGCCATGTTCGTCGGAGCCGGGCAGAGGGAGATTGCGAGACAGCTACTGGGCGATCTCATGAACTTCGCCAAGGTCTCCCCGTCCGAGGTCCACTTCGAGGAGACCGATCCCAAGACCTACGCCAGCCGGTGGTCCTCCGACACCAGGACCACGGCGATCATCCTGCAAACCCTGGCCGACGTGTCGCCCGACCATCCCTACGTCGCGCGGCTGGCGGCGTACCTGACCCGGGCCCGGCAGGCGGACGGCCGGTTCAGGAATACCCAGGAATCGGCCTTCACGCTCATGGCGCTGACGGAGCTCGTCCGCAACAAGGAAAAGGATGCGCCCGACTACACCGCCAAGGTGGTGCTCGCCGACCAGATCGTGGCCGAGGAGCGCTTCAAGAGTCGGTCGATGGACGTGCGGCGCGTGAAGCTTCCGATGTCGAGGCTGGTGCTGGGCTCGGCGCAGGTGCCGTTCGACTTCCACCGCGACGGGGCCGCGGGCGTCCTGTACTACGGCGCGCTCCTCCGGTACGCACCCACGGTCATGCCCGTGGACGCGCTCGACCGAGGGATCTTCGTCCAGCGGTGGTTCGAGCCGTACGAGGGCGGGGGACAGCTCCGCACGGTACGCGCCGGCGACCTCGTCCGCGTGCGAATCCGCGTCGGGACGCCCAAGGAGCGGAACTACGTCGCGATCGACGTGCCGCTGCCCGCCGGCCTCGAGGTGGTGGATACGACCCTCGCATCGACCGCGAGCCTCTCGCGCGCGAAGGGAGAGGAGGCGCGCAAACAGAGGTACGAGTACGAGAGCGACGAGGACCTGAGCGAGGGCGATCAGGGCGAGGACGATGAGGGGGCGGAGGGGCTCCCCTTCGTGCCCGACTTCGCTCGCGGGTTCTGGAGCCCCTTCAATCACGTCGAGCGCCGCGACGACCGCATAGTGCTCTTCGCCGACCGGCTGCCACCCGGCGTCCACGTGTCGAGCTTCATCGCGCGCGCTACCACCCCCGGCGAGTTCGTGCTGAAGTCGGCGCACGCGGAGGAGATGTACGCGCCGGAGGTGTTCGGAAGGTCTGATGGCGGCAAGTTCAAGATCGTGGAAGCAGTGACCCTCTCGGAGCACTGATGCTCCTCGCCGCGGCTCGCATCCGACGCCTGCGCGCCCGTGGAGCCATGGCCCTCCTGGCCGTAGCCCTCGTGGGGACCGCGGCTTTCGTGGCCTTGCCGCTGCCGCCCGGGCTCCTCGACCGCACTTCCATCAGCGCGCTTCGGTTCACGGATCGAGAGGGGCGGCTCCTCCGGGAGATGGCCTCTCGCGAAGACGGCCGCAGCATCGGCCTTCCGCCCGGCCAGCCCATTCCGCCGCTCGTGCGCGCAGCGTTCGTGGCGGCGGAGGACCGCCGATTCGGAAGCCACCCGGGTGTCGATCCGCTGGCGCTCGGGCGAGCCTTGGTACAAGATCTTGGGGCGCGGCGGATCGTGAGTGGGGCCTCCACCATCGCCCAGCAGCTCGCTCGGCAGCTCGTGCCGCGGCCACGATCGCTCTCGGGGAAGGTGCAAGAGGCGCTGTGGGCCGTGCGGCTCACGCTGCACCTCCCGCGCGAGGCGCTCCTGCGGGCGTACCTGGACCGCATCGCCCTCGGTCACGACATCTTCGGAGTCGAGGCAGCCGCGCAGCTCTACTTCGCGAGGCCGGCCTCGGCCCTCTCCATGGGGCAAGCGGCGCTCCTCGCAGGAATGGCGGGCTCGCCCGCTCGATACGATCCATACCGACACGCCGAGGCGTCGGAAAGGCGGATCCGCGAGACCCTGCGCCGGATGGTGCGGAGCGGCTTCGTGAACGTGGAAGGCGCCCGCATGGCCGCCGTGGCCCCGCTCGATCTCACGCCCCCCTCACGCGTCTTTGCAGCGCCTCACCTGATGACCTTTCTCGCGAGGAGCCTGCCCGCCATGGGGCTCGGTCGCGCGGTGGAGATCGAGACGACGATCGACTCCGAGCTGCAGGACGACGTGGAGGCACTCATTCGCGAGCAACTGGCGGGCGGTCGGCGCATTGAGCAAGCGGCGGCCATCGTCATCGACAATGCGACCGGAGAGGTCCTCGCCTATGCAGGGTCCTCCGACTTCCTCGACGAGGCGCGAGAGGGACAGAACGACGGGGTGCGCTCGCTTCGCCAGCCCGGAAGCGCGCTGAAGCCCTTCGCCTATGGCCTGGCCCTTTCCGAGGGCTACACGCCTGCGACCCTGCTCAGCGATCTGGAAGTACACCTCTCGACTCCGTCGGGTGCGTACATCCCCCGGAACTACGACCGCCGCATCCACGGACCGGTGAGGCTCCGGGCCGCCCTCGCGAACAGCTACAACGTTCCAGCCGTACGCCTCGCGGACGCGCTCGGACCAGGCCGCGTGCTCGGCGTGCTGAGGAACGCAGGATTCGAGTCGCTCCAGCAGAGCGCAGACCACTACGGCGTAGGGATCGTCCTCGGCAACGGCGACGTGACCCTGAGAGAGCTGGCGCGCGGCTACCGCGGGCTGGCGCGTGGCGGCGTTCTCGAGCCGCTTCGCGAGATCCGGCGTGCCCGAGATGCCGAGGGGCAGAGCTTGCCCGTACGTCGCGAGGTGGCTTCGCAGCGCTTCCTCCCCACGAGCGCGGTCGCCATCCTCACGGACATCCTCTCGGACGAGTCGGCGCGGGCGCCGGCCTTCGGGCTCGACAACGCCCTGCGGCTTCCCTTCCCGGTCGCCGCGAAGACCGGCACCAGCCATGCCTTCGTCGACAACTGGACCGTCGGGTTCACGGCCGAGCGGACCGTGGCAGTCTGGGCCGGAAACTTCGATGGCCGTCCCATGACCGGCGTCTCGGGGATCACCGGAGCGGCGCCCATCTTCTCGCGGATCATGGCGAGGTCCATGCGTGGCATCGCTTCCAGGGCGCTCGTGGACCGCTCCCGGTTCGAGCACGCGCGAGTCTGCGCGCTGTCGGGACGCCTGGCCGGGAGCGCGTGCCCGTCGGCCGTCGAGGAGGTCTTCCTGCCAGGGACGGCGCCCCTGGAGACTTGCCGGATGCACCGGTGGCGCGAGAGGCCCGTGCTGGACGTCGGGCCCGAGTTCTACGGCTGGGCGCGCGCGGAGGGGTTGGAGGCCGGGCCGTGGCCGGAGCCCGCGGACGGCGAGCGGCAGGGAAGCTTCGCCCGTATCGTGCTGCCCGGGAACGGCGACGAGTACCTCGTAGAGGCCGGCCTGCCGCAAGATGCCCAGACCATCCCAGTCCGAGTGTGGGCCCCACCAGGAGCGCGCGTGGTGGAGGTGCGGGCTGACGATTCGACGGTGCTCGAGCTCGGGGCGCCGTTTGCAGGCCGACTCCCCGCGCGCCCCGGACATCATCGCCTGGAGCTGTGGATCCCGGGTCGGACTGGCCCGCTCGCGGTCTCCGAGTTCGTGGTGCACGGAGGAAACCAGTGATCACGATCCTCGCGGCCGCGGCGATCCTAGCGGTTGCGCCACCTACGATCACCGTTCGAGTTCTCGAGAAGCAGGTGCCTCTGCTTGCAGGTGTGTCGAGGCCGGGCGAGCGCCACGAGATCGCGGTGCGAGGCGGAAGGCTCCAGCTTGACGGAGTCCCGGTCGCCGCACCGGCCGAGCTTGGCGCGGGCAACTGGCTCGTCGAGGTCCCGGGAACTCGGCCGCGCCGCTACCAGGGGGCTCCCTCGTTCAGCCTGGAGGCGGCACGTCTCGCCATCCTGTTTCGCATGCCGCTCGAGGAGTACGTGTCGGCCGTAGTCGCATCCGAAACGGTGCCCGGGACTTCTTTCGAGGCGCTCAAGGCCCAAGCCGTCGTGGTGCGCTCCTATGCGCTGGCGACGCGCGGGCGGCATGGGGACGCCGACCTCTGCGATCTCGCGCATTGCCAGGTGCTGGCTGGACGAGGACCGCGCGCTCATCTCGCCGCCGCAAGGGCCGCAACCCTGGCGACTTCGGGATTGCGCACGAACGGCTCGGCTCGGACGGAGGAGCGGAGACTCCAGGCCTCGCCGACCTTGACCTTCGCTACGGCATCGGCGGGTATCTCGTACAGGTCGCCCTCGGAAGCCGGCGCGTCGGCGGCGAAGCTTTCGCGCGGGCCCTCGACGGCGCCATGGGGTACGGGGTCGTCCGCAGCTCCCGATTCCGGACGCACGAGGAGGGTACAACCATCGTTCTTTCGGGCTACGGCATCGGGCATGGTGTGGGCCTGTGCCAAGCAGGCGCCGCGAAGCGCGCGGCGATGGGGCAGAGGTACCGGGAAATCCTGCAGCACTACTTCGCGCGTGCGACCATCGAGAAACCGGCCCACGCTTCCAGACCTTCCGCGCTTCGCGGGAAACGCTTCTAGTCCCGAATCGCGGCGGGTGGTTGGAGGGGGAGGGAGAGGCGGAAGATGGAGCCGCCGCCAGGCGCCTCGGTGAGGGTCAGCTCGCCGCCGTGGAGGCGCGCGATCTCGGCCGAGATCCACAGGCCGAGCCCGTTGCCGCCCTCGCCCTTGGTGGTGAAGAACGGCTCGAAGATCCGCGCGCGCAGATCGGCGGGCACGCCCGGGCCGTTGTCCTGCACCTCGATCAGCGCGTGCCCGTCCAGCCGGCGCGTGCGCAGGCACAGCCGCGCGCCGGGGCGGTCGCGCAGCGCATCGGCCGCGTTCACCACCAGGTTCACCAGCACCTGGCCGAGCAGCGTCGGCTGGCAGCGGACGGGCGGCACCTCGCCGTAGTCGCGCACCAGCTCCACCTGGTGCTTGAGGCGGCCTTGCAGGAGCACCAGCGCCTCCTCGATCTCCAGCAACAGATCGACCTCGCGCTGGTCACCGTCGGAGAAGCGCGCGCCGCGCCGCATGGCCTCGAGGATCGACCGCATGCGCGAGAGGCCCAGCTGCGCGTTGCGCAAGTGGCGGACGTGCTCCCCCGGCTCGACCAGCGCGTCGATCGCGTCCAGCTCCAGCGACACGCTGGTGAGCGGGTTCGCCAGCTCGTGCGCGAGGCCGCCCGCGAGCGTGCCGAGGTGCACCAGTCCCACGTGGCGCGCGAACTCGGCGCGCGCCTGGTGCTCGCGCCGGCGCAGCCGATCCTGGATGGCGGCTCCCGCCACCCCGATGACCGACGTGCAGAGCAGGAAGGACGCCCGCGTCCCCAGCTCGAGCGCGTCCTCGGGCCCACCGACGAGCACCAGGAGCGGCAGCACCGTGATGGCCAGCATCTCCGCGTGCACGACGACCGCCTGGCGCGGCTGGAGCGGCAGCAGGATCGATCCGCCGGCCACGATCAGCAGCACCGCGTACACGTACGGGCTGCGGATCCCGCCGGTGGCGAAGATGCCCGCCTCCAGGGCGACCGAGAGGACGAAGGCGGCCGCCGCCACGATCCACAGCGTCCCGCTCCACGGACGCCTGAGCCGCCTCTCGAGCAGCAGCAGGACCGCGGCGGCGGCGAGGCGGACGAACAGGAGCAAAAGCCAGTGATCCGGCGTGACCGCCCGGTCGAGCGCGGAGAAGGCGACGATCAGCGCGGCGGCGAGGAAACAGGTCGTGCGCAGCGCCTGGCGCTGGGCCGACTCCAGCTCTTCCGGGTAGGTCGGGAGCGGAGAAGGTGCGCGCTGTGGGCCGAGGTCGTGCTTCACCGCGATCGTGCATCGTACACGGCTCACCGTGCGGGAACCAAGGCGGGGACGGCCAGCGCCCCCGACGGCGGCGGGACGCCCAGGAGCAGAGCGGCGGAGGGAGCGACCTGCGTGGCGGACAGCTCCTCGCCAATCTTCAGCCGGAATCCGGGCGCTTGGGCGAGAAGCGGAACCACCGCATCGTCGCTCCAAGGACTCCCGTGCATCGCCCACGCATTGCCGATCTCGGGCCCGGCGAGGCTGGCGAGCGGCGCGGGTACGAAGAGGACGTCGCCGCTCCGCCCCGCGAACCACGCGTGCCGCAACACCGGGTCGGCGTCCGCAATCCCGGCCTGCGTGACCGCCTTCCAGACGCCGGGGACTCGCCGCAGGGCTTCCGCCGCGATCTCGGCCGCCCGCGCCGGGTCGACGCCGGCGAACCTCTGCAGGACGAGCACCCCGTCGTCCACCAGCAGCACCCAGCCGGGATGAGGGCCGAACGCCTGGTCCAGCGCCTTCTGCACGGGCCCGGTCAGCTCGGCCGCCGGGACGTGCAGCGCACGCAGGTGGACCTGCGCCGCCGTGGGCGGCGTCGGCGTCGCGCCGTGGTCCGAGGTGAGCAGGACCGAGAGCCCGTCGCCGAAGCGGGCGCGCAGGTCGCGCAGGAACGCGCCCAGCTCGTCGTGCATGCGCAGGAGCAGGTCCATCCGTTCCCGGGAGGCGGTGCCCGTCGAGTGGCCGACGTAGTCGACCCCCGCCAGCGAGAGGAGCAAGAGGTCGGTGCGCCCGCGCGTCCCCAGCTGCATCGCCTCGAGCCCGGCGCGCGCCGCCCGCAGCACGATGGTGGTGGACGGGGGCGCGGCGCGCAGCGCGCGGAACAGGCGGGGCGAGACGTCCCCGGTCCCGATGCGGTGCGGGAACGAGGGCCCGATCCCGTAGAGGTCGTGGATCTCCGTGCGCTCCTCGGCGATGCGCGCGTACACCGCCTCGGGCCGCGACA
>WNGL01018740.1_pt1 | contig 10103 bp, 10 predicted proteins | sample 5400591 | NCBI WGS metagenome assembly WNGL01 (sample SAMN13153377, study PRJNA577476) | soil metagenome | isolation source: 80 cm soil or saprolite under Garry oak tree replicate 1 | place: USA:California | collected 2016-06-15 | reverse complement strand
TCTCTTCCCACAACGCTTCCGAGAAAGAAAGCACGAAAGCCTTCGTCGCGGCGTAGGTAGTCATGAAAGGCACCGCCTGAAAACCTGCGGTCGAAGCGACGTTGATAATCCTGCCGCTCCGTCTCTCTCTCATGGGCTGAAGAAATCGATGTGTCAACTCTACCAGCGCTCCGATGTTCAAGTCGATCATGTTCAACTCGCGTTCGAGATCGAGTTTCGCAAAATCACCCATCGATCCAAAGCCGGCATTGTTGATTAAGAAATCTATTTGCAGATCGCGCTGCTGCGTTTCTTCAAACAGTCGCGCTGGCGCGTCAGGCTCTGATAAATCCATCGCCACGTACTGCGCGCGAATGCTCTTGCTGCGCCCCAGTTCGCTGCAAAGCATCACCAGCTTCTCTTCCGTCCGCGCTACCAGCAACAGATTGTGACCGCGCGCCGCCAGCTTGCGGGCAAAGGCTTCGCCGATTCCTGAAGACGCGCCGGTGATAAGTGTGGTGTTCATGGGACGAATTGGCAGACTTTGGGCTGTAGATCTTTGAATTGTGGCAGATTGCAGATCACTCTGTAATCGCGCGGGATTAGTGGTGGATCCCTGATTATCGTCGGATAGCCGATTAGCGGAGACAAAGAATTGCCCTGCACATCGGAGACTGTAACAAAATCCCTCGGCTGAAGCAGAACATCTTCAGCACGACCTTCCTGAATAGCTTTGAGGCTAACGGAAATCAGATTCTGATAACCTTTCTCCGATGAAACTCGATGGATTCGTATCGTCGGCCGATCGTCGCTGCTCCCGGTTCCGCCAGCCATGGCAATTGCTTGACTTACATGCAGTCCTTCGCGAAAAACGATATTCGTTAGTCGGCGCGCATTTCCCATGACGTAGACTAGTTCGGTTTCTGGCACCACCACGATGTCACCTGGATTCACTTTGGGATTCTCACTTTCACGTCCTCGCAGAACTTCGGCCAGGCTGTATTCGTGAACTTCCTTTGCCTTCTCTTCCTGGCTACATCGCTCACATTTGCATGAGTGAACTACACGAATGATTTTTCCAGCGCGCTCGGTCGGTCCGCCAACTCGCGCAAGTATGTCGAACAGTCGCATACTCGATGGCACATCCAGACGGCTTGGGTTCCGCACTGCTCCCATTACCGCGATTTGCTGACAGCTATTCTGCAAGGCGGGGCGTGGGCTTTCGGACTGCTGCCCGCGCACAGCCGATGACATTGTGGTTAGCATCAACCACATGATCGCGTAACGAAGATGGATTGACTTGTGGACCACTGAATCACCCGAAGCTAACTGATTTCCAAAACGTTCAGCTCGATAATGTCGGCATTCCCATCGCGCAACCGATCGAGCGTTGCGGCCGCAGGCGCCTTATCCAAATTTATGCGCGCCACCGCGGCTTCGGCTCCCTCGAAGACGATGTTCTCCATCTCCTGCACATTGATCTGTTCGACTTTGATTGCGTCCAGCACTTGGGCCAGCACGCCTGGGCGATCGCGATGGCGCACGACCAGGCGATGCGTGGCGGGAGTCCGTCGCGCGAGGTTCACCACGTTCGGCACCTGACCGGTTTCTTTGAATGATTGAATGATACGCACGGTCTCGGCGGCGATTGCTTCCTGCGCCTGTTCGGTCGAAGCGCCGATATGATGTGTTCCGTACACGCTTGCTTCCTTAGCGATCGGGTCCGTGAACTCAGCGACGGCTGAAGTTGGTTCGATCGAGAACACATCAAGGCCGGCGCGGATTGCCTTCGAATGAATCGCTTCGACCAGTGCCGATTGATCGACAACTTCGCCGCGCGACGTGTTGATGAAGTAGGCGCCAACCTTCATCGCCTGAAAGAAATCCGGACCGATTAACATTCGCGTCTCGGGTTTCAAAGCCACGTGCACGCTAACTACATCTGCCTCTCGGGCGACGTCATGTGGCGAGTCCCTTCGTTCTACTCCCAATACGGCAGCTTTTTCGTCGGTGAGACTGCGACTCCAAGCGACAACCGGCATACCGAATGCGCGCGCTCGTGGAATCATCTCCCGGCCAATCTTTCCGACGCCAACCAGCCCCAGCGTGCGGCCAAATAATCCGCGCGCTTTCGAGAATTCTTTTTTGTTCCACTGGCCGGCGCGCAAAGCGATCACGTTGTCGGAGACGCGGCGATCGAGCGCGAGAATCAAAGCGAACGCCAACTCCGCGACCGCGATTGAATTTTTCCCCGGACAATTCGCCACGTAAATCCCCCGCCGCGATGCCGCCGCCACGTCGATTGTGTTGTAACCAGCGCCCGCGCGCACCACCAATTTCAAAGGCGCCGCGGCCAGCATCGCTTCAGTGACCTTTGTTCCGCGCACGATCAACACATCAGGCTGCTGCTGCGCGATTGCCTCGACGAGTGGAGCGTCTCATTTTCAAATTTGGAGTGCGCCGGCAGAGCGAAGCGGCGACGGCGCTTTCAGTTCGGAGTTCCGTCTCTGCGGCCGTTGAGCACCAGAATCGTTACGCCTAAAGGCGGTAATCCAAACGATCCAAAGCGCCGTCGCCGCTTCGCTCTGCCGGCGCACTCCACATCATTCTTCCTGATCAAACACGCTTATCAAATCTTCTTCCCGCGCCCGCGGAATACTCACAAGCTGCAAATTCTCTTCGACGTGCGCCATACGACTCATGCCGACCAACGCCGTCGCAATTCCCGGTGCCGAGCGCACAAATTGAATACCCGTTTGTGCGTCTGTGGCAAGCGAGCCCAGCGGTTCCCGAATCGCTTCCGGCAAGCCGCGCGATACCTGGCCCTGCAAGATCGATCCACTGGCGATTGACGTTACCCCAAACGCTTCGGCGGCTTCCAGCACGCTTACATATTCATCACCCAGTTTCTGATTCTGAAAGAACAGCGCTTCGGGCATCGCGAGATTGAACGGCAATTGAATAAACCGAAAGTGGTGATCATCGCCGCCAACTTCGCGCGCGACTTCAACCATCTGCTCCAACGAATGATACTCGCGCGCGTCAGGTTCGGCGCGAAAGCCATTCCACGTAGCCACGCCGTAATTCTTGATTTGGCCTTCAACTACACTCTGCTCCAGAAACTCAAACGCGTTGCGCAAACGCTTCGAAAACTCTTCCGGCGAAACCGACGACAGTTGCGACTCCGGATTGTGCACGTAGTAAACGTCGACACCATCAAGTCCCATGTTTTGCAGCGACTGTCGAAGCTGATTCTGCAAGTAGCCTGGCGTCATGCAGTGCGCGCCGCCGGCGATATCGGCGAAGTTCGCAATTCCTGGTCGCACAAAGGTTTCTTCGATGTATTGCCGTACGTCTCGCGGCGGCGCGCCGTCAAACGGCAAATAGCCGCCCTTGGTGCAAACGACAATTTCATCGCGCCCAAATCCTCGTGCGAGCAATTCTTTCAGCGCCGCGCCAACCGATCGCTCGCTTCTCTGAAAGCGATAGTTGGCCGCGGTGTCAATCACGTTCACGCCCAACTCGACCGCGCACACAATCGCCTCCGCATAACGACGATCGCTTTCTTCATCGGCTTCGCCCAGATACGTACCAATGCCAATCGACGACAGCCAGAGATCTTGAGCCTGACGAAAATGATCTGCCGCGATGTCTTTGAAACGATCGCGATAGCGCGCCGTTCCTTCCAGCGTCGCGCCAGCGTTGGTGACAGTTCGGGTCTCCATAGAAATTTAGCGAAGACTATACGCGGCCCATTGAACGCCAAGCAAGGGCGCTTCGATCAATCACGAGCGATGTGTTAGCGTGTAGCCAACTGCTAAGAAACGCGTGGCTGAATCGAATTATCAACGCGAAATCGAAGTGGCGACCAAACTCGCACGGGTGGCGGGCAGCATCTTGCTGACGCACTATTACAGTTCCTTTCTGGTCGAACAAAAAGTAAATGCATTGGACGAACTGGAAGAAGTCACCGCAGCGGATCGGGAGGCGAACGAATTGATCGTCGGCCGCCTGCGGGAAGAGTTTCCGGATGACGGCATTCTCGCGGAAGAATCTGCTGATACTGAGCGTCGTCTTTCAAAGGACCGCGTGTGGTTGATCGATCCGATGGACGGCACGAAAAACTTCATCGCCCGCGACGGAGATTTCGCGGTGCAGATCGGGCTCGCCGTGCGAGGCGAGAGCGTTGCCGGCGTCGTATATCAACCCGTGCGCGACGTTCTTTATCGCGCGGTTCGCTACGGTGGAGCTTGGATTGAAGCGGCCGGCAAACCGGGGACGCGAATGTTGGTTTCAGCTCGAACTCAACCAGGCGAAATGGTGCTGGCATCCAGCCGGTCGCACCGCAGCCCGCGGATGGAGCGGGTCGTCGAAGCCTTTCGTTTCAAAGATGAGTTGCGGCGCGGATCCGTGGGTGTGAAGATCGGCTTGATTGCCGAGCAAAAAGCCGACCTCTATCTGCATCTTTCGCCGAGCACCAAGCAATGGGATACGTGCGCGCCGGAAATAATCTTGGCTGAGGCGGGCGGACGCTCGACTGATTTGTTTGGGCAGCCGCTGACCTACAACGGAATTCGGATCGACAATCGTAACGGGATCGTCGCCACCAACGGCGCCGCGCACGAAATGGTGATTAAGAAGTTGAAGCCGCTGCTGAAGGAGTTTGGGAGAGTGCCGGCATGATTATCCGCAGATTACGCAGATTGCGCAGACAAGGAAAGGAAAAACAGCCAACACCTTCTTTGTTCTATTTTCCAAACCGCCCAATTGTCCTCAGGTGTTTGACTTGGAAAACGCCTGGGTATCTGTGTTCGTCTACCTTTTCTGCGTAATCTGCGGATATCAGCTTACGCTTTCTTCAGCATCGAAATCTGTCCGGTGTGGTAGAGGTCGTGCTGAATTATCCCGTGCAGTGTGACATAAACCGTTGACATGCCTTCCAGGATCGGCTCATCAAGTCTTGATTCAGGCACCCGCGCAATCGCATCGCACAACGCTCGATGTCCGCGATCCAGTGCCGCCTTTGCCTGTTCCCAGGCCGCTTCGCTCTGATCGCCTACGGGCGGCCAGTCCTCAGGCGAAGCCAAGGCGATTTGGGCGCGGTCTCCTTCCAGCCTGCGACGCACGGCGTTTTCCCAGACGGCCATGTGATGCGCCAACTCCCAGATGCTGTGCGCATTTTGCAGCGTCCGTGTATGCGCTTGCTCCGCGGTAATTCCCTCGAGCGCCTCGTGCACTGAGGGACCATGCCAGGCGTTGCCTTCAAACGCGCGTTTGAGTTGATCAAGGATTCTCTCGATCTCAGTCATTGTTCCCACCTTCTAATTCTTCAAGCTGTGTTTTGGTTCTTTCGCGCTCAGCGTAAAGTCTGGCGAGGGTTGAAGGCAACGCAATGTTTTCAGCCTGCGCGGGATCAAACCCACGCGCGCGCATTTGGCGCACGAATTCTGCGTCGAGATCGCGGAGTCTCCGATGCAGTTCGCTGGCGTCGTTCTTAGGATCAGTCATCTGCTGACGATGAAAGACGAGTTTAGATTCCTCAGTCTTTAGCTGGGCTCTGGTTTCCAAAAAAGAGCAAACCTAAAGGTTGAACTCTGAACACCTGTTGCCGGCGTTTAGAGATCAAGCTTTAGCTTGCTGCTTTGCAAATGATTTCGCTCAGGTTAGTCTACACACGCTCAATCAATTAGATTTTATACAGGAGTCAACGTGGCCACAATTCGTCCTTTCAATGCCCTTCGTCCGCAGGGCGATCGCGCGGCGCAGGTTGCGGCGGTTCCTTACGATGTCGTGAACACTGAAGAAGCCCGTGCGCTGGCCGCCGGAAACCCTTGGAGCTTTCTACACGTGTCGCGTTCCGAGATCGATTTACCGGATGGCACCCCGATCTACAGCGATAAAGTGTACGCGAAGGCGCTCGCAAATTTCGAACAGCTCATCAAGGAATGCCCGCTTGAGGACGAAGAAACCCCGAGTCTGTATCTCTATCGGTTGATTATGGGCGACCACGAGCAGATCGGCGTCGTCGCCTGCTGTTCCGTCGATGAGTACGACCGCGACATCATTCGCAAGCACGAGCGTACTCGGCCTGACAAAGAAGACGATCGCACGCGTCAGATCATGGTGCTGCGCGCGCAAACAGGCCCGGTGTTTCTAACTTATCGGGGAGAGGTGAGGATTGATTCTCTGGTTGCCGATGCGCTCACGAGAAATCCGCCGCTCTACGACTTTGTGGCGAACGACGACATTCGTCACACCATCTGGCGTGTGCCCAATTACCAGCCGCTGGTTGAAGCTTTTGCTGAAGTTCCTTATCTCTACATCGCCGACGGTCATCATCGAGCCGCCAGCGCCGGCCGCGCTCGCGCCGAACTGAAGGAGCATGGCTTCGGTTTTATCGGGAATGAAGAATACAACTTTTTCCTCTGCGTTATATTTCCCGATGACCAATTACAAATTCTTCCTTACAACCGCATTGTGCGCGATTTGAATGGCATGTCGCGGTCAGAGTTTCTGGCACGCCTGCGCGAAAGTTTTGAATTGACAGAAAGTGCTTCGCCATCACCGAAACAGCGCGGCGAGTGGAGCATGTATCTCGATGCTCAGTGGTACGGTTTGGCTCTACCGAATGATGCGGCGCGACCTGAAGGACTAGTTGATTCACTCGACGTAAGCATTTTGCAGACCCGTCTGCTCGATCCGATTCTTGACGTCAAAGACGTGCGCACCGATAAGCGAATCGATTTCGTGGGCGGAATTCGCGGGACGGGTGAACTGGAGAAACTGGTGAATGAAGGAAAGGCCGCCGTGGCGTTCTCGCTTTATCCGACCACGATTGATGATCTGCTGCGCGTGTCTGATGCCGGCGAGATAATGCCGCCGAAATCGACGTGGTTCGAGCCGAAGCTGCGGGATGGATTGCTGATTCATCAGATTTAAGATGCGCAGTACTGATGTATTAGGATGCCGGAAAGACAAGGCCTTTCCGCACATCGGGCGGCATAGCCGCTTATGCAAGCGCCGCAAATACTTCATTCGACAGCAGTGCGCCGCGCATTGTCAGTTTAAGTACATCACGATCAGTTCTGATCAATCCGGCCTCTTCTAATCGGTCGAGTTCACCGCCATGCTCTTGGCGCAAGTCCTTACCGAACCGCGCGCGGTGACTCTGCAAATCGACGCCGCGCATCAGACGCAAACCGAGAAAGATCGACTCCGAACGCGCCTCTTCATCGCTCAAATTCGTGCGCTCAACAATCGGCGACTTTCCGTTTTCCACCAGTCCAACATACTTCGCGGCATCGCGCTCGTCACTCCAACGCCGCCGCCTGCCATCGTACGAATGCGCCGAACAGCCAAAACCGTAGTAAGGCGCTCCGGTCCAGTATTTCGTGTTGTGCCGCGATTCAAATCCTGGCAAACAGAAATTTGAGATCTCGTAATGCTCGTAACCCGCGGCAACAACTTCGCCGATGAGTACGCGATACATCTCCGCGGCAAGATCGTCGTCAGGTGCGGGCCGCATGCCGCGTTTGATCTGATCGGCGAGCGGCGTGCCTTCGTGTACGTCAAGCAAATAGAGTGACAGATGCTCAGGCCGCAGCTTCAAAGCTTCATTAAGGTTTCGCTTCCAACCCCCCATGGTCTGGTTCGGGAGTCCCGCGATCAGGTCGAAATTAATATTCTCAAAGCCGGCTTCGCGGAGATGATTGAACGTTGAGTAAATATCGCTCGAAGAATGCGTACGCCCGAGTTGTTTCAGCTCGCGATCGTCGAATGTCTGCGCCCCAAAACTGGCTCGATTGATCCCGCAGCGACGAAACTCCAGAAGCTTTTCCCGTTTAGACGCGGCACTTATGCCGCCATCTCCCGGATTCAACTCGATTGTCATTTCCGCGCCATCGAGCACCTTGAATCGATCGCGGACCGCTTTCAGAATCTGTTCGATTTGCGCCGGCGTCAGCAACGAAGGAGTTCCGCCACCGAAATAGATCGTATCGACATCGCTAGGCTGCTCAACTTCGCGCCCGGCGGTGATCTCGGTTGCCACTGCCTGAACATAGCGCGCGGCCAATTCGCTTTCGTACATGCCCGTCGCAAAGTCGCAGTAAGAGCAACGTGAACGACAGAAGGGAATGTGTATGTAGACTCCGGCGTGCATCTTCATCCACAGATTACGCAGATTACGCTGATGCATTCAAGTGAAACGGAATCGTTTTCCTGCCGGCTGCGTCCTGCCTTCTGCCTCCTGTCATTATCTGTTCTGCTTCTATGCGCCCTGTATCATTTTAATTAACTGATCAATGGCAAGCGCTTCCGCTTTTTCTGAGTCTCAATTCACTTTCAGGCTGGCATGATGATTGACTAGGGGCTGAGTGATTCGCATTTATCCCGACGAGCCAGAAACAAATTAATGGAGGGACTTGAAATCATGGAAAAGAAGAGACAGCAGAAAGGCTTGCGCCAGCAAGGCGGTCATCAGATGCCCGGACGCGGTCAAAAAGAAGATCAAGCCGTTGGCAGCAGGCGGCCTGACGAGGACCCCTCTCGGCAAGGCCGTCAATGGGACGAGATGGGAAGCATTCGCCGGAATCCGGACTATCAGCGTCGCGAGCAAGAGACGAGACGCTAAGAGTGGTGCTGTCCACACCGAAGGCTCACGTTTGATCTTCTGAAAAGAAAATCATTTATTAATTCGTCGAGTGCTGCCGCCGCCGCTAATCGATCGGCTCATCTGGCGCGCCACTAATTCAGCTTTCGCCAACACGCGCAGAAAATTCTCACCGAGGATCTTGCGAATATCCGGTTCGCTGTAGCCGCGCTTTAATAACTCGTAAGTAATATTCGGCAGCATCGAAACATCGCGCGCGCCTTCGGGAAAATCGTTCGCGCCGTCAAAGTCCGCGCCGAGACCGACATGATCGATGCCCGCGACCTTCACAATGTGATCGATGTGATCGATCAATTTCGAGAGTGGCAGGGGCGGCAAAGGGTTCGCGGCTTCCAGCTTGTCGCTTTCTTCTGATAGTCGTTCGGGATCGTCGGCATACTTCGACGTCAACGCATCCTGCTGCGCTCTCAGACGCTTGTCACGCTCATCGGCTTGCGGCGCGACAGTTTTCTGATCGACAAAGAGACTGTAGAAGTTTACTTGCACGACGCCGCCATTCTTGGCAATGCGTTTCAGTAGATCGTCGGGAATGTTTCGCGGCACGTTGCTGAGCGCGCGCGCCGATGAATGCGAGGCGAAGATCGGAGCTTTCGAAACATCGAGTGCGTCGCTCATCGTTTTGTCGGAAACGTGCGAGACATCGACCAGCATTCCGAGCCGATTCATCTCGCGCACGACTTCCTTGCCAAAATCGCTAAGGCCGTTGTGTTTCTTTTCGCCGCGGGCCGCATCCGCCCAATCGTTCGTGTTGTTCCACGTCAAGGTCATATAACGCACGCCGAGCCGGTAGAACTCGCGCAGCGTCGGCAGAGAATTTTCGATCGCGTGCCCGCCTTCGATGCCCATCAAGCAGGCAATCTTACCTTGGGCTTTCGCGCGTCGAATGTCGGTCGAGGTAGTCGCGAACATCAAGTCGTTGGGATGCCGCTCAACCGCGCGATAGACGGAATCGATCATGTCCAGCGTGCGCCGCGCCGCGCCGCCATGCGCGACGTACCAGGGCTTGACGTAAAGCGAAAAGAACTCGGCGTTCAATCCGCCCTTCTTCATGCGTTCGATACTCGTGCGATAAGGCGTCGGCGGCGACCCGCCAAGATCGTAATCGTCATTGGTCATCGGCGTAGTGACGTCGTTGTGCGTGTCGATGACGATCGCGCGTCGTTGAATCGCGAGTGCCTTCTGCCACAGCGCTTCGTTGCGAGGTGAGCGGGCCGATCTGCCTTGAGCTGATTGCGTCGTGCGCTGCGCGCCAATCGGAATTGCTGAAGCGATGAATGTGAGAACGAGAAGGGAAGGCAGCATCGAAAACAACAGTCGTGGTGGTTTCATGGCGTAGAGATTTACCACAAACGTTACAGAACCGCGAGCGGTAGCGACCGGCCCTTGCCAGTTAAGGAGTCAGCGCGAGCGAAAGGCCGGTCGCTACCGCTCGCGGTTCTGTAACGCAAGTTGG
>WNGL01018668.1_pt1 | contig 10105 bp, 8 predicted proteins | sample 5400591 | NCBI WGS metagenome assembly WNGL01 (sample SAMN13153377, study PRJNA577476) | soil metagenome | isolation source: 80 cm soil or saprolite under Garry oak tree replicate 1 | place: USA:California | collected 2016-06-15 | reverse complement strand
GTCATCCTGTTCTCCGACAGCGGTCCGGGCCTCAAGGACCCCCATCGTGTCTTTGATCCCTTCTATACGACGAAGCCTGTTGGCAAGGGCACGGGTCTGGGACTCAGCATTTGCTTCGGCATCGTTCAAGAGCACGGCGGAAAAATTCTCGCGTATAACCGGCAGGAGGGCGGAGCCGTCTTCCGCGTGGAATTGCCCGCGCTCCTTGCGGTTTTTCCCGCTAAGGAATTGCAGCTCAGCGCCGCGTCATCCACTCCTCAAAAGTCTTCCTGACCGCGCTACCGCTTCCCAATCGTTTCCGCTCATTGTCCGTAAACGAATGCGACTCGTGCTAGAGTTTTGCTTCTCACTCTTGACTTGGCAAAAGGAATCGCGATGCCGGAAATGGCCATTCAGACGCAAGCACTGACGCGCAGATTCGGAAACCTCACCGCGGTTGACGGCGTCGATCTTCAGGTGACGGCTGGACAATTCTTTGGGTTTCTGGGACCGAATGGCGCCGGAAAATCGACGACCATCAAAATTCTGACGGGTTTGCTTGCCCCCACTTCCGGCAACATGCAGCTTCTGGGCGTGGATTTTGCCGCGAATCCCGTCGAAGTAAAACGCCAGATCGGCGTCGTGCCGGAAGGCATGGGCCTGTTCGAACGCTTGACTGGTGCTGAGTATCTGAAGTTCGTCGGCCAGATGTACGGCCTGGACCGCGCGACAACCCAGCGCCGCTCCGAAGAGTTGCTTGATTTCATGCAGCTTGCCGATCGGCCCAAGACCATGATTGCGGACTACTCGCACGGCATGCAGAAGAAACTCGCCCTCGCCGCGGCCGTGATTCACGGGCCTCGCATCCTGTTTCTCGACGAGCCTTTCGAAGGCGTGGACGCGCTTGCGGCTGGCGCGCTGAAAGCGCTGTTAGGGCGCATGACGGAACGTGGCACGACGATTTTTCTCACTTCCCACGTCCTGGAAATTGTCGAACGGCTGTGCAGCCACGTTGCCATCATTCATAAGGGCCGGCTTGTCGCACAAGGTTCGCTGGAAGAATTGCGCGCCGGGATTTCTGGTGAGGAAGGAAGCAAGAAGACGCTCGAGCAGATTTTCCTTTCGATCGTCGGCAAAGAGGGCTCGGAGCGCCCGCAGCTCGAGGAGCTTTCATGGCTGATGTGACAGAGGCCCTCGGCATCTTCCTGCAGATCCGTCTGGTTGCCGGGCTTCGCTGGCGAATTCTCAGAAACAGCCTGCGCAAGAAAAACAATCGTCTCGATTTGATCGGCCTGATCTTTACCGGGGTGTTTGGCGGCATGGTGGTGCTTGCGCTGTCCTTTGCCTTTTACGCCGGCGCTTATGCCTTTCTTTCCCAAGGCCGCTTGGATTGGATGGCCTTACTCTTCTGGGCTATTTTTCTCTTCTGGCAGATCTTCCCGATTTTTGTGGCAGGTTTCGGAGCGAATTTTGAATTTCGTACACTGCTTCGGTTTCCGCTAAACCGTAGCGCCTTCTACATCATCGGGCTGGCATACGGGTTCGGCGATTTCTCAGCGCTCGCCTCAGTCTGCTGGCTGCTTTCCATGACCGCAGGCGCCGCCGTTGCCAAGCCGGGCGTGTTGCCAGCCATGCTGCTTATGATCGCCATGTTCATGCTGCTCAACGTCACTCTCGAGCGGCTCATCGGTTCCTGGCTGGAGCGGTTGCTCTCCCGGCGTCGCACGCGAGAACTCTTCCTTGGCCTTTTTGTTCTCTCCATGGTGTCGCTGAACTTTCTTACTCCCCTGTTGCAAAAATACGGTACATCGGCCCGCCCGGCCTTGTTCCGCCTCTTGCCGTACTTCGCATGGTTGCCGCCTTCCCTGGCGGGCCGCGCCATTGACGCAGTCGTCCAGCTTCAACCCGTGGGATTTCTACTTAGCTCGGCGACTCTCCTGCTCTACGTCGTTGTGTTTAGCGCCCTCTTGTGGCGCCGTTTATCGGCGCAATACCGCGGTGAAGAGCTCAGCGAGACCGCGGCGCCGGCGCGCACCGCCGTTCGTACCATAGCCGGCAAAGACGATGGCGTCGATCGCTTGAGTTTGCTTTCGTCCCAGGTGGCCGCGATCGTTCGCAAGGAGTTCCGCTATCTCACTCGCAACGGTTTTGCATATCTCAGCCTGCTACTCCCCCCGATACTCATTATGATCTTCAGTATGAATTCTGCCGGATGGCATCTGACTAAGGGCGGTAGGGGCGTCTCGGCGGACACATTTTTCCCTGGCATGATGGCCTACCTCATCCTGATTCTGATGGCCCCGGCCTACAACTGCTTCGCCTACGAGGGTCGTGGCATTCAGACGTACTTCACCGCGCCCCTGCGCTTCCGCGATGTATTTCTCGGAAAAAACCTGATGCTGCTCTGCGTGCTTTCGCTTGAAATAACCCTTTCGCTGGCGATGCTCGCCTGGCGTGTTGGCTTGCCTTCCGCTCACATGCTCGTAGCGACGTGCGCTGCGATCGTTTTCACCGTCGTGGGCCAGCTCACAATCGCCAACTGGTCCTCTCTCAACTTTCCGCGCAAGATGGAATTCGGCCAGATGCGCGGTCAGCGCCAATCCGGCATGGCCGTGCTGGTTGCTTTTGGCTCTCAGATTTTAATGGGCGGCATCTCCGCGGTGATTCTTTTTGCAGGAAACTGGACCGGCAGTCCTTGGCTTCCTGCCGAAGCCTTCGCCTTCCTGGCTGCCGCGGCGGTAGGAGGTTACTTCGCGTCGCTCGATCCCCTTTCCCATCTCGCGGAGAAAAAGAAAGAAGTCCTGATCGAAGCCTTGTGCCGTTAATCTCCCTGTCTGCTTGCCTCGCGCAAAGAACGACTACGTGGCCCTTCGCAGGAACTCTGTGTAGCGCGTGGCAATGGCACGCCACGAAAAAAATTGTGCTTGGGCCAGCCAGCTTCGCTGCGCTAGCGAAGCTCGATAGTGCTCATCCTGCAAGACGCGGAGCAGCACATCCCCTAAATCACCCTTCCTCTCCGGCGAATAGAGCGCCAGCCCCGCTTTGGTGATCGGCTCCGCCGTCTCCGGCCCCTCGAACGCGATCACCGGCAAGCCGCAGGCGATCCCCGCGATCGCGCTGCCGCGCCGCGTGGATATATGTCCGCGCACAAACAGCAGAACTTCAGACCCAGAGAGAGTGTGCACCACATCTTCGCTTGGTAAAACGCCGAGCACCTGGAGGTCTACCGGCGCTCCATTCAACTGCTTTTGCAACTCCGCTTCGGCGCTTTGTGAATTGCGCCCCAATACAATTAATCGCAACTTTCCTATTCGTGATGCGGCAAATCGCACGGCTTCGGCGATACTCCCGATTTCCCTCTGACCGGCCTTTCCTCCGGTGATTCCAAACACGGCGACGCTTGGTATTCCACCCGCGAATATTTCTTTCCGCGAGATGGCTTTCCTCGTGACGGACAAATTTGCACCGACCGGAATGAAAAATGCGTTCACCGGCGGGCGCTTGATCCAGGAAAGTTTTTCCGTGGGAATCGTGAATACGGCCGCGTCGGAAAGGCGCAGAGCCTCGCGCATGGCGCGCAGTTGCGCACGGCGCCGCAACCCGTCAATCACTCTCGTTCCGCTGTAAGGCTCAGCGTCGTGAAAAACAACGCCAACGCGAGCGCCGCCGGCCTTCAGCGTCTTGAGGACTCGGGGAAATCGCAACGGGAAGCCCCTCATGGACCACGCCAGCGCTGTGTACTGCACCAGGACCCATGTTCCACTCCATCCCTTTGCATGTCTCCGAAGGCTGCGCGTAGCGCGAGTCCACCCGTTCTCGTTCCAGGCGATTCGTTTGATGATCAATTTGAAATCTTCCGCAACCAGGGCTTCGCCGAGGTAGCGGCAATACTCTTCGACCGCGTCGGTGGGCGCGTCAGGCCGTCCGAGGAGCGCGATGATGCGCTGCCGGCTCATATCAGAATGCTCATTTTTCAACGAGGAAGCTGCCCATCACCAGTGCGTCCATCCCGGAGCTGAAGAACGTCCGTATCGCGTCGGTCGGGGTATGCACGATTGCTTCGCCGCGCAGATTGAATGATGTGTTCATGATGACGGGCACGCCGGTGCGCTTTCCAAATTCATCGATCAGCCGCCAGTAGAGCGGGTTAATCTCTTTCTCAAGGGTCTGCGGCCGGGCGCTGCCGTCCACATGTGTAACAGACGGAATTACGCTTCGCTTTTCCGCGCGCACCTGCGCGGTCAAAATCATGAACGGCGAGTCCGTTGCGCTTTCCAGGTACTCTCCCGCCGCTTCTTTTTTTAGCGAGGGTGCAAACGGCCGCCACCACTCACGGAATTTCACCGCATTATTCACCTTCGCATTCATCTCCGGATCGCGCGGATCGGCAAGAATCGAGCGGCTCCCGAGAGCGCGCGGGCCGAACTCCATGCGACCCTGGAACCAGCCGAGAATCTTTCCGTGCGCAAGTAGTTGCGCCGCCGTTACAGCGGGATCGGGAAGCCGCGTGTAGCGCAATTTATAGGTGCGCAAAGCGCTTTCGATCGCATCGTCATCGAAAGCTGGTCCCCAATATCCGTGCCGCATCGGCTTGTTTGGCAATTTTCCATGGTCGTCGAGATACGGAGCGAGCGCCGCGCCAAGCGCAACGCCGTCATCCGACGCTGCAGGCTGCACAAACAGTTTGTCAACGAGACCGGAAGCGATAATTTTTCCATTGGCTTTCGAGTTCAGTGCCACGCCCCCCGCGAGACACACATTCCTGCATCTCGTTTTCTCGATTGCCATCCGCACCACGTTCATCATCGCTGTTTCACATGCGTCCTGTACCGCGTACGCAATATTTTTGTGCCTGTCGTCGATCTCGCTCTCCGCGACGCGCGCAGGCCCGAGCATCGCGGTCATCTGCGCGAATGACGTCGCGCCGTTGGCGGCCAGTTGTCTTGTGTGAATCCGATACGGCGCTGACTTCAAATCGATGAAGGCCGACAAATCCACGCCCGGCTTCCCGTAGGGCGCTAGCCCCATCACTTTCCATTCGTCGCTGTTGCGGTGAAAGCCGAGAAACTCGGTGAATTCGCTATAGAAATATCCCACCGAATCCGGAAACGGAATCATCAGCACCGGCTCGAGCCTGCCGTTGCGTCCCTGCCAGATCGTCGTGGCTTCCCACGCGCCACGCCCATCCATCACCACCACTGCCGCTTCTTCAAACCCTGAGTAGGCAAACGCGCTGATAGCGTGCGCCAGGTGATGATCGACAAACCGCATCTTCGCTTTCGTAGCTCCGAATTGCTGCGCGAACTTCTTCGCTCCACTTTCTTGATGCCACATGCTCAGGAAGTGAAGCGTCGAATTCAGCCCGCTGAGGTAGGTCAGCGGCATTTTCCCGGTGACGTAACATTTCAAGTCATGTCGATACACCGGTCCCGCCGTTTGCCAGCCGAAACACACTTCGTCCAACTGCTCCGCTTGCACACTTGCGAAATCCAGACACGCCTGAATAGCGTTCTTCGGGAAGCCGGCATCGTGCTTCACCCGGCTGATGCGCTCTTCCGCCACGGCAAACAGCAGTTCACCATCGCGCACGATGCACGCCGAAGAATCGTGCATCTGCGAATAATTAATCCCCACTGTGATCATCTTAAGTCAGACTGGCCTCGTGCCTTTGGTTTAACGCTTCAAGAGCGCTGAATCGTCCGGTCTTCGGCTGGACGCGCGTGCGCGCACGAGCGGGAGATTCACTCCAAGAGCTCAACTGCCTCACGTTCGACGTGAAACGCACGCCTCACACAAAACCACCCAAGGCCAACCAAGAAAGTTGAAATGGTAGCGCCGATCCAGCGGGGTATTCTCGCCACCGGGAGCACCCACCACCACACTGCGACGACTCGCAATGCTCGGGATCCTTCGACGGTCCGGCTGGGCGCTCCTCTTTGCGCGAAGATTTCCTTCACGTCACTTCTCATTGCATCCTTTGCTTGGCGCACGGCTGCGGGCCATTCGTGAAGAAAAGGAGCGTAGCGAACAGACCAAGCAATCGAATCATCCGCGTAAATGCCCTGCTCGCCCAGTTCCGCATAGTAACGCTCAAAGAAGCAAAACAGGGTCGGTGCATTTACAAGAAAGCCGAGGAGAGTCAGAACGACAAGGCCCTTCTTCAAGTTTCCCTCGAGCAACCCTGTCAACGCGCAAAGTCCGGGGACTCCTGGCACCAGATACCTTGGTCCCCAAGACCAGCCCGCATACCAATACCATGCAAGAGAATGCAGAAATAGGAATGCGGCAAAAACCGTCACAATTGCAAGCGCTTCCAACAAGCGATCTTTCATTGCTTTCCGGAAGCCAAAAATCGCAAGAATCACCGGCGGGCAATACCAAAGAAGTCCGTAGCCTGGACTCGCAAGAAGGCCGGCGACCCCGGGAAGAAAGAAGGCGATTCGAAATGGCGAGTCCATCCCAAAATTCAGCGCTTGGCCAAAGCGCAGGATGTTGTAGCCCGCATAAATCGCAAATCCTGCGCACGTTCCAGCGAGCGGCAAAGTGCTCCTGGGAAACGGAGTGCGCTTCGCAACCAGATAAGCAACCAGTATGGGGCCAACGACAAGCCCCGTTGGCTTTGCCAGCATTGCCAGGCCGGAAAAACAAGCCCCCATGAGGATGCCCCGGGGCGACAGCCCAAGCGTGAAATAAAGAGCTGAAACAGTCAAAAAAGCTAGCAAGGGCTCGGCAAAAAACGTGCGGCCGTAAGCGAGCGCCACCGTCCCGATGACGAAGCTCACGGCTGCCAGCCACGCACCTTTTCTGCTCCCCCCCATTCGAAGCGTGAGCAACGCGACCATCCCGCATGTTGCCGCTGTTAATATGCCCGTCAAGAATAGAGAGAAAACTGCGGCCAGATAGTGGAAGGGCAGCCCAGTCATACGGCTCGCAACAAGCCCTGCGTAAACGAATGGCACGGCGAGGACAGACAGTAGGGGGTACCAGTGCGAATAGACTCGCCCACCGACTCCAGGGACTCCCAAACCTTCGGGAACGGTAAAGCCCCGATGAGTGACCAAGGACTCCGACACAGCCAGCATGGCATTGCCATCGATTGAGTAGATGCCTGGAGCGACCAGAGCAGTGAACACCAGCGCGAACCCCAGCATAAGGAGAAATGCGTCACGGAAGAATGAGCTGGGTTCGACGGAACTCACGAGTCCTTTGCCTTCCTCAGAGAAAGTGACGGGACTAGCGTGGCGCTCCCGACAACTTGGCGTACACGTGCCAACCCGCGCGCGGAATACCAATCCCGAAGTCTGTAAAAAGTTTTCGGCGGCAGCACGCCCGCGAGGAAGAGAACAGCTAGGTGAAACACCCGATAACCAAATGTGGTCTGCTCATAGGCTTGACGGTAGGTTTCGCGCTCGATGCGAACGGACTGCCAGGAGCGTCCTTGAGAACCCGCGCTCCGGAATAAGCGGTCGTTACCGTGGCCAAAAACTCATCCGCCTCAATCCGGAGGTCAAGCGGAAGCGGCAAAGCCTTCTGAAGAACTCCCCGTCGCACCGCGAGGCGGCTTGTTCCAAGGTAAGCGCGCAACTGTAGAAACTCCCGCGCCTCATTCGCATTCTGCAACCGTGATTCATAGATGCGGTCAGGCGTAGCCAAAATCGTTTGATTCCCCGCTTCATCTATTTCCAGAATACCGTGGCCGATCGTCCCAACATCGGCGCGCGTTTCGAAATCACCCGACACCACCGAAAGTTTCTTTGGCTCCCACCAGTCGTCGCCATCCAGAAATGCGATGATCTCGCCCTTACACTCCGGGATGCCGGCATTGAACGCCGACGCCTGTCCGCCATTCTCCTTACGCAGCAGACGTACGTGCGGCTCGAATTTCCTGACAATTTCTGCTGTGCGGTCCGTCGAGCCGTCGTCCACAACAATGATTTCGCGGTCGGCAGCCGGAAAATCCTGCTCCAGCACGCTCACAATCGCCTGCTCGATGAAGCGCTCGTGGTTATAGGTGTCGATCAAAACGCTGGCAAATATCTTCGCCAAGCTTCTTCCTCCAAATTCACTAGGCCCAATTTTCTGGCGAAGCCATTACCCCTTCGAATCGCGTTACCTGACCTCTGCCGGAAGTGATTTCTCGGACGAGGGGCGCGTCATCCGCTTGTACCTCATGCGAATATCATCCAAGAGATGCAAATGATGATAGCCCAGGAACAGCGCTCCGAAAGCACGAACGTAGCCATAGGCGCGATGCCGCGGCGTCATAATTCCTGAATAAATCCGCGGGTATTCGAACAGGTCGTGAAAATATCTCCAGCGGCTTGGCGTCCTCAGTGCGTATCCGTCGCGCTCCTGCGCTTTTGTCCACTGCTTGAAGTAGGCCTCCAGGTCCACTTCGCGCAGGTCATAACCTTGACGTTCAAGCCAGCGCTTGATCTCGCATCCGCTTGCGAACGCAGCACCTCCGGAACCGGCAACAATTCTTTCAAGGCCCCGCGTCGGAACGCTAGGCAAGAAGTTCCCGCCATCGCGTACTGCAGCAGCGCGCGCCGGCTTTCTGGAACTCGCCCGGAAATCGGGACGAAATGGCGATCCGCCGATATACCTTCCAAGCCATCCCACCAGTGCACGCGGTGGTAGACCATCCCCGCTGACGGATTCCCTTCGAACGCTTCGTAGACGCGCCCTAGTTTTTCTGGAAGCCACACGTCGTCAGCATCCAGCAGCGCTATCACTTCACCGCTTGCATGCGCGAAACCAAAATTGAACGCCGACGCCTGCCCGCCGTTAGGCTTTCGCAAATAACGAATCCCCTCGCCGAATTTCCTCAATCGCTCTTGCGTGTCATCGGTCGATCCGTCATCCACGACCAGAATCTCCCGTTCTTCCGCAGGAAAATTCTGCGCCAGCGCACTCGCGACCGCTTCTTCAACGTATGCGCCGTAATTGTAAGTGTCGATCAGTACGGTAAAGAAAGGGGCTTTCATTCTTACCTGTTTCGGCTCATTTCGCCTGGGCCTGCGCCAACTGCGCGCGTTGCGAGGCGATAATTTCTTCAAGGATCGCGTCCAGCCCGCGCGTAATTGTCCAATTCGGATAGTGACTCTTGAATTTCCCGAGATTCGAGATATAGCAAATGTGGTCGCCCTTGCGGGCTTCTTCCACGTAGCGCCAGTCCAGCTTGCACCCGGTCATCTGCTCGACCCGCTCGATCGCCTCCAGCATCGAAATGCTGTTGGCGCGGCCGCCGCCCAGGTTGTACACCTCGCCCGGCCGAGGATTTGCGGCAAACTCTTCGATCGCGCGCACCACGTCGTGGCTGTGAATATTGTCGCGCACCTGCTTGCCCTTGTAGCCAAAGACGGAATACCTGCCGCCGCTCAGTGTGACCTTCACCAGGTACGATAAAAAACCATGCAACTCCACTCCGGAATGCGATGGCCCGGTCAAGCAGCCGCCTCGAAAAATTCCCACTTTCATGTTGAAATATCGCCCGTATTCCTGGGCAACAAGATCGGCCGCTGCTTTCGAAGCCCCGAAGAGCGAATGCATCGTACGATCGATCCGGCAAGTCTCTGCGACGCCCGCAAAATCCTCCGCGCGAGCGTAGTCATACCGCTTCTCCAGCTCCTTCAGCGGAATCTCATTCGGCGCATCGCCATACACTTTGTTCGTGCTCAGAAATACAAACACTGCCTCGGGCGAATGCTGCCGCGTGGCTTCCAGCAAATTCACCGTTCCGAGCGCGTTCACCTCAAAATCCAGCAGGGGAATCTCTCGCGCTTTATCGTGCGAAGGCTGCGCCGCGCAGTGCACGATCAGGTCGAAACGGTGCGTTCGAAAGAGTTCCTCGATGGTTGCCCGGTCGCGAATATCTAGCGGAGCATGAGTAAACCTCTTAGTCACACCTTTCAGCCGCGTCAGGTTCCAGAGAGTGTCGCCTGCCGCACCGAAAAAAACGCGGCGCATGTTGTTGTCCACCCCCACAACTTCATGCCCCTGCCGGTCAAAATGCTCCACGGCTTCCGAACCGATCAGCCCGCTGCTGCCTGTCACCAGTACTTTCATCCGTTCGAATTATTCTCTCCAAAGAGTCGCAGTTCAAATAAAGCTGGGAATCGCCGCG
>WNGL01011546.1_pt1 | contig 10106 bp, 8 predicted proteins | sample 5400591 | NCBI WGS metagenome assembly WNGL01 (sample SAMN13153377, study PRJNA577476) | soil metagenome | isolation source: 80 cm soil or saprolite under Garry oak tree replicate 1 | place: USA:California | collected 2016-06-15 | reverse complement strand
CTTGAAACCTTGTCCGGTGTGTCCAAGCGCGCTACCTCCTTGCTGATGAAACGAAACTCCTCAGGAGATTTGAGCTTGGGCTCCTTCGGCACCGGAAGCTGCGCCGCCTTTTCGGCAAGCTGGCCGTAGGTCAATTTTCTTCCGCTCGGTCCATGGATCACCACACTTTGTTCGGCGCGGCATTCTTCCGCTGGAACGCCCCACTCCTTGGCCGCGGCAGCAATCAGCATTTCGCGGGCGGCCGCGCCCAGGCGGCGCCAGTACATCAACATGCTGCGAATGCTTCGGCTACCGCCGGTGGATTGCGTGCCGCCACGCTCCGGATCGCCAAACGCGGGATCCGCGGGGGCTTGTTGAAAGCGGACCTTGGACCAATCGGCCTCCAGCTCATCGGCAATGATCATGGGAACCGAAGTCGCGATTCCCTGACCCATCTCCGACTGACCGACGACGATCGTGACGCTGCCGTCCGCACCGATGTGCACTAACGGAGTTAGAGAAAATTGCTCCGCCGACTCGGTTGCCGCAACGGCTAGACGCCTAGACAAGGGCAGATAAAGCCCAAGGACCAACCCGCCGCCGGCGACGCCGGCTTTGAGAAAATCGCGACGGCTCAAATTAATAATCTGGCTCATCTTGCACCTCCTTGCGCCATCATGGCTGCGGCGCGATGGATAGCGCGGCGAATGCGCTGATACGTTCCGCAGCGGCAGATGTTCCCCGCCATGGCCGCGTCGATGTCGACATCGGAGGGGTTAGGTTTCGCTGCCAACAAGGCCGATGCCGACATGATCTGCCCCGATTGGCAGTAGCCGCACTGCGGAACGTCTTCGGCGATCCAGGCCTTCTGTATCGGGTGGCTGGCATCTGCCGATAGCCCTTCAATGGTCGTGATTTTTTTTCCGCTGGCGGATGCTACCGGCGTTATGCAAGAGCGGATCGGCTTTCCATCGAGATGCACCGTGCAGGCGCCGCACTGCGCTGTGCCACAGCCGAATTTGGTGCCGGTCATGCCGAGGTTTTCTCGCAGCACCCAGAGTAAGGGCGTATCGGAACTGACATCGACTTGCTGCCGCTTGCCGTTGACGATGATCGCGATCATGAGTCCCTCCTTATAATTAATATCGATTGGCTTTAGCCAGGAGCGTGGTTGAACCGCTAATTGTCAAGATCGAAAGGCCAGATGCCAGAACGTGACTGACATCATGAACGCATAACGTATTGCCGTGCGGCGGGCGAGCGCGTTGGTGAAAGATGGCACCGCGCTTACGGCCCGTCCGCACGAGCTACGGGTTACACACTGCTCTCTCAAGTAGTAGCGCCAAAAAGCTCTCGGAGAAACTGCTCAGTTCCTTAAGAGTGAACACCTAGGTCTATCGGAAGAGTCCCAGGCCCCTCCTGAAAGACATCCTCCGATAAAAGAGATTATCTTCGATCTGCGAATTTAAAAGCCTCTTACCGCAATTGGGGAGCAAATGTCCAGCCCTGTCTGCAAGCCGCCTACGAGGTGACCTGCCGCCACCTTATCGGATACTGTCTGCCCCAAAGATGGGGGTACGGGGCCAGTCTGTTTTCTGAGTTAGCCGCTTGAGGCTCTGGAACGCGGGCTCGCACCGGTCGTCGGGGTAATTTTTAGTGCTCAGCCGCTTTCTCGAAAGTCAGAGCCTACCTCCAGCTCGCCCGGAAAACGAAATGGTAACTCCGGGAAGGTTCTTTTCGGTGCGAAGTGCGGATTACGGGGTCGGGGCGATTGATCGAGTCGTTCAATGATGCAATAGTTCAAGTCGGTCTCTGCTCACGCCGCCGCTACCACTGGGACGATACCTTTAGAGTATGATGCTCACCGTCCCGTGGGGTCTCAACGCTTCCAAATCCAGCACGGCCTTGCGGGCGGCGATCTTGAGCGCTCCATCAACCCGCCTGAAGGTGTAGACGTAACTCCCGATGAGCGGATCGACTTGCCCGCTGCGTATTCGGTACACCAGAAACGACGCGTTCACCAGGATTTCTTCCCCGACAATCTCTTTGATCCTCACGTTGGTGATAAAGCGACGGGTGCGGGACCAGGGAAATTCGCGATGAGCATGGCGGCTCTTCAATCGCTCGACCCGTCCGCGCAGCCGGGCCATATCGTCATTGATGATTGCCAAGGTCTCCTTCGGATCGGCAGTAGGCAGGTCGGTCGCCGGGACCATGTAGCGCGCGTCCTCCGTGAACAGAGCCAACCAATCATCAAGACGCCATTCGTCCAACAGCGCCGCCTCTCTGACGAGAAAGTTTTCCACCTCCCGTTCCAATAATAGTGCTGCAAGCCTTTGGTCGAGACTGTCATCGCGTCCGGCTGTCATCGTTTCGTGCCCTCGCTAATCCTCTCTCCGTCGAGCGCATCGTGATGGCGTTCGGCCTTTGCATAACCCAAAATGTTGGCATGCCACTGGCGCCAAAAGGCGCGAACATGGAGCTCATCCAGGGCGGTCGCCTCGCGGTGCATGCCCCGGGAGGCGTCGATCCACTCGGGACCACCGGCGCGAAAACCAATTTGGGCGGATTCCATGGCCTCGATGTCGTCGGGGTGGGCGAAACCTCCGGGTCCGAGAAAGCTCAGAAAATTTTCCAGGCGCCGGTTGAGCAAGCCGGCGGATTCGCCGCGTGGCGCGAGCGTTTGGACCGTGACCTCCATATATTCTTGCCCCACGGGTTCAAAATAGCGCAGGCTCACGCCCGCGATATCATGCAAGGCGAAGTTGGGATAAATCAACATCAATCGATTCGTGTTGCACATGAGGTAGGCGCGCTCCTCGCCGAATTTTTCCACTAAGCCGGCGCGTCGTTTTCTAATTTCCTCTTTCGATTCGTCGCCGAGAATGGGGTGCCAGTGCGCGATGGGCCGGGCCCTTGCCAGCGATGGAAAAATATCGATGCCGTGACCGTTTCGTAACGATAAGGAGCGACCCTGCGCGCCGGGAAAATCGATGGGAGGCAAAGGCGGTGGGTCGCCCGATCCCAGGCTCTCGGTGTACTTAAAAAAGGTGGAGTGCAGCGGCCGCACGTGGTAGCTATCCAAGCTGTTGAGCGAAAACATTTTCCAATTGGCCCTGACGCTGTACTTTTGTGTGCCGGGGACAACGCGCCAGCCTTCCTCCGCCTGATCGAGAATGAGATCGATGTATTCCTTCGCGTTTCCCAGATAAGAGATGAGATCCTCGACGTCGCGATTAAAGCTCACAAAGTAAAGCCCGCGATAGTTGTCGACTCTTGGCGGCGAGGTCAGGCCCATCGCTTCCTTGTGAAAACCCTCGCCGTAAGCCGCCTCATCAGGGACGCTGACGAGATCCCCTTGGTTGTTGAAAGTCCAGGCGTGATAAAAGCATTGGAAAAGTTCGGCGTTGCCGTCGTCGAGGCGACACACGTTGGCGCCCCAGTGGGTGCAGCTGTTGTAAAATACTCGCATTTGCGCGTCGCTGCCACGCACCCAAAAGAGCGGTTGGCCGGCCACCGTCCGGCGCCGAAAGTCGCCGGCGTTGGGAAGCTCCGATTCGTGACCGAGATAGAGCCAGCAGCGCTGGAAAATGTGTGCTTGCTCCAGCGCAGCGATCTCAGCCGAAGTAAACGCCGAGCGGTGCACTCGGAACACTCCTCCGAACCGGTCCTCGTCAATTAGCTTTTTTAGATTCATTTCTCCCCTCGTAAGGTCGAATGCAGCGGATTATTCCGAATCATTATCCTTGGTTTTACTCACAATCCGTAGAGTCGTTTCGGGTTATCGCCTAAAATCTTTTGCGCCAACGATGGGCTGATTTTGCCGCCGCGCGCGAGTGTTTGGATAGCCTCAATATCGTTGGAGTAGTAGGCGTGGCCGTAGTCCGTGCCGACCATGAGATTATCCTCCCCGGCGTAATCGATTACGTAGGAAAAATCATCCGAAGTCTGGCAGGCGATGTAGATCCGGTTATCCCGCAATAAGCTACCGGCGGCGAGGTTGCGCTCCTTCGGACGAACTTGGGAAAGAGCATGCCCCGCGTACTTTCGCTGAAACTCGCGTTCGGCTTGCGTCCGAATAACCAGATCGTTGATCGCATAGGGAATCCACTGGGAGGTCGTTTCCACAAATGACCACCGCAGGTTGGGAAACTTCTCCGGCACTCCCTGATAGATCAAGTTATTGAACGCGCCCACCGACGGAAGCTTGAAGCGTGAAAATACATCCTGTCCAAACTGATCGTAATAGCCAAAATTTCCCGTGCCGGCGTGAATGCAAATGGGTAGGTCGAGCCGCTGGGCCTCTTCATAGACAGGAAACAACGAGCTGTCGGATAGCAGGCGCTCGCCCTCGAAGCCGCGCATAAAAACGCCGCAGGCGCCGTTGGCTTTGCCAAAATTGACTTCTTCGATGGCCCGGTCCATGCACCGGAGCGGAGGCAGGACAATCCAGCGCAGCCGACCTTTCCCCAGTTTCCAGATTTGAGCGAGCCAGCGGTTGTAACCGCGACAAAGCGCTAACTCCACTTCAGCTCGAGCCGTCAGCGGCCGTAAAAAAAGCGACGGATAAAGAACCTGGATATCGATACCCAATGAGTCCATGTGAGCGAGTCGCGAGGTAACATCGGTAAGATCACGGGACTCTTCGGGGACGTTGAGACCAAGATTGGAGTTGGGGAAGACACGGTCCTCGATGCGCCAAAACTCGACTCCGTTCCTGGTCGAAACTAAGAGCTCGGGTGCAAAGCGGTGGTCTTCTTCTAGCATGAAACTCCAGGTTCGTTCTGTTTCAATCACATGTGCGTCGGCATCGATGACACTCATGAATTGTTTTCCTTCTCCGAGATTTGGTTTCTCAGCCGTCCAATGCCCTGAAATGAAGATTGACCGTAAGATTCCACCCGGCAGCCCCCTTCTAGTCGCACGAGCAAGTCCTGTCAACTCAACTTTGGCAGATGGAGGAAATCTTAGAAGAGGAAAATGATAAATAGGGTCAGGGTGAGTCGTGTCTAAGTAGTGACTTATTGCCGACTCGATTGCACTTGCAGTCGCGGTTCAAAGCGACGCCTTGCGATTGAAACGACGACCCTCGAAAGTAGAGATGGCAAAAGCGAGTCCCAAGTAAAGTGGTCTTGCTCGGTATGTAGCGACCGACTGATATTGACAGCATGAGACGCCTGCGATAGAGACCAAGCCGTCGCAAAAGAGGGAGGTTCGATAATGGAAACCATACATGACCTTTACTCTTCTGGCTCCACTCTTCGCAAAATCCTTCGGAAAGTCGCGTTCCTCGTTTGTTTGATTCTATTTCTTTTTGGTCCTTCGTCATTGTGGGCACAGGGCATGAAGAAGGTGCCGCTGCCATTCTCGCCCATAGGCATCAATTGTCTGCCTTGGTTTGTCGCCAAGGAAGCCCGCATCTATGAAAAAAATGGCATCGACGTCGATCCCGTTTTCATCGGCGCATCCTCGGCTCTATTTCAGTCGATGCTGTCAGGAGCCGCGGATATGGCCGGGTCGGGCGGACCGTCCATCATTTCGAATGTTTTGCAGGGTGGCGATATCATTCATGTGACAGCCATGGTTCCTCGGTTCACCCAATCAATTATGGTTAAGCCGGAGATCAAAAAGCCAGAAGACATGAAAGGCAAAAAAATAGGGGTGAGCCGGCTCGGAACCGTCACACATTTCGCGCTGCAAACGGCTTTAGACGGTTATGGCGTGAAAAACGTGACGATCCTGCAAATGGGTGGACAACCCGAGGCCGTAGCGGGATTGGTCCGTGGCTCCGTCGATGGCGCTGTGATTTCCCCGCCGTATAACTTTCAACTCAAGAAACAAGGATACAATGAACTCGTCTCCCCCAATGATTTGCAGAAGCTAACGGAGTTTATCACCAACGGCATTGTCGCCCGCCGGTCGGTTGTGGAAAAGGACAAGGACTCCTTGATCCGGTTGATCAAAAGCACCGCTGAAGCCATTAAACTCATCACGACCGATAGAGAGTTTACCAAGAAAGTAATCACTAAATGGATGCCATTGAAGGACGCCGATTTGTTGGAGCAGGCCTATCGTTTTGCGACCGAAAACTATGCCAAAGAGGGTACGGTGCCAGAAGGCGCTCTGCGCGCCATGGTCAAGCAGATGGTGCAAAGCAATCTCATCGACGCGAAAATGGCTGCCAACACGCCTTTGACCGCTTACTACGACAACCGCTACGTTGAAGAGGTAAAGCGCTCCGGTTTCTTCGATCAACTTTGGAAATAGGCCGCATTCGTTCTAAGGGCGGAAATCTAAGAGCAGACCTCTACAACTCGGCTTTGTTCTGCGTTGAGCATTTGGGTTCGTGCCTGAGCATTGACTTATTCTTCTCGCCGACTCGATTGGACTTGCAACCTGGGTTCAAACAGCCCAAGCCGTTCAAGCGTGTTTCATAGGCAAGAGATGGAGCGAACGATCGGCGGTCTATGGTACCCCTGGCGGTTTGGTTTTTTTGTCGTAGTATTCCTGGGAAAATTCCGGCTTGCGTCTCTCAGCGAAAGCCGCCGATCCTTCGTCGTAGTCTTTGCTCTGGCGCAGGTGGGCGTAGAATTCCCGGTGGACCTCGAAGCCTTTTTCCCAGCCCTGAATCTCGTACAACAGCTTGTCCTCGATGTACTCAATGGTATGAGCGGCAATGAGGCGGCCGTTACGGTTGATCGTGGTGCAGAGCTCGATGCAATCGTCGATGAGCTTATCGGGCTCGCAGATTTTCTGCACGAGGCCCAGCCGAAAGGCGGTATCCGCTTCGATCATCTGCCCGGAGAGCGCGAACCAGTACGCCCAGCCGGTCGGAAGCTGGCAAATATAACTCGGCCAGGCTGCCATGTGCGACCAGCGCACCTCCGAGCAACCGAACTTCGACGCCGGGACGCAGTAACGGATATGACATGCCAGCGCCAAACTAAAACCGCCGCCGACCGCGTAGCCGTTGATCGCGGCAATGATCGGTTTGTGCATTTGCAAAGCGCGCGTGTTCGAGTACGGCCGCGGGCCGGAGCGTGGTCCTTTCATCTCGCCCTTTGCAAAGGCGAGGTTTTCTTTCAGATCGCCGCCAACGCAAAAGGCGTCCCCGCTGCCGGTGAGGATGACCGACCACACGTCGTCATCCGACTTGGCTTTCTGCCACGCTTCATCGAGCGCCCAATAAAGATCGCGGCTGATGGCGTTCTTTTTTTCCGGGCGGTTCAAACGAATAATCGCGATGTGCGGCTCGCGCTTCTCGTAAAGACAAATGGCTTCTGGTTCTGGCATGTTTTGCTTCCCCTTTCTGAGATTTTGTCTTCCCTCACCCTTCCTTCTCCCTGAGGGACAGCATTAGACCCTGGGTTGGTGATTGAAGCGGATGCGGAACGTATTTTACCTTTGCACTAATACAAAACTTTCTCTTCGTCCAATTGTTTAATCTCTTCGTCCGAAAGACCCAATAAATTCTTGGCTATTTCATAGGTGTGCTCGCCCATGAGCGGCGCTAACCCGCGCACCTTGCCCGGCGTTTCAGAGAGACGAATAGGGACGTTTTCAGTTACCACGTCGCCGGCTTCTGGCTCTTTCATTTTTACGAGAAAGCCGGTGGCCGCGTATTGCACGTCGCGTTTGAATTGGTCTTCCACGTCCTGAACCACGGCGGCGCAAACGCCGACTCCCTGTACCAGGTTCATCACGTCGTATGGATCGTGTTGCAGGGTCCAAGCCGTGACCCACTTGTCCAGTTCTTCTCTGTGTCGGACTCGTTCCAGATGGGTCGCAAACTTCTCGTTTCGTTTCAATCCCGATTTTTCCAGTAGACCGGAGAAGCGGTCCCACTCATCTTGGGTATAAACGGCAATCACGCACCAGCGGTCATCGCCCCTGCAGTGGTAAGGACCGTAGGGCGCCGCGATCAAACTGCGATTGCCCTCCGGCTGCGGCTCTCGTCGGTTCACCGAATATTCCAAATACTTCGGCCCGAGCAGTGATGCGCCGATCTCGACTTGGGCGCTGTCGATCCATTGTCCGCGTCCGGTCTTCTTGCGTTGGATCAATGCCAGCACGACACCGAAAGCGCCGGTTACGCCGCCCATAAAATCAGGATGCTGGGTTCGCGGCTCCGCTGTCGCGGTGGTCGCCGCGGGATAGTTCCACAGATAGGTCGTCCCCATGGTGTTGCCAACGTTGGGGCCGTAGGTCAGATCGGCGGCGTGAGGTCCGGTGCAACCCATGCCCTTCACGCGAATCAGGATGCAAGCCGGATTAAGTTCTTTGAGCTGCGGATAATCGAGTCCCCACTTTTCGAGAATGCCCAAGCCATAATTCTCCACCAGAACGTCGGATTGCTTGACTAACCTTTTGACGAGATTGCGGCCTTTCTCGGTCTGCATGTTCACGGTGAAGGATTTCTTCCCTCTCTGGAGCTTCATGAAATCAGGATTCTTATTCCACTTGGCGGGATCCTCGCCGCGGTGGCCATCCCCGCGCAAGCGCGTTTCACAACGAATCACTTCCGCGCCGAACTCGCAGAGCACGCGCGCAACCGTCGGACCGGCGGCTCCGGTTGTGAGTTCGACGACGCGGATTCCTTCTAAAGGTAGTTTTGACACAGGCTTTTCTCCCCGATTGCGAAAGTGTGTTCGAGCCCTGTGTCATTCTGAGGAGCCAGAGGCGACGAAGAATCTAAAACTCCTCGAATGCTCTTGATGCAAGATTCTTCGCTTCGCTCAGAATGACAAAAAGTAACAACAAACTTTGAAAGTAATCGTCGAGTGTGGTGTTTTGTGAGTTCGTGCACCTAAATCACTCCGCTGGCTCGCAGCGCGATGAGATCGTCGTTACTCATGCCGAGCTCGCCGCCATAGATCTCTTTGTTGTGTTCGCCAATCAACGGCGCGGTGCGTGTGACCCGTCCGGGCGTTTCGCTAAGTCTCGGAACCGGACCGAAATGCGCGTATTTGCCGATCACGGGGTGTTCCATGTCGATGAACGCTTCGCGAGTCTTTACCTGCTCGCTGTTCATGAACTCGCCCACGGTATTTATCGGGGTGACCGCGATGCGCCGCTTTTGCCCCTCTTCGTAGAGCTCTTCTTTCGTATAGCGGCGACAAAATTCCGTGATCGCTGCCACCACGATATCCGGATGTTTGCGCCGATACGCCATCTTCTCGAATTCCGGGCCGGAAATAGAAGCCGGACGTCCCATCCAATCCACCAGCCTGCGCCATTGCTCGACCGGAATGATAAAAATGCGCGCGTAGCCGTTCTTGGTCGGGTAAGGGTCGTAGAGGTCCGTCTCTTCACCCTTGCGCGAAGCGCGCGCGGGCTTGGCGCCGGTGTAGCCGTAGTTAGGAATAAAATAGCCGGCGATATGTCCCGAACACTCGTGCATAGAGACAACGATGTGCTGACCTCTGGCGCTTTCCAGACGATGATAGAGCGCGACCGCGATCCCAAAGGCCCCATAGGTCGACGCCATGCCGTAGGCGATCTCGCCCGGAGGTTGTAACGGCGGCTCCCCCGGTTCTCCTGCCAAGTACAAGAGGTTGCCGAGCGCCAAACCGGCAATGTCGTCAGCCTTATAATCGCGCCATGGGCCGGCGTCGCCGAAGGGGGTAATCGACGCAACGACTAGACCGGGATTGCCGGCGCTGAGCTCTTGGTAACTGAGGCCCAGCTCATCTCTCTGAGCCGGGCGATAACTTTCGACCAAGACATCGGCTTTGCGGGCCAACTCCAACAAGATTGCTCGGCCGTCCGGCTTTTCGATGTCGAGCGTGATGCCGCGTTTGTTAGTGTTGAAGTGAAGGAAGTAAAGACTTTTCTCTGGATGCGGCGAATCATCTTTGAATGGCGGCACCCGCCGCGCTTCATCGCCGCCCGGCGGCTCGATTTTTACCACGTCGGCGCCCATGTCGGCGAGGAGTTTACCGCAGTGAAAACCCAAAGGGCCCGCGAGATCTAAAACGCGATAACCGGTCAAGGGCGGTGCTGTCTCATCAAGGTTCGCCATATGAATTCCGCTCAGCGATGCGCTTGGTAATTTCGCCGTCACTGTTACTCGGATCAGATACTTGTGTCAAGCAGCGTCGAGTTTGTTGCAGCTTTCCTTGGAGATT
>WNGL01011545.1_pt1 | contig 10106 bp, 8 predicted proteins | sample 5400591 | NCBI WGS metagenome assembly WNGL01 (sample SAMN13153377, study PRJNA577476) | soil metagenome | isolation source: 80 cm soil or saprolite under Garry oak tree replicate 1 | place: USA:California | collected 2016-06-15 | reverse complement strand
GCTTGGTCACTAATGCTTCACAAAACTGCCGCGATACGGCAATTTGGCCAGCAATAGAAGAACCGACCGGATTGCCGGTCAACGAGGGAGGACGTAAATGCGAGTCGCACGACTCTTGGCCGCCGCGGCAATTATCGCCTTAACCGGCACCAGCTTCGCCATGGCGCAGACCGCACCGGTGCAGGTCGAGTTCTGGCACGGGCTCACCCAACCGCTCGGCGGCATGCTCGAGCAGATCGCTGCCGACTTCAACGCCTCGCAGAAAGAGTACCGCGTCAACGCCAGCTTCAAGGGCCAGTACCCCGAAGTCATGACCGGTGCCATCGCCGCGTTCCGCGCCGGCAACGCGCCGGGGATAGTCCAGATGTTCGAGGTCGGCACCGCGACGATGATGGCGGCAAAGGGCGCCGTGAAGCCGGTCTACGAGCTGATGCAGGAATCCGGTCTGCCCTTCGACCCGAATGCCTTCGTCCCCGCCGTCAAGGGCTACTACTCGACACCCGATGGCAAGATGTTGTCGATGCCCTTCAACAGCTCGACGCCGATCATGTTTTATAACAAGGACGCCTTCGCGAAAGCCGGGCTCGATCTGGCAAAGCCGCCTTTGACGTGGCCGGAGACGATTGAGGCGGCGAAGAAGCTGAAGGCGGCCGGCATCGAATGCCCGCTCACCACCGCCTGGCCGACCTGGACACAATTCGAGAATTTCAGCGCCATCCACAACGTCCCGCTGGCGACCAAGGTCAACGGCATGGCCGGGCTCGACACCGAACTCAAGTTCAACAGCCCACTCCATGTCAAGCACATCCAGAACCTCATCGACATGCAAAAGGCGGGGTTGTTCAAGTACGGCGGGCGCGATTCGGCCGGTGATGCGCTCTTCGCTTCGGGCGAATGCGCCATCATTCACGATTCCTCCGGGCTGCGCGGCCGCGTCGTCCGGGAAGCGAAGTTCGCCTGGGGCGCCGCGCCGCTGCCCTATTGGCCCGACGTCAAGGACGCGCCGAAGAACTCGATCCTCGGCGGCGCCAGCTTCTGGGTGCTGAAATCGCCGAACCGCAAGCCCGAGGAATACAAAGGCATCGCCGAATTCTTCAACTACATCAATAAGCCCGAAATCGCCGCCAAGTGGTCGATGGACACCGGCTATGTCCCAGTCACCACTGCCGCCTTCGAGATCATCAAGAAGAGCGGCTACTACGAGAAGAATCCGGGCGCCGACGTCGCCTATCTGCAGATGACGCGGACCGAGCCGACCGACAACTCGAAGGGCCTGCGGCTCGGCAACATGCCCGAAATCCGCAACATCATGCAGGAGGAGCTGGAAAAGGCCTTCCAGGGGCAGCAGGATGCGCAGCAGGCGCTCGACACGGCCGTTCAACGCGGCAATGTCGTATTGCGCAATTTCGAGCGAACCAACAAATCCTCGTAGCGACCGACCGGCACATGCGAGACATCCTGCTCTCCCGCTTGCGGGAGAGGACATAGGAACACGGCTCTCACTCGCCATGCGCAAGCGCGTCATCTTCAACAATAAGGGGCTACCCTACCTTCTGCTCCTGCCGCAGGTCGTCATCACCGCGGTCTTCTTCTTCTGGCCCGCCGGTCAGGCGATCTATCAATCGACCTTGGTGCAGGATCCGTTCGGTCTGAGCAGCCGTTTCGTCTGGTTCGAGAACTTCACCGTCACTCTTGGCAATCCGCTCTACCTCAACGCGGTCGCCAACACGATCGTCTTCTCGCTCGCTGTCACTCTCCTGTCGATGTCGGCGGCGCTCGGTCTCGCCGTTCTCGCCGACCGGCCGATCCGCTTCGCGCTCGCCTACAAGACGCTGCTGATGTGGCCTTATGCGGTGGCACCGGCCGTGGCGGCGTTGCTCTGGCTCTTCGTCTTCCACCCCTCGGTCGGCATCGTCGGCCAGGCGCTGCGCAAGGCAGGGGTGCCATGGGACTACAAGCTCAACGGCGATCAGGCGATGAGCCTCATCATCTTCGCCGCCGCCTGGAAGCAGGTGAGCTACAATTTCCTTTTCTTCCTCGCCGGTCTGCAGGCGATTCCGAAATCCGTCATCGAGGCGGCATCGATCGACGGCGCCGGCCCGGCGCGGCGGTTCTGGACGATCGTCTTCCCGCTGCTCTCGCCGACCAGCTTCTTCCTGCTCGTCGTCAACATCGTCTATGCCTTCTTCGACACGTTCGGCATCATTCACGCACTGACCGGCGGCGGGCCGGGAAAATCGACGGAGACACTGATCTACAAGGTCTATGTCGACGGCGTCGTCAATCTCGACCTCGGCGGCTCGGCAGCGGAATCGGTCATCCTCATGATCGTCGTAATCGGCCTCACCGCAATCCAGTTCCGCTACATCGAACGCCGGGTGCAATACTGATGCGCCGCCGGTCAGATTGGCTGACCCACGCCATCCTGCTCCTCGGCGTGCTCGTCTTCGCCTTTCCAATCTACATGACACTGGTCGCTTCGACCCAGGATGCCAGTACGATCGGCACCGGCAATCTGACGCTGCTTCCTGGCAGCCATCTCGTCGAGAACTATACCGCCGCCTGGCTCTCGGGCGGCGGCCGCGCCAGCCCCGCCGCCGTCCAGACCATGATGCTGAACAGCCTGGTGATGGCGCTCGTCATCGCCAGCGGCAAGATCGCGATCTCGATCCTGTCGGCCTATGCGGTGGTCTTCTTCGCGTTCCCGTTGCGCATGTTCTTCTTCTGGATGATCTTCATCACGCTCATGCTGCCGGTCGAGGTGCGCATCATCCCGACCTACGAGGTGGTCAGCAATCTCGGCCTGGTGAACTCCTATGCCGGCCTGACCATTCCGCTGATCGCCTCGGCAACCGCGACGCTGTTGTTCCGCCAATTCTTCCTGACCATCCCGGACGAGCTCGTCGAGGCCGCGAAGATCGATGGCGCGGGTCCGTTGCGCTTTTTCTGGGACACCGTGCTGCCGCTGTCGCGCACCAACCTCGCGGCGCTTTTCGTCATCCTCTTCATCTATGGCTGGAACCAGTATCTCTGGCCGCTGCTGGTGACGACGAACCGCGATTTTGAGACCATGGTCGTCGGCGTCTCCAAGATGATCGGCACCGGCGACGCGCAGAACGAGTGGAACACGATCATGGCGACCGCCGTGCTCACCATGTTGCCGCCGGTCGCCGTCGTCCTCCTGATGCAGCGCTGGTTCGTCAAAGGTCTTGTCGAGAGCGAGAAATAGCGATGGCGCAAGTCGAATTGCGCGACGTGCGCAAATCCTATGGCGGGACCGCGGTCATCCACGGAGTCTCGTGCGAGATCGCCGACGGCGAGCTCGTCGTCATCGTAGGTCCCTCCGGCTGCGGCAAGTCGACGCTCCTGCGCATGGTCGCCGGGCTGGAGGAGATCAGCGCCGGCGAGGTCGCGATCGGCGGCCGCGTCGTCAACGCGGTCGAGCCCAAGGATCGCGACATCGCCATGGTCTTCCAGAACTACGCGCTCTACCCGCATATGAGCGTCTTCGGCAACATGGCCTATGGGTTGAAGATCCGCGGCCTGTCAAAGAGCGAAATCGCGGCGCGGGTCGGGCGCGCCGCCGCGATCCTGCAGCTCGACGCCTTGCTCGACCGCAAGCCGCGCGCGCTCTCCGGCGGGCAGCGCCAGCGTGTTGCCATGGGGCGCGCCATCGTGCGCGACCCGCAGGTCTTCCTGTTCGACGAGCCGCTCTCCAATCTCGACGCCAAATTGCGCGTGCAGATGCGCGTCGAGATCAAGAAGCTGCAGCAGACCCTCGCCACCACTTCGATCTACGTCACGCACGACCAGGTCGAGGCGATGACCCTCGCGGACCGTCTCATCGTCATGAATGCCGGCATCGCCGAGCAGATCGGCGCGCCGATCGAGCTCTACGAGCGGCCGGCCAGCGTCTTCGTCGGCGGCTTCATCGGCTCGCCGGCGATGAACTTCCTGCCCGGCCGCATCGCCGATGGCCGCATCCTGCTCGATGGCGGCGCCGCGCTGCCGCTGCCGGACAATACGACGGCCAGCGCCGACAGCGCTGTCACGGTCGGCTTGCGGCCCGAGCATTTTGCCCCGGCACAATTGGCCGGCGACGGCATGACAGCCTCACTGAACCTTGTCGTGGATCTCGTCGAGTTGCTCGGCGCCGACACCATCATCCATGGCAAGCTCGCAGGCGTCGGACCGAGCGTTCTCGCCCGCCTGCCCGGGACCGCGCGCGTCTCTGCTGGTCACAGCGTCGCGCTGACCATCGCGAGAGAGCAGATTCACCTGTTCGACGCGGCGAGCGGCAAACGGGTCTGAAAGCCACTACTTCGCCTTTTCCGCCGCGAGCAGCTTCTCCTTGCGCTCGACGCCCCAGCGATAACCGCCGAGCGCGCCATCCTGTCGGATTGCGCGGTGACAGGGAATGACCACTGCGACGCGGTTATTGGCGCAGGCATTGGCAACGGCGCGCACCGCTTTGGGCTGGCCGATCGCCGCTGCGATCGCACCGTAGCTCGTGGTTTCGCCGCGCGGAATGCGGCGCAGCTCCTGCCACACCCGCCACTGGAAGCCGGTGGCGCGCAGATCGAGCGGCAGATCAAGCGCGGGTTCGGCGCCCGAGAGATGCGCCAGGATCGCGGCTACGGTGGGCATCAACCTGGCATCGGCACGGGAGATCGAGGCAGCCGGATATTCCGCGCGCAAGCCTTCGACGAGCGCAACGTCCTCATCGCCGAGGCTGACGGCGCAGACGCCGCGTTCGGTGACGCCGACGAGCAGCCGGCCGAGCGGGCTGGCAGTGATCGTGTAGGCGATCGACGCGCCCTTACCACCCTTCTTGTAGGTCGCCGGCGTCATGCCGAGCTGAGCGTCGGACCGCTCGTAGAGCCGCGAGGCAGAGCCGTACCCCGCCTCGTAGAGCGCCCCCGCAACACCGTCGCCGCGCCGCAACATGCGCTTTACCCGCTCGAGTCGACGGGCATCGGCGTATTCACGCGGCGAGATACCGAGATGGCGTTTGAAAAGCCGCTGCAGGTGGAAGGGGCTGCTACCGACGCGCTCGGCGAGCGCACAGAGCGACGGCGCGCCGTCCAGCTCCTCTTCGAGCGACGTCTCGATCACCGCGCAGGCGCGGCGCACGCGCGCGACCGCAGGGTCGCCGGCCGGCACGTCGCGTGGGCGGCAACGCCGGCAGGCACGATAGCCCGCGCGCTCGGCCGCTTCAGGTAGCGGAAAGAACTCGACGTTGCCGCGCAAGGGCTTGCGGCTCGGGCAAGACGGTCGGCAATAGATCTGTGTCGTCCGCACGGCATAGACGAAGGCGCCATCGGCCGTCCGCGTGCGGTCTTGCACAGCGCGCCAGCACTGTTCCTCGACCATCGCATTCATCCTCGGTCGTGACATCGTGCGCTTTTGATATGTCATGGCAGCGGCGGGATTCTACCCGATCCTTGCCGGTAAACTACCACACCAGCCAGCGCCAAGCCGGGCTTGCGCGGTTCGGGCAAATCGCGCACCCTCAGCGAAACCGCGGCCAACCCGTTCCTGCTTGTGCCGTCGTCGTCTTGGAGGAAATATTATGACCACCTTCCGCAGCGCCATGCTCGGCATGGCCATCGCCATTCTGGTCGCGGGAAGCTTAGGGTCCGCCGCGGCCGCCGATCTCGCCGACAATCAGATCCTGCGCAAGGGCAATGGCGCCGAACCGGCAACTCTCGACCCGCACAAGGCTGAGGCAGTGCCGGATCACAACATTCTGCGCGACTTGCTCGAAGGGCTGGTCGCCGAGGGTCCGGACGGCAAGTTGGTGCCCGGCGCCGCCGCGAGCTGGGACATCTCGGCTGACGGCACGGTTTACACCTTTCACTTGCGTCCCGACGGCAAGTGGTCGAACGGCGAGCCGGTGACCGCCGCCGATTTCGTCTACAGCCTGCGCCGCGTCGTCGACCCGCAAACCGGCTCGAAGTACACCTTCCTGCTCTATCCCATCAAGAATGCCGAGGAGATCAGCAAGGGCCAGGCGGCACCCGACACGCTCGGCGCCGAGGCGGTCGACGCGGCGACGCTCAAGCTGACCTTGAAGGCGCCGACGCCCTACGTCCTCGGTCTCCTCACGCACGGCGCCGCGGCGCCGGTGCATCGCGCCACGGTCGAGAAATTCGGCGCCCAATGGGTGCGCGCCGGCAATTTCGTCGGCAACGGCGCCTATACGCTCAAGGAATGGACGCCGCAGTCGCAGGTCGTCCTCGCCAAAAGCCCGACCTACTGGGATGCCAAGACCGTCAAGATCACCGAGGTGACCTATTTCCCGACCGAGGATTCCAACACCGACCTGAAGCGCTACCGCGCCGGTGAGGTCGACATGACGAACGAGGTGCCCAACGATCAGCTCGCCTTCATCAAGCAGAACTTCCCGAACGAATTCAAGGTCGCGCCGTATCTCGGCACCTACTATTACGGCTTCAACATGGAGCAGCCGCCGTTCAAGGATAATCTGAAGTTGCGCCAGGCCTTGTCGCTGGCGATCGATCGCGAGACGCTGGTCGAGAAGGTGACGGCGGCAGGCGAGCTGCCGGCCCATAGCTGGGTCCCGCCAGGCGTCCTCGACTACCACCCCCAGACCCCCGATACGGCCAAGCTGAGCCAGGCCCAGCGCGTCGAGCTGGCGAAGAAGCTCTACACCGAGGCTGGCTATTCCGACGCCAAACCGCTCAGTGTCGAGATCCGCTACAACACCAATGACAACCACAAGAAGATCGCCATCGCCATCGCCGCGATGTGGAAGCAGGCGCTTGGCATCAACGCCACGCTGGTCAACGAGGAATTCAAGGTCTTTCTCGAAAACCGCAAGCAGAAGAAGGTGACGCAGGTCTTCCGTGCCGGCTGGATCGGCGATTACAACGACGCCAATACCTTCGCCGAGCTGCTGCTGTCGGATGCCGGGCTCAACGATTTCGGCTACAACAGCCCGCAATACGACGCGCTGGTCAAGAAAGCGGCGGTGACGATCGACTCCGAGAAACGCGCCGCCCTCATGGAAGAGGCCGAGCACGTGATGCTTGCCGATCAGCCGATGGCGCCGATCTATTTCTACGTCGTGAAGCGCCTGGTGAAACCCTACGTCGTCAACTACCAGCCGACGATTCTCAACCATAATCCGACAAAGTGGCTCGCCATCGCCAAGCATTGAGATGCTGAAGCGACACTCCTTTTCTTCTCCCTCTCCCCTTGTGGGAGAGGGCCGGGGTGAGGGGTTTGCCGCCATCGTCCAAACTGTTCTCACCATACCCCTCACCCTCCCCATGCGGCGCATGGGTCCCCTCCCTCTCCCGCAAGGGGAGAGGGCCAATGTCCCATGCTGCGCTTCGCCCTAAAGCGGTTCCTCGGCGCCTGCCCGACGCTCTTCGTGCTGATGACGGCCGCCTTTTTCATGATGCGCCTGGCCCCCGGCGGCCCGTTCGACCAGGAGCGCCGCGTTCCGGCTGAGGTCGAGGGCAATCTCAATCGCGTCTATCACCTCGACGAGCCGCTGGTCCAGCAATATGGCCGCTATCTTGTCAACATCGTGCGCGGCGATTTCGGACCATCGTTCCAGTACAAGGACTTCACCGTTACCGAGCTGATCGCCGGCGGCTTCCCGGTCTCGCTCCGCCTCGGCGGCTGCGCCATCATCTTGGCATTCCTCGCTGGCGCGCTCCTGGGCACATGGGCCGCCTTGCGGCAGAATTCGTGGCTCGACTTCACCGTCATGGCCACGGCGATGTCGGGAATCACCATCCCCAACTTCGTCATGGCGCCGCTCCTTTCGCTCGTCTTCGGCGTCTATCTCTCATGGCTGCCAGTCGGCGGTTGGGGCGGCGGTGATCTCGCCCATTCCATCTTGCCGGTGATCGCGCTTTGCCTGCCGCAGATCGCCTATGTCGCCCGGCTGACGCGCGGCAGCATGATCGAGGTCTTGCGCAGCAACTACCTGCGCACGGCACGCGCCAAGGGCTTGCCCGAGCAGCTGACGCTGCGCCGTCACGCGATGCGTGCCGCGTTGCTTCCCGTCGTCTCCTATCTCGGCCCGGCGATCGCCGGCATCATCACCGGCTCGGTCGTCATCGAGCAGATCTTCCAGGTTCCGGGACTCGGCCGCTATTTCGTGCAAGGCGCGCTCAACCGCGACTACACGCTCGTCATGGGCGTCGTCGTCTTCTATGGCGGACTCATCATTCTCCTCAACCTCGTCGTCGATCTCGCCTACGGTCTGCTTGACCCGCGGGTCGAGTATCGCTAAGCGCCAATGGCCGAGATCATCATCCAGGACCAAGAGCTCGAGGCAGTTCTGGAGGCGCGCGGCCTCTGGCAGGACGCGCTACGCCGCCTCGCGCGCAACCGCGCCGCCATCGGCGGCATCGTCGTGCTGACGATCATTGCTTTCGTGACCCTGCTCGCACCGCTGCTCAGTCCGCATCCGTTCGATGCGATCGACTGGGACCATATCGGCACGCCGCCCGATCTCGCGGCGCGCTATTTCTTCGGCACCGACGCCAATGGCCGCGACCTCTTCGTGCGCACGCTTTACGGCGGTCGCATTTCGCTCCTCGTCGGCATCGTCGCGACCAGCGTCAGCCTCGCCATCGGCGTCACCTGGGGTGCCGTCGCCGGCTATGCCGGCGGCATGGTCGACGGCATCATGATGCGCATCGTCGACATACTCTATGCTCTGCCCTTCCTCTTTCTCGTCATCCTGTTGATGGTGATGTTCGGACGGAATATCGTCCTCATCTTCGTCGCGCTGGGCGCCGTCGAGTGGCTCAACATGGCACGTATCGTGCGCGGCCAGACCTTGAGCCTGAAGCGCCGCGAATTCATCGAGGCGGCGCGCGCCGGCGGCGTCAGGCCACTCACCATCGTGCGCCGTCACATCATCCCCAACCTTCTCGGTCCGGTCGCTGTCTACGCCACACTCACCATCCCGCACGTCATCCTGCTCGAATCCTTCCTCAGCTTCCTCGGTCTCGGCGTCCAGGAGCCGAACACCTCCTGGGGCGTGCTGATCAGCGAGGGCGCACGCAACATGGAGGGCGCGCCCTGGGCGCTGCTGTTCCCGGCGAGCTTTCTCGCCGTCACCCTATTCTGCTTCAATTTCGTCGGCGACGGCCTGCGCGATGCTCTCGACCCCCGCGATCGCTAGCCCGCCGCTCTTGGCCGTCGACCATCTCGACGTCACCTTTGCGACGCCCGATGGAACCGTGCATGCGGTCCAGGATGTCGGCTTCTCGCTCGATGCCGGCGAGTCGCTCGGCATCGTCGGCGAATCGGGCGCCGGCAAGAGTCAGGTCTTCCTGGCGGCGCTCGGCCTCCTCGCGACCAATGGCCGCGTCGCCGGCAGCGTGCGATTTTGCGGCGACGAGCTCATCGGTCTGTCGCGTCAAGCGCTCGATCGCGTCCGCGGCGCGCGCGTCGCCATGATCTTTCAGGACCCGATGACGTCGCTGAACCCCTATCTCAGGATCGGCATTCAACTCGCCGAGGTGTTGATCGTCCACAAGCGGCTGGGCATGGAGGCCGCGCGCGCGGCGGCGATCGCCATGCTCGACCGCGTCGGTATTCCGGATGCGCGGCGACGCATCGATCTCTACCCGCACGAGCTCTCCGGCGGCATGCGGCAACGCGTCATGATCGCGATGGCCCTGCTGTGCGACCCGGAGCTGCTCATCGCTGACGAGCCGACCACCGCGCTGGATGTCACCATTCAGGCGCAGATCCTCGAGCTCATGGCCGAATTGCGCCTGGCGACGAAGACCGCGACCGTGCTCATTACCCACGATCTCGGCGTGGTCGCCGGACTCTGCGATCGTGTTGCCGTGATGTATGCCGGCCGCATCGTCGAGACCGGGGCCGTGCGCGACATCTTCTACCGGCCGCGCCATCCTTACACGCAGGGGCTGCTGCGCTCGATGCCCCGTATCGACGCCGACGCGGCCGAGCTTTCGGCGATCCCCGGCCAGCCGCCCAACCAGCAGCGTCTGCCGTCGGGCTGCGCTTTCCGCCCGCGTTGCGCGCATCGCCTGCCGGTCTGCGCGATCACCGCGCCGCCGCTGCGCCCGACCGGCGGCAGCCACGTC
>WNGL01019869.1_pt1 | contig 10107 bp, 7 predicted proteins | sample 5400591 | NCBI WGS metagenome assembly WNGL01 (sample SAMN13153377, study PRJNA577476) | soil metagenome | isolation source: 80 cm soil or saprolite under Garry oak tree replicate 1 | place: USA:California | collected 2016-06-15 | reverse complement strand
CGCGCGGGGTCAGGAAAAAGCGCGGCCAGCGGCGCGGCAGCGCCCGGCGCAGCCGGGCTCGCGGCAACCGGAACGGCGGGTCAGATGCCCGAATTTTCACGCCAAGCGGCGTCACCCAGGGCACCCACGACTGTTAGGCCGCGGCGCCCGCGGGGTTATCACGCCGTTGATGGTAGACCTCGCCGCCGCGCCACTGGGCGATACAGCCCGCGCCTGTGGCCTTCCCGAGATGCAGGCGCCAACGCCACTGCCCGAGAGTGCCGCAAGAGCTTACGCTCCCGCGCGCGTTCCCAACACGTGACAGGATCTCCCTGATGAATAGGTGTGCCTGGCTGAGCCGGTTGGTGCCGTCATTCTGGGTGCCCGCGAGCCGGCGTTTCGAGACAGTCCGGTTCGGGCATTCGCGAGGGGATTCTAGGGCAACTCGGTGGGCCACAAGTCCGACAACCGTCGGGCGGCGGTGACGCGCTGGAGCCGAACCGAGCGGCCGTCAGGTCACCAATGCCGGGGTACGGCGTGTAGGCACCGCCGATATTGGCTGTTCGCTCGCACCTAAGCCTGCTTGGATCTCCTGACCCGTGGGGTTCTTCAGGTGCGGGTGAGTGCGCTGTGGCGGTCGGGGTAGCCTCGGATGTCGATGACTTGCGCGCCGTCCACGGTGAAGACCTGGTAGAGCTGCTGTGGTGGCGCGGGTCGGGCTCCTTCGGCTTGGCGGGTCAAGGCGAGCCCGAGCAGCACGGCGTCGCGGTCGACTTCTGCGCTTTGCACGGTGGGCATGGTTCCGTCAGCGAGGACGCCGCGATACCAGTCGATGACCTGCGCGCTGTTGCTGCAGACTCCAGTCCAGTGGACCTGGGGGTGCAGGAGCGACCCGAGCAGGCCGAGGTCGAGGTCGCGATAGGCGGCTTCGAGGTGTCGGGCGATGTCGGCCATGACGCCGGTGCCGACCGCGCCGGGCACCTCGGTCAGTTCGTCTGGTTGTTGCTCTGCTGGTTCGTCGGGGTTGATGCCGCAGCGCTGTAGGAGATCCATGACCTCCTCGCTGGGTGGTTTCTCTGAGATCCACACATCCTGTCGGGAGGCGCCGGCGTCGATGAGCAGTCTCACGGTCTCGAGCCAGTCGCCCGGTTTGCCGGCCCGCTCGCCGCTGCCGACGGTAGCGAAGGCCAGCGGGGTGCTGTCGAACCTGGTGTCGCGGGCGTCGACGTCGGCCCCGGCGTCGAGTAGCAGCCGGACTATCGCTGCGTTCCCGTGGTAGGCAGCGGTGGCCAGGGGCTGCTCGCCGAAGCCGTTGCGAGCATGGGGGGAGAAGCCGAGGTCGAGCATGAGGGCGACCGTTTCGGCCGGGCGCGAGGCGGCGGCGTCGAAGATCACGGCCCGGTCCTGATCGGTCAGCCGGTCGTGCAGGTCAGGGTGGCCGGCGAGAAGCTGTTCGGCCGCATGGCGGTCGGTGTTGAGGCAGGCGCCGATGAACCGATCGACGTCGGTGCCGTCATCGGCGGCGCCGAGGGCTCTCAACCGTGCTGCGGTGTCGTCCCGGCCGGCCCGTACTGCCAGGCGTAGCGCAGACACGCCGTCTGGGTCTGTGGCCTGCGGGTCCGCTCCGGCGTCGAGGAGGGCGACGACGACGGGCAGGGAGGCGTTGGCCGCGGCGTCCGGCAACGCTTCGGTCGCTTTGTCTGCCGCCCCGCCTCCGCCCGCTTCGAGGGCATCGAGGAGCAGCGACATCGCAACGGGATCGTCGGCGTAGACGGCGGCGCCGACGGCCCAGGTTCCGGCCACCCGGGCGCCGTGGGAGAGCAGCAGCTGGAGGCATCGGTGGTCGCGATGGCCGGCGGCCTCACCGATGGGCTGGCCCGGGTCGGGGTTGGCGCCGGCGCCGAGCAGCACCCGGGTGATGTCGGGGTTGTTGACTTCCACCGATCCCCTCAGGGCCGACCGGTAGCGGGGGCGGCCTCCGTCGTTGGTGTTCGGGCTGGCGCCGGCGTCGAGCAGGATGCGGACCACCTCGGCCATCCAGGGCGCCCGGTCCGGGTCGATCTGATGCCACCGGGAGTTGCAGGCGTACAGCAGGGGCGGCCAGCCGCGTTCGTCGTCGATGGCCACCGCGGCAGCGGGGTCGGCGGCGAGCATCTCACGTACCGCCTCGGCGTCGCCGAGCACGGTCGCGGTGAGCAGGCTGCGGCTGGCGATGCTCGGATCTGCACGGAAGATGTCGCTGGCCTGCCGCAAACGGCCCTCGACCGAGGCGGCCACGAACTCGGACACCTCTCGACGGGAGACCGCGTCGGCGTCGATGGCGGCTTTGAGCCTGGGCCAGCTCGAGAAGCCCAGCTCGCGAGCGATGACCAGCTGGGCGGCAGCCAAACTGACCGCGTCTTGGCGTGCCGATGGATGATGGCGGGCGAACCGCTCCCAAGCTGCGGCATCCCCCCGTCTGGCCGCGTCGCGCAGTTCTTTGGCCCGGCGGCGCAGCTGGTCGAGATCAGGGCGCTCGGGAAGTGAATCGGACATGGCGTCTCCTCCTTCGCCTGCGGTCCGCTGCTCAGGCCGAGGAAGAGGCCACAGCCACACGTGCATGCTCATTCGGAGGTGGACTCGGTCCTTCCCGTGGACCCGGCGGCACCCTCCCGGCGCCACCCGCGATTGTAGTGGGTCGTCGCACCAAGGGTCTCCTTGGAGATCCATGCCCGACCGCCACCCTCAGCCTCCTACGGCCAACCCCGCCGGGCCAGTGGACAGCACAACACCGCTGCCGAGCCTGCGGGCACGACTGGGAAGAAGCCACCGAAGCGCCCACGAGCCGGCATACGTTCGACGGCAGCGCCCTTCCCCCGAAGGACGCCGGCCCTCAGCTACAAAAGCATCCCCGAGGGTGCCGGTCGGGGCGCCAAGAGCAGGCACACATCACACCGCGGCGGGCTGGCTGTCGGCGCGTCCGATCGGCGGATCTTGGACAGGCCCGTGGCCGCCGGATCGACGTATTGTCCGCGTGCAGAACGAGAGCCATCGGCATTCGGTGAATGCCAATGCCCACTCACGGCTGCGATCGGCGGCCCGCAACCGTACCTGTGGTGCGACGTCGCGACCGCACGGATACTGGCGTAGAGGCATTCGGCGGTCGCTGTGCAGGCAGTCGCCTGAGGCAGGATGACGGTCATGAGCACGGGCACGATCGGTGGGGTCGGCCCGCCGGGCGCGGTGGATTCCGGAGCGGCAGCTGTATCGCCGGCCCGGCGCTGGCGGCGCTGGCTGGCCATCGCCGCGTTGGCGGTGGGCCTGGTCTTGGTCGCGACGGTCATCACCGGCCTTGAGCTGGGTGCCCGCTACCAGCCGGTCGGGTTCGGCAACTCCGGGGGTCATCTGGCCGGGCACATGGTCACCCGGCAGGTCGACAACTTCGCGCCGATGACTGGCCAGACGTACCTGCCGCCGCAGCGACCCGCCAGCGGCGGGCTCTACGTCAGCCTCACCAACAACGGCCCGCTCCCGGTCACGATCGAGTCGGCGTCGCTGAACTCGCCGTACGCCCAGGACCCGATCGACCGGCAGGCCCAGCCGCTGCGCGATACGGGCCCGGCGACGTACTGGCCGCAGGCCGGCTTCGGCAGCGGGCCGGGTACCAGGCTCGCCGGCCTGGTGCTGCGGCCGGGCCAGGTCATCGTGGTGCGGCTGCCGGTAACGACCGCTGGCTGCTGGATGCCGGCGCACGGTTACGCTGTGCTTTCCACGTTCTGGGTGAGGGCCAGGTTCTGGCGCTGGACTCACCTGGTCCAGATCTGGTGGACCAGCCCGTTCGATCAGTCTGAGGGCGCGATCATCGCGCACGAGCCCGAGCCGGCGAGCCAGGGCGGGGTGTGCCCGAGCTGATCCGTCGGCCGCCACCGCTCGTCCGGGTGCGTGGAAGGTCGACGATGTCGCGGGCGGTCGGGTCATAGTTGGCCGGCCGGAGGCCCGACGGTTGACACAGCGTGACCTGGCCGGACGAACAGCCTATGTCACAACCGCGCCGTATCGCCGAGTATGGATTCCTATAATCTGATAGGTATTCCCGGATGAGAGCGCTCAGAATGCCCGGTTCTGTGCGCCGCCTGGCTCGGTCCCGGACGCGCTTGCCGCGGGTCCGGGCCCGGCCGGCCCGGTCGGCGGAGTGTCCGGGTTTGAGTCTCCGGTGCGTTGAGGGCATGCAGCGCGGGTCGGCGGTGTGTTCGCTGGTAGCGCGCTCGGGCTTGCCGCCGCGTTACGCTGCGGCGCGTGACTTCGGAGCCGCCAGCGGATCCGGCCGCAGATGCGGATTGGGCTCGCGGCGATAGCGTGGGCAGCTTCTTTTGCGGCGGTTGCCGCACTGCGCACGAAGATGGGCGAGGACGCCTTCGCGCGCTGGCAGCGCAGCATGGACCTCGCACAGCGCCCCCGGCTGCTGACCGGCATGGAGCAGGCGGTCCTGCGGCAGGCCGTCGCGCCGTTGCTGGCCGATCTGGCCGCCAGCGGCATGAGTCTGCCCGATATCCGCGGCGAGGCGCACGAGGAGCGGCGAGCGGCATCGGTGTGCGGGTGGATCCACGGGCCGGGTCGGACGGGTCAGGGCATCTGGGTGCTCCTGGACAGCCGGCCTGCCAAGCAGGTAGTCCAGCTGGCCGGGCAGATCCAGCGCTCGGCCGCCGACCAGCTCGCCGGTGCAGGACGTTCCCCGGAGTGGCCGGCCTGCCCCGGGCATTCCGGCTCACCGCACCGGCTCGAGCCCGAGGTCCGCGATGGCGTTGCCGTGTGGGCCTGCCGGGGGAAACGGCCAGGTGATCTGGCCCATCGGCGAGCTGCTGATGTCAGGCGGTGCCTGTGGGGGCAGGAAACGACGCCGCCGGCGGTGAATCCGGGCCTTGTCCCCGGGGCCGGTGCACGGAGTTGCTCATGGGCCGGAGCGTGACCGCCGGCCCCGCCAGCGCTGCGACCTGCCGGTTCCGTGCGCTTTGAGCGGCACCGTTGTGCGCGTGGCCGGCTCGGCGCTGTGGCGGCCGGTCAGGCGGAAAGGTATCCGCTGTCGAAGATCCAGTCGGGGTAGCTGGCCCTGAGCAGGCCGAGGTGGCTGTCCCAGGTTTGTGGCCCGGCTGCTGCGGGCCGGGCGAACACGAAGGCCTGGCGGGTGATGGTGAAGCCCCAGCTGAAGCCCGCGACCGCCTGGACGTGGCGGGTCAGCACGGCGTCGGGTGAGACGCACAGGAAGCTGTCGGCCTGCCAGGCCATGTCGTCCCGGGAATCGCGGCAGGGGCGTCGAACAGTTCAGGGCGGACGCCGAAGAACGCGTAGGGGGTGGCGACCTGCTGGTAGAGCGCGATCGGGTCCATCTCTAACCGGTCAGGGGCGCTGTCGGTGGAGCGGACCATCTGCGTCCAGCCGAACATGGCCGCATACCCCTCGGCCGGGTAGGTCACCCTGGCGCGGCACACCGGGAAGCCGCGGGCGGCATCGGCGGGCTGGCCGCCGCTGAGCAGCAAGTAGCCGACGGCATCGGGGTCGGTGTCGGGGGTGACGGATACCGCGATCAGCCCGCTGAGGCCGCGGAGCACGAAGGGGATGCGGACACTTCCGCCGTCAGCGATGGCATCCTCCTCCCGTAACCAAGCCGCGCGCAGATCCCGCTAATGATCCTCGTCATCCTAAACCCGGAGCAGCCCGGCATACGGCCCGTTCCGGGCGGCATGCAAGCCCGGGACGTGACCGGGCACGGACTGCGGATTGCTGACATGCACCTGCGGAGCCACTCAGCCGGTCGAGGACATCTGGATCGCCCACCGGCCGGCAGCCCGAAGCCAGAGCGATTATGAATTCCTACGATTTAGCTAGGTATTCATGGTTCCGGCCATGCGTAATGACCAGTTCTGGCCGTGGGCCGTGAAACCGGCTCGGGCCTGCTCCGGGCCCGGGCAGGCGCGGCGTGCGACATTCCCGTGTCCCACCGCGACGTATGTTGCTCGCGCTTCGACGGCGTGTTGCCGTCGGCAGTCGGCCGGCCTAGTGGCAAGGCGCCGTCGGCGCCACGGAATCTGTACCTTGCACCATCTGCCAGCAGCTGGCCGAAGCCAGCCCCGCTGCCTGCCGGTCATGCGTTGTCGCAGCTATGGCGCCGGGACGGGCCAAGTGGCAAGCTAATACCAATGCAACAAGGGCAGTGTCGAGCGCCTGCTGTGAACCGTGCGCCTCGCGATCTGCGCCGTATGAAAGGGAGCCAGGACAGGGGCTAGGACACCGCCGGCGATACCCATTGGGAGGTGTTGCATGGCTGCCGACATGACCGGCGACCGCGCCATGATCTCTGAGAAGGTGGCACCCACCCTCGTCGGAAGGGTGCTGAATTCCTTCGACCTCGTGGTTATCTTCGTAGCCCTCGTCCTGTTCATACCCAACGCATCGACCGTGCAGTTCGCCGGGCCGGCGACATTCGTGTTCTGGATCCTGGGGTTCCTGACCTTCCTCATCCCCGGAGCCTTCGTCACCGCGCAGCTTGGACGCATGTTCCCCGAGGAAGGGTCGCTTTACGTGTGGACTCACAAGGCCCTGGGCTCATTCTGGGGATTCTTCGCCGGGTTCGCAGCGTGGTGGCCGGGCGTCCTCGTGATGATTTTGTCCGGATCGCTTGTCGTGTCGCTCTCGCAGGCGATCGACCCCACATTGTTCGCCAGACCCTGGCAGCAGGGACTCATCGTGCTGGCGGTGCTGTGGTTCTCGTGCCTGCTCGGCGTGCTGCGCTTCCGGCTGACACAGAATTACGTGAATGTCCAGTTCGTGCTGTACTCCTTCTGCCTCATCATGATCGGGATCTCCGGCATCGTCTGGCTGGCCGGCGGGCACCACGCTGCCAACTCGTTCGCGATCCACGGCTCAGCGCTGACCGGATGGGGCCAGTGGACGTTCTTCTCGACGGTGATTCTCGCCCTGCTAGGCATCGAGGTGCCGTTGAACATGGGCGTCGAGATCAAGAGTGAGAACGCCATCAAGAAGTACCTGTTCTGGGGCTGCGCGGTGGTGATCGTCGCCTACCTCTGGGCGACCTTCGCGAACATGGCGGTGGTGCCGGTGGGGCAGAACAACGCCACGTACGGCATCGTCCAGACCGTGCAGATCGCGCTCAATCACACCCTCGGCTCGTGGGTAGCGTTCATCCTCGTGCTGATCTTCGTGTCCGACACCGTCGTGTACAACTACTCGTTCGCGCGCTTGATGTTCGATGCCGTCCTCGCGCAGACCGCGATCGCATCGATCGCGACCGCGATCATCTACTTCCCGGTCCAGTCGGCCACCTCGAACTACGCCACCAAGGTCTACCTGGTCCTTCTCGCCGCCGTCACAGTGGTGTGGTGCACGTCCATGGTGCTGCTCTTCGCGGACGTGTTCTTTGCCAAGCGTTCGTTCCCTGAGACGTTCAAGGAAGTTCAGCGCACCCCGTGGGGTCTGCTGGCCGTGTGCGGTGTCGTCGGTGTTCTTGCCGACGCGGCTGCGGTTGTGCTGCTGTTCTGGGCTCCCTGGTCACCCATCTTCACGAAGAGCGGCTGGGATCTGGCCGTAGGCGCGATCACGGTGGTCTCGATCGGGATCGGGCTCTGCATCTTCTTCATCTCAGAACGAGCACGCAGGAAAGTCGGCCGGGCGACGGCCACGGCGGAAGCGGGTCTCGCCTAGCAAGCTCGATCGTCAGCTGTCCCCGGTCGCCTGGCGGTTAGCCTGCGCGGCGGGCGAACAGCGTCTGGCTGAGCCCCGGATGCGGGTCCGATCAAGGCCGACGTGGCGCCGCACGGAACCCCGAACTGCCTCCTGGCTAAAGCCAGAATCTCGCCAGGCGAGGGCAGGCGGCGCCAGAAAGTCAGCCACAGCGCGCGCCAGCCGAACGTGACCAGCCCGGCCCTGGCGTTTCCGGCCGCGGCATGCACGGCTGCCAGCGCGAAACTCGCGCCGACGGGCGGCTGGCGTCTGTGTGATCACGCATCCGGCCAGGGACACGCGCAGCAAACCCCGCCCGGGTAGCCCTCGGGGACCAGGCGGGTGAGCACGGCGAATAATCCGCCAGCAGCACCGCGCCCAGGACCGCCAGCAACGCGGCCGCATACAGCTGGCCCGCGTCCGCCCGCAGCACCTGGGCCAGATGCTGGGCCCGTTGTCGAGCTTGGCATCGAGTGGGATCAGCGCCACCCCGACTACCCATGCCAGCATCCCTGTGACCGCCGCAGCCACCCCTGGACCCCCGGTGGGCTGGCCCGGGGGATGGCCCGGCCGGCCAGCTGGTTTTCGGCGCCGGTGCCGGGGTTTCGGCCGTCATGCGCGGCGGAGGCCGTGCCGGGAGCTAGGCGGGGCCGCCAACTGCCCGGGATGGGTTAGCGCTGGCGGTGCGCGGCGAGGGCGTGCCCTCCGGCACCGACGACGGCAGCACCGTGACCGGCACGACAGCGGCGACCACGCGGAACTACATGGCATTGCGGGGAGCCGACACGAGCCTGTTAGGCGACCGGGTGCTGGACCAGTTCGCTCCCTGGAACTGGCCCGCCAGTCGGAGCCGTCGGAACTGGGCCGCGCCCCAGACAGCCTGACCATCGCCGCCATGAACCTATGGCTCCGAGCATTACGAAACAAGGCCTAGTGTTATCTGGATGGCTGCGTCATGGCGCTTATCAGGAGTCGAGCTGGTCGAGCGCCGCCGCTAGAAAGGCGTCGCGGCGAGCGGTGAGGATGGCCGCGTTCAGATCTGGGCGGCTGAGCTCACCGACGAGGTCACCCGGCAGGCAGTAGGCCATGTCGCTCACCGTGCACAGGGCTGCTGCCACGTCCCAGTACGCGACGTGCTCGGCCCGACGGCCGGCGGCTTGCTGCCATCCGGCCAGCACCTCGTCGGCGGCCGGCGAGCCCGGTCCTGATGAGTCTTGCGAGGACTCCAGTGCCGATGAGCCGAAGAACAGGGCCACGTCGAGGCGCAAGGTGCCCAGATCGATGCCGGGTGATCCGGCGCCTGCGGCATCCCAGTCGATCATGCCGCTGCAGGAATCGCCGGACCAGATGGTATTGCCCTGCCACAGGTCGCCATGCACGAACACCAGCTCGCCGTCTGGCACTGGCAGGCTGGCGATCCGCTCTTCTGCCCTGGCCAGCAGCCGCGACGTGCCCACTGACCTGCGCCACTCAGCGAAGTCCATGTCATACAGGGCGCGGGTCCGTAGCTCCAGCCCCGGCCGCGGTGCCAGCGCAACGCGCTGCAGCGCGCCCGCTGCGGCTCCCAGCGCCCGAAGCCGTGGTGCAGAGGCGACGCGGGGGATCTTGCTGGAGCCAGGCAGCACGGTCATCAGCAATGCCATCGTACCGGCCGCGCTGCCGTCCAGGTCCGCAGCGATCAGCCGCGGCGCCGGCAGGGCGTGATCTGCCGCGAGTTCCAGCGCCGCAACTGTGGTGATGAGCTGCCGGCGGTCCAGGTCGGCGGTCACGTCGCCGGTCTTCAGCACCACCTCGGAGGTGCCGCCGGCATCGACCAGGCGCAGTAGCCAGGGATTGCCGCCCGCCCGCATCCCCGCAGCGCTAACGACCCGTGCGGAAGGAGCAACGGCACACGCCGCCCAACTCAGAACTTGCCGGACCAGATTTGGCACGCGCCGAAGCCTAATGTGGGCCGACCAGACTCTTTCTCCCATTGAGTAAGCCAGGCGCGACGATCGCGGGTCTGCCTCGGTCTAGCCGGCAGACCAATGCAAGTGCGATCATCGGCACCGCATAGTCGCCTCTGGCTGGCCTGTGACTCAAGATCAGCTCACGCACTCCCGCGTATCCCCGCAGGCCGCGCCCTGGGATCAGAACTAGTCGCCGCATCGTCCCCGCGCAGCAGATCGCTGCCGCCAATAGCCGTCGGCGAGGCATCAACGCCAGAACCGGCGGATCTGGCGCCGCCCGGTGCAACACTGGCGGCGTGAAACGGGAACGCGCGATGCAACTGGCCAGGCGAGTCCTGCAGGGACTGGACGAAGGCCAGGACGAATGGCCGCTGAGCCTGGTGACCGAGCTGTATGTCTTCGGGTCGTTCGCCCGCGGCGCAGCCGAGCCGCACGACGTCGACCTCGACATCGAGCACGAGAGCGA
>WNGL01011539.1_pt1 | contig 10110 bp, 9 predicted proteins | sample 5400591 | NCBI WGS metagenome assembly WNGL01 (sample SAMN13153377, study PRJNA577476) | soil metagenome | isolation source: 80 cm soil or saprolite under Garry oak tree replicate 1 | place: USA:California | collected 2016-06-15 | reverse complement strand
CTTTTACCGCTTCATCGTGGCGCGCCTGGATGCCATCAATCGCAGCGACGGCCTCTTCATGTTGGGCTTGCGCAACCGCGAGCGCGGCCTTTGCCTCTTCCACCGACACTTGGTGAGCGGCGCTGTCCAACGCAGCGAGAGGTTGGTCGGTGCGGACGACGGAATTGTAGTTCGCTATAACCCCTGAGATCTGCCCAGAGAGTTGAGAGCTGATCTCAACCGTATCGACAGCTTCAAGCGTCCCGGCGGCGGTTACGTTCTGGACGATATTGCCGCGCTCGAGGGTGGCGTAACGAAAGGCATGATCCTGATGCGTTACAACGGACGCTCCGCGCTCAGGAAACCACAGCGGAGCGGTCACGAGGAGTGCAAGGGCGGCAATCGCTACACGGATCAGCAATCTGCCGGACAAGTCCGGCCGTCGATCAGAGCGAATGCGCTGCCTGCCGAGCATGATTCACCCTTTGCCGCCTCCGGCATCGCCGGCCGGGGCAGCGGAGCCCGATTCACCGTGAAACACCTTCGCTTTGGTAACGAGCCTCGCCACCGCAGTGGCGGTTGCTTCAGTTAGAATTGTTCAGGGAATCTTGCTGTTAGATGACGGCGCCGTCTTGCCGTCCAAGACAGGCTTTGGTGTGGTGCCGACGCCGCTATTCGCGGTGTCCGTTGCCGGCGTCGAATGATCTTCGCCTGAAAGCGGACTACCTCCGCCCGGCACGGCCTCCGCCGTCGGCGCTTTGTTGTTGAATCCGTTGAGGAAGGGTTGACTGGTCGTCTCTGACAGTCCACCGGCAGCAGTGGCGGTAAATAGGTGGTCGGCGGCATAGGCGCCACTCACAAATCCGAATACTGAGATTCCTGTAGCCAAAAGTGCTAGCTTTTTCACTGTACTTCCTCCCTTTTAGGTTGATGCCTGCTCTGCCCCGCGACCCTTTACCTCCATCCCGCAGACTTGCTGATCGCGCATTTGCTGGAGTTAGTAGAAAACCTGATTAGTAGAAAACCTGATCGCGCATAAAACCCGCATCGTTCCTTTGTTCCTATCCCCGTGATCACATTTTATGTCTCAGTGACGCGTCGGCTGCGGGACGGCGGACCAGCGCCTCACAAGCAATGTCTGCTATCCGACCCAAAGCCAACGAAGGTCAGACCGAGAAAATGTTGTTCCCTTAGTTGTAACGACAATCGAGGCGCGCGGGCGGTTTCAGCGACCACGTGGCCAAAACGCTCCCAGCAAAAGAGATAGCGGAAGCGATGGATCCCGCGCACCACAGCGAGCGGCGCTTCGGCGACGGGGTTCTCGATCTAAGCTGGGTGCACAAGGAGCTTGCGCCTTACTACTCGCACACCGGCCGACCGACCGTCGATCGATCCGGCGCTGATGATCCGGATGCTGCTCATTGGCTACGTGTTTTGCGCTCCGTTCGGAGCGGCGGCTCTGCTCTGAGGTGCAGGTCAATCTGGCCTATCGCTGGTTCTGCAGGCTCAGTGTCGAAGATCAGATTCCCGATCATTCGGTGTTCAGCCGAGCTCGGTATGAACGCTTCCGCGCCCGCTCAGGTAAATCTTGTGCTGAGCACATGATTTCCGCTTCGCCTCAAGAACTGATGGGGGCGCTAGCCTAGATCAGCTTCAGCCCTTTCAGGCTCGCATGCCCGTTCTTGCCGACGATGATGTGATCATGCACGGAGATACCGAGCGGCCCCGCGATGTCGACGATTGCCTTGGTCATCTGGATGTCCGCTTGCGATGGCGTCGGATCGCCGGAGGGATGGTTGTGCACCAGCAAACTCAAAGGAAACTCATAATCAAGAACAACGAGTTGCATCAATGTCGAAAACAACTGGGGTATGGGTCAGCGGCAGATTTCACATGCTAAATCGTGACGAACCTCGCAGGCACGCGGAGTCTTTGTCGGCAATCGACGATCCCATCAAATCACGGCATCCGAATCGACATCAATCCTTGTGGTTCGAAAGTTCACGGAACGCATGATAAGGACAGAGGCATGACAGCGAAACCCCGGCCCGGTGGCCGCAGTGCCCGCAACAAGGCGGCGGTTTTCGAAGCCGCAGCCGCCCTGCTGGCCGAACGGGGACACGAGGCGGTCACCATGACCGATATCGCCGAACGCGCCGGGATGGCCGCGACCAGCCTTTATCGCCGCTGGGGCGACGTGCGCGCGTTGATGATGGAGGTCGCGGTCGAAAAATTGATGCGCGAGCGGCCGCTGCCCGATACCGGATCGCTGCGCGGCGACCTGCTCGCCTGGGCCCGCCCGATCGCAACCAGCCTCGCGAGCCGCGAAGGCTCGTCGTTCTTTCGGGCCGTGATCGCAACAACGACTCCGGCCGGTGCCAATGGATCGTTGCGCCGCGCGGCGCTGAAACGCCGGAACGAGCAGATGGAGCTGATGCTGGAGCGCGCCCGGCAGCGTGGCGAGAAACCGCCTGATGTCGCCGAGCTGCTGGATTATGTGCTGGCACCGCTTTACATGCGCGCGCTGTTTGACAGGCCCCTCAGCAAGGCCGTCGCCGATCGTCTGGTCGATCGGCTGGTGGCGCGATCCTAGGAGCCTGTCCGAGTAATCGAAAATTGCAGAGCCGTGGAGAATGGAATTCTCATGGCCGCTCGTTCTGATGGCTACAATGAAAGTAACGACTCCGAATGACAGACTTCGGGGAACCAAATTCTCGTCGAAACCGCTCGACTCGATTACTCGGACAGGCTCCTAGTGGATTTTCTCTGCATCGAGTAGTTTTCCTGCCGAGCTTGGCTTTTTATTCCTGGCGTTCCCAAATCTGCGAACGGCCCAACAGCGACACGCCGATGTAGCCGCGCACGTTGAGTTTCTTGCCGCCGTCGGTCAGCCAGATTTTGCTGCTGTAGACCTTGCCATTGTCCGGATCGAGGATTTTGCCGGCGATATATTCGGCCGTCCTTCTTCAGGCCACTCAGGATTACCAAGCCGATTACCGGCACATTCTTGAGCCCGCCTTCGCATTTTTCACATTTTTCTGGGCTTCAGGGTCGCGATGGACGATGTCGGCGTCGGTCACAGCGGCCTGTCGCAGATGGAGGCGCTTGGCGCCAACACGATCAAGATCGCCAAATTCTTTGTCGATACCATCACCCAGGAAAGCTCCGTGGTCGGGTTTGCAGACGAAAATCCCTGTTGTGGCCAGGAAGTTCCTGATGGGTCTCCTAGATTGCCTTGCTACGCAAGCTTCGGGTAATAATCCAGCTTCCAAGCAGGATGCATATTAATCCAACAACGACGTTGATATGTACGATTTCACCAAGGGTTGCCGTTCCCAGTATCAGTGCAAAAACCGGCATGATGAACATGACCAGCGACGCGCCAAGTGCGCCTGAGCGCACGATGAGAAGGTAGTTCAAGAATGCGGGTGCCGCTGTTCCCGCCACTGCCAGCGCCAGCAGAAGCCCGGCCGTTCCTGGAGCGAGCAAATGGCCAAGCTCCCGATACCCTGGTCTCTCGATGAGCACGGCGGGCAGCATGACGAGTTGACCAACAAGGAACATGCCGGCTGTCAGGCGCAGCGGGTTCATCGGCGGGCGCAGCTTCAGCAACACAGTACCGAGCGCATAGCTCAGGGGAGCGATGAGCGTAACCGCTTCGCCCAATGGCGCCCGGCCGAGGCCGAGCAAGGCGGATGGCCCCAACACGATGATGAGTCCGCATGATCCCACCGCCAGACCAACAAGCTTGCGTAGTGTCATGCGCTCTTCGGCTATGAGGAAGTGAGCAAACGCCGCGGTCATCAGCGGCATCGACCCGTAGAGAACGCCCCCGAGCCCGCTCGCAATCCGTTGCTGTCCCCAAGCGATCGCGCTAAAGGGCACGGCGACGATCAAAAGGCCGCCGAGTGCCGAGGTCCGCCATTCTTCGCGATTCGCCGGCAATCCACCGCCGTGCCAGCAAGCGAGCAACCACATCGCCGGGAACGCCACCATCGCCCGCAACAAAGCGAGCAGGATCGGGGAAATGGAAATGACGAGCACGTTGTTGAAAGGCAGCGATATGGCGAATGTCATCGCGGTGACGAGGAGGAGCCCCCAATTCGATAGCTGCATTTCGCGACACCCCACATGAATCCCCGCGCTGGCGGTGACGATAGTCTTGTGGCATACATAGAAAAATAAAATATTTCTGATGAATAACATGCGTTTGGGAAAAGTTTCTTTATGCGTGCAATCGATCCGGTTCTACTGCAGAGCTTCGTTTGCGTTGCCGACGCGCAGAGCTTTGCGAAAGCGGCACGTCGATTGAGCAAGTCGCAGCCTGCGATCAGCACGCATATCAATCGTCTGGAAAACTTGCTGGGCTTGTCGCTCGTTGTTCGCGGGAGCGGTCGCCGTGAAGTCAGCCTGACCCCAGCCGGAGCAATCCTGCTGCCTTTCGCTCGCAGGATTCTGGGGTTGCAGGCCGAGGCCTGGAAACGCCTCAACAATGTCGAGATCGCCGGAAGCGTTCGGCTCGGCGTGACGGAAGACCACGCGGCGTTGGCTGTTCCGAAGCTTATCGGACTGTTCCGCAGTCTCCACCCTGACGTGGACGTGGACATTCAAACCGGCATGACGCTGCGGATGCGGCACGAGCTCGGAGATCGCTTCGATATCGTTATCGCTGCTCAGCCTTTGGACAGCGGGGGAGGTGAGGTGCTTCGCCAGGAAAGGCTAATCTGGCTGTCCAAGGATGGGCGGGTCCATCGCCATGAAGGGCCGTTACCTCTTGCGGTCTATCCCGACGGTTGCCTTTATCGTCGATGGGCTACCGACGCGCTGGATCGCATCAATCGGTCTTGGCGTATCGCAATCGCATCTCCCAGTCGTTCGGCCATCCTGGCCGCTGTCGCGGAGGGCTTCGCTGTCACCGTTCTACCAGCCTCCAGCATCCCCTCCGAAGTGAGTGACTGCGTCATTCACCGGGGGCTTCCGTCCTTGCCGAAGCTCGAGGTGGCACTCTACCGGGCGAATGATCAGCGCGCTGCGACCCAAGCGCTCGCAGAATTCCTTGTCGAACGCTTCGCGACAATTTCTCGCATCAGCTAGCGTTCGCCCGCAAGCCTCCGGCAGGCGAGGGTGTCACTCCCGCAGTAACGCAAATTTTATTGCGTTAATCAAAATCGTGAATGCAACACTTATTGCATTAAGTGCTATCGGCATTGCTGCGCCAGATCACGCAACGCCGAGGGAAATACCGTGGCAAAGCTCAGCATCAACGGAGAGACCGTCGATATCGATGTCGAGCCGGACACGCCGCTGCTTTGGGCGATCCGTGAAAACATCGGGCTGACCGGCACCAAATATGGCTGCGGCATCGCCCAATGCGGCGCCTGCACGGTTCACATCGATGGCGCCGCAGTGCGATCCTGTGGCGTGCAGGTCGGCGAAGCCGTCGGCAAAGAGATCACCACGATCGAGGGGCTCGCGGTCAACGGCGTACTGACCAAAGTGCAGCAAGCCTGGGTCAATAACGACGTTCCGCAATGCGGCTATTGCCAGAGCGGCATGATCATGGCGGTCGCAGCTCTGCTCAAGGAGAAGCCCAAGCCGACTGACGCTGACATCGACGACGCCATTACCAACATCTGCCGCTGCGGCACCTTCCAGCAGGTGCGTGAAGCCATTCACGCCGCCGCGAACGCTTGAGGAAGATGCCATGAACCATTTGCCCCAACTCAATCGCCGCGCTTTTGTCGTCGGCACCGCCGCGGCCGGCGCTGGTCTCGCCCTTGGATTCGACGTCCCGTTTGGTGGACCGACCGCAGTTCGCGCTGCCGATGGCACGCCGGAGGTCAACGCCTGGGTGATGATCCGGCCTGATGACACGGTCGTGATCCGCATCGCCCGCTCCGAAATGGGGCAAGGCACGCTGACGGGCCTCGCTCAACTCGTCGCCGAAGAACTCGAATGCGACTGGAACAAGGTCACAACGGAATATCCGACGCCGGGCCAAAGCGCCGCGCGCAAGCGCCCGTGGGGCAGCTTCAACACCGGCGGCAGCATCGGCATTCGCGCGTCGCAACAATATGTGCGCAGGGGCGGCGCGGCTGCCCGCCTGATGATGATTCAGGCGGCGGCAAATGAATGGAAGGTGCCGGTGGCTGAGTGTACCGCAGCCAACAGCGTCATCACACACACGCCAACGGGCCGCACCGTGACCTACGGCAAGGTGGCGGAGGCTGCGGCAAAACTTGAGCCGCCAACGGACGTTAAGCTGAAGGACCCCAAGGACTGGAAGATCGCCGGCAAGAGCATGAAGCGGCTCGACACCGCGGACAAGACCACCGGCAAGATGATCTACGGCATCGACGTCAAGCTGCCCGGCATGCTCAGCGCCACGATCAAGGCCTGCCCGGTATTCGGTGGCAGACTAAAAAGCTTCGATGAAGCGAAGATCGCCGGCATGAAAGGCGTCAAGAAAGTCGTGCGGGTCGGCGACAACGCCGTTGCCGTCATCGCCGACACCTGGTGGCACGCCAAAACCGCGCTGGATGCTTTGCCGGTCGTCTGGGACGAAGGCGACAATGCCAAGGTGTCGAGCGCGTCCATCGCGAAATGGCTTGAGCAAGGTCTCGATCCCGCGCAACCCGCATTTGTCGGCAACGCCAACGGCGACGCCAAAGCCGCTATTGCCGGCGCCGCCAGGAAGATCGAAGCGGTGTACGACTATCCTTACCAGAACCACGCGGCGTTGGAGCCGCTCAACGCCACAGCGCTCTACACGCCCGACAAGTGCGAGGTCTGGACCGGCACCCAGGATGGCGAGCTTGCTTTCACGACGGTCGTTCAGGCCTCCGGCCTGCCCCCCGACAAATGCGATGTCCACAAGGTGATGCTCGGCGGTGGCTTCGGCCGTCGCACCGCGCCCGACTATGTCCGGCAGGCGGTGCTGGTCGCCAGGCAGATACCGGGCACACCGGTCAAACTGCTGTGGTCACGCGAGGAAGACATGACGCACGGCAGATATCATCCTGTCACCCAGTGCAAGCTGACCGGCGCATTCGATGCCGACAACAATCTGACGGGCCTGCATATGCGAATCTCGGGCCAGTCGGTTTTTGCCAGCATCGCTCCGCAGCGTCTGAAAGACGGCATGGACCCGTTCACGTTCCAGGGCGTCGCATCATCTGGAGAGGCGTTCGCCAATATCGGGCCAGCGCGGCTGGGTTACACCATCCCCCATTTGCTGATCGACCATTCCATGCGTAATCCTCATGTTCCGCCGGGTGTCTGGCGCGGCGTCAACGGCAACCAGAACGGGATCTATCTCGAATGCTTCATGGACGAGCTGGCGCATTCGGTCGGGCAAGACCCGCTCGCATTCCGCCGCAAGCTGATGGCGAACCATCCCAAGCATCTGGCCGTCCTCAATGCGGTCGCGGAGCGCGTCGGCTGGAACAAGCCCGCAGCCAAAGGTGTGTTTCGCGGTATCGCCCAGCAGATGGGGCTCGGGAGTTACGTCGCCGCCGCCGCCGAAATCTCCGTCATTGACACGAACAAGATCAAAGTGCATCGCATCGTTGCCGCTACCGATCCCGGCACCGCCGTCAATCCGGCGCAGATCGAGCGGCAAGTCGCCGGCTCATTCGTATTTGGTCTCACTGGATTGTTCTATGGCGGTTGCACGGTCAAGGACGGCCGCATCGAGCAGACCAACTTCGACACCTATAATTCGATGCGGATACGCGAGATGCCGAAGGTGGAAGCGATCGTGATGCCGAGTGGCGGATTCTGGGGTGGCGTCGGCGAACCGACAGTTACCGTCGCGGCACCAGCGGTGCTAAACGCCTACTTCGCAGCGACCGGCAAGCGCATTCGCTCCGTGCCGCTGTCCAATCTCGATATCGTATTCGCCTGATCTGGAAAAATTCATGTTGAACACATACAGCGCCGCCGCAATTGCCGTCATCATCGCGGTCGGTTGTCCGGCGGCGCATGGCCAGATCGCTCCGAGGGGACCCGAACCCGCGACATTGAAGGCCAATGCCGAGTTGGCGAAGACGCTGCCGTTCGCCGACCGGCAGGATTTCGACGACGCCATGCGCGGCTTCATCGGCACCACGCCCGACGCGCTGGTGACGGGCAGCGGTCCGCGCCCGGTGTGGAGCATGAAGCCTTACGACTTCCTCAAGCAGAACGAAGCAGCCGACAGCGTCAACCCCAGTCTGTGGCGGCAGGCGCAACTCAACGCGGTCCACGGCCTGTTCAAGGTGACCGAGCGCGTCTATCAGGTGCGCGGCTTCGACATCTCCAACATGACGATCGTCGAAGGCGACACTTCACTGATCATCATCGACGTGCTGCTGACGACCGAGACGGCGCGCGCCGCGCTGGAGCTGTATTACCAGCACCGGCCGAAGAAACCGGTCGGCACCGTGATCTATACACACAGCCACACCGATCACTTCGGCGGCGTCAAGGGCGTGACCAGCGAGGCCGACGTGGCCGCCGGCAAGGTCCAGGTACTGGCGCCCGCGGGCTTTTTGGAAGCTGTCGCGGGCGAAAGCGTCATGGCGGGTACCGCGATGAGCCGGCGCGCGCAGTATCAGTTCGGTCCGTTGCTGCCGCCGGGTCCGCGCGGCCACGTCGATACCGGTTTGGGCAAGAGGGGCGCGGTCGGAACCGTCACATTGATTGCGCCCACCGGCACGATCGACAAGACCATGGAAAAGCGCGTCATCGATGGCGTGGAGATCGTCTTTCAATTGGCGCCCGGCTCCGAAGCGCCATCGGAAATGCTGATGTACTTCCCGCAGTTCCGCGTGCTCGACATGGCCGAGGATGTCACCCACAACATGCACAACCTCTACCCTATTCGTGGCTCCGAGGTGCGCGATGGCAATCTGTGGTCGCGCTACATCAGCGAAGCGATGGAGACCTTCGGCGACAACAGCGACGTCATCATCGCGCAGCATCACTGGCCCGTTGCCGGACAGGCGCGCGTCGTCGCCCTCATGAAGAAGCAGCGCGACATGTACAAGTTCATCAACGACCAGTCGCTGCGGCTGTTGAACCTTGGCTACACGCCCGGCGAGATCGCCGAGACCCTGCACATGCCCGCGAGCCTGGAACAGGAATGGTCCGCCCGCGGCTATTACGGCACGCTGCGTCACAACGCCAGGGCGGTGTATCAGAAATACCTTGGCTGGTACGACGCCAATCCCGCTGACCTCGACCCGCTGCCGCCGGCCGAGAACGCGCGCAAAACCGTCGAGTACATGGGTGGCGCCGATGCGGTGATCGCACGCGCGCGCGGCGACTTCGCCAAAGGCGAGTACCGCTGGGTGGCGAGCGCGATGAACCAGGTGGTATTCGCCGATCCCGCTAACCGCGCGGCGCGCGAATTGGGCGCCGACGCGCTGGAGCAACTCGGCTTTCAGGCCGAGGCCGCCACTTGGCGCAACGCCTACCTCGTCGGCGCGATGGAGCTGCGCAACGGCATGCCCAAGATTCCCGGAAACAACACCGCCAATGCCGATACGCTGAAGGCCCTCAACAACGAGATGTTCTTCGACTTTCTCGGCGTGCGGTTGAATGCCGCCAAGGCCGAAGGCAAGAGCATGATAATCAACTGGAATTTCACCGATTCAAATCAGCGGATCGCACTGAACCTCGACAACTCCGCACTGACCTATGTGGCGGGAAAGCAAGCGCCCGATGCCGACGCGACCGTTACGCTGGCGCGCGGTACGCTTGATGCTGTCACCCAGCAGCGGACCACATTCGCCGATGCGGTGAAAGCGGGCCTGGTCAAGATCGACGGCGACCCGCGCAAGCTCGATGAACTCATGTCGATGCTCGACACCTTCAAGGTGATGTTCGAGGTGGTCGAACCAAAGCCGGGCGGTCAATGAGGTGTGCCGGACGCGCCTCAGGCAGCGCACGAGTGCTGCCGAGCCGGGCCCCATTCTACTTTGCATGGGGTTGTTTTCGCGATTTTCGGTCCCGGCCCTGCGGTGCACCGCCGAAGAGGCGCTGCACCGCGTCCGAGCCGCTGCCATTCAAGCTAGATCAGCTTCATACCCTTCTAGCTCGCATGCCCGTTCTTGCCGACGCTGATATGGTCGTGCACGGAGATGCCGA
>WNGL01013845.1_pt1 | contig 10111 bp, 6 predicted proteins | sample 5400591 | NCBI WGS metagenome assembly WNGL01 (sample SAMN13153377, study PRJNA577476) | soil metagenome | isolation source: 80 cm soil or saprolite under Garry oak tree replicate 1 | place: USA:California | collected 2016-06-15 | reverse complement strand
GGCCGAGGCGTACACGATCACCCGTCCCACGCCTCACCGTCCACAGTAGACACGGGTGACGGTGCCGCGATGTCCGCCAGCGCGATGCGGCCCGGGTGTCCGGCGACGCGCCACATCGCCCCGGCGGGGCCACCGGTGCCCGCAGCGTGCTCGTCGCTGGCGGTCGCGACAGTGAGCCCGCCGGGTACCCCGGTCCGGGCGAGGTACGCGTGCAGGTTGGCCTCCCGGGCGGCGGTGGGCAGCCAGAACAGCACCGGGTATCCACGGCGGGTACCGACGAGGTGCGCGTAGCCGGTCAGCTTGCCCGCGACCCGGGACAGCACCTCGGTACCGAGATCCATCTCCAGCCAGAACGGCACCGCCCGGCCCCCGTGCTGCCACACCCCGTGGCCGTCGGGGCGGACCAGGTTGCCGCACACGGCTCGGCAGCGGGCCTCGTTCCACCACCGGGCAAGCCGCGCCCCGTCGTGGTCGCGTGCGTGCCCGGCGAGCGCGACGAAGAACCCGTTGGTGGCCAGCAGGTGCGGCAGGGTCGGGGATGCGGCGAGCCGGGCGGTGGCTTCCCGCACGGTGGCCGGGCGGGGTGCCGGTTGGTCGCGTCCGGCCGCGATGATGGCCGCGCCGACCGGGCCGAGGGTCCATCGCCAGGATTGCGACCCGGGCCGCTGGTAGTGCCGAAACCGGTCGAGGATGCCGCGCTCGTGCAGGGTGCTCAGCCGGATGCGGGCGCGGCCGGCCGAGCCGAAGGCGAGGGTGGCGACCTGCTCGGTGGTCAGGGTGCTGTGGTCGTGGAGGAGGTCGAGCAGGTAGCGGTCGCGGTCGGTGAGGCGGGCCAGTTCGTCGACGACGACCGCCGACAGGCGGGCGGCGCCGACGACACTGGCTGCGCCAGGGCGAGTGACACGAGGGGTGATATCCCGTATCAGTCGGTTCCGGTCCACAGGTCCTCCTCCTCGTCGTTGACGTGCGCGGATGGGCTGTTCAAGGGGGCGTGCTCACCCGAGCGGTCCATGTCGTTGCGGGGTACCGCTGAACCCTCGCGAGGACGCTCGCCCCGCCCGGCACGCTTGGACGGTGGGTTGGCCGCAGGGAAGGTGTTGATGCCCACCAGGTTGGTCGGCACCGGGTTGTCCTCGCAGGTGTTCTCGCTATCGCCCGGGTCGACGGCCGGCTGGGTGAGGGCGTCGGCGAGCAGCCGCCGGCGTATGCGCTGGGACAGGCCGGTGTGCCTGCGGGCCGCTTGGCGCAGCTGCTCGGCGCGTCCGGGCTGGCGCTGCGGCGGTGGGATGGTGTCGGCGGTGACCGGCCGCGCCGCGCGTCCCCCGGCGACCGGGCGGAGCACGACTTCATAGCCGCCCAGGCGCATCAGGTCGCCGTCGTCCAGCCACGGCTTGACGTGGTGCGATTGGTCGATGGCGTCCTTGGGGGCGAGGGCGAAGTACACCTTGTTACGTGCGTTGGCGTCGATCGCCTCGGCCATCTCCCGGCTCAGTTGGCCCATGTACTGGTGCGCGAGCACGAAGGAGGTGTGCAGGCCGCGGGCCTCGGCGAGGGCGTCGTCGATGCCGATCGGCAGGTGCAGGAAGTTGTGCGCCTCATCGAGATAGACGGCGGCGTCCGGGCGCTGGTGTTCGGGGATGCGGGCGCGGGCGGCGGTGGCCTGCCACAACCCGGCCACCAGCAGCGACCCCACCAGCCGGGTACCGTCCTCGCCCAGGATCCCCTTGGGCAGCCGGGCCAGGAGCACGCCGCCGTCGAGGATCTCGGCGAAGGAGAACGTGGCCGCCGGCACCCCGAACAGGCCGGCGGCGAGCGGGTGGGCCAGCACCAGGCGCAGCCGGGACATCAGCGGCGCGACCAGACCGGCGCGCTGCCCCGCCGGCAGCGCGTTGAACCCTTCCCAGAACTCGGCCAGGGTGCCGGCCTCCCACGCCCCCAACCGGCCCAGCACCGCCTCCACCCGCCCCGCGCGCCACTTGGCGTCCGACAGCAGCCGGGGCAGATGGGCCAGAGTGGAGCCGGGTAGGTAGGCCAGGGTGAGCAGGCCGTGGTAGGCGAACTCGGTCATCCGGTCGCCCCACCACCGCGACCAGACCTTGCCCATCACGGAGGTGATGTGCGCGGCCACGTCGTGCGGGCTCCCACCGTGCACCGCCGGGTCGAGCAGGTTGATCGCTGGGGGCGCCTTCGTCTCGTCCGGGTCCACGATCACGAGGCGGTCGCCGCAGCCGTGCGGAAGCACGTCGAGCAGGTCGCGGATCAGGTCGCCCTTGGCCGGGTCGAACGCGGCCACCCCGCGTCCGGCTTCCACGTCGTCGCGGATCATGTTCTCCAGCAACACGGTCTTGCCGGTGCCGGTCGGCCCGCAGATGTGGATGTGGTGCCGGCAGTCCGCCAGGGAGATCCCGACCCGGACGCGGGGGCCGGCGTTCGCGACGCCGATCACCTTGCCGCCCAACCCGTACCGGTCTTCGACAGGTACCAGGTTGAGCCTGGGACGCCGTAGCGCCTTGCTGTTGGTGTTCTTCTCCGGGTTGGTGTTCACGGTGTGCTCCAGACGGTTGGCGGGTTGCTGCTGTCGTCGTCGGCACCGCCCAAAGGCGCCTCGGCGGCCACGTCGTCGACGCTGTCGTCACCACCCGTTTCGGGTGACTCGCGCCGCTGCGCTGATCCCGGTCCGAGCCGGCGTGATCTGCCGGCCGCAGGCCCCGGGGGCGTGAAGGTGTCGCGGTTGGGCGGGATTCGCCGGGACGGGGCGGCGGGCAGGCCGTAGGAGGATGGTTCGGCGGGTAGCCCGGCGAGGGCAGCGGTTTCGGCGACGGTCGCCAGGTGCATGCGCCGCTCGGTGACCCATCGCAGGCGGGCCGTGTTGGCGGGCCGCCACAAGCGGCGGGGCCGCCAGTGCGGGGACAGCAGGGTGTAGCCGGACGTGATGTCGGCTGCCGCTGCCCGCGCCGCGCCGGTGGTTTCGCCGGTGGCGTAGGCGCGCACGGCGACGAGCAGGTGCGGGGCCTGGCCGTGCTTGGTCCGGGCCTGCCGCGCCTGCTCGGCCACCAGGGGGTCCATCGGGTCGGGCTGGTGCCGGGTGCCGGTTGGCGAATTCGGCGTCACGAAGTCCAACACCATCTGGATCCCGGCACGCACTGCCTCCAGGGCGAGGATCACCAGTCGCGCACCGCCGTGCTGGCGGCGCACCCGACGCGGGTCGACGGTGGCCCGGCGCAGCACGGCTACCCCATCCCGGGGAGCGCGGGCCACGTGCACCTGCAACAGCCCACCGCCGGTGCGGCCGGCGGCGGCCAGCCCGTCGAACACGGCGCGGATGCGGTCGTCCTCGGGTGGGGCGTACTCCCACCGGCGCGGTCGTGGTGGCTCCGCGTCGTCGACGAGGGGAAGCCAGTCCGGCTGTGCCGAGCGCAACGCCACCCCGGCGGCCGGGTACCCGCCTGGAATTACCGGCGGCGCGGTTTGTTCGGCCCGTACTCCCGGCCAGGCCCGCTGAAGGTTGCGCAGCACGGCGGTCGGGTTGATCTGGGGTGGCAGCCACAGCCCGGCCCGCATCCCCGCAGTGGTGGCGTGCACCTCCCAGACCAGCCGGTGCGGACGCAGCGTCCACCGCCGGGCAGCGGGCAGCACGGTGGCGAGCAACCGCCACAGGGCGAGGGTGGCGGCCGGGGTCGCGGTGACCGGCGGCACCACCTCCAGCCACACCGCCTGCTCGGCCACCTGCCGCCAGGCGTGCCGGCGCCACCATGCCCACACCAGGCGGGCGGCGAGGACCGCGAGGGCGACGGTGAGCAGCAGCGGCCACCAGCCACGGGCGGTGTGCCACAGCGCGGCGGGTGCGTGGGCGAGGTAGTCGCCGCACATCAGGTGACCGAACGGGCCGGCGGGAATCCCATCACGGCCGGGTACACACCCACCCGTCACCGGGCGCGGCGGCGTGGACGAGGGTGACGGTGTTGGCGAGGGCGGTGCCAGCGGCACCGCGACAGCCAACGAGCGCACGAAGAACATGGCTTCTCCAAGACGGCGAGCGAAACGAACGGCCGCAGGCAGCAGCCGGGGGCCTGGGAGGGGCCGGTGGTCAGCGGATGCTGGTCACGCCGGGACCTAATAAGAGCTACCGGGTAGACGAGAGTCATACTCGGCTCCGGTAAGCCGCCGGTAGGAAAGCACTCGCGGGACCAGGACGCTTGCAGTCCTATTGACAGATCGTGCCCCTGCCGGTGGTCGGGAGACCAGACCGCTGATGGGATGTCGTGTCCGCTGATCCTGGCGTGAGCACTTGTTTATTAGGTCGCTGGCCCATCTCCCGCAGGCTCACCGGAACCCGCAACGTCTACTGTGGATTGGGGTTCAGAGTTGTTGTTCGTTGGGGATGACTGGGCGGAGGAACACCACGACATTGAACTGATGGACCAGGCCGGCCGGGTGCTGGCCCGAGCGAAGCTGCCCGAAGGTGTCGCGGGCATCGCCCGGCTGCACGCGATGATCGGCGAGCACCTCGGCGAGGACGAGGACGAGCCGACGGTCGTGGTCGGGATCGAGACCGAGCGCGGCCCGTGGGTACAGGCGCTGATCGCGGCCGGCTACCAGGTCCACGCGGTCAACCCGCTGCAGGCGGCCCGCTACCGGGAGAGGCACAGCGTATCCGGGGCCAAAAGCGACACCGGTGACGCGCACGTCCTGGCTGACATGGTGCGCACCGACCGCCACCAGCTACGCCCAGTCGCCGGCGACAGCGCCGAGGCCGAAGCGGTCAAGGTCCTGTCCCGGGCGCACAAGACGCTGATCTGGGAACGCACCCGGCACCTGCTGCGGCTGCGCCACGCACTGCGGGAGTTCTTCCCCGCCGCGCTGCTCGCCTTCGACGACCTGACCGCCGTCGACGCCCTGGAGCTGCTCGCCGTCGCCCCGGAACCGACCGCCGCGGCCGCGCTGAGCCTCGACACCATCAGCGCCGCGCTCAAGATGGCCCGCCGGCACAACCGCGCCGCCAAGGCCGAGGCGATCGCCGCCGTGCTACGCGCCGAGCACCTCGGCCAGCCGCCGGTCGTGGCCGCCGCGTACGCGGTCACCGTCCGCGCGCAGGTCGCGATCCTGTCGGTCCTCAACACCCAGATCGCCGAACTGGAGGAACAGGTAGAGGCAAATTTTTCCGAGCACCCGGACGCTGACATCTACCTCAGCCAGCCCGGCCTCGGCGCTGTGCTCAGCGCCCGGGTGCTCGGTGAGTTCGGCGACGACAAGAACCGCTACGCCGACGCCAAGGCCCGCCGCAACTACGCCGGCACCAGCCCCATCACCCGCCAGTCCGGCAAGAAGAAAGTCGTCATGGCCCGGTACGTGCACAACGACCGGCTCCTCGACGCCCTCGGCAGGCAAGCCTTCTCCGCACTGCGCACCTCACCCGGCGCCCGCGCCTACTACGACCGCATCCGCGCCCGCGGCACCGGCCACCAGGCCGCGCTACGTCAGCTGGGCAACCGCCTCGTCGGCATCCTGCACGGCTGCCTCAAGACCGGCACGAAGTACGACGAGGCCAAAGCCTGGGCACCAACCCAACAAGATCAACAACTTGCCGCTTGACAAAATTCAACATGGGATGTCTGTCTGGATGACCTGCGCCTCTATGTCGGAGGCCAGGCTGTGGAAGGCGATCCGCGCGGTACCACAGGCCAGGAGTGCGTCACCGCGGCCGGCCGAGAGCAGGAACGCGCGTTCGCCGTCGGTGAGCCCGAACGCGTCGGCCACCGCGTCGATCGCCTGCGGTGCCTGGCGCAGCAGCACCTGCGTGGCCGCGTTGGACACGACGGCGCGGCCCATGTCGGTGGACAGCACGTCGGCCGCGTCCTGGGTCACCACGGTCAGGCCGGCGCCGTACTTGCGGGCGCCCTTGGCGAGGTCGCGGAGGAACTTGCCGCCCAACCCGGCGGTCAGCAGCCGCCACGCCTCGTCCACCAGCACAAGCTGCCGGTCCTGCGGCGATGAGGTGGAAACCCGACGCCACACGGAGTCCAAGGCGAGCAGGGTGCCGACGGGTTTCAGCTCGTCGGCCAACTCCTTGATCGCGTACACCACGAGGTGACCGGCGGCCGGGGTGGTGGTAGGGCCGTCGAAGAGGCCCTTGAAGCTGCCCGCGACGTAGGGGCGCAGCCGGGCTGCGACCGAACGCCCGTGCTCGCCGAACTTGACCAGCTCGGCCACCACGTCGCCAAGCAGCGGGGCGGCCCGCCGCCAGGTCCGCGGGTCGGTGGTGATGCCTTTGGCCCGGTAGGCGGCCAGCACCGCGTCATCCAGGGCTGCCGCTTCTTGCCCGCTCAACGGGGCCGCGTCGGCGATGGCTCCCGCCCCGTTGGGGCTGGCGACGGTGGTGAAGGTTTGCATGAACTGGGTGCGCCGGTGCAGCGCGTCGTCGCCGTCGCCCGGGTTGAGGTCGAGCGGGTTGATCCGTACGCCGGGGGCGCCGGGCCGGATGATGGTGCCGCCGACCGTTTCGGCCAGCGCGAGGTACTCGTCTTCCGGGTCGATCACGAACGCGTCGACCCCGTGGTACAGGTTGCGCAGCAGGTCGAGCTTCGCGAGGTAGGACTTGCCGGCACCGGAGCGGGCGAGGATGACGGCGTTGTAGTTGTCCTGCGCCCACCGGTCCCACAGCACGACGCCGGATGAGGCGAGGTTCAGCCCGAACAGCACTCCCATGCCGGCGTCGCCGGTACCCAACGGGAGGTCGGGGCTGGTGAACGGGAAACACGCGGCCAACGCGTCGGTGTCGAAGACCCGCCGCATCCCCACCGCGTCGTAGCCCAGCGGCAGGCAGGTGATCCAGCCCTGCAACTGCCGCCACGTCACGGTGGCCGTGTCCAGCAGCAGCGACGCGGCCAGGTTGCGCACCTCGGTCACCCGCTCGGCCAAGTCCTCCAGACTGGATCCATGAACCGTGAGGTAGAGGCCGAGGCGGAACAGGCGGGCCTCGCCCCGCGCGAGCCGGGTCGCCAGTTCGGCGGCGTCGAACGCCGCCGCGTCCAGCTCGGGATCGTCGAGCCGGCCCTTCGCGGCGTCCTGCCGGCGGGATGATTCGAGGCGACCGCGCTGCTTGCGTAGCCGGTCCGCCGCGACCTGCGGCGGTACCGGTTCGATGTGCAGGGCGACGTCGACCCGGCCCGGGTAGGCCAGGATCGGCTCCAGCCAGCCGGCCCCGACCTCAGCCGGGTACCCGGTCACGGCGAGGGTCGCGGCGTATTCCTCACCGACCCGCACGTGCCGGCCGCCCACCTCGACGGCGTCCGGCCCTCCGGGCAGGATGCCGCCGCGACCGGCGTTGGGGGCCTGGCCGGTACCGCGCCTCCATCTGGGGAAGAGCTTCACCACTGCTCACCTCCCGCACCGGAGGTGCCGTGGATGACGGCGGTGGATCCGGTACCGGAGGTGCCGGGTTGGGGGCCGGTGGGGTCGAGGCTTGCGGCGAGGGTGCCGGCCGCGGCGTAGCCGTCGAGCACTGCGGCGTCGACCTCGCACGCGCCCAGGGCGCGTACCGCTTCGGCGGCGCGGTGCAGGGTGTGGCCGGGGCCGCGCCGGTCGCGCACGGCGATGGTGACTTGGCGGTGTAGCAGCTCCCGCTGCGCCGCGAGGTCGTCGAGGAACGCGACGTGCGACAGCGCGGCTTGCTCCAGCGCGGGGTGCGGCAGGCTCGGGGCCAGGTCGGCGATCCGGTCGGCGATGGTGGTCAGGTCGACCCTCTCGGCGCGGACCAGGATCTGCACGGGTGCGTCCAGGCTGTTGAGCCACCGGCCGAACCCGGCCACCAGGCCGTTCTGCTCGCCCGGGGTGCGCAGCCCGAACGCCACCGTCGACGCCGCAACGAGGGCGGTGGTGCCGTCCGCGCCGAGATCGACCAGCCCGTCCGGCGTGATGCCCTTGGCGGGCAGCCGCAGCGGGGCGGGCAGCGGCAGCTTGTCTCCCCGCCCACCGGTGGTGCTCACCCAGGCCGGCGCCGGGGTGATCGGCCCGTCGGCCGGGACGAGCCGGTGCGGGCTACGCCGGTGCCGGATCGCGTGCACGAGCCAGGCGTCCAGGGAGACACCGTCGCGGCGGCCGACCGCGAGGACGAACGCGAACCCCGCCACCGGGATCGCGCCGACGAGGAACACCAGCGGGTGCACCACCCGGGCGAGGGCGGTCCACGCCGCGTAGACGATCAGCGCGGCGACGGTGAGGATCACCACCTGTCGGAAGGTGAAACCGAACAGGATGACGTCCTTCTTTTCCACATTGGCGGGTATCCGGGCGCGCATCGGCGCCTCGCTGTCACGACGGGCCATCGATGATCACTCCTCGGAGACGACGCGACGGGGACGACGCGGCGGGGACGGTGGGACGGGCGGGGACGATGCGGAACGCGCCGGCCGCCCGGACCGGGACGGCGGGGACGCCGCCGGGGACCGTGCTGGGGACGGTGCCGGGACGGCTTGACCGGTTGCCGTCCCGCGTGGGGACGGCCGGGACGGCGGCGGGGATGACGCGACCGCGCGGCGGGCCGGGACCGTCCCGCGTGGGGACGGCGGGGACGGCGGCTCGACCCGGCGGGGACGGGCGGGGACGGCGGGACCCGGGCGGGCCGCAACCGTCCCTGCCCGTGTACCTGCCGCCGAGCGGGCTGGTGCGGAGAACACCGGGGTGACCGGTGCCGGTAGCCGTTTCGGCGCGGTCTGCGGACGCGGCGCGGCCGAGAACGCCGCTGGCGGTACCGGCCCGGTGGCCGGGCGTCTGGGCGTGGCCGGGGTGGGAGCGCTGCTGAACGCAGCCGGTGCCGGACGGCGGGCGGGCGCCGGGGAGACGGCCGGGGCCGGCTGGTGGGAGAACCGGGCCGGTGCCACTCCGCGACCGGCGGCTGCCGTTACCGGCGTGGCCGGGACGGGCGCGTTGCTGAACGCCGAGGCGCCTGCGGTGCCCGCCGGTGAGGGCAGCGGAGCGTGGCTGGCCGGGGCATTGTTGAACGCGGCCGGGCCAACCGGTGCCGGAGCGGGGCGGGGCCGACCCGGCCCCTCGGCTGATCCCGGCCAGGGTGCCCAGCGTCTTGAGCATGATGACCGCGTGGAGGATCTGCCCGAACAGGCCACGTCCGTGTTGGCGGGCCAGCGGGCCGAGGATGAGGTGTTTCGTCCAGCCGGGCAGTTTGATCAGCAGCCAGAGCATGGTCAGGCAGACGAGGATCGCGATCAGCCCGTCGTTGGTGACCGGCACACCGAGTACCTCCGGGCCGGCGGGGGTGAGGAACACCCGTACCGTGGCGAGCACGATGACGGCCTGGCCGAGCTGGATGGCGAAGCACGCGGCCACCGCCCGCCACCAGGTGTAGGCCAGCCCTTCGGTCTGTGGGGTGGCGTGGCAGGTCAGCGCGAGCGGTGCGACGCCGAGCAGCAGCACCAGCAGCGCGGTCCGCAGGATGAAGGTGACCAGTACGACGATGCCCATCACCAGCGCGGCGAGGATGAGCAGAGAGAACAGGATCGGCGGCATGTTCGGGCTGGCCGGCTGGTTGAGGATCTGGTTGAGCGCGGTCGCCGCGCCGTTGCCGTCCACCCCCTGCCCGGCTATCGCGGCGGTCAAGGCGTTGGTGAAGCTGATCGCCTTGCCGGCCAGCAGCATGCTCGTGTTGGCCGCGACGCCGGCCACCACCACCCGCGGCGCGATCTCCTTCAGCCCGTACTGCGACTGCAGGGTTTCGCGGGAGGCGACGATGAGGCCGCCGGCGATGACGAACAGCACGAAGATCCCGTTCGCCACGACCAGGCTCGTCGTCCAGATGGCCTGCACCTGCGGGTTGCCCGTCAGGTCCGGCGTGGACAGCACCGTCTTGCCGAGCGCGTCCATCACCGGCTTGAGCCCGGTCTTGGCGATCCAGGCGATGAAGTCGTTGATCGCCTTGCGGATCTGGCCCGGGATGTCAAACAACCCCGGGTCGTCCGAGCCGTCCCCTGGGGACGGCGGGGTCCAGCCCGGTGGGGTCGGCCCCGGGGCCGGGGACGGGGTACCGGGCGGGGTCGGGGACGGCTTGCCGGTGGGCGGGGCCGGGATTGGGGACGGCGTCGGCCTCGGGGACGGCTTG
>WNGL01030272.1_pt1 | contig 10113 bp, 10 predicted proteins | sample 5400591 | NCBI WGS metagenome assembly WNGL01 (sample SAMN13153377, study PRJNA577476) | soil metagenome | isolation source: 80 cm soil or saprolite under Garry oak tree replicate 1 | place: USA:California | collected 2016-06-15 | reverse complement strand
AGGCAGTACGTCTACCTGCGGCTGGTCGAAGCCTTCCGGGACGAGCAGGGCAGGGTCCGTCACCGGGTGCTGCACACCCTTGGCCGCGAGGACCAGCTCAAGGCGTCGGGCCAACTCGACCAGCTCGCGGCCGCCTTCACCCGGCTGGACCCGCCCCTGGCCGGCACCCGCCGGGAGGTCGGCCCGCTGCTGCTGGTCGGCCACTACCTGGACCGGCTCGGCCTGGTTGCGCTGGTCGATCGGCAGCTGCCCCAGCGCGGCCGCGCGCAGCTCACCCACGGCGAGGTGGTCGCCGCGCTGGTCGCCAACCGGCTGTGCGCGCCTTCGCCGCTGTATGACGTGGCCGGCTGGGGCAGCTCGGCGGCCATGGCCGAGGTGCTTGACACCCCGGGGGTGCTGCTGGGCGACGACCGGCTGGGGCGCACGCTGGAGGCGCTGGCCCCGCTGGCCGAGGAGGTCCGCGGGGCGGTCATGCTGGCCGCGATCGACCGCTTCGGGGTCCAGGCCGCCCGGCTGCACCTGGACCTGACCTGCCTGCGGGTGGCCGGCGCCTACGAGGGCTCCGCGCTGGTCGGGAAGGGCTGGGGGCCGGACCGGCGGGTAGCCCGCCAGGTCCGCATGCTGCAGGCCACCACCCCCCAGGGGATCGCCTTGTACGTGCGCCCCCACCCGGGTGATGCCGCCGAGCTGGCCTGCATTGGTGCCGCCCTGGACCGGCTCCGGGAGCTGCTGCCCCCAGGGCTGCTGGTATGCGCGGACTCGGTACTGGGCCACGTCAAGAACTTATGCGCGGCCGACCGGGCCGGGTTGCGGTTCGTGGTCCCGCTGCGGGCCGACACTGGGTTCGCCCAGCGGTTCCTTGACGAGGTCGGCCACGACGGCTTGCACCGACTCGACTACCTCGCCGCGCGGGAGCGGCACCTGCCAGCGGCGCGGCGGACCCGCTACCGCGGCGCGCTGCGCCCGTTTGCGGTCACCGACCCCGACACCGCAGCGTCCCACCCCTTCCGCGTCGCCTACATCTGGTCCAGCGAGGAGGCCCGCAGCGTGGCCGACGGGCGCCAGCGCGCCCTCGCCAAGGCCGAAGCGGCCCTCGGCAAGGTCCAGCGGGGCCTGGGCGGGCGCTACTACAAGACCCGCAAGCAGGTCGACGCCAAGGCCGCGCGGATCCTCGGCCCCCAAGTGCGCGGCCTGCTGCACGTCACCACCGGCACCCTGAAGGGCAAACCCACCTTGCGTTTCGAACGCGACCAGGCCGCCATCGCCACCGCCGCCCACACCGACGGGGTCTACGCGCTGGCCACCAACCTGCCCGGCCGGCTGTCGGCCACCCAGCTGTTGCGCATCTACAAAGACCAGCCCCTGGTCGAGTGGCGCCACCGCGACGCCAAGCAGACCCTGCGGGTGCGACCGATCTTCCTGCACAACGACGACCGCATCACCGCCCTGGTCAGCGTCGTCGGGCTCGCGCTGGTGCTCTTCGGGCTGCTCGAGGCCGACCTTCGCCGTGCCCTGAGTCCCGACCAGCACCTGGACGGACTGCTGCCCGAGGGTCGCGCGGCCCGCCCCACCGGACGCAACATCCTGGCCGCCTTCCAGGGCTTGGGGCTGACCTACACCCAAGACGGCATCGTGCTGGACCGGCTCACCCCCACCCAGCGCCACATCCTCACCCTCCTCAACATCTCCGTTCCCTGGCCAGAACACACGAAGTAGCGCCACTCAACCGCGGAAAATGGGGCTAGCGGCAATGCCATCCGGTTAGCCGGAGTTGCGACCGCGAACTCCCTGGTCAGCGCGGTCAAATCAGGGCGGACGGACCCTTAACCGGATGGCATTGGGGCTAGCGGGCGTTACACCCCGGCGCCGTGGCCGCAGCTGTCGCGAGCGACCGCGTGGGTTGCTGAGGGGGCTTTCCGATGACGGCCTTCAGCGCGATGGGTCTGGTCGCGGCGGTGGGTGGCGTCTAGCCGATCAGTTCGCTGACCTCACCGCTGATCGCGCCGAGCAGTTACTCGGCCGGGTCTACCCGACCGGCGCAGAGGCCAGCACCCGCCACCAGCTCGCCACCGACCTCGTCGCCGACGTCCGCGACCTGGACCGGCGGATCGCCACGGTCCAGGCGCGCATCACCGCGGCGGTGACCCAAGTCCAAGACCGGCCTGGTCGGGCTGTTTGGGGTCGGCCCGGTGCTGGCTGCCAAGCTGCTGGGCGAGGTCGGCGACGTGCGCCGGTTCCCGACCAAGCATCACTTCGCCGCCCACAGCGGGACCGCGCCGTTGGAAGCCTCTAGCGGTCAGGTCGTTCGCCATCGGCTGTCACGGGCTGGTGATCGCAAGCTGAACCATACGCTGTACCTGATGGCGATCGTGCAGATCCGCCATCCCACCGCCGGGCAGGCCTAGTACCGGCGCAAGCGCGCCGAGGGCAAGTCCGCTAAGGAGGCGCTGCGGTGTTTGAAGCGGCGGCTGTCGGACGCCGTCTACCGGTGCCTGCTGGCCGATCAACACGACCAGCGGCGCCCGGCAGTGGCGAGCGGCTGAGCAGGTGGCTGGCGAACAGCCAAAGCCTCTAGGCCGAAGTTACGTGGGGTGGGATGAGTGAACTCCCTGTTGTCCAGGGGGTTCGTTGTCTTGAGGCGACGGTGGTGGTGTCTACGTGAGGGTGATTGGGATGGGGGTGTTGAGCAGGTCGAAGGCGCGGCGCTGGAGTGGCGTGGGGGTGGTGAGCTTGTCGACGGTGCGGCCGCTGATGGTGATGGTGTCGCGGGTGAGCGTAGCGAGGTGGTCGAGCAGGTCGCGGAAGCCGCGGACGGGCTGGTGGTCGGCGTTGGCTTTGCGGGAGGCTTTGGCCTGGGCGGCGGGTGAACGTCGTGCGGGGGCCACAGGGTCCTCCCGCGCTGGGGGGTGCTCGTCGGTGAAGGTCAGCGGCGCCCAAGCGCCTCGCAGGTGCCAGACCAGGTAGCAGGCCAGCATGCACAGCAGCACGTGGCCGCGGACCCGGTCGGCCAGCCGGTGCCAGATGGGCCGCAGGTCCAGGTCGTCGGCCTTGATGTGGCGGAAGTCGCGTTCGACGAAGGCGAGGTTCTTGTAGGCGGCGACGGTGGCGGGCGCGTCCAGGGTCTGCGCCGGGACGGATGTGCGGATGACGTAGATGCCGTCCAGGGCAGCTTCGGCGTCGATCTTGGCCTGGTCGCGGTGCCAGCTGATCGACCCCTGGGCGACCTGGACCACAAGGTGCTTGCCGACCTTGTGTTTGCGCAGCGCCCGGTCGGCCTTGACACCGATCTTGTCGGGGTCGCGGAGCCGCCCGGCATCCACCTGCTGCTTGACCTTGGCCAGGAGGGCCTCGGTGGCGGCCAGCAGGTCGGCTCGCTTGCGGGCACGCTCTGTGGCCAGCAGCGGGTTGCGGCAGGCCACCAGCCGCTCGCCGGGGTAGTCCGGGCTACAGATCTCGGCCAGGTCGGTCTGGTCGAACAGGCCAAGCTGCAGCGGGCCGCCGTCTTGGGCCAGTTGCTTGACCGTGGGGGCGCGCAGGGCGGTGATCCAGGCCATGCCGGGGGTGGCGCGCAGGTCACCGATCCGCGCCGAGGTGATCATCCCGCGGTCGCCCACCAGGATCAGCCGCCGCAGGTCGAAGCTGCCGCGCACCACCTCCACGGCCTGGGTGAACGCCGTCGGGTCGGCGGTGTTGCCCGCAAACACCCGCACCGCCACCGGCCGGCCAGCGGGGTCGCACAGCAGCCCGTACTCGATCTGCGGCTTGCCGCGCTTGCCGTCGCGGGAATGCCCAAAGCAGGCCAGCTCACAGTGCGAGCCCTCCATCCACGAGCTGGACAGGTCGAACATGGCGATGCCGCCGGCTTGCAGGTGGCGGCGGGCCAGCTCGGCCTCGATGTGGTCCTGGCGGCCCACCAGCCAGTCCATCGCCTGATACACCTCATCGGTGGACGCCCCCGCCACGCCCAGATCCGCTCCCAGGGTGACGTCATCCCACCAGCCGATCGTGGACAGCTTCGAGCGCGGGCGGACCACCCGCGACACCAGCAGCGCGTAGGCCAGGTCCCGCTCCCGGCACGCTGGCCCGAGCAGGCCCGGCAAGCCCAGCTGGCGGGCGATGGTGTGCACCGCGGCCACGTGCCCGTGACCGGCCGAGCGCTCCACCTGGAGCGCGGCGTCGGCGTCCACCACGGTCTTGCCGCCAAGCACCAGGCGCAGCGCCGCGATCGCCTCGTCGGGCAGGTGCGACAGGTTGGCCAGCGTCTGCTTGCGGACCTTGCCGCCCTGGCGGTAGGAGCGGCGCAAAAGGTGCCGCTGGTAGCCAGGTCTGCGTGTCACGGCGTGATTCTCGCATGTTGACCCCACCGACACAAATCATCTAGTGTCTACACTTCGGGTGCGTCTGACACCATTCCCGCTGGTCAGCCAAAGATCACACCCAGGAACCGGCGTAACTTCGGGCTAATGACGTGGTTGTGCTGATCGTGCGGCTGGCCCGAGAGAATCCGCGCTGGGCTACCGGCGCATTCAGGGCGAGCTGAAGAAGCTCGGGATGCCGGTGTCAGCAACCACGATCCGGACGGTGCTGCTGCGCAACGGGTTTCGGCCGGCGCCCCCGACGGGCCTCGGTCACCTGGCGAGCCTTTCTGCGGCGATAGCAAGTTCACCCGTGCCTTCGACAACGTCTGCCGCCGATGGCGTCCAGATCATCAAGACGCCGACCGAGGCGCCCGACGCGAACGCATTCGCTGAGCGGTGGGTGCCAACCATGCGGCACTACAACGATGAGCGGCCGCACCGAAGCCTTGCGCTTCGGCCGCCGAGGGGTATCGACATCGGGGTGGCGCCTGGCGGGCTCCGGTCGCCGCCAGGGTTGGGCGCCGGGATCGCCTCGGCGGCTTGGTTCACGAGTACTACCAGGTCGCGGCATGACGTTCGAGTTTCTGAACCCAACGGTCGATCCACAGCGCAGAAATCTGACGGTCGAACTGCGGTGCGGCGACGAGCCGATGACGCTGATCTCGGCAGGGGGACGGGTCCACCTGGCGCACGGCAGGGCAACCGCGCCCGACGTGACCATCGCCGGCCCACCCGACGCCGCGGTGGGCCTGCTCCTGGGACGGATCGGCCGGGCCGAGGCGGAATCGAGGGGCGTCACCGCGACCGGTGACCTGCGCAAGCTCGGCCGGCTTCGACCTCGCGGAGAACGACCCGCGGCGGCGCCAGCCTCCTGACGTCGTCGCGCCCGGTCCACGCCGACTGGCTCCCTCGGAGACCGACTGCGGCGCTATTGAGCAGGCGCTGGGCGGGACGCTGATGGTCCACAGCCGGGAACCGATGGTTAGTGTTAGTGCTGGATCGCCTGCTGCTGCCCCCGAGCGCTGAACGCAACCGAGCACCACCGCGATGACTCCGACAACCCACCACGTCCACGAGGCGCCGGTTCGGTCGGTGTAGGTGAGCACCCACGGGGCGATGCTGTTCGCAATGTAGCGCGTCCGTGCTGCCCCCAGGAACCGTAGAGGTTATCCTGCCATCGTCGCTGGTCAGTGGGTATGAAAGGGGTTCTCGACCCGAACTCCCGCGTAGTCCTGGCCGTCGCTGAGGTCCTCCGACAGGACGACGTCGCAGCCCAGCGAGCGAGCCGCTTCGAGGATCGCGGCATCCCAGTACGAGACGCCGAAGCGCTGGCAGGTTGCCGCGGCGGCCAGCATCAGGTCGGTCGTGATGTCCTGGACCGGAAACCGCAGGAAGGACTCCACCAGCCCTGTGGCCTGCTCATGGGTGAGCGGGTCGGGGCGGCTTGTGCGGGTGGCTTGAACGTAGAACTCCTGTAAGACCTGGACGGAGAGCGCGATGTCCCTGCCGGTGAGGATGTCGTTGGCGCGGGCGGCCTTGTCCTGCTCCTTGGGGTCGCGCGAGATGGCGTAGAGCAGGATGTTGGTGTCAACGAACCGCACGGTCGTGGAGTTGGTCGCGGTTGAGGCGGTCGCGTGCGCGGAAGCGGCTAATCTGGGTCTGGATCTGCTTCTGCTGGGCCTCAAGCCGGGAGAACTCAGCCTCGCGCCCGGACAGCGAGCCCAGGTACTCAGCGACGAGTGAGCTGACGGAGGTGCCGCGTTCGGCGGCGCGAATCCGCGCGTTGCGATAGACGTCGTCTGGCACCGTGACCGTGATGTTCTTCATGGCCTGAGACTAGCACAGCTTCACAGTTTCTGTGAGAGCTCAGCTACGTGGAAGAACGCGCGAGGAACAGCTCGGCAGCCCTTGGCGAGGCTGTCGCCACTCCCGATCTGTTCCTGATCTGTTCTTGCGCCCTGGGGCCGGTCCGGCTCTGGCTCCGAGCCCAAGGGATTTCGCTCCACCTTCGCTCCTCCCGACGCTCTGCGGTACGGGACGGGCCGGAACGGGCGGGGACGCCGCGTGACGGCCGAAGCTATAGCGAGGCCGTTTATGCACGTCACAGGCGATGATCGGGGTCGGGCCGGGATGGGAGGGGACCTACGGGGAGCCGCCGCTGCGACCTGTAAATCGCCGGCTAGCGCCTACCCAGGTTCGAATCCTGGTCCTGCCACCACCGCGCCGACCAGCGGACACATGGTCACCATCCGGACCCGGCCGCGCAACCCGCCGTGCCCGGCTTCGCTCCGATGTCGCTCCTGCGGACGCCCTGCTGACGCGCTGCGGACGCGGTGGGCCCTGGTGGCGCCCGAGCAGGGTGGCCGGTCGGCGTCCGCTGGGGGGCCGATCCGGCGGGTGCCGGAGGTGGGACCGCAGCCGGCCAGGCGAGCGCATCGTCCAAGATCGCAGGCCTCGGCTTGGTGGGCTGCGGGGATCGGCTGGTTCGGCTCGCCGGCTGGTGCGGGCCTGCGGGCTTGAGGTCCCATACCGGGATCTGGGGTGTGGCGGGACGCCGTCCTCGTCGTTAACGGCGGGTTCGGGGGGCTCGAGCGCGGACTGCCTTCACCGAGGGTCACCACGAATTCGCCAGCGAGGTCGCCGCGGGTGTCGCCGTCGCCTGCGAGGGGTTGGTCGAGGCGGCCGGAGGACTTTGTCGTCATCGACGAGGACGATCGTGGCGGCGCCTGGGCCGGCACGGGACGCCTGGTCGGTGGTGGGCGACCTGGCGGCGTGGTGGATGCCATGCAGGAGGGGGCCGGCTCAGGTGCCCGCCGCACGGGGTCTTGGCGCGTCGGGGATCGCATCGCCCCGGGGACCCGTTAGGGGCGTAGGCAGGCGGGTGAGGTTGGCGAGGAACTGTTCGGTCGGGGAGGCTGCTTGCTCATGCCCCCTGCCCCTGGGAGGGCTGGGCCTGGCGTGGGGTTGCTGCTGCTCGGCGGGCGACTGCGCCGGCGGGGCCGAAGACGCCCTCGATCAGTCCGGCCACCCGTGGGGCGGTCTGGGGGAGCTGGTGGATGTAGACGCGCTGGGCCAGCGCGCCGCCGTCGGCGTGGCGAAGCTGGGCGGCGATGATGCTGGCGGGCTCCTTGTTCGCGGCCATCGCCGAGGCCAGTGCGTGGCGGAGCATGTACGGGTGGGCGTCCAGCCCGACCGAGCTGGCGAGGTGGGCGAAGCCGCGGCTGGCGTGGTTGGGGTTGAGCGCGGTCCCACGCTCGGTCCGGAACACCAGGTCCAGCGCTACCGGGCGGGGCGGCTGGCCAGGCTCGACCCACCGCAACTCCACAGTCGGGGGCTGGTCGCCGGCCAGGCGCAGGCGGGCCTGCTGGCGGCGGTGCTCGCGCAGCCTGGACAGCCGAGCACGGGCGCAACCAGGTCACGGAGCCGGGCGGGTAGGGCCGCGATGCGGGACATCTTGTCGGTGGCGGCTTGGACGTGAGTGACGCGGGGTCGCCGCAGCCGTTCGAACTCGGCGCCCACCCTCGACCAGTCACTCCGTGCGGCCAGCAGGTCGGCCAGCACCAGAGCATCCTCCAACGCCAGCGCGGCCCCTTGCGCCCACACCGGCCCGGTAGCGTGGGCGGCGTCGCCGATCAGCACCAGCCGGCCGCGACTCCACCGCTGGCAGCGGACCTCCTCCACCGGCGAGTAGTACAGCTGGGCACGGTCGTCCAGCACCGCGGTCACCGTGGTGGACACGGGCTCCGGAAAGCCGGCGAAAATCGTGTCGAGCCACCGCGGGTCGTCGCCGGCGCCGCCGCCCCGGGTGGATGAGGCGTAGCCGTACACATGCTCCTCGTCGACCGGGATGAGCAGGGAGGTGCCCCGGGCTCCCGACCACACCGTCTAGCAGTCCACACCGGGGTTGGGGGCGGTGAACCGCCAGCTCGCCTCGGTCATCAGCGATCGGCGGAGGCTGTCCTCGGGGATCACCGCAGCCCGCAGCGACGAGTGGACGCCGTCCGCGGCCGCCACGAAGTCGTAGGTCTCCATGGCTCCGGACTCCAGCCGGACCCGCACGCCCTCGTCCATGAGCTCGGCGCCTGCGATGGGAGTGTCCCAGCGCGGGGTCACCTCCGCGGTGCTTGCCCGGAGGACGTCGAGCAGGTCGCCACGGCGCAGGCACACCGACGCCCCCACCGTGCTCCAGAACGCCTCCTCGTCCACCGCGAACAGCAGCCGCCCGGCTTGGTTGCGGTACTCCCGTCGGCGGATGCGCATGCCGCGGTCCACGACCTCGTCAGCCAGCCCCAGCGCCGCCAGCGCTCGCACGGCGTTGCCCGGCAGGTTCAGGCCCAATCCCGGCACCGAAGGCGCCGAGAGCCGTTCCACAAGCGTGCACGACACCCCACGCAGCGAGAGCGCACGGGCCAGGCCGAAGCCGGCGATCCCACCGCCCACCACCAGCAGTCGACCAGTCATCACACGCCTCCACCTGGCCACTGCACGTCCCGGTCCGGGTCTGTGGCGTAGTCAGTGGTACCACTTGGGCGTCCCACACCCGGCGGTCGCACACACCCCTGTCCCACGCGCACGTCAGCGTCTCGCAATTGCCATGTTGGCCTCTATCGTGGTCCTGAGCCCATCCGGGTCACGACCGCCTTCCTTCCTCGCCCGGGCACGCGGTGCGCGCGTTCGAAGGAAGGTAGCGACTCGTCCGCCCGTCATTCTCCAGCGTCAGGTTCGGTGGTCCGTCTCTCGTCACCATCGATCGGCTGCCCTGGCGATGCGCAGGAGTCTGAGTGCGAGGACGAGCGTGCAGGTGAGCCAGAGCGTGATCGCCGACCAGTTGAACAGACCCCACCATGGGTGCAGCGGCCCGTCCGCGGGGAGCGCGAGCAGGGAGTGGATCGGGATCACCACCAGGATCGCGATCCCGGTTGTGAGCGCGTAGCCGGCCAGGCGCTGCCACCTCGGGTCACGTGCCATCGGTCGCGACATGACGATGAGCCCAGTCGGGGCACCCAGGAAGGTCATGACGAAGTGCGCTGGCCGCGGGCCGCCACCCCGGCCCACAGCGGCCCGATGCCGCTCAACGCGAACAGCGTGGGGCCGACCACGGCCCAGCGGGGCGGGCGCACGCCCAGATGCAGCCCGATCGCGAAGGCAATCATGGCTGCTCCGAGGACGACGAAGTTGAGGTCCTGCACCCAGCCGTTCGGTCCTGCTACCAGCGCGACGACCGGATGCGCCACGAAGCTGTAGCCCGGCCGGAGCAGCCCCTGCACGACGGCAACCACCACGAAGACAACGGGGCCGCCGATGCCTGCGGCAGCGAGTGCAGCGATCACCGGGCGCGGTTGCCGGGCTTGGGCGGTCGCCTCCCCCACCTGTCGCCCGGCCAGCAACCGCTCCCCAGCGCCGTCGCCGGCAGGCCGTCGACTGCGCTCTTTACCTGGTGCTGCATGCTCACGGTCGTCTCCTCATCGTCGGGACGAAGCCTGGCCGATCTGCGGTTAGGCCGCCGGGGGGATGTTGCGGTTGACGCGGAACAGGTTGTCGGGGTCGTAGCTGGCCTTGGCCCGTTGGAGGCGCTGGTAGTTGTTCCCGTAGGCGGCGGCGGTCCGGGTGCTGTCATCCTCGGCCAGCTGGAAGTTGACGTAGTTCCCGCCGGTCGAGAAGGGCCGGATCCGCTCCCACCCATCCCGGGCCCAGGCCACATGCGGATCGGAGGGGGCGCCGGGTGGCCAGGTGGCGTTGAACCCGCCGATGTAGT
>WNGL01015883.1_pt1 | contig 10114 bp, 11 predicted proteins | sample 5400591 | NCBI WGS metagenome assembly WNGL01 (sample SAMN13153377, study PRJNA577476) | soil metagenome | isolation source: 80 cm soil or saprolite under Garry oak tree replicate 1 | place: USA:California | collected 2016-06-15 | reverse complement strand
CATCCTGGTCTTTGCCCAAAGCCTCTTTTGACAAGTCGCGATCGATGCGGCCGGCGAGCGCGAACGCGACGACCAGCGGCGGGCTCATAAGAAAGTTCGCCTTGATGCTCTGGTGCACGCGCGCTTCAAAGTTGCGATTACCGGAAAGCACACTGGCGGCGATCAAATCGTGCTCGCTCAAAATCTTTTCAATGCAGGGATCGAGTGGGCCACTATTGCCGATACAAGTGGTGCAGCCGTAACCAACCAGATTGAAGCCAAGCTGATCGAGATACGTCTGTAAGCCAGTCTTCGCAAGATATTCAGTGACGACGCGCGAACCGGGCGCCAGCGAGCGCTTGACGCTGGGCCGAATTTGCAAGCCGCGCTCGACGGCCTTCTTCGCCAACAGACCCGCGGCGAGCATCACGCTCGGATTCGAAGTATTCGTGCATGAAGTGATCGCCGCAATCAAAACATCGCCGTGGCCCAACTCGACTTCGACCTCAGGGCTTGGTTCGCTTGGCTCCACGCGATCCGGCGTTGGCCGATTGTTCATCATCTCGGTTTCGGACCACGCGCTGGTATTCAACGCCGCCGCCGCGAGGGCAACCATCGGCGCCGTCTCTGATTTCTGCAATCCGCCGCCCACGCGCCCTTCGCCGTCGCAGGTATCGAGTGTGGTCTTGAATCGGTGGTCAATCTCGCTCAAGGCCTTGCCATAACCACCACTCTTCACATCCTTTTCCAGGAGTTCTCTAAATTTTCTCTCCAACTCCGGCAAGGCGATGCGATCCTGCGGCCGCTTCGGACCGGCTACGCTGGGCACAATGGTCCCGAGATCGAGTTCAAGCACCGTGCTGTAGTCGCATTCGCCTTGGCGCGGAATGCCGAACATGCCTTGCGCTTTGAAATAGTTTCGCACCGCGTCGATTTGTTCGTCCGTTCTACCGGTCGCCTTTAAGTACAAACACGTCTCTTCATCCGGCGGAAAGTAACCCATGGTAGCGCCATACTCAGGCGACATGTTCGATATCGTCGCGCGATCGGTGACGGCGAGTGAGGCCGCGCCTTCGCCATGAAACTCGACGAACTTGCCGACAACCTTCGCTTTGCGCAGCATCTCGGTGACCGCGAGCACCAGATCAGTTGCGGTCACGCCTTCACGCAACTTGCCGCTCATGTGCACGCCGACAACATCCGGCGTGAGGAAGTAAACCGGTTGGCCCAACATCGCGGCCTCCGCCTCGATACCGCCAACTCCCCAGCCAACAATGCTGAGGCCATTGATCATGGTTGTATGTGAGTCGGTGCCAACAAGACTATCCGGATAATACAAACCGTTCTTTTCCCAGACGGATTTGCCCAAGTACTCGAGATTGACTTGATGACAAATGCCGATGCCCGGCGGAATGACGCGAAAACCATCGAACGCCTGCATGCCCCATTTTAGAAATTGATAGCGAGAGTTATTGCGACGAAATTCCATCTCCATGTTGCGCTCGAACGCCTGAGGATTGCTCGAGAAATCAACCTGCACCGAGTGATCGATGACGAGATCGACAGGTACCAAAGGCTCGATCACGCCGGGGTTCTTATTCAAACGCACGACGGCCGATCGCATCGCCGCGAGGTCGACCAGCAAGGGCACACCGGTGAAATCCTAGCACGATGCGAATGCTGACCGGCAGTCGCGAGATCTTTCCGATGCCTTCCTTTTCAAGTTGTGGCAGCGAATGGAACTGACCGGTCTGTCCCGAATTAGGTGAAAACGATTGCAGCGAATTGAAGAGATTGTGCGGCATATTATGAAACTCCGATGGAGCGCCCGCATCCTTGCGAGCGGTTCGCGCGCATCCGGCGCGCACAAAGAGGTGAGAAGCTTTAGCTCCTCTTACGAAATGCTTAACGTTTACGATTAATTCAACTTCAAGTCTAAGAGCGCGGATTGCAATCGTCAAGCGCATCATCCGACTGAAGTCTACGCTACCTTTGCCGCCATGCAGCCCATTTGCTATAGTCCGTCTAGCAAACGTTCTCCGCGATTTATTTACATGATCCACGTTTGGACGCTGGTCTCAAGCGCGTTTGTGGAAACACTCTCTTACGAGGTGAAGTCATCATGCCAAAGAAGATGCCTGAGTCGTTCAATTACCTGGCCAACAATCCAGAGCACGTAGCCGATCCTGAAATCGAAGAGTTCATGGAAAACGAGATCGCGCGCGCGCCGAAAGACCCGGAATTGTTGGCTCAACGTCTGCACAATAATACGGCCGCCTCACCGCAAGACGCCGGTGGCGACATCGACGCAGCCTGGGAGGACGTGAACGAGAGCGGATCGGAGACCTTCGCCGGAGACAGTCCCACGCCTGACCAATCAATGGTCGAAGAGAACGCGCGGGCCATCGGCATCAGTTTTGAAGACAACGAAGAATTGGATTTTCTCGATAAGATTGAGCGCCGCGATCGCAATCGGTATGAATTAGAGGAACAATCAAAAACTCGCGACGATACGATCTGAAGCCGCTTCGACACCTTCAGAGTTGTGCGGCTTTGCACGGAAAGTCGTTCAGACACCGAAGACGATCGAATTCTTTCGGATCAAAACGCGTCTCATTCACACCTGGCTTTAGCCAGGTGAACTGCGCCAAGCTAAGAGCTGGAAATCGTTTAAACTGTTTCCCCGTCTTCATGGCTCTCCGATCACCCGGCTGAAGCCGGGTGTGAATGAGAACTTCGACGCTTCTTTCTTGTGCCAGCTATGTTGTAGGCGATTTCTCATCAACCTCGCACAGAAAACCAGGTAATCGCTTATTTACCTTGCGACCTGCGACAGACGGTTGTATCCTCTCCCGCCATGAATCGTCCAATCTTTCTGCTTATCGTTTTTTTAGGGTTCTTGGTTTCGGCATCCGCTCAACCATGCATGAAAGCAACGACGGACTGCACTGAATGGGTCAGCCTCGGAGATCATGCGCGTTCGCTCATCTATCGCACCTATGCCCTCGAGACTAAGAACGAAAAAATTACGCGCGCGCTGATCGTAGTTCACGGCCAGGGCCGCGACGCCGACAATTATTTTCGAACTGCGCTTGCCGCGGGTTTTCTGGCCAACGCGTTCGATGACACGATCATTATCGCGCCGCGCTTTGCATCGAATGACGGCCGCGGTTGCCGCGATACGCTTGCCGCCGACGAGATAAGTTGGAGTTGTTCCGGCGACAGTTGGCGCTCCGGCGGGGTCGCGACCAGCAACAGTAAGCTTACGTCGTATGATTTTATGGACGAGATTTTGCGCCAGCTATCTCGGAAAGCAGTCTTTCCGAATCTGAAGGGAATCGTTCTCACGGGCCACTCAGCCGGCGGGCAGTACGTCACGCGTTACGAAATGGCGAATCTGGTCCACGACAAGATCGGCATTCCGATCACTTACGTAGTCGCAAATCCTTCCAGTTATGCGTATCTCGATCCCGATCGTCCGACAGGAACGAACAATGAAATGCGTGCGTTCGGCGATGCGCGGAATTGCACAACCTATGATAATTGGCCTTACGGTTTGAAGAGCCGCAGTGGCTACACGGCAAAACTCACGGACGATCAGTTGAAGCAGCAACTCGCCGTGCGTCCCACGACTTACTTGCTCGGTGAACTCGACATATTGCCGCTGGCGGGATTCGATTCGTCGTGCCCGGCGATGGCCCAAGGTCCGACGCGCCTGGCGCGCGGCCAAACCTTCGCCGCTTATGTGAACGCGAAATACAAGGCGCAGCATAAAGCAGTGGTCGTTCCCCTCTGCGGTCACAACGCCCGTTGCATGTACACAGCGGAAATCGCGTTGCCAGTCTTGTTTCCGAAAATGTAAACGGGTGCTCCTATGGAAAGTTCCTTCGCGGCGGCAACGCCACGCTCTTAAACACTATAGGAAGACCGCTGCAGACGGTTCCACAAAGGGCCTGACTGTGGCAAGGAAAGATAATCCCTTCCTTATGGTAATCGCAGGCTTGAGGCGACTGTTGATAGGATCGAGGGTCGCGTATGGCAACCGGAACCGAAAGCCATGGAAAATTGTGAAGAAAGGAGATGTCGTAGCATGAAAAGAATGAAATGGATCGTGCTGCTCATACTTGTCATAGCACCAGTATTGAGGGCTCAAGGCAATGATGATTATGCCACCATCAGTCAGATGACGAGCCTTAAGGAACGGCAGGAATTCTTTCGCAGTCTCACAGCTGAACGCAAGAGCGCTTTATGGCGTAAACACTACATGACTGAGTTGACCAAACACCCGGAACTTACACCGGATCAAAAGGCGGTGGTCAATCTGGCTATAGTGATGGCCAGTCCAGACTTGTTCACACGCAAGCTGCCCGACGTTACTGGCCCAGGTTCAATCTTTGAAACAGCCCTCGCAAATGCGTTCAAGGATGCCCGTCCATTGGGCCAGGAGATTTTTGGTCAACCCGCACCGCCCTTGCCTAAGCCTGGACAGCAAAAGGATTCAAAACTCAAATAAGATCAGACTTCGACCACGGAGGGATAGCGGCGCTCCTAAGCTCCTATGGAAAACTCGCACGCGGCTGCAAGGTCACACTCTTAATCAAAACCTTGTCCGAAGGTCTCTCGGTTCCTTGCTCGGTGGGTGCGTGCATGATCACGTCGGCGTTGTTGATGCCGTCGATCACGCGGCCAAAAACCGTGTACTTCTTGTCGAACGCCGGCTGTTTTTTCAGCGTGATGAACCACTGGCAGTTCGCGGTGTTGATATCGTTGGTGCGCGCGGCGCCGAGTGTGCCACGCTCGTAAGGGATGTCGCTGAATTCTGCCGGCACGTTCGGATAAGGCGAATTTCCCGTGCCCCAAACCGCCGTGTTACTTCCCTTCGTTTGGGGATCGCCGCCCTGAATAATGCCAAGGTCCGGATCGATGCGATGGATCGCCGTGCCATCATAGAAATGTTCGTCGATGAGTTTCTTGAAACGTTCAACCATTTGCGGCGCGATGTTTGGATACAGCTCGATCACAATGCGCCCGTAGTCCCCTGTTTCAAACACTGCGACTTGTGAATCAGGCTGCGGCTTGACGCCCGTCTTCACATTAGCTCCGGCGGTCTCATCGGCTCGCGGTTCTTTGTTAGCGGTGTTGGTCTGATTTTGATTGCAGGCGGTGAAAGACAGAATCAAGAGCATCAGCAGAACCAACGGTGTTACGATCAATCTTTTCACTCGTCATCCTCCATTAAATCCGTTTGATACTCCGCACTTCGGCCGGTTACCGAAACCGCGAGCGGTAGCGACGGGATGTTACCACGCAATACACAGAAACTCGGAAAGGCTCCTGGTTTAGGCAGTGCTCTAACTTGACGGCGTTAGAGTACCAACTTCAGTTGGGTTCTTTTCTTGACTGAGAAAAAGCCCGACTGAAGTAGGTACTCTGACTCCTGTTATCCGAAATTAGCCGACGACCGTGGTTTATTCCAAGTTGCGCGTGGGATCCGGTCGCATCCACCACCCCAAGCGGGCTGCCCGCTTGGGGACCCCGGTCCGCTCGCGGTTCTTTAACTAGCGCAAGGTCAAAACAGTTTTCTGCTGTCCAGCAAAATCGTCACTGGCCCATCGTTGACCAGTTCAAGTAACATCATCGCACGAAAGCTGCCGGTGGCGACTTCGCTAATGGACGTGCGCGCCTGCTTAACAAAGAAATCATACAACTGCTCAGCAATCTCGGGCGGCGCGGCATCAAGCCACGATGGCCGCAAGCCACGCCGCACATCGCCATATAAAGTGAACTGCGAAACGATCAGGACGCCGCCATGAACATCTGTGACCGAGCGATTCATGCGGCCCGATTCATCATCAAAGATTCGCAGCGCCGCGATCTTTTCGACCAGATATTCCGCATCCTTCTCCGCGTCATCGCGCGCAATTCCCAAAAGAACGACGAGACCGTTGCCGATCTCGCCGACGATTTTATGATCAACTGTCACTGACGCGCGCGTCACGCGCTGGACTACGGCTCGCATTTATTTCTTCGGCGGTTTGCTGGGGCGAATCTCAACTCGACTCGGTAGGGAGCGATCATCATGGTGCAGCAGATCGATCACGACTCGCGCGATGTCCTGCGGCGTAAGCTGCCAGTTCTTTTCGTCGCTGGGAGAATCGCCGCCAAATTCTGTGTTCACCGATCCGGGCATGATGTAGCTGACTTTGATGTTGTCGTGACGCACTTCCTGCATTAATGCTTCGCTAAAGCCGTTGAGTCCAAACTTCGATGCATTGTAAGCGGCCATCTGCGGGTGCGCGTTCACTCCGGCGAGCGAAGAGATGTTGATGATGTAACCGCCGCCGCGTCTTTTCATTTGCGGGATCGCTTCTCGGCAGCAGTAGAAAACGCCAAACACATTCGTCTCCAGCACCGCGCGAAAATCCTCCGGCGTGGTGTCTTCGACTTTTTGGAAAATGCCGATGCCGGCGTTGTTGATGAGAATGTCGAGCCCGCCAAGTTCTTTGACTGTGTAATCGATTAACTTTTTGACTTGATCGTAGTCTCGCACGTCGCAGACGAAACCTATTGCCCGGTCTTCATCGCCTTGATTCAGTTCTTTAATGGTCTTATCAATCTCGGCATGATGTCTCGCGGCAACGCAGACAGAAACTCCTTCGCGCAGCAAAGCTTCGGTGATGGCGCGGCCAATGCCTTTCGTGCCGCCGGTGACGATTGCAGTTTTATGTTTTAGATTCATTTTCACCCCTGCCATCCTCTATCGCCCTTACGGAACGCCGCATACGCTTGGCTGGTCCTCAAGGAAATACGAAACTCGCTGATGGAGAACTCTCGCGTTTTAGCGATGATCTCGGTAATCATTTCTACCATTCCGCGATATCGCGGGTCACTGTCCTGCCAATAACCGACAGCCCAGTCTTCGATGATATACCAACCTCCGACCTTCAGCCCGGTCAGGAAAAGCGTCTGGAAGCAGGTCCGTGTCTCCGCGGCAAAGTGCGAGCCATCATCGATAACAATGTCAAAGGGACCGTGCGCTGCGGCGATGCTACTGAGGGTCTTCACGTCGTTTTGATCGCAGACGGCAGTCTGTACGTTATTGGGGAAGCGGCAATTTGGCAGTTTGAGATCGATGCCGAAGATCCGCGTGTTAGGGTGGTGGAAAAACTGCGCCCACAAGAAAAGGGAACCGCCTTGGTCGACGCCTATCTCCAAAAGTGACACCGGCCTGTCACGTAATTCCACTAGCAGTTCCGCATATACTTCCAGGAGGCCAGTCTGCGTCTTGTCGGTGGGTGCAGTATCCTCCATGTTGTTCTCACCGGCAATTTAATCTAAGCGTCCCGGTCGTAAGCAACTCTCAACCAGCGCTTTACTTCATCATCGATATCTTTCAGCGATGTAATCTCGAAGCGATGCGTGATGCGATCTTTCTTTTCATAGCCGCCGGTGTTGATTAGACGCTTCGGCGTTTTCTTTGTGTCACCCAAGGCGAGGCCGAAATCGATGCGCGTCTGTGTCGTCGGTTTGATCTGCGCGAAGACGTGATTGCGATATAAGGGAACGATCGTTTGACACGGACACGCTTTCACGTCTTTGCCGATGCCCAAGCCCAGTTTCAGCAGCGCGTCATAAAGCGGTCGCAGATGCTCTTTCTTGCCTGAAAACATTTCCTCAACGTACTTCTGCGCGGCTTTCAGATAGACATCCGGATTGCCCAATTCTTCGCCTTTTCCTATGGAACGTTCTGCCAGCCACCACGCCGAGTTTATGCCGAGACCATGTTCGCTCTTCAGCCAATCGCGGCGCTCTTTCTCGGTGGGCGGACCTTCCTTTTTGATGAACTTAAGCCACTCTTCCAGCGTGCGTCCGGTCTTTTGCTTCAGTTCGGTGACCCATTTCTGCGTCATTAAGACGCCGGGATGGACGCCATAGATCGATTTCGTTTGAATTGCAGTTTTAGGCATAACGTACCTTTGTCTTAGATTCTTTCCCTTCTCCCTTTGGGAGAGGGGCCAGGGGTGAGGGCGCGTAGCGTAGGACAAAAAAAGGAAAGTAGGTTCTTCTGCTCGCTAAACCCTCACCCCGACCCTCTCCCAGAGGGAGAGGGAGTTCAGCGTTTTGTTTCCCTTAGGGCGTCGCTTTCCCACGCACCACTACCGCCATTACAAACGAGGCCAGCACCCATCCGATCACGATCGCACCCGCTTGCATCGCGATGTAGGCGTTGCTAAAGCTCCACCAGTTCCATTCGTCCAGATGACCACCGACGAAGACGATCACGCCGATGACGGTTAGAAAGACAACCCGAATGGCATACGAAAGCGCGCTCGTTTGCAACAGCAAAAAAGTAGCGAGTAGCGCCGCGATGAATTGAGTGACAAAGCCGATCACGAGAGGTTTCACCATCGAACCGAACGGCTCAAGACGTACCGCAGCAAAGATCACGGGGCCACGAGACATTCGATCCGCCGCTTCCTGTTCCATCTTTTGGGATTGCTCATTAGTCATTCCGGGCGTTCGCTTGGGTTCGTTCGGGAGCAGATAGTTACCGGAACGCGGTGCGTTCGCCTTAATCGCCTGGGCCACCGCGTCTTCATTTGTGAATGTGCGCAGTGGTTCGCCCGGCCAGGGAATCAACATCCAGGCGATTGCGCTCCAGACAAACAAAACGATCGCGCCCAGAACCGAGCCCAGCACAAGTTGTTTGCCCATCGCAAGGTCCTCCTTCAGAGATCGGATTGGTCTAACGTCAGCCTGCGGGTTCTTCCTGATGTTGCGACAAACTGAACCAGTTACCCGAGTTGTCCATCATTACGGTGGCAGTGCCCCAGTCCTGTACGCTTGGCGGTCCCTTGAATTCTACGCCGCGGGCCTTCAACTCATTGTAAGTCTGGTAAATGTCGTCCGCATCAAAGACCCCGCCGCCGAGCACGCCTTTGTCGATTAGCGAACGCAACTGCGCTGCCGATTCTTCATCCAACATCATGCCCGGTTTCGGCTCCATCAAAATGATTTCAAAGCCGGGTTGGTCCTTGATCCTCATTGTCAGCCAGCGATAGTCCTCGCCGATCTTGGCGTCGGTATCGACTTCGAAGCCCAGTTTGTCCCGATAGAACTCAAGCGCCTCCTGCTGGTCCTTCACCCAAATCAACACGTGCGACATTTTCGTGATCATAGTTTTAGTTTCTCCCTTCGGTTTTGGAAAGGAGGATAAGAAAGTTGCCGGAAAGCTGCTTCTCGAAAATTGCTGAATGTACGACAAACTTCAGTTTGTCGCTGTTCCTGGACAATGCTTCCTTTCCAAGAGGGCGACAAGCTGAAGCTTATCGGACATTTGAATTCAGCCCGAACATCTGAATAAAGCAGCCCGGCACTTTTCGCAGCGAGTCCATTTCGCGCTTGCGGTATTTGGCCGGCGCGTCCCCCACGCACTTGCGGAAAAGTGAACTGAAAGATCCGAGACTTTGAAAGCCGACTTCAAAGCACACGTCGGTGACGCTCACCGGCTGGGAGCGCAGCAGCTCTTTGGCTTTTTCAATCCGCCGTTGTATCAAATACTGGTGCGGCGTCGTCTGAAAAGTGTCTCGAAAGAGGCGCAAAAAATGATAGCGCGAAAGACACGCTTGTCTCGATATCTCCGATAGATTCAAAGGCAAATCATAGTAGTCGTCGATAAAACGGCGCGCGCGGCAAAGCCGTTCGTGAATGTCCGAACCGGTAGATTTCGTTTGACGAAAAGTTCTTTCGGCCACTTCTCAACGCAGCGACTAGCCGGTCTTCGCTACAAACCTTCTCGACAATTAGGTGGAGCGAGCGAGATTCTACTGCGAGTTTGGGGAAAGCGGAAGCCGTGTCGGAAGCCCGACCGTAAGGGAGGGCCTCTTGCTCAAGTCGAGCCCTCCCTGACGGTCGGGCTTCTGACACTATCGCCCCGGGTTGTACCAGTAACGATCGGCGAGCTTCTCATCGTGCCAGTTCGAAGTGATCAGGCTTTTCATTGCGTGTCCCAGCATCCCGAAATAATGCCAGTCGCCGAACTGATCGAACTTGCGCGTGCAGCCCAGCGCTTTCACTTGTGGCAGTCGCGTGGTTCGTTGTCCGCGCGTTCGACCGAGGCGACGCAACGCCAGCG
>WNGL01014850.1_pt1 | contig 10116 bp, 13 predicted proteins | sample 5400591 | NCBI WGS metagenome assembly WNGL01 (sample SAMN13153377, study PRJNA577476) | soil metagenome | isolation source: 80 cm soil or saprolite under Garry oak tree replicate 1 | place: USA:California | collected 2016-06-15 | reverse complement strand
ACTCGCGATAGAAGCTGCGCTGGAACTCGGCCCGCGAACGCCGCTCGAGGTACAGCCAGCGCGGCGCCTCGCGCGCCATCTGCGCCATGAACGCCGGCCACTCGTCGACCGGCTGGGCGCGCAGGCGCATCCAGAGGAAGTACTCGACGACGTTGGTCTCGACCAACGTCCCATCGACGTCGAAAACAGCGAGCACATCGCCGCGGCCGCTGCGCTTCTCGATCGCCGCGCGCACAGAGCTCGTCTCGGGTTTCGGCGTGGTGCTGCCGCTCGGCTGCCGGCCCTTGCGGGCGACAGTTTCCGCTCGCGACATCCGAACCACCGTCGGGAAATGCACGTCCTGGAAGTAGTGCTCCCACTTGTAAAGCGAAGCGTCGAACGGGAAGGTCTTGCGCTCAGCCGGCGGGACGCGATCCCAGACCGACATCAGGTTGCGCGTGTCGAAGATGCAGTCGACCTCCGTATAGACGCCATAGAGCTGAATGAGGTTGAGGCCGCGTTCGAGGCGTTCGCGTTCGGAATTGAGATCGTCCGACAGGCCTGCGATGCTGGCTCCCAGCGGAAGTCGTTCGACAGCCCACTGGGCCGCGCTCACAAACCGCAAGGCCGCCTTACCTTTCGCGGCCAGCTCGCCGCGTGTCGGGTACGTCCACGTGGGCGTGCCGATCGCCTGGCCGTAGCGGTCCCGCAGCGGATGCCCCGTGTAATAGCGGGTCGCCTCTTCCGCCATCTCGCGAAAGCGCAGCGGGTTGCGGCTTCCCGACGCAGCGTGATAAATCCGTGGCTTCGAATCCGGCGGCGGGTTAGCAGCGACGGCAAGTACCGTGTTGACGACGAAGTCCGCGGGAATGATGTCGAGCAGCGAATCGGGAAGGCCGGAGAAGTCGCGCAATATGCCGCGGCCGAAGGCGAGGATCAGAGGTTCCGCCATTCGGAAGCCCTCGAGCCATCCGGGGAACGGCTCCTCGAGCGCGCTCTCGATGATGGACGGCCTCACGATCGAGAGCGGAATGTCGCCGTGCAGCTCGACTACGGCGTGCTCGGCCATCGCCTTCGTAAACGAGTAGATGTCGGCGAAGCCCATCGAGTTCGCGTGCACCCGCCCGCGTTCGATCAATTTGTCTTTGACCCAGCGCTCGCGTAAGCGCTCAGTGGCTCGCGCCACCGCCGGCGTACCCGCCGGGCCCATGCGTGATTGCGCCTCGCGCCGCAGCTTCTTCAATACTTCCGGCCGCCTCGACTCCTCTTCGACCGGGCCGCGAAGCGTTGTCAGCACCGCGGCCTCATGTCGCCAGTTCAAGCCGGGATCGAGCGGCGCCTCTTCGCGCGACCAGCCGCGCGGCGCCGAGCAGGTTGGTTTGCGCGGAAAGGTCCGCCGGGTTGTCGAACTCGACCGCCGCAGCGGAGTGGATGACGATATCGCAAGAGCGGAGCTGCTCGCGTCCCGCGTCGGTGAGCGCGAGTCCGTCACGACCGAGATCGATCTCCAGCACGGCCAGCTTTTCTTTCGCGAGCTTCGCGAATCGAGCATCGCCCAGCTCTTCCTTGAGGCGCTTGAAAGCCGGGCTCGACAGCACCTCGCGCTCGAGCCGCTCCGAGGCGGGACGCCGGGCGCTCGACCGGATTGCAAGGTTGATGCGCCCGACCTCTGGAATCGAACGCAGGCACTTCTCGACGATCGACTTGCCCAGGAAACCGGTGCTGCCGGTGACCAGAACGGTCTTGCCCTTGAAGGCCTCTGCTATCAAGACCGACTGATTCTAGAGTCGGTGGTGGGGCGCCCTGCTATACAGCCTGTCCATGGTTGGGGCGCGGTGTTTGGACTGGCGGCGAGCCTCCGGCATCGGTCCATCCAAGGTCTGTCGTGACCGAGGCCCAGAACCAGTACGACTGGTCCGCGCGGCCGTTGAAGACCGCAGAGCCCGGGCCTACTCCCGCCAACCACGGCTTCATCCGCCCGTCTTGCAATACCGCGTAAACCTGGAAGCGCACTCCGCCGCCCGGGCTCGACCATGAGACGTCGATCGAGTTGGGATCACCCGCATCCGGCGTGGCCGCGACGGTCACCGCCGGCAGCGGCACGTCGGCGTATCGCGGCGATCCCGTGAGCCAGAGGTCGCCGAGGTCCCACGGCCATGGATCTGGATACGAGCCCAACCAGCCGTAAGGATCGACCGGGGTCTGACTGCGGTGCACGTAGTACACGCCGAAGTGCAGGTGCGGACCGGTGGCGGTGCCGGTCATTCCTGAAATGCCGATCACCTGACCGCGGCGGACGTACTGGCCCTTGGCCACATCTATGCGTGAGAGGTGACCGTAGAAGGTCAGCAGGCCATTGCCATGATTGATCTCGATCGTCATCCCGCTCAAGCATTCATGACAGTTCGGATCGAGCCAGTTCGCGTACATGACGGTGCCAGGGGCGGCAGCGGCGACCGGTTCGTACGTCAGCCCATAGTCGTAACCGTCGTGGCCGTCGTAGTAGAGGTAGTCGGCGCCACCCGGCGTCTGGGCATAGCCCTCGCTGAAGCTCGGGTCGGGACCGCCGACCTTGCTCGAAGCCTCCACTCCGTCGTATCGGCAGACGCGACCGTCGACGCCGTAGTCGGGGAAGCAGTGGTCGAAAAGCGATGTGACGATGTGCGGCCCCATGAACGGCAGCGTGAGGAAGGCACCTGGCGCCGGCTTGGCACTCGTGTTACCGGCCCCATCCTCGTACGGGCCGTACGACGTCTGGCTCGGGTAAAACCACCGCACGTAGGGGTCGTGCTTGTGGCCCGGCGGCAATGCCTGCGAGGCGTACACCGGCACGCTCTGCATCAGCAGGAACGCCACCGAGGCGAATGGGATGAGATGACGGATGCGCATCAAGTTCAAGACTGGGTGCCGCGCGCCATACAACGGGCCGCGGATTGGTTAAGTTTCGCAAATCGTGGCCCACGAGTCTGGCGATATCAGCGTCCTGAGCCAAGGCAAGGTGGCGGTGTACGAGGAACCAACCGGACCCTCGGGTGTCAGGGTCCGCGAAAGACCTCGAACTCCCCCCAAGCCAGGGGCCGTCTCCGTGGAGATCCGCGCGGCATCGCTCAACCACCTGGACCTGTGGCTCGCGCACGGGGCGCAGCGCATCCCGCCGCCGAGGGTGATCGCGGGCGACGGCGCCGGGGTCGTGCACGAGTCGGGCGATCCGGCGTGGAAACCGGGCGACGAGGTCGTCTTCTTCCCCACCCTGTGCGACTGGGAATGCGAATGGTGCCGAGCCGGAGAGAATGTGGCCTGTCCACGCTTCGGCGTGCTGGGCGAGCATTCGGATGGCACGGCGTGCGAGCTGATGCACATCGACGCGCGCAGCGTGTTCCAAAAGCCGGCCGGCCTCACATGGGAGGAGGCGGCCGCCTTTCCTCTCACCTTCCTCACCGCTTGGCGGATGCTGAACACTCGCGCGCAGTTGCGAGCGGATGAAACCGTCCTGGTGATCGGAGCCGGCGCGGGTGTTGCCGTGGCGGCGATTCAGATCGCCAAACACATGGGTGCGCGCGTGCTGGTGACCAGCCGCTCCGAGGCGAAGAGAAAGCGCGCGATCGAGCTAGGCGCCGACCTGGCATTCGACTCCGCCGGTTTCAGCAAGGCGGTTCGCGAGGCGACCGGCGACGGCGTCGATGTCGTCTTCGAGCACGTCGGCCCGGCGACGCTTGACGAGTCGATGCGTTCACTGGCGTTGGGTGGGCGCATCGTCACATGCGGATCGACGTCAGGGGTGAAGGCGGAAATCACGATGCCCCGGCTGTTCTTCCGGCACGCCGGGCTGCTCGGATCGACGATGGGGAACGCGTCGGAGTTCGAGGCGTTGCTCAAAGCGATCGATCATGGGCTGCGTCCCGTGGTCGACTCTGTCTACCCTCTCGATGACGTGCAGGCGGCGCTCACGCGCCTCGACGCCGCCGAACAATTCGGGAAAATCGTGCTCTCGGTCTCGGCCGGTTAGGTAGGCATCACCCACAGCTTGGCGGCGGTGTCGTGGCTGAGCGTGACCTCGCGCTTCCCGGCTCGGATCCGAATCGTGCGTCCGACCTCGTCTACCTCGACGACGTCGACCGCCCGACCCGGGATCAGGCCGCGCTCGAGCAGGTAGGCGAGCAGCAGCGGAGCCTCGCGCTCAGCGACCTCCGACACGCGAGAGATGGCCGCCCGGCTGCCGGCCTCGAGGGTGGCGAGGCGCCGTTCTCTCGGAGACGATCTCGTGTGACCGGGGATCGGGTTGCCGTGGGGGCAGGTCTTGGGACGGCCCAGGGTCTCATAGAGCCGCTTTTCGACCACCTCGGAGATGGCGTGCTCCAGCCGGGCGGCCTCGGCGTCGGCCACCACCCAGTCCAGGCCCAGCACGTCGGTGAGCCATCGCTCCATGATGCGGTGGCGCCTGACGATCGACTCGGCGGCCCGGCGTCCCGCGACCGTGAGCTCGATGTCCTTGCGAGCGTTCATGCGCACCATCCCGTCGCGCGTCATCCGCCGCAGCGCGACCGTCACTGTGGGCCTGCTGACCCCCAGCCAGTCGGCGAGACGCGCGCTGCGTGGCGGCTCGCCCTCCGACCACATGTAATAAATCGCCTCGAGATAGCGGGATATGACCTCGGTCGGCTCGCCGTTAGACTTATCTAATTGAGACTTTTGCACGTACTAATCCTAGTAACCAGTCGCTGAGCAGACCATGAGCCAGGGCACAGCGGTCGCGCTTGGAGCCGTCGCCGGGATCACCATCTTCCTCGGCCTCCCGGTGGCCCGTATGCGCGGTCTGTCGAAGGGCGTGCAGGGCTTCCTGAACGCGTTCGCCACCGGAATCCTGATCTTCATCCTCTGGGACATCCTGAGCCACGCAAGCGGGCCCGTGGAGACGGCGCTGGTTGATGTGCGCACCAACGCAAAGGTCGGGGCTTTCGTCGCGATGGCGCTCATCTTCGCAATCGGCATCGGCGCCGGCCTCCTGGGCCTCGTGTACTTCAATCGGGCCATCTTCGGCCGGCTCAAGCACGGAGATCACACACCCAGCCCGCGCAGCTTGTCGCTTGCCATCGCCACCGGGCTGGGTCTGCACAACCTGTCGGAAGGTCTCGCCATCGGCCAGTCCGCCCGCGCGGGCGCCATCGCGTTCGTCGGCGTCCTGGTCGTCGGATTTGCGCTGCACAACATCACCGAGGGTTTCGGCATCGCCGCGCCGATGACCATGGAGCCCAAGCCCGCGTCGTGGGGTTTTCTCGGGCTCGCCGGTCTCATCGGTGGCGGTCCCACCTTCATCGGCACGTGGATCGGGTACCTGGCGTCCTCGAACTACTTCTACGTCGCTTTCCTCGCCGTCGCCGCGGGCGCTCTTCTCTACGTCGTCAATGAGCTGTTCCACGTCGGCCGCCGGCTGAGCACCCCAGTCCCATTCGCATGGGGATTGCTCTTCGGCTTCCTTACCGCCTACGCGACCGACCTCGTCCTAACGCTCGCGTCTTAGAGTCGCGCCCGTCAGCTGGCGTAGTCGAAGTCGTCGGGCTCGGTGTCGTCCCAATCCGGGTAGCGCCAGCGGAACAGCCGCTCCTGCACCTCGAAAAGGCTGTCCAGCGCATCCTGCACATGACCGGTGTCCTTGAGCGGCTCGCGGACATGGTTGGGCATGAGCTCGACCGCCTCGCGCAGCTCGGTGCGAACCACCGGTGGTACGGTCTTCACGCCGTCCCGGTTCATTTCTTCGAGCTGCCACAGGACCCGGTCCGTCGCCTCGAGCATGCGCTGAAATGCGTAACGGCGCCGGTTCTGCCGGCGCAGCGCCGTCTCCTGCTGTTCGATTCGTGTACTTGTGTGATCGATCATTTCCTTACCTTGACTCAGCTACCTTTCCTAGCTTACCGGCTTCCGCCGAGTTCACCAAGAGGCGGTTTTGGCTGACTTCCTGAATCGCCTCGAACGCCTGTTCCATCCGATCGACGGATGGGGTGACTTTCGGCGAGGCGCGCGCAAAGCCGCCGTCGTGTTCGTCTTGTATCGGGCGAACGGCCGGTGGATGGTCCCTTTCGTGCGCCGGCGTGCGGATCTGCGCGACCACCCAGGCCAGGTTGCGCTCCCCGGCGGAGGCGTCCAGGCGGGCGAATCAGCGTGGATGGCGGCCCAGCGGGAGGTCGAGGAGGAGATCGGGGTGCCGGTCGGCCGGCTGGTTCCGCTGGGCGCCGGCGACCCGATTTACGCGGCCGTCTCGAATTTCTCAGTCGTGCCTTTCGTCGCGTACCTGCCGGATCCGGTGCCGACCTTCGTTCACGATCAGCGCGAGCTGGAAGGGGTGCTCGAGATCCCCCTCGACCGGCTCCTCGACGACAGCGCCTGGGGGCAGTCGAGCGATCCCTGGCGCTTCCGCTACCTCGCGCACGAGGAAAGCGTGGTGTGGGGATTGACCGAGCGGATCTTCGCGGGACTCGCCCCCAAGCTCAGCGCAGCACTCTCCGAAGATCAAATCCCGGATCCGCCAGCTGCCCGCGAGTGAGGGTGACACGTGCTTGCATCACGTGGCGGGCGCGAGCGACGGTGTGATGATCGTTTATGCCGGCGGCTGCGACCAGGCGTCCTTGCTGCAGATAGAAAACGGTGAACGGCGGGTGCCCGAAATGGCCGCGGGTGACGATCTGATCCCAGGGCAGCGCGGCACCGACGTATTGGAGGTTGAGCTCGTACTGGTCAGACCAGAACCACGGCACCTCGTCATAGGGTTCTCTGGCTCCCGCCATCACGCGCCCGACGGCAAAGCCTTGCCTCTGCGCCGTCTGGAAGTGCTCGACCCTGATCCGCGTCTCAAACAGGGGACTGAAGAATCGCGTCACGTCACCCGCTGCAAACACTTGTGGCGCGGACGTCCGCCCATGCTCATCGACGACTATGCCGCGGTCCACGACGAGGCCCGCACGTTCGGCAAGCTCGGTTCGGGGCATTGAGCCGACGCCGGCCAGAATCGGAGGGGCCATCTTTGGCAAGGTTGTGACGTTCAGACGAAGGTCGACTCCCTTGGCGCGATGCTCGATGGCTACGTATCGGCCAAGCTCACGTCCAAGCACCTGCAACAGGGGCTGCTCCAATGCCTCATGCACGCGCACATGGCAGCCTTGCTGTGTCGCGACCGCGGCGACCTCGCAGCCGATGAATCCGGCGCCGATCACATCGAGCATGCCACCCCGATCCAGAATCTCGCGGAGGGCGACGGCGTCCGGCAGTTCGCGCAGATAAAGAGCATCGTCGAGGCCTAGCAGTCGCCTTGCGGACGATCCCGTCGCAAGGCACAGGAGGTCCCACGAGATCGTCCGACCCGAATCGAGCTCGGCGGTGTGCTTCTCCACGCCGAGGTCGGCGACGCGCTCGCCGAGCAGCAGCTCGACCCCGAGTTCGTGGTATTGCTCAGCCGGCCGCAAGCCCAAGCGCTCACGTGAAACCGTGCCGAGGAGATACCCCTTCGAAAGATGCGGACGTTCGTAGGGAAGCTCTGACTCAACACCGACGAGCACGATCTCGCCAGCGAACCCGGCATCCCGAAGACCCGCCGCGGCGGCGTCACCGGCCGGGCCCGCGCCGACGATTACTGCTTTCTGGACAGCTCGCGTACCCGCAACAGGGACCAGACGAGGTAGCCCCCCAGCATCGCGACTGCGAAACCATAGGCCGTGACGAGGTAGATCATCGGGCAGTCCCCGCTTCGCTCGACGCGATGATTGGCGCCACTACGACCTTTTCCGCCGCCTGGTCGGTGAGGACTTCGATGCGATAGCGGATCGCAACCATCACCGCCGCGAGAAATAACGTGCAGGCCATCGTGACGAAAAACGCGACCAGCATCTGCGATGGCAGCGCGTCGTTGATCACGACCGGACCCGGATGTTGCGTTCTCCACCACGTGACGCTGAAGTGCACCACCGGCACGTCGACGAAACCGAAGATGCCGACCACGGCGGCGAACCGCGCAGCCTGCCGTCCAGGCTCGGCGAGCCTGCGGATCATCAGATAGCCGGCGTAGATGATCCAGAGGACCAGCGTCGAGGTGAGGCGCGCGTCCCAGGTCCAGAACGTGCCCCAGATCGGCTTCGCCCAGATCATGCCCATCACCAACGTCACTGTCGTGAAAACAAGGCCGACCACTGCTCCGGCACGTGCGAGGCGATCGGCGGTGGCGTTCTCCTTCCACAGATAGACGATGCCTCCGAGCAAGACGACCGCGAAGCACCCGTAAGCGGCAATCGCAGAGCTGACGTGGAGGTAGAAGATCCGCTGCACCGGTCCCTGCAGCGCATCGGTCGGTGCGTAGAGAAAGATGAAGCTCGCCGCCACCAGCATCAGCGCGACGGCCGCGACGGCGCCAGCCGCCAATCGCCGATCAGTCATCGAGCACGAACCTCGCCGTGAGCGACGTGAGCACGACGAACAGTATGTCCAAGTCGACGAGCAGGCCCGTGGCTTGGCTCGCGCCGGCGCCGCCACCGCCCATCGCTGCCTGCACCGCCTGCCCGCCGACGACGATGAACGGAATCCAGAGCGGAAGCGTGAGCACGGGCAGGAGCAGCTCGCGCGCGCGGACTCGGGCCACCATCGCCGCGAAGAGGCATCCGAGTACCGCCATGCCTACAGTCGCAAGCAAGACGGCCGACACGACTGCTATAGACAGCGGCACGCTGAAGAACAGTGCGAGCGCGGGCAGCAGAACGGCCTCGCACACGACCAGGAGCAGAGCGGCCGCCAGGGCCTTACCGGCGAAGATCGCCGCAGGCGATGCGGGCGTCATCAGCATCGCCTCGAGGGAGCTCTGCTCGCGCTCAGCGGCAAACGCACGCCCGAAGGCCACGAGGCCGGCGAAAACGAGCGCCATCCACAAGACCCCCGGCGCAATCGCGGGGGCGGTTTGCGTGTCGAGCTGAAAACCAAAGTTGGCGATGACCAGGGCCAGCACGACGAACTGAGCGAGGGCGGGCACCAGCTCGCGCGTGCGCCATTCGGACATCAGATCCTTGCGTGCCACGGCCAGCGCGACGGCGATCGCTCGCATCAGTGCACTACGCGAAGGCGCGTCGGCACTCCGGCCACACGCCCCCGGCGCAGCTCGACGGTGCGCTGGCACAGCCGGTTGGCGAGCGCGTGGTCATGGGTGGCGATGACCGCGGTGCGTCCCCGCATGATTCGAGCTAGCAGCTCCGCGCCGCCCGAGTCGAGGCTCGCGTCGGGCTCGTCCAGCACCAGCAGCTTCGGGTCGTGGAGCACCGCCCTGCCTATCGACAAGCGCTGCTGCGCGCCGCGAGACAGCTTCGCGGCGAGCCGGCTTGCGAGCTCGGCGAGGCCGACAAGGTCCAGAACCTCGGCCACGCGCCCGCGGTCGACTCCCTGGAGAGTGCAGAAGAAGGCCAGGTTCTCGGCGGCCGACAGGGCCGGGTAGAGACCGGGAGCGTGAGCGACGTAACCAATTCGCGCTCGCAGGCGGCGGCGCTCAACCAGCGCGTCGAGGCCGAACATCTCCAGAGTGCCCGAGGTCGGACGCGCGGCAGTGGCGAGGATGCGAAGCAGGGTCGTTTTGCCGGCCCCGTTCTCTCCCAGCACGGCCAGGTGCTCCCCGGCGTCAACGGCCAGGTCGACCCCGTCCAGCGCCACCTCGGATCCATACCGGTGCGTGAGAGAGGTGGCGACGACGGCGCTCATCCGGCGCTGTCTTCAGGTGTTTTCAGCAGTGGCCAGAGCACGAACGGGCCGGCCGCGAACAGGAGCAGCGTCGCGACGAGGAGGGTCATGACGCGCCCACCGGACTTGGCGTGCGCGACCTCACCGGGATGAATGCGGCACGCCGCGCGCCGGCGTTGCCGAGGACCACGCCCAGGATGATGATCGCGCCGCCGGCCCAGATCCAGCTCACGAGCGGGTTGACGAAAATCCGAAACGACGCCGAGCCGTCGCCGTTGGTGCCGGCCAGCACCACATAGACGTCAGCCACGGGTGTGCTGCTGATGGCGACGTGGGTCAACGACTGGCCGCCGAGCCCGGCGTAGGTCGCCCGGGCGGGTTCGAGTGTCTGGTCGCCAAACCGCATCGCCGCGACGAGCTCTGAATGGTCGGCGAGCT
>WNGL01011536.1_pt1 | contig 10117 bp, 8 predicted proteins | sample 5400591 | NCBI WGS metagenome assembly WNGL01 (sample SAMN13153377, study PRJNA577476) | soil metagenome | isolation source: 80 cm soil or saprolite under Garry oak tree replicate 1 | place: USA:California | collected 2016-06-15 | reverse complement strand
TCAACTATCGGTTCGGGGACGTCACCTTAATCGCGAACATCGCAGGGTAAATTCGAAAGCCGCTGGTTGAGAGTTGAGTGGAAAGCACTGGTTTCCTTCCCAACCCTCAACGAGCGGCTTTCACTCTCAAAGAACTACTCGCGCAATTCCGCGCCGAGGTCGCGCTGCAAACGCTCGCGAATTTTCGCGTGCACCGCACTCACTTCCTCATTTGTCAGTGTGCGACTACGGTCTCGATATGTCAATCGATATGCGAGGGACTTTTTTCCTGCGCCAAATCTTTGGATCGCTTCTTCTCCAACAAATTGATCGAAAAATGCAACCTTAGTAAGCAGAGGTTCGTTTACTTCGAAGATTTTATTAATTACTTCTTCGTGGGTTAGGTTGTCACGAACAACCATAGCAATATCTCGTGTAATTGCGGGAAACTTCGACATCTCCTGGAAGGACGCCGTTCCCAAGATCGCTCTCGCCGAAACACCCTTCGCTTCTACTCTTTGGTCCACGAGTGATGTCGACTTCTCCGCCAACGTTTCCTCAGGCAGCAGAGCGATTTCTGCTACAGTTATTGGCAGATGTGTGTCCAGCTGCGCGGCGTATCTGGAGTGAATTCGGCCAGCGAAACCAATTTCTCGGCGCTGATATCTTATTGAAGTTGCGAGCGATAGATCGGGATGTGCAGATGGGCGGAACTGAATAGATTCCTCGGACAGCTTTTCTTCTTCTCTTTTTGGAAATATTGAGGCGATATCGCCTTTTAAGTCGAAGAAGTCGAGTGGCTTTGTTTCATCATCGTATTGCCGTTCCCCCCAAAGCAGTATTCCAAGCGAGCGCTGTTCGTCTTCGCCAGGTCGAGACGGGTTCGGTTTTGTCGAATTAAGTCGAGGTAAGAAAATCTTACCGAGCTCAAAGATGGCCACTCGTTCTGCACCCGCACGAATATTTCGCTCGAGAACTTCAATTAATCCCGACATCAAATTCGGCCGTAGCGCAACATGGTCTTCGCTTAGCGGATTGCTCATTCGAATCGCATTTTTGTCGAAAGCGATGGCAGATTCTGAAATGAGCTTCGATGTGCGAATTTCGAATAATCCTTGTGCTATCAGTCGAGAGCGCAGGACGGTTTCAATGTCATGGAGCTTGTCCGCCGCGCTCGAGGGGGTGAATCGGCTGCGATCCGTTCCCGGAATTTGGTCTGCGCCGTAAGCGCGCACGACTTCCTCGATCAAGTCAACATCATGCTGCAAATCCCGGCGGTAACTCGGAATTTTCCATTTCATGATCTTGGCAGCGCTAACTTTCTTCAGCCCGAATCCTTCCAAAATCTCGTCGACCGTTCTCGGTTTGATCGCAACGCCAACAACTTGATTGCACTTTTCGTAACTCAGCGAAACATCCGCCGGATTGGCGGGAATCTTGCCGGCAACATGAATTTCTTTTGCCGGTGTGCCGTTTGCGATTTCTTGAATCAAATCAGTCGCGCGTTGCGAAGCGCGCAAAACCATTTCGGGATCGACTCCGCGTTCGAAACGATAACTCGCGTCGCTCGGCAAATTGAGTTCGCGCGCCGTATGCCGAATGCTTGCGGGCAAAAAGTAAGCCGCTTCCAGCAAAACATTCCTGGTCGATTCAGTGACCCCGGTTTCTTCGCCGCCCATGACACCGCCGATTCCGACCGCGCGCTCTTGGTCGGCAACGACGCAATTGTCCGGCTTCAGCAAATAGGTTTTGCCGTCGAGCGCGAGAAATTTTTCGCCGTCGCGCGCGAGTCGGACGTTGATGTCGCCATTCAACTTGTCGGCATCGAAGGCGTGCGTCGGCTGGCCGAGCTCGAGCATCACGAAGTTTGAAATATCGACGATGCTGTTGATTGAACGGATACCGACGCTCTCGATTTTCGCCCGCAACCATTGCGGGCTCGGGCCGACCTTCACGGTCGCGATCCTGCGTGCAGAGAAAAACGGACATTCGCGCGTTGACGTGATCGATACTCCAGTCTTCCTGACGACGATTTTGGTATCGCGCGGCGCCGATCTGAGTTTGTTCCCGGTGAGTCCGGCGATTTCGCGCGCCAGACTGAAATGACTCAACAAGTCGCCGCGGTTCGGAGTGATCTCGACATCGAGTACTGTGTCGCTGGGAAAAAGATCGCTGATCGGCGCTCCGACCTTTGCTTCGGGTGAGAGAATCAATAGTCCGGCTGCATCCGAACCAAGGCCTAGCTCGATGGCGCTGCAAAGCATACCTTCGCTTTCGACGCCGCGCAGTTTGCTCTTTCGAATCTCGGTGCCATTCGGCAATTTTGCGCCTGGAAGCGCGAGCGGGACCTTGTCGGTCACTTTGTAATTGGTCGCGCCACAAACGATTTGCCGTTTGGTTCCGCTGCCGTCATCGACTTCGCAAACGGTCAGCCGGTCGGCATTTGGATGCCGAGACGACGTGATGATTTGCGAAACGATCACTTTGTCGATCTTCGCGCCGCGCGTTTCAATGTTTTCGGTTTCGACACCCGCGCGAGTGAGCAAGTCGGCGATATCTTCCGGATCTTCTGGAAGATCGACAAATTGGCGCAGCCAGTTAACGGAGAATTTCATCGGACGATTTTCTGGATCACCTCTCCCTTTAAAAGGGAGAGGGCAGGGTGAGGGTTTTTTGGGAGTGGATCGAAGCCCCTCACCTCAATCCTCTCCCCGCACGCGGGGAGAGGCGGAATTAGTAACCGCGCCCTTCTCAAAATCCTGCTCATGCGAATTGTTTTAAAAACCGCAAATCGTTTTGTGAGAAATGACGGATATCGGGGATTTCGAATAAAATCATGGCGAGGCGGTCCATGCCGAGGCCGAAGGCATAGCCGCTCCATTTGTCCGGATCGTAAGCCTTGTCGCCCCGCGCTTTGTTGACCTGCTCGAAAACGGCGGGGTGCACCACACCCGAGCCGGCCACTTCAATCCAGCGCTCGCCACCTTTGAGCGCTTTTGATTTCACATAAACTTCGAGACTCGGCTCGGTGAACGGAAAAAAATGCGGGCGAAATTGCACATCGGTGTCTGGGCCGAACAATTCGCGCATGAAAAATTCGAGCGTCCCTTTCAAATCCGCAACGCTGACGTTTTTATCGACGTAAAGTCCTTCGATCTGGTGAAACTGCGGACTGTGGGTGGCATCGAGCTCATCGCGCCGATATGCCGCCCCGGGCGAAATCACTCGAATCGGCGGCGGCGCGGCTTGCATCGTTCGGATCTGAACGGTCGAAGTGTGCGTTCGGAGCAAGCGTCCGTCCGGCAGATAAAATGTGTCCTGCTCGTTGCGCGCCGGATGTTCCGGCGGTGTGTTGAGCGCGTCGAAGCAATGCCATTCGTCTTCAACGTCCGGTCCGTCAGCGAGCGCGAAGCCCATTCGCCGAAAAATTTGGATCGACCGCTCGAGGATTTGCGTGAGCGGATGGAGCGCGCCGATTTCGTGCTGCGTTCCGGGAAGCGAGATGTCGATTTTGGCAAGCGCGCCGGATTCTTTTTGCGCCCGAAACTGTTGCGCACGGGATTCGATAGCGCCGGTGACGGTTATTCGAACTTCGTTGAGCAACTTGCCAACGATCGGCTTTTCTTCCTGGGCGAGCGTTTTCATTTGCTCACCCCAGGCCGAGACGTGGCCGCTGCGCCCGAGATATTTTACGCGCGCAGTTTCGAGCGCTTGCTCGTCGCGCGCGGATTCGATCTCGCGCAGCGCGTCGTCTTGCAGTTGTTCGAGTGGATGGCTCATTCGCACACAACGTGCGCGGTCATGTGGGAAGGTTCAATTTCGAAATTGAACCCGCGACCGATTGTCTACGCCGCTTTCTTCTTCGACTTCGACTTATCTTCCAACGCGCTCTTCGCTTGATCGACAATCGATTTGAAGGCGTTCTCGTCATTGACCGCAATGTCGGCGAGGACTTTGCGATCGAGTCCAATCCCAGCGGCTCTTAATCCTTCGGCGAATCGGCTGTAGCTCATTCCGTTGGCGCGAGCGGCGGCGTTGAGCCGTTGGATCCACAAGTAACGAAAAGTGCGCTTGCGTGTTTTGCGGTCGCGATAGGCCCAATACTTGGCCTTCATGGTCGCGTCTTTGGCGTAACGGAAAAGTTTTGATCGGCGACCGCGATAACCTTTGGCGGACCTGATGACGCGTTTGCGGCGCGCACGGCTGTCCGGCGCATTACTGGCTCTAGGCATTGTTGTTGTGCCCCGAATCACTCCGGGGCTCCTCGTTCAGCGCGCTGTTCTTAATTATCGATCTTTCCGACCTCGCTCGCTGATCAGTCCCGCAGCGCGGGACAGGTGGAAAGATGAACCGACGCGTTCTTGGTCGGGGCGGAGAAGTTAGGGAGTTCGTTGTAAATGACAACTGATTTTCAAAATGACGAGGGAAGCCTGAATGACTAAGGTCGAATGCGGGCCCCAATAATCACTTCGTCATTCGGCTTTGATCATTCCTTCGAAATTCGACATTCGTGCGTCGTCATTGATATAATTCCGCCGTGCATTGGCTTGGCCGATATCGCCTGATGATTTTGGGCGCGATCGCGGTTTTTTGGACCGGCTTGGTTGCGCTAGCCCATTTTTTCCCGGCCGCTCCGTTTCTTTCGACGATCTGGAGCGGAGAGCGAAGTTTTGCCGACGTGTTGCGCCGTGAAGGCCGCAAAACCCAGACCCATTCGGATTTTGTTTTTCTCGGGATCGATCAGGAGTCGCTGATACTCGATGCGGTTAGTCCGGAAGAAATTGCAAACGACCCCGCATTGCAATTGATGGCCGGGCATCCGTTTCCCTGGTCACGCGAAGTTTGGGTGTTGCTGATGGACAAGCTCTTCGCGTCGGGCGCGCGGTTGATCATGTTCGACATCGTTTTCAATTCGCCGGCGGATGCGGACCCGGCATTTCACGCGGCGCTGGAGAAATATCGGGATCGGGTCGTCATCGCATCTAATTTCGACGACCAGCAGAATTATCAGCTGGTGTTGCCGAGCAAAACGCTAATCCCGGCGCCGCAGGGGCAAGATGATCGAGTCGGTTTTATAAATTATTGGGACGACCTTGATGGGGTGATCCGGCGTGCGCCCTTTCATGTTTCTGATCGTCAGCTCGCCGGGGAAGCTGAATTTGCCGGAGAGGAGATCTTCAGTTCGATGGTCGCACGCGCTTTGGTGAAGCTAGGCCGTCCCGATTCTGTGCCTGACGACGTCAACCTGCACGCAATCCGCTTCGGTTCGGAGGACGCATATCATCCATTGCCTTTGTACGAAGTTTTCCTCCCAGCGACGTGGCACAGCAATTACCACGACGGAAAATTTTTTAAGGATAAAGTCATCATCGTAGGTTCGTCGGCGCAGATTCAGCACGACGTTGTGGCCACCCCGATAAATTCGAGGCTGTGGGGACCCGCTTTGCACTTACATGCGCTGGCCGCCTCGCTCGATCAAGAATTTCTCTCGGAAATTCCAATCAAGGTTGACTTTGTTTTGGTTTTGTTAGGCGGATTGACGGCTTGGACCGTAGTCGCTTTTTTGCGTCGACCACTTCTCTGTTTTGGCACGCTGCTCGCCATCGCTGCAGCCGATCTTGGTTTGGCGAGAATTATTTACGATCGATTCGGCCTGCTCATCATGGTAGTGCCGACACTGAGCACATTTCTGGCCAGCGGTTTATGTGGGCTCGGTTTTGAGTACGCGCTCGAACGGCTGGAGAAACTGCGCACCCGTCGCACGCTTGAGCGTTACGTCTCGAAAAATCTGGTCAAAGAAATTCTCGATAACCCGGGCGGTTACTACAATTCGATGCTCGGCTCGCGCAAGCCGGTGACGGTGCTTTTTTCGGATTTGGTCGGCTTCACCAGTTTGTCGGAAAAGGCGGATCCGACTGTGCTGGTGTCGCAGCTCAATCGTTATCTCAGCGCGATGGTGCCGATGGTGTTCGATAACGGCGGTACACTCGATAAATTCATCGGTGACGCGATTATGGCGGTCTGGGGAAACGTGAGCAGCCACGGCACCGCCGAAGATGCGAAAGCGGCGGTGCGAGCGGCACTCGGGATGCGACGCGAAATGGCCAAGCTCAATGCCACATGGCAGGCTGAGGGATTCAAGCCGTTCGCATTCGGAATTGGGATTAATCACGGCGACGCTGTGGTCGGCAATATCGGTTCCTATGAGCCGCACGAACGGCTCGATCCGACGGTGATCGGTGACGCAGTCAATCTGGCTTCGCGATTAGAAGCGCTCACGCGCGTTTATGGGGTTGATATTTTGATGGGCCGAAGCGCGGCCGAGCTCGTCCGCGACGATTTTTATTTACGCTCGATCGCGCGGGTTCAAGTGAAAGGAAAGACGGAACCGGTGGAAATTTTCACGCTGATAGGCGCGCTCAACGACGATGTCGATCCGGAGTTTTTGAAATGGCTGCAAGCTTACGAGGAGGCGATCGTCAAGTTCCGAAAGCGTGACTTCAAAGGCGCGAAGATTCTGTTTTCACACTTTCTCGAATTTTATCCGGACGACGCGCTGGGGAAAATGTATCTCGCGAGCGCGTTGGAATACGAGCAATCGCCGCCAGACGAAGCTTGGAACGCGGTCGAAGTGTTTAAGAAAAAGTAAGAAACGAATCTGGAAACCAGGAAACCATGAGACTGCAAAATGAATTTCCCGGATTCATGGCTTCCAGATTAGCTTCGTTTCAGTAGCCAAAGTCGCTGGCGCGGCGTAAAGAATGCGCGTGACGAAGAGCGCGCCGCAAAAATTTCATTTCATTGGGATTTGCGGCACGGCCATGGGCTCGGTGGCGGCGGCGTTGCAGGAGCGCGGATTCAAGATCAGCGGATCGGACGAAAGTGTTTATCCGCCGATGTCGATCTTTCTCGAGGAGCACGAGATCAAACTTCATCAAGGTTACCGCGCGGAAAATATTCCGGCCGATGCCGATGTGGTGGTGATTGGCAACGCGATGAAGCGCGGCAACCCGGAGGTGGAAGCAGTCCTAAACCGGAAGCTTTTTTATCTCTCGCTGCCAGAAGTATTGAAAAATTATTTTCTCCGCGGCAAACACAACCTGGTTGTTACCGGCACCCACGGGAAAACCACGACCACATCGCTGCTGACCTGGATCATGGAAAAAGCGGGCCGCAACCCCGGTTATCTGATCGGCGGCATTCCAAAAAATCTAGGGCAGGGCGCGCATTTGAACGATTCCAAATATTTTGTGATCGAAGGCGACGAATACGACAGCGCGTTCTTCGACAAGCGCTCGAAGTTTGTCCATTATCTGCCCGAGCTTGTGATCGTAAACAACGTCGAGTTCGATCACGCCGATATCTTCAAGGATCTCGGCGAAATTAAGCTGAGCTTTCGCCGTTTGCTCAACATCGTGCCAAAGAACGGCATGGTCTTGGTCAACGGCGACGATCACAACTGCGTGGAGGTCGCAAAAGATTGTCTGGCTCAGATGGTGGAAGTCGGGTTTTCAAAAAATTGCGCGCAACGCATTCGCGATGTCACCTATTCGCGTAAGGGTTCGCAGTTCAAGCTTGGCGATGATGTTTATGAAATTCCGCTCGTCGGCGAATTCAACGTGCGCAACGCCGCGATGGCCGCGAGCGCGGCTCGATTTTACGACGTGCCGAAAGCGAAGATCGACAATGCGCTGAAAAGTTTTTCCGGGATCGCACGCCGTCAGGAAGTGCGCGGCGAGGCGCGTGGCGTCAAAGTGATCGACGACTTTGGCCATCATCCGACGGCGATCGCGCAAACGTTGCAAGCCTTGCGGCAGCGTTATCAGAGTCAGCGGATTTGGGCGATTTTCGAGCCGCGCTCGAACACGACTCGGCGCGCAGTTTTTCAGAAAGAACTTCCCGAGGCGCTCAAAGTGGCAGATGGCGTGTTCATCGCGCAAATGGCGCGGCTTGAGCAAATCCCGGAAGCGGAGCGTTTAAATCCGGAAGAGGTGGTAAAGGAAATTTCCGAAGACGGGCGTCCGGCCTTTTACGAAAAAAATGCCGACGCAATAATCGATCGAATAATGCCGCTCCTGAAACCGGAAGATGTCGTCGTCGTTTTCAGCAACGGCGGCTTCGACAACATTCACGAGAAGCTGCTCGCGCGGCTAAAAAACATCTAAGGAACGCGAGAAAGCAGGAATGTTAGGTTGGTTTTCAGCAACTTCCTGCGTTCCTGCTTTTGTTAGCTATTTCTCCGATGCCGCCGACGTGTGATCGTGCACGATTCGCCAGCCTTCGGGAAAGCGGCGAAAAATTAGCGTGAAACGTCCATGTGGCTGATCATTCGCCCGGTTCAACTTCCAACTACCGAGCGCGACAGCTGAATCGTTACTTAACGGTGTGATCTCAAGATTCGAAAACGTCAGTGTTCCCATCTCGGCGCGATCGGAATATTTCTTTTTGTAGCGATCCAAAACTTTTTGCCAGCCGCGGGTAACGTCATCGCCGGAAACGAAGAGCGTTTCGTCAGATCGCGAGTAGCCGTCCATAAACGCGTCGATGTCACCGCGATTCCATGCATCCTGCTGCATTTTTAACACCGCGCTAATTTCCAAGGTGATATCGGGCCTGGACGACTGCGCAGAGAGCGATGTCGATCCGAGGATTGCTGCGACCAGGAAGTAACCGAGAACAGTCCGCGTTATCATTAACTGTGTGATCTACGCTTTCGATCGGAACGTCTCTCGGTCTGTCGGGATGGCCGACGGAATCTCTTTACGGAGTCGGCGAGGGGGTTGGGGTGATTGACGGTGTGGCGTTTGGTGTCGGCGTCGGTGTTGAAGTTGCAACCGACTCTAGAGTTATCGGCGTTGGAGTCGGCGTCGGCGAACTTGTCATTCCGTGATTCGACGGAATTGCTTCGAATATGATCGTTGCCTGCGACGACGTGGTCATGGACGGTGCCGAAGTCGCAGTTGGGGTTGGTGAAGGTGTAGCAGTAGCAATACTAATAGGCGCAGGCGTCGGCGTTGGCGTCGGTTCGGCTACTTTCAGGTAGGTTAAGACAAGCTTCGCGCCAGGTACTGGATCGACCGTCACGTGCGCCGGACCATCGACCACCACCGGTTTGATAAATTCCGGGGGCGATGCAGGGTCGATGATTGTCGCCGTTAGCACTGCTCCTGGAAGTGGTGTTGGAGTGGCAGTGGGAGTCGGTGTTGGCGTTGCAGTTGGTGTTGGCGTTGCGGTTGGTGTGCCGGTCGGAGTCGGGCTTGGAGTTGGAGTTGCGATCGGAGTTGCGGTTGGTGTCGCCGCTGCTGCAATTACGACACCTCGGGTGCTACCGCCTTCCTGCGTAAAGTTGTAGATCCGCAGAAAATGGTGGTCAGGAACATCGAGACTGAAAGTTGAGTTCGTGATTACGACGGTTTTGATCTCCCCAGCGGCGAAGGCGGTAAGCGCGGAAAGAAAAATCAGTAGCGACGCCGCATTCTTCATTTGGAGTCCATTTCCAACGCGCCGAATACCAGCAAAGATCTAGTTACTATCTTTCCGGAAGCTGATGAAGCAATTCCCCGTCGTAGTTCCGCATGTGACGGAGACATCCGCAGGGCCAGCGATGACTACGCTATTAATCACGTCGGGCGGGGACGCGTCGAGAACGGCCGCGGCCAGAACATTTATCGATGTGCCACCATTCGGCGGTTTGGTCACTGTTACGACCCCTCGCGGACTTCCATCGTCTTGCGTGAAATTGCGAATCACCATGAATTGGTCGCCATGAATCCGTGGGAGATCCGCCGTTATTCCGCTCGCCACAACCATGCTCTTAAAATCGTCGGCAAAAGTTGTTCTAATGAAGATGGAGACAGTGAATGCGAAAAGTGGAACAAAATTTTTCATGGATCGGGGGAATGTGATCTTTCGAAGCATGGCATTCTTAATATGAGATCGCGCGAGATGTCCAGTTCAACCCTGACTTTTTTCGCGCTGCGAAGGAAATTGACCCGCTTTCTCGCATCTGTTAGCATCGTTGCCACCATTAACACCGTGCATCGATCGGTTCTGTTTCTTGCCGTGGCCAGTTCTGGCTTCGCTCAAGTTGCGCCCGTCGCGCAGCCCGCTAAGACGCCTCCGATCGCCGGTCAACCCG
>WNGL01011535.1_pt1 | contig 10117 bp, 7 predicted proteins | sample 5400591 | NCBI WGS metagenome assembly WNGL01 (sample SAMN13153377, study PRJNA577476) | soil metagenome | isolation source: 80 cm soil or saprolite under Garry oak tree replicate 1 | place: USA:California | collected 2016-06-15 | reverse complement strand
AACACGGCTCCAATGGCGGTGAGAAAGCCACTACCTCGATTGACCGCGGAATTACTGTTGATATCCATGTTTCCGCTCCACCGCCTCATTATGGAGCAGAGTCATAGTCATATCGCGGGTGAGACTTGCACGAAACATGACCCCCGCCTACGATCGCCTTTTTGCTTGGCGCCGAATTGCACCCTGTCACCCCCCAAGCATCAGCTTGTTCAGGTGGCGACCATTACGGCTTCCGATGCACTTTCGGGAGTTGCCACACTGACGGTCACTGCGACCAGCAGCGAACCGGATAGCGGCACAGGAGGTGGAGACGTACCGGGAGATATCGTGATCAACGGTGGAATCGTGCAATTGCGGGCAGAACGGTCTCCCTCCGGCAAAGGACGTACCTATACCATCAACGCAACGGCGGTGGACGTTGCGGGGAATGCCGCCACGAGCACAGCCACTTGTCAGGTTTCGAAATGATCGATTCGACTCGTTGATCAAAATTGTGGTAGTCGTCTAGAAGAAGAATTGTCGCGAGAGCCAGCTTTTGCACTGATACCACCGTCCGTCGAGCCGCCGGAACGGCTCGCCGAGTCCCGCGCCTTCCTCTAACGTTTGGATCGTCTAAGGTGACAGCGACCAAATGATAAAAATTGTCGGCGGCAGCCTCCTCGTGATCGCGATCATCGTTTTGGCGTACGGCTATTGGTTTGGAAAAAACCACGGTTCCCTGTACGTGATGGTGATGGATGTTGCCGATCGCGAACACCCGAAGGACATCAGATCCGTGGAACTTTCGTTTCTAGATTCCTCCGGCAATGAGCTTGCCCAAGCGGCGGGAACGGAAAAATCCGGAGCGATCTTCGTTTCCTCACCAAAGGTGTATTCGTGCCGGGAACTGGAAGAACGTGCAACGTTGCCACAGGGAGAAGATGATTGGGCCAGGTGTTTTGAGCGGCAATCCCGCTGGCTGACGACGTGGGTTCGAAACGTCAAATCCGTTGACATCCGCTCGAGTTCCTGCACGATTCATCGCATGCCGATATCGGTCTCTGAACACGGCGACACGTGGTGGCTGTGGTGGGTGCCGCTGCGTCATATCGGAGGCAAGCCGTATACGTTCTTCAGCTTCACGATCACCTTTGACGGGAGATCATGCGCCTGATAACCCTGCTAAGTGTCTTAATGGAAACGGAAGTTGACGGAACGTCCCAATTCCGGTTGAATGGGTCGCGCATGAACAGAGTCGAACTGGATGAAGCCCTGCATGGACAGCCCAAATGGGCGGCGTTCGCACGGAAACTAGAAAAAGCCATGACCGAGGAGTACCGGCTCGATGGCGTTACGGTAGTGCTCAGGGAACTCGTTGGCGCTGAAGCAGACGGTCCAGACCCCGAGTTGCTGGCATTCAACCAGAAGGACCAAGTTTTTGAGTTTGCGGTCGATTCGGCGAAACACCTTCCTGCCGCGTGGAAAGTCGCGAACAGAATCGACGGGTTTCTGAATCCGAACCTCGAAAGAAGTTAAACCACCTCCTTCAAACGTCTTTAAGCGCTATATTCGACTACTGTTCCGTCTGGCTGGAGCTTTCCGTCGCGTGAAGCTGCTTCGATTACTGCACGAACCAACGAGATTCGACTGTTGCTGAGAGGCATTTGGCATGAGATCGCATTATCGCGTCATTTATGACGAGCAGTGTGAGGTATGCCAGGCGGGCGTTTCATGGCTGAAGATTCTGGATCATAATAAGCGCGTTGCCGTCCACCCGATCGATCCCGGCATACTTCACACAATCCATCCGGCTTTGAAGGTCGAGGAGTGTCTGCGCGAACTGCACGTCGTGTCGCCCGGCGGCGAAGTCGCTGTGGGGGCGGATGCAGTGATCCTGCTGGCGAGACTCTTTCCGGAAACTCGTCTTATTGGCACGGTTGCGGGCGCGCCGGGCATTCGCGTCATTTCTCGAATGCTGTATCGATTTGTTGCGCTCAATCGATATGCATTGAGCAAGTGCCGCGGGGGCGCCTGTCATGTCGTACGGCCAGACGAGCTCGTGAAGCGTTCAGGTTTAGGAGCGTTCTGGTCGTGCTACGTGATTGGAATGATTATCCGCATGCCGCTATCGATAACGGCTGCGATTCGTGATGCCATCGAGCGGATTAAGCGATATGTCTTCACATACCGCAAGAGGATGGATCTCCTCGATGGCCGGCTGCGGTTGCTTTTCCTGGGCGGAATGCCTTGCGATGTCGTGCCGCTCATCTTTGGAGAGCAGTTCTGGACCGTCATCTACGATGGTGTGGCGATCGATCCCGGTTCGCCCAAAATGCGACGCTCATTACAGCGGCATTTGTCGAAGCTACCCCTGAATGCAATCCGCGCGGTTCTTGCCACACATCATCACGAAGAGCATGTCGGCAATTTGAATTGGCTCGCAAAGCACACTGGGGCCGAAGTGTTCGTTCCTCCGATTACGGCCAAACTCCTCATAAAGGGTTTTGAACTGCCGTGGGCCCGCCGGTTCATCATCGGATCGCCTCCACCATTGCAAGCGCCTTTTCAGATGCTGGGAGAGCAGTTGCGCACGACAGGCGGTTGTCTGGAGGTTTATCCCGCTCCGGGACACTCGAACGATCACGTCGTGTTGTACGACCGGCGAGAGAAGTTGATGATCGTTGCGGATGCATTCATGGGCGTGTATTTTTCTGCACCCAATCCGGACGTGGATAGCCGGAGCTGGATCCAAACGCTCGAGCGGCTGTTGGCACTGGACATCGAAATCCTTATCGAAGGACACGGTTTCATTCACACGATGCGTCCGGACATTCCGGATATTCCCGGAGTCGTCATCCGGCGCAATCCGAAAGAAGAACTGCAAGAGAAGCTGCAGTATTTGAAATGGCTCCGGGAGCAAATCGAGGCGGGCCTCAGCGAAGGCTTGCCGATATGCGCTGTAGAGGCGACGTGCTTTCCGTGGGGCCGCAGGCACGCCTGGGAAACGTTTATCAACGACCAATTGATGCGCGTCTTCAGTCTTGGCCATTGGTCACGGACCGAACTCGTGCGCAGCTTCGTGCGATTCTCCGAAAGTGACGCGGTGCTTCCTCTCGTTTATCAGGCGCGCCTGCGCCGCTGAACGGGTGGCGGCGTGATGGCTGCATTGTGTCCTCGGTGTCCGCAAAGACTAGCGAACATCCAGGTTGAGTCGCTGTCCGGCTGGAGTGAAAAACAACAGGTTACCCACAGACGACGGACCAGTGGTAACAGTGGAAGTATCGAACAAAATGAACTGGGTCGTGTAACCGTTACCGTCTGCAAAGACGGGGAATAGGGCAGTAGAGTTCCCGAAGCTGTAAGATGCGGCGGAAGCAACAGGAATCGTCGTGACGAGATAGTCACCGCGCTCGTTGTATCGCGACCGTAATCCGACGACGCTGACCGCCGACTCTTTCGCTGAAATGGTCAAAAGACCTTGGAATGATTTCAGATTCTCGAATCCGCGAATCTGGTTCAAGTACATCTGGATCTGCCCATTCGCGGGGACCGTCACATTTCCAGTCAGGACGGGTGGACCGCCCCCAAGAGTCGTCAGTTCGAGAGTGACGTTCGTTGGAGTGGAGCTCGTGCTGGCGATGGCCACACCAGTCTGCATAAGAGAGGCATCATCCGATACCTGCGCATACAAAACTGCCTGCTGGATATTCGAGGATGCAGGCACACCCGCTTCAGATATTGTTACGCCTTCCGCATTCGTCTCCGAAAAGATGGCGATTCCCAACGGCGCGCTAAAGCTCCGGCTATCCGGCACAATCCGGACGGCGCGCGCGAGTAGGGTTGTACCGCTCCCGGTAGTCATCAGCTTGCGTGAACTGCGAGCAGGAATGGAGTAGTTGAGGCTGCTGCCCAGTGGTCCCGGCGGTCCTTGTGGAAAAAACTGCAGCGTTCCGTTAAGCACAGAATCCGTCGTGTTGACGAGAACGAATTGAGTTGTCCAGCCACCACCATCGATGGCGGTCGGAAAAATCTGTGGGCCAAAGAAGTAATTGAGTGGAAGTACCGGCAGCGTTGTCCACAGCAGCTCTGATCGTTCATTGCTATGCCCTCGGAGAGCGACTGCTGCAATCGGAGTGTCCGACGAAAATGTGAAGGTGCCCATGAAGGACGAGAGTCCATTAAATGGTGCCTGATCGAGAAATGCGGCAATCTGCCCATTAGCTGGAATCATTGTAGAAGCCGAAGCCGAATTTGCACCAGATTGGTCTGTGAAATAAAAAGTAACCTTCGCCGCTGTCGGACTGGGGTTGGCGATCGCGAGGCCTGTGTCGACGCTGTCCCCAATTTCCGCATAGATCCTTCCGGATTGCACCGGCGTCACTGCCGGGACGGTTGCTTCCGACACGAGCACTCCATTTTGCCGCGCTCCAAAGATCGCTAAACCGGAAGGAGTACCGCTTCCAGAGAGGGTCTTTACTCTCGCAAAGCCGACGCTTGTGAATGCACCAGCTCCGAGACTTGTCCAGGAGGCACCGCCCCGCCCAAAAATCGTGAAAGGAGTCTGGGCTTCCAGGGTAGGAGATATCGACGCCACACCGTAACTCGACGCAGCATTCGCCGCGGTGTCCACCTTCTCAATGACGGTTAAGGCGCTCGCATCTTTGTTCCAAAACACATATTGTCCAAAGCCGGAATATGATTTGCCGGAGATGTTAAATGATGGAAGATCCAACATTCCGCGGTAATCCAGAAACGCGTCTCCATAGAGATAGATCTGAGTCGAGCCTTGCTCTTGGGAGTTGGGAGAGCCGGCTATTATAGCGGTAGATTGCTGGATTAGAGATTCATCCACCCATCGGACAGAATTGTTTGGCGATAGTGCGCCGTTCGGTTGCATATCTTCAGAAGGCACAGTGGACGTTCGATAGACTCGTCCGCATGCTGTAAACAACCGCCTGCCGTCCTCGCTAAGCCACAGATTGCCGCACGAATTTACCGTAGGGGAAATACCAGTAACGGGCTTCGCAACGCCGCTGCTGATGGACCATTTTGAGAACCACGAGCCACCGAGATACATGGATTGACCATCTGACGAAAGCCTGGGAATGCGACCTTGATAGATGGCGCCGGTGGCTGTCAGTATAGATGTCGAAATTTCCAGCGAATAGATATCGGACCAATCGCGTTTCGGAAAAAGATATATATATCCATTCCCGGCCAACAAAACGGAATTCACATCGGTGATCACCTGGACGGTTTCGACGATCGACATGCTTTGAAGGTCTACATACGATACCCAACCGTCATAACCGACCGCCGCAAAGTTTCCATCCGGACTGACGGACAAACACAACGGAGCCATGACTAGTTGCATGGTCTGTTCGGACCGTGTCGATAGGTCATATATGTGCAGTTCGTTAGGATTTGCGCTGATCAGGATGATCTTGTCGATCGCTTTGTTGTACGTTGCGGCCGCAACATTGTACGGCAGCCGCGTCAAAGGTCCTGGGGGCGATACGCCGGCCTGCGTCACCGTGAGAGTTGATCCTGGTAGCGAAATGGTTCCTGTCCGTTGGTCTTGCGAGTTGGCGCGAACGATATAGGTGAGGGTTCCATTGCCCGAGCCATAGCCTCCCGAAATAATTTGAATCCACGATGATGTGCTCACGGCTTCATAACGACACGAAGACGCTGCCGAGATACCTGCCGTTGCGATCTCTCCATCAGCAACGGCTTCGGCGGAAGAGACATTGAATGAGGCTCCGCATGCGACGGCCGGCGCGAGTGAAATCGTTTGTACCGAGAAGTCATTCAGCAGCCCGGAACTCAGATCGGCCTGCACGACCACGTACAACGCCGTTGAGGCGGCATCAAAGAAAACCCATTTCGCATGAACTTTAATTGTTCGCGATCCAGGCCCCTGTAAGTCGGTCAGAGTGAACTGCCCCGCCGGATTCAAATGTTCGTACTCATACAGATAAACGATATTGTCGTTGGTGACTGTATCACCCGTATACCGAGGGCCGGTGACAGCAGCCACTCTCTTAAGAAGCGCAGATTCCGTTATGCTGCGTGCATTGAGTCCGCCGGGAAAACTTGTCAGATAACGCATGTCGAGCGCAGGGTCGGTCGAGGCCCGGAAAACTGCGTTACAGCCGGTATAAATCCGGCTGCCGTCGGTTGAGAAAAACAGCGGACCGCATGTTGGGTAATCACCGTGATAAGGAGCATATATCTGCTTTGTGATCGGGCCGGTGGAGATGTCGAATCTGCTGACTTTATTGGGAGACAGTCCGTCCTGCGAGCTGTACAGCGCGTTCACAGCAGGGTTCACTTTTCCACCGCTGGCATAAAAGACGGTTCTATTCGGAGTAACAGCCCCCGTCGGGATTTCGACCGAAACGGAATCTCCCTGGTAAGACGGCATCACATAGATCCACGTTGCACTCAAGGTGATGGTTTGCGCACTAACGGAGATCGGAAATGTCTTTTCCACCACCGCGGCAGTCAGGTTCACATATGAGATGAGCGAATCGTGACCGATGGCGGCATGTAGTCCGTCGGGACTGACGGCCAGCGACAACGGAGGTTTCGACAGGTTCACTGTAACGTCACTCGGACCAGCCGGCCCGTAGATATGCAACTGATTCGGACTCGCCGAGATCATGATGATCCGATTTAATGGTGTGCTAAATTCGGCGGCTACCGGACGGAAATTCAGCGTGGTGCTCTGGCCGAATGCGGGGCATGGCAGGAGGATTATTACCCCGGTGAAAATCGCGTGAGCGAGGATAATTAGCCCCTTGCGCATCACTGTATGTAACCACTTTTCTTAGCCGAGATACAGAACAGGTTTTTGACAGCCAGGGCTACCGAAACCGCACGCTGCGCAGCATTCTCTCGAAAGCCGGCCTCAATTGTTCGTAATTCGCCGCGGTTGACACAAAGACGAAGTAGATCGCATCGCTTCCGCGTTCGACGACAACCAACCGGTCACGCTCGGGCTGCGTCTTGCCGTCTGCGCCGGCCATCGGAGAAACCGTTTCCAGCTGGACCGAACCTGCGGAACTGCCGCCTACCGTAAGAGGTTGAATCTGCCCAACGACCTTCATATTGCTGTCGCCGCTCTGCAGGCTCTGAGCAACCGCTTCGGTGAGCTTGCTCGCGCTCATGTTCGCAGCGGGCGCACGCTGCGCACGAATGACCACACCGTACGCTACGGCTCCCCCGGAAACACCGGCGCGGGGCGCGATAGTAGCGGAGGACTCCCGGTTCTCGATTACCTCCCAATTTTGTGGACGAGCGATTCTCAGACCTCCAAGGTCCGCTATCTGGAAGTTCGGACTCGGCTGCACCGCCGAAATAGAGACGGCAGGCATGCTTGCCGCGCCTCCCGGTGCTGCCGCTGTTGCGGGAGCGTCCGGAAATACCGCTCCATTTTTCTTATTCTCAGCGGTCCATCGGCCGTTCTTCGCGCCGGCCGCTATCTCTTTTGCGTCGTATGCCTGGACGCCGGTGGCCTGCTTCCGCACGCTGGCAAACTCGTCACTGTCGCTCGAATATTGCTGGTTGGGCCAATCTTTGATTTGTGCCTGAATGGCTGTTCTTCGGTTGCCGGGATTGGGGTGGTCACTCAGGAACTGCGGTCCGCTATTTCCCTCTGCTGCCAGTTTCTGGAAAAAATCCGCCAGCGCTATCGGATTGATCCCCGCCTTCCACAGAATGATTGCGCCGACCGCGTCGGCTTGTGCCTCATCGCCGCGCGAATATTTGAGCAATAGCGTTCCCGCTCCTATCTGGATTCCGGTTTGCGCCGCAGTCCCTGCGGCGCCTCCCAACGCGCCGGCGGCAGCCCCGGCGAGCCCTGCCAGCCCCTGCAGCAAGGATGATTTATCCTGCTGCTTCGCGGAATGTTGCATGTACACATGCGCCATTTCATGAGCCATCACTCCGGCGAGCTCCGCTTCGTTACTTGCCGCTGTGATAGTGCCGATATTCACGAACATCGGCCCTCCGGGCAGCGCAAACGCATTGATCTCCTTCTGGGCGATGACGTGAAACTGAAAAGGCCAGGAGCGGTCTGCGGGAATAGTGTTCACCAGCCGTTTGCCGAGCGCTTGTATATATTGCGTCTCCGGACTGGAATCAGGCTGGACAGGCATTTGCTTGTACACCTCTGCGGCAACCTGCAACCCAAGCTGCTTCTGCTCGTCGCGAGTCATGCGGGGCTTTCCGGGGTCGGGAAGCTCGGGGGCGCCGGCGGCCGCAAAACACTGTCCTGCCGTCAGGCATATCGCCACACAAACTGGGAGCATCCGTGGATATCGTAATCGTGTTGATGTCATAGGAATCTCCTCAAGTTTGCCCTACCGTTCGAGTGCGGGCATGAATTACAACGTGTTCGATCCCGGACTCGGTCTATAGCTGCCTGATTTGGACGCTGCGGAATTTCACTGTACCGGCACCATACTGGAGACCGATCGCACCTCGCGAATGTCCGGGATGCTGAACGTCGACGGTTTTCGTGCCGTTCAACACCACGACCATATGCGCTCCGCGGGCGGTAATCTCGTAGGTATTCCACTTGCCGCCTGCTTTAAGAGCCACCAGAGGCTTTGCGACATCGACAATGGCGCCGGTTCCGTAGGAGGGGTCGGGACGCTTGTCGAATATATTCACCTCGTACGCATTCATGGCGGTGATTTGCTGCGGATTTTCGCAACGAATAAAGATGCCGCTGTTGGCATCGTCGTCGACCCAGAACTCGGCCTTCAGTTCGAAGTCCGTATAAGAGCCCTTGGTGACGAGAAAACCATTGCCTTTGTTGGCCTGCACAATGCCGTCGACCAACTGCCAATTCGCATCGCCGATCATGTTGAAGGCAGCGAGACTTTTCCCATCGAAGAGTGTCGTCCAACCTGCGGCGGGCGCTTGTTTGCCTTGAGCGGCGGCCTGATATGCGTGCCGGTGAACGTGTCCAATGATCAGGACCCCAATTGTAATTACGACTAAGCGTTTCATCGTCCTCTCCTTTGCGTAATATGATATGCACCACCGCCAGCAACGGGCAGAAAAAATTCCCTTTCTTTAACGATTGCTTGCGCTTTGCTGCCACCCGCTCCTGGACTGCCGTGAAGGTTTGATGGTCGATAATTGGAGCATGGTTCGGACGTTCCGCCGCTCCGACAACGATCTGTTCGGATTGGCGGTGAACCTTGTACCGTGATCCGTCCGTGTCCTTGCCGTGCCTGGTCTTTTGGAACCGATACACGCCCAGATAAATGTCGTTATGTAATATGCCTCCAATTACGCTGACGTGACCACCGTCGCCCTCGTGGTGAGGCAATCCCCCGGTCGGCGAGGTCCCGCTGGATTTGACGCATGGTACGGCCCGATAAGGCCAGGTCGTAAACGAGGCGCACGACCTCCGCTTCCTCTTGATGGATGTGGTAAGCACCGGGGTCGTCCGTCCGGTATCCGTAGATATCCTGCCCGCCGGCCTTTCGGCCAAGCTGGGCTCTCCGCGGTTTGCCCCGATTCATGTTGCGGAGAAGCTGTCGCCGGAAGTGCTTGGCCATGATCCCGTTGAAATCGAACATCAGGTATTGATTTGGAAACTTGACCGTGTAACCCGTATGGGTGCGCGGGAGGCGCTGAACTTCTTTCACGCACTGGACTGCTAGCACATTCAATATAAATCCGTGACTGAGTCTTGGCTCGACAGCGAAGGTCCAGTACCGATGCTGCGGGATATATTGATTTCCATCGTCGGCTGTTTTGCCAAGCAAGAACGGGAGAGTCTGATTCACAGGACCAAGGCAGGATTGGCCAGAGCCAGAGCGGAAGGTAAGGTTCTCGGCCGACCCAAAAAGGTCTTCGACCGCGAAGAGTTTAATGAAGTTGCGTAGGGCGGGCTGGTCGCTCGGCCAACTCAGTAAAGAATTCCGCATCTCTCGCACGCACGTGGCACGTCTGGTTCGACGTGCGCAGCCAGCCGGGTGAAAAACAAGCAACAACAGTCGGCGTTTAATCCATCTTCTTCGGTGACTTTGGAAACGGCCGTGTTGTTGTTCCCTCGGAAAACCGCAAGAAAGGGGGAAACATGATTCCGACCAAATCGTTTCAATCCCTCAGTTTA
>WNGL01016447.1_pt1 | contig 10118 bp, 6 predicted proteins | sample 5400591 | NCBI WGS metagenome assembly WNGL01 (sample SAMN13153377, study PRJNA577476) | soil metagenome | isolation source: 80 cm soil or saprolite under Garry oak tree replicate 1 | place: USA:California | collected 2016-06-15 | reverse complement strand
AGCAGGCAGCAGGCAAATTCCCGGGGCCCATATCCCTGAGGGGCGACGCACTCAGACCCCGACGTTCACCCCGCTGGGCGCGGACATCCAGATGACATAGTGGGCTGGCCAGAGCACGATCGGCGGCTGGGTCAGCGTGTGCGGGTCCTGCGTGGTCGGGAGGTCGAGCACCCGGACCGGGCTGCCGCCGTAGGGAGCGAGCTGTGACGGCCGCGCTCCGAGCAGCACCGGCCGGCGTCTCGCGCTGACTATGCCGGATAGGACGTCTTGCACGGCTGTGGTCGGCTGCCCGATCATCCAGGCCACCGGAACCCCGCACGTCCCCCGGATCACCTGAGTGAACTGCTCGGCCACCGGCCGGTCGACGATCACCACCGTGGCGGACGGCCCGATCGACGAGCACAGTCCGGCCACGGCACCGTACTGTCCCTGCCCGGCCCGCTTCAGCGCCAGGCCGTCGGCAGTGGGCCGCAACGCGCCGCCCTTCCCCGCGTGCCCCACCCCCAGGCCGAACGTGGTCTGCGCCGTGGGCACGAGCAGCGCAGCAACGCAGAACGCGGCCGCGACCGACGCCACCGTCCGGCTTGCCCCCCGCGATCGTGCCCGCCCGCGCAGCCAGGCGGACGCCCATATCGCGCAGAGGATCAGCCCGGGAAGCACCAGCGGCACCAGGCGGCGGCTGGCCCAGGGCTGGTCCGGGATCGTCCCCGGATGCCAGAGCACGGCGGCCGAGCCGCAGCAGATGACTGCGAGCGGCAGCGCCCAGATGCGGGCCGTGCCCGACGGGTCCCGCCACGAGATCAGCGCCCTGAGGCACCACCGCACCAGGAGCGCGAGGCCAAACCCGCCCAGCAGCACCGCGGGCAGCCCGACGTACCAGATGACCCAGTACAGGGTGTCCTCGGCATAGACCCGCCCCGGATCGACCGGCAGGTGCTCGAGCCGCTGCAGGCTGGCGACGTAGCCAGCCTCGACCTGGTTGGCCTGCTGCCGCACCGTCTGCAGGTACGGCCGGATCGTCAGGCCGAGGAGCGCGGCCACGGCCACCGCCCCGCCGAGATCGGGCAGCCACCGCAACGGCCGCCCGGGCGGCCGCCTCCGCCCCTCGTTGCGGAACCCCAGCAGACGCAGCAGTTCCACGGCGGCCCAGGTCACCGCGGCGAGACCGGCGGCGATCAGCCCGATCAACTCCGGCCCCGGCCGCAGTGAGTTCAGGAACGGCCCGGCCAGCAGGTACCCATCGGCGAGCCCGTATCCGACCCCGACCACGAGACCAAGGCAGAACGCAAGAGCCACCCCGCTCCGCCGCACTACCAGAAAGCCGATGAACGGAATCGCGGGAAGCACGTCGACGAGCCCGTCGATCCGCACCATCGCGGTGAGCCCGAGCGCCAGCCCGCCCAGCGCCATCAGCGCCCGCTGCGGCGTGTGCCAACTGCCCAGCCGTGGCCAGCGCGGCCAGGCTCCTGCCGCAGCCGACGCACCCCGCGCTGCCTGCGCCTGCGGTTCGAGAGATGGTCCGGGATCCCGGCCCGGGACGCCGAGCGTCAGCGCGTCCACCACCAGGCACAGCCCGCCGAACAGCAGCACCTGCGCGGCAGTCTCGGTGAACGAGCCCCTGCTCGTGTACTGCTCAGGGAGCGTGAGCGCCAGCACGAACGCGCCTGCAGGAGCCCACTGCGGCCCGGTCAGCCGGCCGACCAGGCCGCCGAAAGCCAGGATCGCGAGCCCGCCGAGGATCGGGCCCAGCGCTGCGGCCGCCGGGGTCCCGTGCACCCAGAACCCCCCGGCCAGGATTAACGGCAGGCCTGACATGAGGCCGGGCACGACAGCGGTGCCGCCGGAGAAGAAACCGATGCTGGTGAAGCCGAGCCCGGGATGCCCGCCACCGAACGCCGCCACCGACTCCGGGATCGGCAGCGAGCCGTGCTGCGCGATCCAGTAGCCCGTCTGCAGGTAAGCCCCGGGGTCGCGGAGCACGATGACGGTCTCGGCGTTGAACAAGAACTGCCACAGGGCAAAGCCGGCCGCCACCGCGGCTGTGCCCGCGAGTCCGCACCAGGCGGGCCAGGACCGCTCCCGGCGCAGCGCGCTGCCCGTTGTCGGCCCAGCTATTGCCGGCCCGGCTGCTGGCTGGCCAGTAATGGCCTGGCCTACCCCTGGCCGACTGGCCCCGGGCAGCGCCCTGGGCCAGCTCGCGGGCACCCGGCGCAAGCCGACCGCGGCCAGGGCGACGGCGAGCGGCGCGGCGATGAGCAGCATCGGCACCGGCAGGAACACCCCGGCCAGCAGCAGCGGCAGCCCGGGCAGCAGCCACGCCATGACGAGGATCGCGGGCAGCACCGTGATCCTGGCGAACCCGGTCCCGCCAACGGTCGGCTGCCCGTGCGCGCGGCCGCCGGGCAGCAGGCGGCGCGGTGCCGCAGGGCCGGCCCGGGCTCGCCCTGGCGGGATGCCCACCCGGGCTCGCATGGCCGGGATGCCGACCCGGGATCGCATCGCCGCGAGGCCGGTTCGGGATGGCGGCTCGCCACCCGGCTCTGGGCGCTTGCCGTGCCCTAGCCGGTCATCCTCATGCCCGGTCTCAGGCTGCCCGACGCGGGGCTCCTCGGCACCGGGCTGATTGGCCATGGGCATCTTGACGCCGGACATCTCGGCGGTGGGCGCCTGGTCAGCTGGCTGAACAGCCTTCGCTGACCCTGCGGCGTGGATATCCTCTAGCTTGCCGTTGACGTCCGAGGCCTCCGCAGACTGGTCAGTCGCGGCGGTATTGCCGGTCGGGCGGTCGCCAGAACGCACGGATCCCACTCTAGAGCGGGACCGCCCGCAGGACCGCAAATGCCCGCATCGCCACGCAGCAAGCGGCGTCAGGCAGCCCCCCAAGGGGTCGCCGATCAGGACCTTTGCCAACTACATACGAAATCTCACCTTTCTAACACGTAACATGGGCCGCAAACCCCTAACGGCCAGGTTCCCCGGTGCCGCCGGAGGATTCTGGCCCGGAGGAGCGATGAGCCGACGCACCGATGTGGACGACGCGGACTGGAATGCGCCACGGCGAGGCCGCCGTGTGCCGGAACCCAGGAGCCGTCGCACGCGGCACTCGCTCGGCAGGCGGATCACCGCGTGGGTGTCGATTGGCCTCGCCACCGTGGTTGTCGTCGCCGCGCTCGGCGCCTATGTCAAGTACCGCAGCGTCTGGGACAGCATCAAGCGCGTCGACGTGGCCGGCCTCATCGGCAAGCAGCCGCCCAAGTTCAACAACGCGGAGAACATCCTGCTGATCGGCTCGGACAGCCGCAGTGGCGGGAACGCCAAGATCGGCGGGAACGACATCCCGGGTCAGCGCTCGGATACCCTGATGCTGCTGCACATCTCCCCTGGTCACCACGAGGCCACCGTGATCAGCTTCCCGCGGGAGGTCATGGTCCCGATCCTGCAGTGCGCGGCCAGCGACGGCACCCCGGGCCAGACGGCCGGATCCATCGGTGAGCTCGAGCTGATCAACGCCGCCCTGGACTTTGGCGGGCCCGCATGCACCTGGAAGACCGTCGAGGCTGTCACCGGCATCCACATAGACCATTTCATCGAGCTCGCTTTCACCGGCTTTGAAAAGGTCATCAACGACCTCGGCGGGGTCAACGTGTGCCTGCCGTTCGCGGTGCATGACCCGCATGCAAACCTCAACCTGTCGGCCGGGGTGCACCACGTTTTCGGACGGGAGGCGCTCGCGTTCTGGCGTGAGCGCGAGCGTGTCGGTACGGGCTCGGACCTGCAAAGGATCCAGCGGGATCAGTTCCTCATGGCTTCCCTTGTCCAGCGCATCGAGCACAGCGGCCTGCTCGGCAGCCCGAGCAAGCTGCTGAAAGTCGTCCGCGACACGGCGAACGCGATGACCACGGACACCGGCCTGGACCAGTCCGCGATGCTGCAGATCGCCGAGAGCCTTCGGGGGCTGACCCCCAAGTCGGTGAAGTTTGTCACCTCGCCCAATGTTCCCTGGCCTCCGAACATCAACAACGTCGAGTTCCAGCAGCCGCAGGCCGACGAGCTTTTCAACGCGATCGCGCACGACACAATGCCGTCGGCGGGCAAGAAGCCGAAGGCCAAAGCGGCGACTCCGGTGGTTGACATAGCCCCCTCCAAGGTCAGGGTCGAGGTCGAGAACGGATCGGGTGTCGGCGGCATCGCCGGCCAGGCCGCCGGTGACCTCACCAGCCGCGGCTTCGACGTGGTGGGCACCGGCGACGCCCCCAATTTCGGCTTCACCAACTCGGAGATCGAGTACGCGGCCGCTTCCGACCTGCCTGCGGCCAACACCCTGAAGGCCCAGCTCAGCAATGTGCAGGTGATCAAGAACAGCACGCTGGCGCCAGGCACCATCGTGCTGATCGTCGGCTCCACCTTCCATGGGCTCACACCCTTGTCCTCCTCGCCCAAGCCATCGGTCTCCAGCGTCAGCACGGCCGCTGGCGCCATCTCAGCGAACGTCAACATCTGCAAGAACCAGGCGGCGTTCGCCGGCCCGAACAGCCCGAACATCTGACCGCGACCGCGAGCCGCATCCGGGCGGTTTTTGACCAGGTATCGGTGCGTGCTGACGGTTTAATCGCCTGGCTGATGGCAAGGATCCTCCGAGGGGTCATGATCAGGAACGAGATCATGCCAGGGGGTCATGAGCGGCAACGGGCACCTGCATCCGCCTGGCGGGGAACCGCCGCGGCAGCCACGCCTGCGCTGGCCCCGGTCCGGTCAGCATGGACCGCGGGCCTCCCGCCGCCTCTCGACGGGCTGGAAAGTGGCCGGCTGGCTGTCGGCCGGCGTGGCGCTGCTGGTCGTTGTGGCCTCGCTGACGGCCTACTTCCGGTACCGGAGTGTCTGGAGCAGCATCCAGCGGGTGCAGATCGTCGGCCTGGGCAGCCGGCCGCCGCAATACACCAATGCGCTGAACGTCCTGCTGATCGGCTCGGACAGCCGGGCAGGGAGGAACCGGAAGTTCGGCGCGACGGTCCAGGGCCAGCGCTCAGACACGATCATGATCCTGCATATCTCCCCTGGTCACCACGGCGCCACGGTCCTCAGCATCCCGCGTGACTCTATGGTGCCGACCCTGTCATGCCCGGCCGAGGGGCCAGGAGTCCCCGGTCAGCAGGCTGAACCCGGGGTGAGCGAGCGGATCAACGTGACCTTCGCCAACGGCGGGCCTAGCTGCCTGTGGAAGACCGTGGAGCACGAGACGGGCATCCACATCGATCACTTCATCGAGCTCGCCTTCACCGGCTTCGTGCACATCATCAACGACATCGGCGGAGTCAATATCTGCCTGCCCGCGGCCGTCAACGACCCTGACTCCGGGCTGCACATGACCGCGGGGATGCATCACGTCATGGGCGCCCAGGCGCTCGCGTTCTGGCGGGAACGCCACATCGGCACGGGCTCGGACCTGCAGCGGATCCAGCGGGACCAGTACCTCATGGCCTCGCTCCTGCAGGGAATCACGCACAGTGACATCCTCGGCAGCCCGGCCAAGATCTACTCGATCGTGGTCGATGCCGCCAGCGCGATGACCACGGACACCGGGCTGGGCCTGTCCGCCATGGTGCGGATTGCCGACAGCCTCAGGGGATTGTCGACCAACTCGGTACAGTTCGTCCAGGTTCCCGAGATCCCTTACCCGGGTGATCCCGGAGCCGAGGTCATGTTCGAGCAGCCGCAGGCCGGCAAGCTGTTCAGCGCGATCGCCCATGACACGGCCCTGCCCGGGCCCGCCAAGGGAAAGGAGGCCGGAGTCAGGCGGCCTACACCTTCGTCGCCGACTCCGTCGCCGTCCGCGTCGTCCTCCGTCTCCAGGCTCAGCAAGACCTACGGCGGCATCAAGGGAACCGCGAAGGCCTGCCACGACCAGGCCGCCTTCGCTGGCGGGGATCAGCCAGCCAACTTCCCTAACCCCTTATCGGCCCAAGCCACGCCGGCTCCGCCGGGCCGAAGCGGCTGAGGCACGCGGCAGCATAATCATGGGGCGGCTGAGCACAGTCTTCTGCGCCTTCGGTCCGGCGCGATCCGGCACAATGACGGCAATGGAGACCTTTACCAGCTGGCATACCTGGGCCGACGCCGAGCCCGGCCTCCGTCAGCGGCTGCCCGCCGATGTGGTCGCCACGCTGGCCGAGGCCGTGGAGTTCGCCGCGGCGCGCCACGGTGGCCAGCAGCGCAAGACTGGGGTGCCCTACCTCGAGCATCTGCTCGAGGCCCTGCAGGTCCTCGTCCAAGGGGCCGGGGTGACCAGTCCTGATGTGCTCGTGGCCGCGGTGCTGCACGATGTCGTCGAGGACACGCCGTGCACGCTGGCCGATGTCGGCGCGGAGTTCGGGCCGAGGGTGGCCGAGCTCGTCGGCTGGGTGACGATCCCTGTTCCCGGCCCGGGCGAGAGCAGGTCGGCAGCCCGGCAGGCCTACCTGCGGCGGCTGCGGGATGCGCCGCGAGACGCCGTCCTGGTCAAGCTCGCGGACCGGGCGAGCAACGTGCAGACACTGCGTAACCTGCCGCTCGCCCAGCAGCGGTCCTACTACGAGCAGACCGTGGCGCACATTGTCCCGCTGGCGGCGGACAAGCCATGGTTCGCCGACTGGTACGCCGTTTGGCAAGCGGAACTCGCAGACCTGGCCGGCCCCCGGACGGCCGCTAAGCCCGGTTGACCGTCGGGGCGATTTGCGCTGGCGGATCACCGCCAGATCGTGCGGCCTCAATTGCGGCCTGCCGCAGCCCCAGTTGTGAGATCGCCAGCCACAGCAGCAGTGATGCGGGATAGATGAAATAGCCGAACCGCGTGGCGGGCGCCAGCAGGAACATCAGCGTCAGGCCGATGATGAGCCGCCATACAGCGGCAGGCAGGGTCCTCGGGGGACGGACGACCAGCGACGCGGCGATCAGGACACCGGCCAGCACGAGCAGCGCCACTGCGATCACATGCCCGGTATGACCGCTATCGGCGAGCACATGCCCCGGCAGCGGGCTGGCTGCAGCCGACTTGGCGCCCGCCAGGCCCAGCGGGAACATGATCGTGTTGTCGACCAGGGCAGACGGCCAGAGAAACGCGACCGGCCCGACGACCGCCAGGCACGCGGCCAGGGCCGAGCCGAGGAAGATAAGGACTGGTCTCCGCCCGTCACGCTGCCCGATCAGCACCGCCGCGACGATCACGGCCGGCCAGGCTGTGGCCTTCGCCGCCGACGCCAGGCCGAGCGCAATCCCGGCCAGGGCCCACTGGGGCCGGCGCCACAGCAGCGCAAAGCCAATGCACATCAGGGCCAGAATGGGAATGTCGGTGCCGCCGACGGCGAGCTCGAACGCGATCACGGGCGTAGCCGCGATGAATACGGTCCAGCGGATGGCGTTCCTGGCCCCGGCGGCCTTCAGCGCAAGCCAGAAGATGACCAGGAACGCGAGGCCGAACCAGACCCGGGGGTCGGTGATCACATGGGGTCCGAACAGCGCTCGCGGGATGCCGAACAGCGCCATGACCGGAAGATAGGGGTTGTAGGCGTTGGGATCATGCACCGAGGCGAGCGAGGCGACGCTCTGATACGGCGAGTGATCGTTCACCAGCTGCTTTGCTGACCGGGCGATAACCGTCACCTCCGGCTGCTTCCGTCCGGTGGCAGCGTTCAAAAACAGCGGCGTCACCAGCGCCCCGCCAGCGCTCAGCAGCAGGGCAAGATCAACCCCCCGGGACCGCCAGACCAGGACCGCTGCCGCGGCCGCGACGTAGGCGCTGGCCGCGATCAGCCCCCAGACCCGGTGCAGCTCGTTTGTGCTGAAGAGCGCGACACCCCCGGCGAATCCGGCACATATCACGAATGCCGCCGCTGCCCAGAATCGCGGAACGCTGACAGACGGCAGCCACCGGGCCCATGGACCTGGCGCCCTGCCATGCGGCAGCGCTGCCTTCAGCGAAAGCATAATCGTAGAAAATCCTCCACCGGGTAAAGCTTAGCGCGAGCTGTATGCCAGCCCACCGCCTGACCTGGTGGCCGGGGTTGAGGCCGCGGAGTGTAGCGCAGCCGCTACGGGTACGGCTGGATACCACTTGATGCCACTGAGTGCATTAGAGCACGGGCGGCCGGCCGATGCGTGTCATCTTCCAGGCCAGCAGGTAGGCACCGGCCAGCGGCCAGGGCAGGTTCCTGCGGGCGAGCAGCACCCGGTTCCGCCCGTCCAGCCGGTACCAGGTCGCGTGCCTGGCGTTCGGCACCGCGGGGTGGCACATCCGGGCCGCAGCGTCGTACTCCAGCCGGTACCCGAGCTCCAGCAGCCGCCAGGCCAGATCGGTCTCCTCATGACCATAGAAGAACAGCCCGGGCAGGCCGCCGGCCTCCTGGAAGGCCGAGCGCCTGATCGCGCACGCCCCGCCGGCGAACGTGGTCACTCGAGATGACCTCTCCGGGTCACCGGCCCGCAGCCGTGGCACATGCCACCGCGCTCCGGGCCCGCCGTCGGGATCAACCACCCGGAACGAGAGCACGGCCAGGCTCGGGTCAGCCGCGAACCGGCTCGTGACGTGCTCGCCCAGGCCCGGGTCCGGGTACCAGCCGTAGGCGATGATCAGCACCCGGGTCGCGGTGAGGCCGCCGCGTGCCGCGTCCACGAGCGCGGCCACCAGGATCAGCAGCGAGAGCTCGACCGCGTGGGTGATGCGGTGCACGCGCAGCACGCTGGCCAGCCGGCGCGCCAGTGCCAGGCCCCCGGAACGCGGCGCCAGCGCCTCGTCTTCGTGCGTGCCGGGCAGGCCGGCCTTGGCCCGGGCGACCATGACATTGTCGGTCTCCGCCTTGACGATCGCTGCGAGCAGCGCGGCCGCCAGCCCCGCGCTCACGTAGCCCCCGGACACCGTGAGGTGACCCTGCGCCCGGAAGCCGAGCCCGGTGAGCAGGGCTGTCTCGCCCAGGTAGTGCCCGATCCCATCCAGGTAGATGCCGGCCACCGACGTCCGCTTGCTCCATCGCGCCAGCTCGCCGTCGGAGCAGTCCAACAGCAGGTACGCCTGGATCAGGATCACCGCGACGATGGCGGTCCACAGCCCGCCGAACGCGACCACGACCCCGGCGGCCACGCCGCAGATGATGAACCCTGCTGTCACCGCGTTCGGCGACCAGCCCATCCTGGCGAAGACCCACGTCGCGCGCGGCGAGAGCTTGCGCATGTAGAGGCGGCCCGCCCAGTGCTCATCGTTCAGCCTGTCGATCACCGCCGGCGGCTGGCCCTCCGCCTTCAGCTCAGCCAGCGTAGGCCCGGGCATACTCCTCCACTCGCTTGGCCGTCTCCGCCGCCGACATGCTGAGCCGCTCCAGGATCGTGTACCGGCCCGGCCGGGTGGCCGGGGCGAGTTCCACGGCCCTGGTGAAGTCCGCTAGCGACAGTCCCAGGTCAGCCGGTGTCCTCGGCAGCCCGTGCCGGGCCAGGCAGGCGGAGATGAGTTCCGCCTGGCTGGGATCATCGCGCAGGTGAGCGCAGAACAGCGCGCCCGCGCCGGCCAGCTCGCCGTGGCTGCCGGTGCCCGGGTACAGCTGGTCGACCGCGTGCATGATCTCATGGTCGCCGCCGCTGCACGGCCGGCTCGACCCCGCCACGGCCATGGCCAGGCCGGACAGGACCAGCGCCTCGGCGAGCACGGTGAGGAACTCGTCTGACCGCGCAGGTCCCGGCTGATGCAGCACAGCGTGGGCGGCGGACCTGGCCATGGCCGCGGCCAGCCCGTCCACCTGCTCGGCGGTGTCGGCCGCGGCGAGTTCCCAGTCCGCCACCGCCGACAGGTTGCTCACCACGTCACCGATTCCGGCGCTGGCGAGCGGATCGGGAGCACATCGCACCCGGTCCAGGTCCACGACCACGGCCACTGGCATGACCACGCCGTACGATCCCTTCCCGGACTCGTGCTCCAGGGAGCTGACCGGAGAGGCGATGCCGTCGTGCGCGAGGTTGGTGGCCACGGCGACCATCGGGATGCCCGCCATATGCGCGGCGAACTTGGTGACGTCGATCGTCCTGCCGCCGCCAATCCCGGCTACCGCCTCGTACGCCCCGGCCCGCAGCCTCTCGCCCAGTAATACGGCACTGCCGTG